>Ga0187892_10001058_pt1 | contig 66655 bp, 55 predicted proteins | sample MA1701073metaG_FD_139345 | JGI IMG/M metagenome (GOLD analysis project Ga0187892, IMG submission 139345) | Bio-ooze microbial communities from a basaltic lava cave in the Kipuka Kanohina Cave System on the Island of Hawaii, USA - MA170107-3 metaG ... | reverse complement strand
TAATGGCGAAGTGAATGTGCGGCGTGCGACCTGGGTAGGGCACCGGCTTGATCGTTCGGAAAAGGTATTCGCCAGTCGACCCAGTGAGGAAGCGTCCGAAACCTTGAAAATTCGAGTCGCGCTTTGCGAAGTTATCGCTCTTGCTGTGCAGGTACGCCCCGTTATTATCCACCTGCCAGATCTCAAGCAGCGCACTGCGGACCGGTTCACCCCGCGCATTCAACAACCGCCCGCTCAGATAGGTGATGTCTCCAACAGCAGATGTCAAACCGTCGTTGATGACGATCAGATCGTTATCCGTATCGAGCGGGAGCTTGTCAGGGTAGAACGGCCCTTCCGTTTGCTGCGGCGTGCGGATCAACTCTTCAGCAAACGCTCCCGGAGAGGAGAACACTACCGCACCAGCAGCCAGTGTGGACAAGAATTTGCGACGCTGAAGGAAATCAGATCCCAACATCGTGGCTTGGGTTGGTTTCATGAATCGACGACCTCCTGTGAGGAAAATGTTTGCAATGACGTGATGACACGTCTTGGTTGCGGCGCACCAACGATGCTGTTCCCACCTTATCAGCCCTGGACGGAAGGAAGGGAGACCCGTTCTCAGAGAAGATCCGTCCTAACAACACTTGAAGAAAACAATATCAGATCCACGGCCAAGGTACAATTCTGCTGCGCAGGAGTTCGTCGCCTGAAAGATCACAGTGACAAAGCCGCCTGCAGCATGGCCTTGGTGTATCCCACGTTATAGATCTCGGCGGAGAATCCTCCGCCGCCGGGATACTGGTTTCGGATCTGCCCCCGATCGCGGTCAACGTCGATGGCCCGGGGGTGTTCCGGGTAGAGTCCGCGCGGATATTTTTGCCGCACTAGCTCCCGCATGACCGCGAACATGTCAACTTGGCCCTCATCGATGAACACCTCTGTATAGTCAATATAGGGCTTTCTGACTACAACGTTTCGAAAGTGAACGTGATTGATGCAATCCCTTTCTCCCAGGTAACGGCAGACGGCCACTGGGTCCTCTCCCATCTCACGGGTGACACCGCAATCGAAAGTCATGCCGTTGTACGGGCTCTTGACCAGGTCCAGATATTGCTTCCATTGCTCGAAACTGGCCATGATTTGTTCGGAACCCCGGCTGAGAGGCACTGGGGGGTCGTTCGGGTGAAGGGCCAGACGCACGTTGGCCTTCTCGGCCTCCGGTACGATTGCTTTCAGGAAGCGCTCAGCCCGCTTCAGCTGCTCGGCTCGGGTGTGGGTTCCGACACCCTCACGCGGCGGAAGAGCTCTAGACAATTCATAATCGTAGGCCGTATAACCGGCCCCGGCCCTGCCGATCTCCTCTTTATAGCCTTCCATTAGGCGATTAGCGTAGAAATTGTATTCAACGACAGGCAAACCCGCCTTGCCTGCAGCGCGGATCGACTTGATGACATCCTCGATCTGCGCCTCGGCGCCCGGCCGTCCCCAGATAACGTCATTGAATCCGGAGATCATCAGGTTGCAGAGGATGATGCCGCCGGCCTTAAGCCGCTCGATCCGGCTGCGGATGTCGGCCTCGTCCCAAGGAATCTTGGGCCCTCCCATCAAGATATGATCCACGCCGACTTGCTTCAGCCGGCGCATGCCGGCTTCGTCGAGGCTCTGCCCGGCGCCCAGGCAAATCTTCGGTGTGTTCTGACCCAGTGGAGGCGGCCACGAGGCAGGCGCAGCCGCAGAACTGGTTCTGGAGAATATGACGGGCGACAGAGCTGCAGTACTCAGAGCCTGCATCATTTTTCTTCTTGAGAGTTCAGACTTCATAGTCAGTCCTCCTGTCTTGTTTTCTCGAAACCTTGCATTCCGCATCCGGCAGTCCCCACCCACGCGACGATAACGAACTGCTACGGCTCCTCATGACAGAATGTGCAGTCAATACTTGCCTGTTTCGTTCTATGGCAGTTGATGCAACCGCCCATCGAGATGTCGCCCTCCAGATACAGCTCATCGCGCTCTGTGACCTGCCCATGGCAGTCCTTGCACATATTTTCAGCCGCCAGGTGCGCTCGATGGCTGAACAGGACATCAGTGGGAATCTCATAAACCCGCGCCCACCGGATCTCGCGATTGTTCTTGGCAAAGGACGCCAGCTTCTCAATTGCTGGTTTTCCTATGCCGATCTCAGAATGGCATTGCATACAGCTCGAAGCGGCCACGACACCCATCCTCTCACCCGGATCCGGATTCAAATGACACAACTCACACTTTAACTCCAGCTTTCCCGCATGAATCTTGTGGCTGAAGGGTATGGGCTGTCGAGGTGGAGGGGGAGGCTGTTTGGGAGTCTGGGCCGCCACAACCAAGATGGAGGCCGCCAGCCAGCCGGCCTGGAAAAGAATTCGCATCGACTCACAGATCCCCTTTGCGCATTTGCTCGGCAAGGTACTCCGATGCGCGCATGGATAACGCCAGGATCGTTATGGTTGGATTCTGCGAGCCCCCGGTCACAAAACTGCTGCCATCGACAACAAACAAGTTCTTGATGTCGTGACTTTGGTTCCACTTGTTCAGCACGCTCGCCTTGGGGTTATCGCCCATGCGGCACGTACCCAATTCATGAATACTGTGGCCCGGCGGAAACATCTTGTCATTCTTGTGGAGTACTTCGAATCCGGCCGCCTGGCACACTTCGCCCAGCGTATCTACTGCGTCTCTGGCCATGTTGAACTCGTTATCCGTGTAACGAGCGTGAAAATTCAGCGCGGGGATGCCCCAGGCATCGACGACGTTCTTGTCGATGCGAACCTGGTTCTCATAGCGAGGCAACACCTCTCCCATGGCCGTTGCGGAAAAACCGGCGCCGCGGCAGCTATCAAGCGCCTTCTGCAACTCCTCGCCCCAGGCGGGAAAGAATTTTGCATCCGGTGTTCCACCGGTGTTGAAGTCAAACGCATAACCCCGAATGAAATTTTTCTCTTTCGTGCCCAGGTTGCGGAAACGGGGAATGTAGCCGGCTCCGCCCACCATTCCGCGCTTGCCCTTTCCGTCACGAGCCTCCGGAATCACTGCCACAACGCTGTTGCTGATATAAAACTGATCGTGAAGATAGTGCCCGAGTACGCCGCTCGAATTTGCAATCTTGGAGTTGAGCAACAGGCGAGTGCTTTCCAGGCAGGAAGCCCCCACCACCACGACTCGCGCCTTTGCGTGCAGTTCACGGCGGGATTGCCGGTCGACGAAGTTCGCTCCGTTGGCCAGGCCGGTTTTCCGGTCAACCGTGATTTCACGAACCACGGCGTTTGGAACAATCGTGAGGTTTCCCGTTGCTAGCGCGTCGGGCAGCAGCAGATTGATCGAACTTGCGAGCTGGCCATTGCCAAGGGAACGCCGGATCTTTGTGACAGGAATGCCGCGAGTCTTCGCGGCAGCAGCGAAACGCTCGGTGGCTTCGCTATCGGGCGACTTGTCCTCCAGGAAGATGCCGTCCGGAAGCTGCGGCAATCCCTCCTTGCGTCCTGAGACGCGGTAGATGGTTTCGACTTTGTCATAATAAGGCGCCAGATCTGCATAACTGATGGGCCAGTTGTCGCCGTATCCGTCGTGATCTTTGCCCTTGAACTCATAATCGCTCAGGCGAAACGACATACGCGCCCAGAACATCGACTTGCCGCCGACGAGTCGCACGCGCACCCAGTTGTAGGGCTCCTTGGGGTCGTGCGTGTATGGGTTCTGCTGCTCATCGGCCCAGATGTTCGCGTTGAACTCGTTCGCCTGGAACACGCGCGGCAACCGTCCCGGCTTGCCGAAACCGCGATACGGCAGCTCGTAGACGGACTTGAGTCCGCGGTGTCGCGGGAAATCCACCGGCGGTCCAGCATCCAGCATCAGGCAATTCACGCCCTTCTGCGTGAGAGTATGAGCGGCCATGCCTCCGGAATGTCCAGAGCCGATAATGAGCACTTCGAATTCTTTCGCTGCCATCCGGTCACCCAGATCTTTCGGTGCTGTCAGTACTGCTGTAAGTGCGAGCCAGCGTCTTTCCAGGAGTTAACCCCCGGGCACCAAGCTCGCGACTTCCCGCGCCACCGGCTTTATTCAATGGAATACCAATATTGGCCAACCCCGCCTCCACGGCGGCCGCTCGAAGCATTGACGCCGCTCCACTCGCGCGAGTTGGTGGTCGCAGTGCGCACATCCTGCTTTGCCGCCCGGAGAAAACGTGCCAGCGGATCGGCAGGCGGTTCATACGTCCAGGGTTGGCGCAAGGGTGCGAGCAAAGCCTCCGACTGCGCGGCATCCACTTCTGCAAAGGGTTTATCGAACCGTTTCTTAGCCTGTGCGTTCAGAGTGTCGAGACCTGTCCTGTAGAGCTGCTGTCGGTCGGGCAGCGAGGCTCCGATGAGGAAATCGAGGAACTCAGGCGCCCGAGCATCGAGGGCTCCTGGAACACCGTTGATCAAGGGCATAAGGATATCGCATAGCTTGCGCAGTGCCGCGAATTGCTGGGGAGTGAAAAAATCGGGCACCATCTCCGCAGCGGCGTCAGGAACAGTCGCTTCAATCTTTGGAACTTCTCCAGTGGCTGGGGGGGCAGGATTGGCAGGGACAGGGCTCGAAGGCACTGCCGGCTGTTGTGTCAACAGCGCAGGCGCGGCTGGCACGGCAACGATTGCTTGAAGAAAGCGTCGACGTCTCATAATTGAGTCCTCAATCGAGGGTCAAGCCGGCCCCATTTTCAGGGCGAGGAGCAGCGCAATTGTCGGCAGCCGATTCCCCATGGCTCGAGTGATGAGGAAAGCTCAGGCCCTCAGCTTCTTCCAGGTAGCCAGGCAGCGCTCAGCCGTCTCCAGGGAAGAAAACCGACTGCCTTCTTGCTCGATAAGATAGTACTCGGTGCCGCCGACGGACTCAGCAGCTTCAAAGATCTGGGTCCACGGCGAGTCACCTTCTCCGAATAGCACTTGATATCCCCTGCCCTCGCCTGCGGCCCAATCCTTGCAGTGAACAGAACGGATGCGGCCAGGATTGCTCTTGATCCAGGCAACCGGATCGGCCCCGGCATCCACGCAAGTGCCCACATCCAGCTGCAGCGTCACGTCCTTCGGCGTGTTGGCGGCCAGCACATCCATGGGACGCTTACCCTCCAGAAGTACAAACTCAGACCGGTGATTGTGGAATCCGGCCCGCATGCCAAGGGGTTTGAGCTTCTCAGCCGCCTGGCTGAGGTTATCAGCAACCGTCTTCCAGCCGTCCAGCCCAGCCACTCGGCCGGCGCTGGCCATGACGATGCACTTGGCGCCGAGGATCCGGTTGAGCTCGATTGCTTTCCCGAGCCCTTCAGCAGTGAAAGCATTCGCTCCGTTGTGGGTGGAGGGGCACTGCAGGCCCAAGTCATCGAGCTGCTTTCGCACTTCCTTGGCATAGTCGGGCGTCCATCGGTAGTAGGGCGAGAAGAACTCCACCACTTCGTAGCCCATTTTGCCAACAGCGCGAACGGTCACCGTCAGATCTTTGGCGAGCTCGTCGCGAACAGAGTAAAGTTCGAGGCCGACAGGAACGCGCTTAGCCGGCGCGGCGGCAAGTGCAAAAGGAGCTGCACCCGCCAGCCACAGAAACGATCGTCGAGAAACGGATGTTTGACTTGGTGTGTGTGCGAACATATTTCGCTGGCTCAGTAGCGATTTCATCCAGCGCAATTTCAGGTCCGCCCTTCAGCGCTCGGCGATGTGAGGCTGAGCATCGAGACGACCGACCGCGCTCGAGCCTACACGTCTGCGAGATGCTGCACCTTCCCCGTGCTGTCGCCGAGCTTTTCGGTCGGGACACCCATACGGTCGAGCAGTGTCAGAAACAGGTTTGTCATGGGAGGGCCGTCGGAATAAACAATGTGGCGGCCGGGCTTCAAAGCGCCACTGCCGCGCCCTAACATGACTGTAGGCAGGTTCTCGTGACTGTGAACGTTGCCATCACTGAGACTGCTGCCATAAACGACCATGCAGTGATCCAGCAGCGTTCCATCGCCATCCTCAATCGATTTCAGTTTCTTAACAAGGTAGGCAAACTGCTCTACATGGTAGCAGTTGATCTGTGTCACCTTCTCGACCAGGTCGGGAATGTAGCGGTGATGTGTGATGGGGTGATGGCCATCTGAGAAACCCAGCACGGGGTAAGCTCTGTTGCTGCCCTCCCGGCTATAGAGCACTGTCGCAATGCGCGTGATATCCGCCTGAAAGGCGACGACCAGCAGATCATGCATCAATCGCACGTGATCGGCAAAATCTGTCGGGATTCCTGTGGGCTTGTCAATCTCGGGCGACAACTGGCGGTTGTCGCCTTCCGCGCGTTCGATCCGCTTCTCGATCTCCCGAATCGCAGTGAAGTATTGATCGATCTTGCGCCGGTCCGATGGGCCTAGGGTCGCGAGGAGCTTCTGCGTCCGCTCAGTGATATAGTCCAGCACGCTCTTTCGGTCCTCGTCGAGCTGCGCCTGAGCCCTGGGATCGAGTGTGATTTCAAGACTGCCGTAGAGTCGCTCGAAGGCTGATCGCGGATTGACCTCGGGAGGCATTGGTGTAGAAGGGCTGCTCCACGCCAGGCTGCCTTGATACGCGCAACTGTAGCCTGCATCGCAGCTGCCGACCAGGCGAGTGGCCTCGCAACCCAGCTCCAAAGAGCGAAGCCGGGTCCGGGAGCCGATGGCCTGGGCGGCAACCTGGTCCACCGAAATGCCCAGCTCGATGTCGGCGCCTGTCGTCCTCTTAGGACGCACTCCGGTCAGATAGTTTCCTCCGGCGCGTGCGTGGTCGCCGGCGCCGCCCGCTCCGGTGCGATGAGCCAGCCCGGTCAGGACAAGAAGATGTTCGCGGAAGGGCTCGAGGGGTTTCAGAATCCGTCTAAACTCGAAATCCTTGCCCACCCCCTTGGGGGTCCATTCCTTCATCTCAATTCCGTTCGGCACGTAGCCGAAGGCTAGCCGGACTGGAGCTTTGTTCAGACTCGCTGCCTTTGCAAAAGCCGGTACCATGGCATCCAGCATCGGTAGCGCAATGGTCGTGCCGAGACCCTTCAAGAAGGTGCGCCGGGGCAAGTGTTTCTGGACAACGATCATGATTTCCTCCCAGGGCGAGCTGCAGTTCCCGCCCCTGTCGACTGCTTTACTGCGAAATCGCGCTCGCTACTGCTCGCGGTGCTGATTGCGATTTCGCTCGCGACGACTCCTGTTGCTGACTGCGAAACTGGAACGGAAGGCTGTTGACGATTCCGAGGACCAAGTTAGAGAAGCGATATTGGTTCGAGGCCACGTCGGCCGCGATGCGTCTCACCGCCCCACGGTCGTAGCGTTCTACGCCGCGTCCGAGTGCGTAAATGAGCAGCTTCTCAGTCAATCCTTCCGTAAACGCGTCTCGATCTTCCTTGAGAATTTTCTTCAGATCTTCAGGCCCCTTGAACGACCTTCCGTCTGGAAGCAACCCTGAGGGGTCGACAGGAAACTTTCCGTCCAGGGTACGCCACGCGCCGACAGCGTCGTAGTTCTCCAGGCCAAAACCCAGCGGGTCCATGCGCGCATGGCATGAGGCGCAGACAGGGTCCTGGCGGTGCACCTCGAGCTGTTGCCTAAGCGAGGCCGTCGACCCAATTGCCGCTTCGTCCAGACTAGGCACATTTGCCGGTTGGTGTGGCGGTGGAGCGTTCAACAGGGTCTCCAAAATCCACTTGCCTCGAAGCACGGGCGAAGTCCGGTTCGCGTAGGATGAAACCGTTAGTACGCTCGCGTGGGTGAGGACTCCACTGCGCGCAGTGCCGGTCAGCGCCACCTTCCTGAACTCCGGGCCTGCCACGCCGGAAATCCCGTAATGGCGCGCCAGCCGTTCGTTCAAGAAAGTGTACTCTCCGTCGATGAGATCCAAAATATTCCCATCCTCCTGAAGCAAATGCTGGAAGAGCAATTCCGTCTCTTTCAGCATCGAGCTGCGCAGATAGTCATCGAAGTCGGGGAAACGATCCCGCTCCGGCTGTACGGATTCCAAACGGCGGATCTCCAGCCACTGCCCCGCAAAGTTCTCGACCAGCGAACGGGACCTGGCGTCCTTCAGCATGCGCCGCACTTGAGCTGCGATCACGTCCGGCTTGCGCAGTGCCCCTTCGCCCGCGCGGCGCATCAATTCCTCATCCGGCATGCTGCTCCAAAGGAAATAAGAAAGCCGTGAGGCCAGTTCGTACTGCCCTAGGGGATGGGCTCCTTCTTTCCTGATCGGACCTGGGTCCTTCTCGATCCGAAAGAGAAAATCCGGCGAAACGAGGATCGCTTGCAGCGCCAGAGCAATCCCCTGCTCGAAGGAACGACCCCGCTCTTGCGCCTTGAATACGGTTGCCAGTAAGGGCTCGATTTCCTCCGCGGCCACAGGACGCCGGAATGCCCGCCCCGCGAGGCTGGACACAATTCTTTGAGCACACCCTGCCTGGTGGCCTCCGCTGAGATGGCCGCAGACGTAGACTTTTCGCAGCGTGTCGAGCGAAGGCCCTTTCGTGTACGCATAGGGCCCAACGATTTCAAACTCGGCCACGGCCAGACCGTCAAACTGGGGTTGCCGCGCCCGCGCACGAAATCGTTCGATCGCGGCCTTCCTCGCCTGGACCTGCCGGGGAGTGGCGTCAGATTTCAGGGGCTGGAAGAATTTTTCAGGATCTGGAGGAGGCAGCGGAGGTTTCTGCGAAGGATTCGGCCCTCCAAACGCTATTGGTAGTCCCTCAAATAGACGCGGAAAAGCAGCCACCATCTGATGCTGCCCGGCAGAGACCTTCAAACGCACTTCCACAAAAATTGGAAGCCTTTCGTTGGTGGCAGTGACGCAGTCGGGAACTTCGAAGGTCTGGACAATGCTCCTATCGATCCACAGATCCAGTTGCTGTGGTTCCGATCCGCTGGGGCGGGCTCCGGCGGCACGAATTCGGAACAGATATTCCCCAGCCGCCGGAAACCGATAGGCCAAGTGAAATGCGCCGGGATGCCCGATGCCGCTAACGTCATAGTCTGTCATTGTGTAGAAAGCAGGCTGCTCGACACGCACGGGATTCGCGCTCTCCGATCGTCGCGGCTGTGTCGGTTCGAAACGCACCGTCTGAGCTTTCAGCTCAGGTCCGAACACGGCAAGCCGGCTGATGCGTTCGGACGCGGCCAGGTATTTCTCCATCAGCAGCGGAGACAGGGAAAGCGCGTCGGCAATGTTATCGAACCCAAAGGCTGAATCGTCCTGGGGGAAATCGCCGGCCGGTTCGAGATCCAGGGCCAGCAGGTCTCGCATGGTGTTGTTGTACTCCGTCCGGTTCAACCTGCGAGCCGTGACGCGTCCAGGATTGGGTTTCGCGAGTCGATCTGCCCTGTCGAACTCCCTTTCAATCCAGCCCGTGACTTGCTTCAGCTCGGTTTCATTAGGACGCGGTAATCCCTTTGGAGGCATCTCGCCCGTTTGCAGTTTCTTGAGAATTTTTTCCCACTGCTCGCGGTTTTGAGTCATGGAGACTACGTTCGAGTAGACTTCCAGGTTCAAATCTCCGGAAGTGAGTTGCACGTTGTGGCAGAAGTTGCAGTTCTTTGCGAGAAAAGGACGGACAGTTTCTTGAAAGGGCGCGGAGTCGGGTGCTTGGGGCACCCCAGTGGCAGAGGACACCCACAAGAGGCAAAGTAACGACAGCAACCAGTCTTTTCCTATTATGCGGAACATATGGAGACACTGGGTTTTCGAGGATGTGGACCGCGAATTGACCCTGATGCAGGAAGCGCCGCGCTCGTCGCCAAGCGACGAGGCGCCGCACTCCAAAATTCTCGCCGCTCAGTTTCTACTTGGCGCGCTTGGCAATGATTTCGTACTCGGCGATATCACCGACCTTGCGCTTCAGACGGATTTCGTCGCCGCTGACCTTGCCTGTGTGTTCGATTCGCAGCTCGTTGCCTTCGACGCTCACCAGTTCGACGAATGAAATCTCGTCGCCATTCACTTTCCCTTCCTTGATTTCAGTGGTACCGCGCTGGCTTTGGGTTGCGGTGCCAGTGAGCGTCGAGCCATTCACCTTGAACTCGTATATATAGCTTTGGCGACCGATGGGGCTGTCGAAATCCGAAGTCCATTTTCCGCTAACGTCCGCCGCGAAAGCCGGGGCCAGCACAAACAGCAGGATGGCAAAGGATGTGACAAAAGCACGTATCATCATGGGATGACTCCTTCCGTGCACCCAGTAGGGAGAGGAACTGCGCCTTAGGAAGCTCTTTGGACAGCCGATTATAGACGACCTTCTCCCTCGCTTCTCAGACTATTCTGCAGTGGCTAGTCGATAGCTCACAAAAGCCAGATTGCGGCTGTCGGGCGACCAAGACGGCACATTGATCGTCCCCTGCCCGCCGAACAGTTTAGCCAGAACCTGAATTTCCCCACCGCCGGCCGGCATCATGCGGAGCGCGACATCCTTGTTCGCTGGGTGACCCGTCACATCCTTTTCATAAGAAAGGAAGACCAACCATTTGCCGTCCGGGGAAGGGTGCGGAAACCAATTGTTGTATTCGTCAGACGTGACCTGCTGCTGATCGCTGCCATCCACCTTCATGCGCCAGACCTGCATTGTCCCTGTCCGGACGGAGTTGAAGTAGATGGTTTGGCCGTCGGGCGAGTAATCAGGGCCGTCATCCAAACCGAGCGACGTTGTCAGCCTCTTTTCCTCGCCGCCTTCCGCCGGAATCGTGTAGATGTCATATTCGCCGTTCCGTTCAGCGCAATACGCCAGGGTTTTCCCGTCCGGCGACCAGCCGTGCCAGTAGGATGGGGCAAGGTGCGTAACACGACGTGGTGTTCCGCCGTTAACGGGCAGGATGTAGATCAGCGATCTGCGCTGCTCTTGGGACTGATCACTGATGACGAGCTGCCTGCCGTCGGGCGAAAGACCGTGATCGTTGTTGCATCGCGTCGCGAACCCTGTGTCGATCACCTGCGGCTCCCCGCCGCGGACGGGCAACTGATACATCCGCCCACCTTGATTAAACAGAAGCGTCTTCCCATCGCGCGACCAGTTGGGCGCTTCGAAGTGGGCTCGCGCGTGATGAACCACTCGCCGGTCTTTCGACCCAATCGCAATCGTCTCCAAAGTGCTTTCCAGCACCGGCTGTCCGGCCGTCTTCGGCTTTCCACTGGTGATCTCGACGTTGGAAAACACGGCCCTTTCGACCACTTTGTTGTCGTGTGCGCAAACGGCCAGCCCGACGAAGAAGGGATCGCTCAGCTTGAGCTTGAACGAGCCCCCCGCCGCATGAAGCGTTTGACCCTCACGCGCGATCGACATGGAGACAAAGTCTCCCTCTCGCTCGATCCGAATCCTTTGGGGCCCAGAAACATTAGATTGAATCTCGCGCGTCGGCCCGCCGAGCGCTTCCCGGTATTGCAGTGACGTGAGGCCATCACCGTGGACGGCAGCGTCGGCATACGCCGAGCCGGCATCGAGACTCTGGCGAATCATCAGGCAAGCTTTGCGATGGGCGTTGCCACCAGTTCCGAGCCAGCGGATGTCAGCAGCAAGCGAAACGTCGGCCGACATTTGCTTCCACACAAAGTGGAACGCGTCGACGGTGGCCCACATGTTCTCTCCGCCACCCGTGATGACGTAGCTTTTGTGGGAGGCGTCGTGTTCAATGGAGCCCGGTTTACCGACGGCGCCGACGTCAGCGTGCTTCTCGAATAATCCGAGCTCTGAGTCCGGAGAAGGCGCAGAGCCTGACTGAAGCATGAAAACAATCCCGAAGGAAAACAGGGAGGCTGAGACAATGCGTTTCATAGGGGAAGAAAAGTTAGTCATTAGCGTCATCTGAAGCCTTCTATAGTCCGATTGAGTGGCACGCGCACGGGGCACTCTGTCGTCCCGCTCAATCGAAGACCGCGTTCGCAGTACGAAGTCGCGTTGCAGTTGGGTGCGCCCCAGGTTGACACGAATGACCAGCATTCCACTCTTTTCTTTGACGTGCATCAGCACGGCCCGGTTACCTTATTTCCCCCCGTAGTTCCGCCGCTCTTGGCTTGCGTAGGTCGCCGCAAATCGCGTTGTGGACCGGTTCTGGTTTTCGCTCAGTGAGTATCGCCCCGAATCCTGTTCCGCTGCCACGGGCAAGACCCTCTTAAGGATGACAGCCTGAAGTAGGCAGCTTATTGTGCGTCGACAGCTTTCTCGTAAGCATAAATGAACTCCTCGAGCTGCCGGTCACACCACCGTTGGCTCAATCCTTCGCTGGGCTCGATCGCCGCGAGAATCTTCGTAGAGAAGACTTCCCATCGCACCGGAAGCCCGAAGACGTTGTGTGAGGATAGTCTTTCACGCAAGACTTCAACTAGTTCATCAGGGTTAGGAGATAGAACAAACGTCGGACGAGGTAGCACCTTTAGGAGATCCACGAAATACTCTAAGGAGTGCACGTCATCGCACCCATTGTCTCGGCGCCCAAACGAGTAGCCTACTATTACCAAGGCGGGTGCTAATTTGAAGAGCCTCCGGGCGATCACATAACTGTCACCCGCGACGATGTTGCCGGGCTCCGGAGAAGGAAGAAGCTTGGGAGTCACGTGCGGAACCGAAAGCTCGTATACGACTGTGTCCTCGAGAAGATCTCTGTATTTGCCGTCATCGAACCACACACGATCAATGTGTCCATGGGGTTCGAGGACCGTGTGTCGACGGCTGCAATAGAACTCTGCAAGACCATCAAGGTTAAAGTTAAAGAGCGTAGCCGGCGCGCCAAACACGTCAAACACCGCGTACTGCGGCGGGACAACTCCGTGGCTGGGACGCCATAACGCGCGTTGTGCTAGAAAATCCAACGCACCGAGCGGCATGTGTCTCAGCAGTGCGTTGCGAATATCATCGCGTACGGTGACACGTGACCGATAACGCGCTCAAATAGCCGGGAGTGTGGCGCGGTGGTCGTTGGGTAGACTCCGATGCTGTGATACTCATCCTCGATGAAACGTCTCATTTGATGTGTCACAGGAAGAAGTCCGTACGACGTTCCTGCCCCAAGGACATAGAAGGTCCTGCGTTGTGACATTGACCAAAGTAGCTTTCGGAACAACCTGATGTGTGTCATTCGCGAGCTTGCCTAACCTCATTGAGGCCGCGTAACCTCATTTCATCGAGCCAGTGATCTGGATCTCCCGAAACTCGCCGGTATCATCAAACGAACCGAGCCCGACCCGCCCTGTAGAAATGGTGCTGTCTAACGCCGTGAGGATGGGCTCTGCAGCTCCATCCACATAGATCTCTATGCGGCCGTTTGACCCATCCCGTTCCAGTCGCACGCTATGCCAGTTCTGATCCTTGAGCGGCGCCTGCCCCTTGCCGTCGTCCAGCCTGCGGCGATCGGCATCGGCCACCAGAAAGATGCCGTTGTGCACGGCATCCGTGACGGCTGAAAGATGGACATAATAGAAGCGACTGGGAGATTGATAGCCGAAAACGAGGATCACATCGCGTCGCAGAACCTCCGGGGCTGCCGTGGACCTGACCTGAACCTGCAGGGTCACTTTTTGAAAAGGCTCCGAGTTCAGGATGGCAAGTGCAGACGGGCGGCGAATGGGCCCTGAAGGTGTCCCGGCCTTCCCCAGCACCAGCTTGCCGTCAGCGATGTTCCACGCACCGGAACCGTCCAGCGACCACTCTCGAAGAGCTTCCGATCGGTTGAGATCAGGTCGAACGGAAATTCTCGGCTGTGCCCTGACAGCCCCAAAGGCAGCCGTCAAGACAGCACTGAGCGTTAGCAATAAGTAGCTCGTCTGCATCGACACGGATGGGATTTTCGTCGTCATTTCGGTGATTGGAGTCTGCTCTCTTCGAGAATTCCCGCCGCTGCGAATCACCGGCTAAACACCTCAACAGCGATCTCGTTTTCGCGGTCTGGCTGGATTTCGATAGTCATGTCTTGTCCGTCTTTCGGGTGTTTGCGGCGAAAGACCCTCTGGTCGTCAATGGTTGGCGAGAGGTCCCTTTTTCGAACGAAGTCCATCCATTCCTGGCGTTCGGCTTCGGTGAGTGTTCCATTTCGACTCTTTTGGGTCATGCTTCGAAAGAAAGGATCGCGCGAACTGCTCGCCCATCGCACCGCGTATTGCCGAATCTCGATGCGGTAGCGCCCGGGGGTCGGGCCCTGACCTTGCGGAACCGCGAACTGTCCCAGCGTGGGGCCAGTGTTAAAAACATAACCCACTACAGACGGTGCTTCCGGCGAATCCAGAGGCGTGAGCACGACGGCTCCTCGCGGCAACGGCTCTCCGTCCAGTCTGGCAATCCCTCGCAGCCCAACCCTGGTCTTTTCGGCCAGGAAGCCTCCTGCACGTATCCAGTTGAACATCAGATCCGGCCACTCGCCAAGCACTGGATCTCCCTGAGCCAGTCCGACACCGTGCTCACCGTTGACGAAGAAATGGGCCTCCACAGGGACATTGGACTGCCGCAACCGTGCATACAGATTGATCATGCCCGTGAGATGGCCCGTGTCTTCCGCAGTGCAGAACAGAAACGCTGGAGCCGGTGCTGGCGACGCCGCATCATCAGTAGTTCCCAGAGCCGAGGGATTGGGAGAGCCATAGGCCAAGATCATGAAATGTGCCCGACTCGATGCGCGCTCGACCGGATCGGAGGCGGCTGGCTTGCCGTCGATCGGCTTCAAACCGACTATAGCAGCCAGTTCAGCTCCCGCCGAAAAGCCGATGACACCGATGCGTTCCGGAGAGATGTGAAAACGCGCAGCATGGGTGCGTACAACCTGCACGGCACGATGGCTATCCTGAAGCGATTCCGTCATGCTGGCAATCGGCCGGATGCGATAGCGAACTATAAAGGCGGCGATGCCTCGACTCTTCAGCCACTGCGCCACCAGAACGCCTTCGTGGTCGGTAGCGCGAGTGAGAAATCCTCCTCCTGGAAAGATGACGATCACCGCGCCTGTGTTTTTGACATCATCGGGCAAATAAGGATAGATGGCCGGCTTGTCTTCATCCGAAGTACCGCTGGCACCGGGCACGCCGTTGGGCCAAAGCAGTATTTCTGTCGGATGGTTCGCTGCCTGCAACGAGTTGGGAAGCAGAATCAGCAGGGCGAACACAGAATTCGTCAGAACCCTCAGGCTAATCTTCATAGTGGCTCCTTTTGGTTTCGCCTGTGATAACGGGTGCGCACGGACTCCGGTGACTGAACTTCCACTCACGAGTTTTTTGGCAACCTGTTATATTAGACGGCATTCCTTCCTCTCTTCATTTCTTCTCGATGAGCCGTCCGTGGTTGCGAAGCGCTGTCCTCAGTTGATCATGAGGGATCGCGTGTGACCTCCAGTAGTTGGCGCCGGTCACTGTCTCGGCGGCAACCATGGCATTGATGATGGCCTCTTCGGTCGCTTCCACCGTGGCTGTGAACAGTGGGTCCATGACTCCGGACGGAATCCGCATGACTGACGGCGTCGTCGAAGGACGTCCGCGGCCGCTGTTGCCCCAGTCGGCGCCCGGATTTGCTGTGGAAAACGCAATAAAGATATCGCCTGAGCCGTTGCCGTGATTCGATCCCATTCTCCCCATTCCGAGGCTGACCCGACGCGCGATGCGTTTGAGCTGGTCCGGGGTGAGGGGCGCATCGGTCGCAACGACCACGATGATCGAACCCTGCTCCGCATCCTCCTTGAGAGCCGCTTGCTGCTTGGGATTTTGTTCGCAAACCGGGAGGATCTGTCCATTGCCGACTCTCAGAGGGGGCTCAATCCGCCGCTCTACACAGGCTTCGTAGCCCTGAATCTCGCGTCCTACTGGAATCCCGGCGATGCGTAACTGCGATCGAGTGCCGTAGTTGCACTGCGCCAGGACGCCAACCAAGTATCCTCCATCTTCCGCCGCAAGCTTTCGTGAAGACGTGCCGGTTCCACCTTTGAAGCCGTGGCAGTTCATTCCCGTGCCGCCACCCACGTTGCCCTCGGCAATCGGGCCGCCCCGGGCTGATTCCAGAGCGCGAATCGCGTGCTCAGCCTTGACATGAAACCCCTTCATGTCGTTCAAACGACCATCCGAAGTTTCAGCGACCACCGGGTACCAGAACGGGCCCGACGCACCCTGCTTTACCATCCAACTGACAACGGCGTCTCGTACAATGCCCACGCTCAGCGTATTGGTAATCAGTATGGGCGTCTCAAGAACGCCCGTCTCTTCCAGCCAATGAGTTCCCGTCATGTCCCCGTTGCCATTTCCGGAATAGAAGGCGGCAAAGACCGGTTCGAGAGTGGAGCGTCCGCGCGGCAGAATTGCAGTGACGCCCGTGCGAACGGGGCCCTGGCCAACAACCAGTTTGCCTTCGCCGGAAATCAGTGTGGTGTAACCCACCTCTACGCCAGGCACATCCGTAATCGCATTGAACGCGCCCGGCGCTCCATCAAGTGGAATGCCCAAATCACGTGCCCTGGGCTTAGTCTGACAGTAGGCACGCTCGTGCGCACCCAGCGGCAGTAGCATCATTGCCGCAATTACCCCGGAAGAGATCAGAGACCGTAGCTTCATGAGTGTGCTCCTCCGAAACGTTGCGCTGGATTCCCAAATGCACCAAAGCTGCCAGGAAGTGTAGAATCGATTTGCGAGCATCCTGTCCATTCCAGGAGCACCGGCCTGATGTTAGCTTCCCGAATCACAGCTCCCCTTCTTCTGATTCTGACAGCATCTGCCCTCGAGCCAGAGACTAATCCAAAAGACGCAGCCCAGGCCGCGGAGGCGAAGGCCGTCGAGTTTTTGAAACGGGAGGTTCCAGCCTGGTCCAGAGACAACGGCTGTTTTTCTTGCCATAACAATGGCGATGCTGCACGAGCGCTCTACGCGGCTAACCAAAACGGATACTCGATTCCTCGACAAGTTCTCGCTGATACCTCGTCTTGGCTGGCTCGCCCGAACGGCTGGAAGAACAACAAGGGAGATCCGGGCTTCAGCGACAAGCGCCTCGCCAATATTCAGTTCGGGGCGGCTTTGCTTGCCGCAATCGAAGCCGGACACGTCAGTGATCGAAGGTCACTAGCTCTGGCAGCATCTTTGATCAAAGCAGATCAAGAGGCTGACGGTTCCTGGCCGATCGACGTCGGAAATGCACCTGGGTCTCCCGCAACCTACGGAACTCCCCTGGCAACCTGGACAGCTCTGGTAACGCTGGAAGCAGCGGGTATTCTAGCAACTCGCGAACCTGCTGAAAAGGCGAAGCGTTGGCTGAGCCAGGCCCGGCTGCACAATCTCCCTGCCGTCGCAGCACGGTTGCTCGCGGCGGCAGGCGAGTCGGGACAGCTGGCTCTGCTGAGAAGACAGGAGTGCTTGACTTTCATTCGCCGTGCTCAAACCGTAGACGGCGGCTGGGGGCCCTACCAGGACTCACCATCAGAACCCTTCGACACTGCCGTAGTCTTGCTGGCGCTGGCAAAGGTGCGACATGAATTGGGCATTGAGGAGTGCATTCAGCGTGGAAGAAGTTTCCTTGCCGCGCAACAGAGTTCGGACGGCAGTTGGCCTGCCACCACGCGTCCAACCGGCGGTGACAGCTATGCCCAGAAAATGTCAACATCCAGCTGGGCAACCCTCGCCTTGCTCGCAACTCGCCAGTGAACCGCAACGCAAGCTTCGACTTTCATCGATCCAGACGTAGAAACAACTTCCGCGGAGCTTTTCGAGTCTCTCCGAGCCAAAGTCAGACTCCGCTGGAGTACCCATCCTCCAACCGGGTTTCCACATAGGGGCAAGTTCTTTCCATCCTCAAGAGCCTGCGAACCGCTATCTGATTCCAAGGATTGAAGCAAGGTTTGGTAACAGACGTGTTACTTGTGAACTCCGGTTAAGGTTCGACTCAAAGGTTGACAACGGTATGAGAACCGCATCGCTTGGCGTCCATTGCCGAATCCAATCAAGGCGTAAAGGTTCTTTCGGAAGGAAGTAGAAGCTCGGCGGCAGGAGATTGGAAGCTTTATGTCAACTGAGGAAGAGTATTTCTGTGCTCGTTGTGGGTCTATCACACCGCATGAAGTGGTCACCAGCGGAGGGATTGCCGCCCTGCTCTGTCACGGCTGCGTGCAGCGATGGGCCGGTCAAAGCGGCGCGAAAAAGAAGCAGAGGGATGAAGAAGTCAAGTTCACTGGAAGGAGAGTCTCATGGAATCACAGACTACTAAAATAAAACCCAAAACAAAAATTTGCTACTACGAGATCTCTTGTGACGCCTGCAACCTGGGCCAGTTTTACCATGGCAAGAGTCATACCAAGTGCATTCACTGTATGACGCCTCTTGACTTGCGCAAGCTTAAGCCGAAGTACCAATGAACTCGGCTGATGCTGCAGGTTTCCCTATGGCGCTACGGCGCAGGGTATCCTCACAGAGGTCACCTGCTGCCTGCTTGAAGAATTCGAAAACGTGACTCTCTGGATGCATCTGAACATCAGCTTCGCCATGATCGTGAGACTGTTGCTCATTTGCCGCAACGTCGAGCACCGGTTAACCACGAGCAATCCCCATCAGCGGACCGTGAAAGAAAGGGTCACCGTTGGCGTCAAAGGTCTCCTCTGCACACTCTCGAAAAGATCCACCTCGAACGGCTTGCCAATGTTGTTTCCCGCCAGATCTTCGATGGTCGTCTGAACAATCAGATGGTAGTTTCCGCCAAGCCATTGATCGTTGGGCGTGAAGACCCAGCGTCGCTCGTCGTTCTCCAGAGCAACGTTCCCGACAACCGGCCGACCTGACGCGTCGGTCACGTGAATGACCCGCTGGGCCAAAGCATGGTCCATAGGCTCTGGAAAAGTCACCGTCAACATCTCTCGTGTGCCAGGCTTGGGCCTGCTCACCTGCCACTTTCCAGCATCTGGAGGCTCGCGATCCGCTGGCCCGACCGTAAACGCCTTTTGAAAGCCTCTCTGGAGTGGATTTCCGAGGCTATCCTTCCACTCTGGATCGATCACGAGGGCGTACGATTTCCCCGCCTCAAGCGCGGGTCCGATCTCCTCGAGCGGTCGGACCTCCCTCTTGATCCGGCCAGGATCGATGAACAAGGTCAGTCGAGTCATCGACGGGTCCCATAGTTCTTCGTCAATCTCCAGGAAAGGCAGTTCGATGTCGATTCCGTTCCCCTTCCGCAAATGAATGTGATCATAGATTCGCCCTCGACTCATGGCGGCGGAGAAATGAATGTAAAACTTGAGAAGATTCTCTGGAAGACTCTCAGAACTTGGATAGACGTGGGTGACTACAGTTGAAGGACCCGGCGGGCGCGCTGGAGCGCGAAAATCAGCCATTACGGTATCGCCACTGGCGCGTCCACCTGGCAGCCTGGAAGGTTGGAAAATAGCCTGGTAGGTCAGTCCCGATTCCAGAGGAAAGTGCAGCTCAAAGCGCAGCACGTCCGGAAGGACCCGATAGATCCCCGACACGGGAGGAAGACGCGGGAGGGCAGCAGCGTCTCCGGTCGCCGCAAACACAGCCAGCAACTGCTGCCACTGCGGCGACTCCCATTTCGATCGCCGAAGCTGCCGCAGCACTGCCGGACTCAGACCGGACACCTGCACAGCCGCTTTGCTGGTGTTTGACGCGTCAAGGATCCAATCGACTGAAAAGGTCTTGGAAGCCACGTCAAACGAATGAACGCGTTCTTGACCCCAGGTACCCGGAACAGAGATGGCAGCCATCACCGTCACGAGGGCTGCCGTTCGCACATCCGGCCCAATCCACTTCACGGCAATGGCAGGGATTCGAGATTGAGCGAACCTGCCTCGGCCCGCCGCAGCACGACAACGTTTTGCTCATCCAGCCGGTCGAGTTGATCGACACCGGTCCAGTTCTCGATGGTTTCATAGGACAGCCCCTTCTTTCCACCATCCGGAACCGGAGCTGAAATGCCCTCGACGGCCTCAATCTGATCTGTGCTGATCTTCATGACGCCCCGGCTGTTGTTGGCCATCAGCAGGTAGTCTTTGCCGTCCCTCTGATAGACGATCATATCCAGCGGTCGATTCCTGTTCCCAAGCTCAGCAATCGTCTTTCCCATGATCTTGGCGCCCGGCTTGAGATCGCTGATCGGGAACTGCACCAGCGGCGTGCAGGTATAGGCCGCGAGGAGATGGGCCTGCTTGGCAATGTTGTAAGTCACAAACGTCCTCACCGGAGACCGTGTCTCAAAACGGCCGTGGGCGCCGTGATAGATTTCCACGCTTGTTCCACCGGCCACAGTCTTGAATGGGAAGGGAACGGCGCGAAGAGTTGAAGCAAACTCCTCATTAGCGAGGCCGGCGACCAGAACCCTGCCATCAAGAAAGGCGATGTCGGTGATAGACTCCCTCCGAGGATTGCTCTGGCGATTGCCTTGCCCAACCATGCCGTCCACGGGCGCATCAGGCAGTTCGGCCCTGGAGAACTTCACCTTGTCGAGACCAAAAACCTCGAGGTCTCCGCCGGTCTTCAGCCGGACCAGAACCGGGATCGCCTCCGGGCCCCGGCCACGGGAGACGGCCAGGTAAGCACTCTTAGAAATGGGATTGACAGCCAGGTCGTCGATGAGAATCTGATCGGCCGTGGTGCCCAGCAGCCCGGCGATCTTCTGGTTGATACCTTCCACTTTGATTGGCTTCGACCTGGAAGCCGCAGCGGTATCGCCAGTAGCGACAGCCACAATCGCAGCCGCCTTGGTATCGGCTACGAACAGGATGCCCTCCGGGCCGAAAGCCAGCGGGCCCATGGACTGGAAGGCCGGCTTGCCTTCACTCATGTCCGCGGTCAGTTTTCCGGCTTGCACACTCCCGGCCAGCAGAGCCACCGCCAGGAGAGCAAATACCAGAGGGTTCGAGATTCGTTTCATAATTACACTCCTTTCATTAAGGTCATTTGAAGAAACAAGACGCAACAAACAGGGGCTAGGTTTCGAGATTTGATGAAAAGCTCCTGGCTCGGGCCATTCGCGCTGATCCGTTCCGATAGCATTTGTCGGAGAGAATTGGGCGGATATCGCGGTTGAATTCAAACCCTCGACCCTGGGCAGCCGCGGCAAGCACACACAGCTTTACGGCCACGAGGAAAAACTGAAACGATCGCTGAAAATACGGAATGGAAAGACGAAGAAGCACGTTCAGCTCCTGCCGGATGAGCCTGCTCTCGACGGCTAGTCTCCGACGAGGGCGTGCTCCAAGGCCAATTCTACAACGAGGGTGCACCACCGACCTCAGCCAACCTTCGACAATCCACAGCTTTCCAGGAATAAGACTGAGTATCGCGGAGACAGGGAGGCCTGTCAACCGGCGTAACCCGCTTTTCAACCTCACCTCACAGTCCTGTCGCCGCTCGCCTTTTGGGCGGTCCAGCCGTGCTTCGCAGATTCTGTAAGTGCTTATGAAATCTAATTCAAGTCCATTTGGACGACGATAAGAACCTGCGTGGCAACCACAGGGGACTGATGGTTCCGCCGCTGAGGACAAAGCTGGTGAGGAGACAAGAGCTGCGATGCCCATTAAGCACTTTGCATTAGTCGCGCTGGTGGTCACGCTTTGCGCGTCCGGGTTACTGCTAGCGCAAAACGAGCCCCCCTTTCATTCTTCATCGAAGCAGGAGAAGAGCAGAGGTCTTGAAGACATTTCTGCCGCAGTGTCAGACGGCCGGGCTGCGGCACCCTCGAAAACTGAACGACTGGCGAAGTTGTCTCCCAGTGCGTTGACGATCGTTACCCGAAAGCAGATCGAAGAGATGGGTGCGCGTTCGCTCGCGGAGGTGTTGAGGCTGGTTCCGGGGATTAATTATCGGGTCACTCCGATGGGTATTTTCTACGGCATTCGCTCCTTTGGCTCAACGCCCTTTTCCTCACGCGTTCTGCTGCTCGTAGATGGTTTCCCATTCAATAGCCCAGACAAGGGAGGGCTCTCCGGCCATCCAGGATTCGACGATTTTTTCCCTGTTGAGCAAATCCGGCGCATAGAGATCGTCAAGGGCCCGGCCACAGTGCTCTACGGTCAGAACGCCTTTCAAGGAATCATTAATATCATCACCCGCGACCCTGAAGAAGCCGACCAGACAGTATTGGATTTTCTGGGCGGGGCCCGAGCAACATCTCGAGTGAGTGTCACTTCAGGGGGCAAGGCCAAGGACCGCAGTTACACGTTAACCGGCAAGCTGAACCGGCGCGAGGGACTCCTTGAATATCAAAAAGACGTCCGCCTGCTCTCGGGAGACGCCTACATGCGCGCCAACTACAAGGGCCTGGAGACGACCTACTTGCTTCACCGCGACACCTATAGTCCCTTCCCGCTGGCAGGCGGACAATCACTCCCCACCCAACAGAATCTGCACATGCTCAATCTCTCCTACGGCGGTCAGTTGAGCCGGTCCTGGTCCTTCAGAGTTCGAGCGCTGTACAACCGAAGGGACGGCACTACCTGCGCCAACTGTCACGACTTCAGAGCGAGCGGCACTTTCCGGAACGACCTTCCCGCAGACTTGTCTTCGGAAAGAGAGACCAACCAAAGGACCTGGTTCAATCTCCAGTTCGGCTACAGCCCAGCCAAGTCTCGCCACAATCTGATCTTGGGAACACAATATCAACTCGACAATGTCCACAAGGAAGTGGTCCAGCGTCTCGATCGTGAGCGAGGTCTCCAAGTCAGGGGCCTCTTTGTCCAAGACGAAATCAGCTTGCGGCCCAACCTGATCGCGACTCTCGGCACCCGCATCGACAACCACAAGCTGACAGGAACGTCAGCAAGTCCAACCGCAGCGCTAGCCTATCAGGCCCGCAGCGACTTCATCGTCAGGGCACTTTTCGGCCGGGCTTATCGAGAGCCCACTTGGAACGAATTCTTTATTAACCAGAGATTCCTTCCGCAGTTAATCGGCAGCGGCGCTGGGCTGCTGGAGTTGAGGCGGGTTGGAAATCCACAGTTGAAGCCAGAAAAGGTCAATACGGGCGAGCTGGGCGTGGAGTACTACCTTCGTCGCAATCTTTCAGTCAAGGCGGACGGATTCTTCAGTGCAGTTCAAGACTACATCGAGGCCGAGGCCTTCAGCGCGAGGGTGGGTTTCGGTGTTGCGACACCGCCTCGGCCCGCCGTCATCGGGCCGGGCGCTGCGGCGCTCCTTGCCTTGGCGGCTAACAGGAAAGAAGTCATCAGAACGGCAGGTGGAGAAATCGAAGTCCAGTTCAGGCCATGGCAGCGGCTTCACGGAGTGGCTGGGTATGCTTATCAAACTTTGAACCTTAACCCCGCCACAGATGTCCAGAACGCGTATGCTCCCTCACACAAGATCACCGTTGTAGTCGATACAGAACCCCTGCAGAAGCTGCACGTCAACTTCAACATGAACAGCTCCAGCAGCTTTACTGCCTCGACACCCGGCCTGACGATGGGTCTTTCGCCCCTCGCACCCGACGGGGAATTGTTTGGCCGCCGCATCGGCCAGGGATATGCGCTCGGCAATGTGCATTTTTCCTATGACCTGCCGACTCGTCGTGACGGTGTGCTGAGGCTTTCGTTCCTTGTGAACAACGTCTTTGGTCAGAGAGTGCAGCTCAATCCAATATCCGGAGTTGATACGGGACTGAGAGGAACGGAGCTGTTCTTTGGGGCCAACTTCAAGTTCTAGGTCAAGTCAGATGTCTTACTACCGGGTCGCAATGTGGATTCTGCTTACAGCGCTGCCGTTTACCGCGCTTTCGCAGGACCACGAGGCCCTGATCGCGGTTCTCAAAACTGCGGACAACAGCATCTACGATCAGGCCCTTGCACATTTCACGGAAAGCTGCCAGGCCCGAGTGGCAGTGTTCAAGATGAACGGTAGTCTCCAGACAGGCCGGGAACAGATCGAAGTCATCAATTCCGGAAAGTACCGCCTGGTGCTCGCTATTGGCGCCAGCGCTGCACTGGTGGCTCGAGAACAGTCGAAACACCCTGTCGTCTTCTGCGGTGTATTCAGTCCAGACAGGTCGAAGCTGGCCGGAGGAAATATCACTGGCGTTACGCTGGATGCATCCGTCAAGGAACAGTTTTCAGCTCTTCAAAAGATGATGACAGGACTCAGGACAATCGGTGTGATTTATGACCCGAGAGTCTCTTCGGATCTAATCCGCGAGGCAAGATCAGCCTCGAAAGATCTGGGGCTTCACTTGGAGACCAGGGAGGTCAGTTCTCACAAAGAGGTCACCTGGGCAGTACGCGACCTCTTGAGTCAAGTTGATGCACAGTGGGTAATTGCCGACAGCACTGTCGTGAATCCCGAGAATCTCAGGCACATGTTGCTAACCAGCGTCGAAAACAGGGTGCCAATCCTGGCGTTCTCCGATGCTGTCGTCAGGGAAGGCGCTCTAGCATCCGTTTCAACTCCTGCGGATGAGATCGGTCAGGAAGCAGCCGGGCTGGCAAATAGAATTCTCAACGGGCAGCTCGTTTCGACGCTTCCTATCCACTGCTCGCGCCGAGCTGTGGTTTTTATCAACCTCAAGACAGCGAGAAGCATCCAGCTCAGCATTCCTTCAGATGTGTTATCGACTGCCAGGATCGGTGGGTAGCCCGTATGATTGATTTCAATTTCCGTCCCTCGGCCTTCACCCTCAAGCTGAAGTTCATTGGCTTCTTCATCGCAATCGTGCTCTTGGTCTGCACGAGCGGCTTTCTCTTCTACCGCAACGTGTCCACAATCCTTGAGGAGGGACTATCACAAAGGGGCGCTGCTGTTGCCGAAGGCCTCGCTAGTGACCCGAATTTGAAACTAGGGCTGGTGAACGAAGACCCTGTTTTGCTGGGATCGATCCTTGATCCGGCTGTGAAAAGGACAGGGATAGTTTACGCCGCCGTAGTCAACGTGGAGAGCAGCTTCAAGCGAGCTCAACAGAGCGCGGGAGGCGAGCTTTACCTTGATCGTTACAAACAGATTGCATCTCACGTTCCCAGCTCCACTGAGACCCTGGTTCGAGAACACACGCTCAGCTCTGGGAAGCACTTCTACTCGATACGAGTCCCTGTCTTGCGGGCAGCTGGTGCTGGTGGCTCGCCGGGCTGGGTGAATCCTGGACTGCTCGACTTAGAGGGGGCCCAAGGCTCAGCCCGAGGTCGTGAGCTCCTGGGTTTTGTGGACGTCGGCATCTCATTTGAGGAAATTGCGCAAAGCTTGCAGAAAATCGGATGGCGCGCAGCTGTGCTTCTTGCGATCATGCTGATGCTCATTTCTGCTTTCTTGGCACTGGTCTTCGGATTTGTCATCAAGCCCGTGGAACGCATCGCCGTCGGTGCAACTCGCATCGCCGAAGGGGACCTTTCGCAGCACATTACCTTCAGATCGAGAGACGAGGTCGGTCGCCTGGCATTCAACTTCAATCTGATGGCGCAAGGTATTCGGCACAACATCAGCCGGCGCGAGGAGTCCTCGAGGCAACTGGCTGCCAGTAACGTCGAATTGCAGGAATCCAAAGACAGACTCGAAGAAGCAAACCGGCAGCTCAAGGAGCAGTTTCAGCTCGAATTGGAGAAGAAGGCTCTTGAGCTGGAAATCGACGAGCGCAAACAGGCGCAAGTGGAACTCGAGCGGGCCAAGGAAGCCGCAGAAACAGCCAACCGTGCCAAGAGCGAGTTTCTAGCCAACATCAGCCACGAAGTTCGAACGCCCATGAACGGCATTATTGGCATGACGGCGTTGCTGCTCGACACAGATCTGGGCACCGAACAACGCGAATATCTCAAGATGGTCAAAGGATCGGCTGATTCTCTTCTGACGTTGCTTAACGACATTCTGGATTTTTCTCGGATCGAGGCAGGCAAGTTTGATCTGGATCAAGTGGATTTCAACCTTCGGGAGAGTCTGAACGAAACGATTAGGATTCTGGCCGTTCGGGCTCACCAGAAGGACTTGAAGCTGGAACTGGAGGTAAGCCCCAGCGTGCCGGATGTCTTTGAGGGAGACCCCAATCGCTTGCGTCAGGTTCTGATTAATCTCGTCGGCAATTCGATCAAGTTTACGGAGCGAGGAGAAATACGGGTCGACGTGAACATGGCCGAAGTGGGCGAAATCGTTAGCGGTCCTACGACGAATTCAGATCGAGAGGGAAGATCGGACGGCCCGTCTGGTTCCTTCGAAACATCTCAGCACGAAGAGAACGTGCCCAGCCCATGGCAGAACGATCAGTGTGTCCTGCAATTCTCAGTGAGCGATACCGGCATCGGTATCCCCCAGGGAAAACAGGGATTGATTTTCGCCGCATTCACCCAGGCCGACGGCTCCACAACCCGCAAATATGGCGGGTCGGGGCTGGGCTTGACCATCTCCGCCCAACTCGTCGAACTCATGGGCGGGAAGATATGGGTCAAGAGCGAGGTGGGCCAAGGTAGCACTTTTGAGTTTACCGTGCGCTTGAGGCCACAGAGCGCGTCGACGTTCGAGCCTGCTACTCCGTTACCCGCGCCTCCCAACCTTCTTTCCGAGCCTAGGCGAGCGCTGAAAGTGCTCATCGCTGAGGACAATTACGCCAACCAGACATTCGCCTTGCATATATTGCAGAAAGCCGGACACGAAGTTGTTCTGGCAGAGAATGGCGTCAAGGCTCTCGCCGCTCTTGAAAGAGAGGTCTTCGATCTCGTTCTGATGGATCTGCAAATGCCTGTCATGGGCGGCTTTGAAGCGACTGCAGTTATTCGGCAACGGGAGAAGCAGAGCGGCACTCGAGTGCCCATTATTGCCTTTACTGCACACGCGATGAAGGAAGACCAGCAACGCTGTCTGGAAGCTGGCATGGACGCGTATCTGTCTAAGCCGATCCGCGCGAAAGATCTCCTTGATGCCATCGAAGAACTGGCAAACAAAGCTGAGCCTTCTTACCTTGCACCGATCTTTTGAGCCTGCTCCAACCACTTGCCCATCGCAGTTCTGGCGCCCAGCGTGTCCTGCAAACTGCCCATACCCTCATGGGTCACCCGGTCACAGGTTCGTCACGAAAGTGAATCCCCAGATCGGCCGGCAGTGCCCGATTTCCTCGGATTAGAATCGACTCAGCGCACTCGAGAAGGATGACGCTCGTGCCACATTACCAGCAGCGCACTTGCAACGAAAATCGATGAGTAGGTGCCCACTACAATGCCCGCGAACAGAGCAAATGCGATTCCGTTGAGAACCTCACCGCCCAGGAAATACAGGGCCAGACATGCAAGCAGCGTCGGACCTGCCGTCAGAAGCGTGCGGCTGAGCGTCTGGTTGATCGATCGGTTCACCAGCTCCAAGAACGAGCCTTTCGTGCCTTTCCTGCGCTGATTCTCACGCACGCGATCAAACACGACGATCTTGTCGTTCATCGAGTAACCGATCAGAGTAAGCAGGGCAGCGATGATGGTCAGATTAATCTCTCTGTTGGTAAGAGAGAACAGACCCAGCGTGATAACGACGTCGTGAATAGTTGCAATGATTGCCGCCGTACCTGAAATCCACTGGAATCGGAAAGCAATGTAGGCCAGCATACCGCCCAGAGCGTAAAGAGTCGCCAGCAGGGCCTGTTGCCGCAGTCGCTGGCCCGCGCGAGGACCCACAATTTCGACCGAACGGAGGTTGAAGGTCCCCAGCCCGCATTCCTGCTTGATGGCGTTTAACACCTTCTCTGTGACGCCTGGCAGCCTGGCGAGTTCATCCAGGTTGGAAATGAGCCCGTTCTTCTCGCGGTCGCGATACCTCAGCAGGCCCACTGCCAGGTTCTTCAGTTCTGGTTCACTGAGGTTCGCACCGGCGGCAGACAGCGCGTTCCGCAACCGGTCCTCCAGTGCTGTCTGATTGGCGTTGTTCAAATCCAGCTTACCGCCCAAGTTTGCATACTTCTCACGGAGCGTTTGCTCGACTGCCAGCCGCGCCTGCTCCAGGCTCTGCTCGTCAGCCAGTTCGGTTCCGATGATGAATTCACCCGTGCCCTGGGTCTCCTGCACGCTGATCTCGCCCTGCAGCTTGGCCGTCAAAGCCTTTCGGAGATCGTCGATCGCAGGCTTCGGCTCGAACCTCACATACATCAATGTGCCACCTCTGAAGTCCAGCCCGTACTTCGGTCCCCCTTTTATCGTCAGGCTGAGGATGCTCACCAGGACAGCCGCGACCGACAATCCCAGCGTCAGATTACGCTTGGAAAGGAAATCCAGGTTGGCTTCCTTGAACAGTTCCATTCGTCCGCTTCCGATGCTCAGGTCCGCCAGCTTGGGCTTCCGCCAAAGCTGGACATCGAAAATCGCCCGCGAAACGAACACGGCCGTGAAGAGATTGGCAATCAGACCGATCACCAGAGTCACCGCGAAGCCACGCACTGGGCCTGTGCCGAAGACGAACAGGAATGCACTCGCCACTACGGTTGTCACGTGCGTGTCAATGATCGTGACCAAAGCGCGCTCGAAACCTGATGCAATCGCCGATGGGATGCCTTTTCCAGAGCGTTTCTCCTCCTTGATTCGCTCAAAAATCAGCACATTAGAATCTACGGCCATACCGATCGAAAGCACCAATCCCGCGATGCCGGGCAGAGTCCAGGCTGCGTCAATGTAACTGAGTGCCGCAATCGTCATGATTGTGTTGAGCACCAGAGCCAGCACGGCATTTAAGCCGGCGCCACGGTAGTAGACAATCATCGATGCCACCACGAGTGCCAGGCCCACGATACCGGCAGTGATACCTCGGCGAATCGAGTCGGCGCCCAGCGAGGGTCCAACGGTCCGCTCCTCGATCACGCGCACACCCGCCGGCAGCGAGCCGGCGCGCAGGTTGAGCGCCAAGTCTGCCGCCTCTTCACGGCTCGACGCTCCGGTGATGCGGCCCTGGTCTGAAATCCTGGCCTCGATCCGTGGCGCGCTCAGCACGAGATTGTCGAGAACAATGGCGAGCCGGTTGTTGATGTTTACCTCCGTAAACCGCTCAAAGCGCTGCGCCGCATCCCGCGTGAGCACGAAACTGGTTTCCCACTGGCTGGGGAATTCGCCCTGGTGGGCCTGCGCGTCTCGCAAGTCCCGACCCGTAACGACTGGGGACCGGGCGAGGAGCCACCAGGCCTCTTCGCTTCCCTCGGCCGACCGCCGCGAACCACGGACGAGCTTCATGTCAGAGGGCAGCATGCCGCCATGGTTGCTGAGCGCAGCCTCCCGCGACGGGAATGGGCCGCTTTTGACTTCGCAGAGTTCGAGCAGTGCGGCAGTCTGCAGAATTCCTTTCACGCGCGCCGGATCGTCGACCCCTGGCAACTGAACCAGGATCTCAGCTTCCCCGCCACTCCCACCGCGTTGCTGGACGGTGGCTTCGGCAACACCCAAGCCGTTGACCTTCTTCTCCATCGTGCTCATCGTCTGCGTCACGGTGTCCTGGTGTATCTTCAGCGCCGCCTCGCTCCGAATATTGAGCTTGTAGTTTGATTCGCCCTCCGACGACAAAAGCCACGGTTGGCCAAAAGCGTCATTGACCAGGCGACGGAATTCGCTGGTCTTGGCTGACGGCACTCCCTTGATGTTGATTTGGATCGCTTCGGCAGCTTCGATCGAGTCCGGCTCGTTTCGGCCTATCGAGGCAAAATCAATGCTCTCCTTTTTGAGCAGTTCCTTGAGTCGCTCAATCACGAGATCGGCTTCCGCTTTGAAGGCATCCTGAATCTGGATTTGCAGGACGATGTGGCTACCTCCCTTCAAATCCAAACCCAGCCGGATGTTCTTGTTTAAGTTGGCCTTTAACTCCTTCGCCGACCTGGGCACTCCCACAATGCCGAGAACACACCCCAGCACCACTACAGTGATGATGATCCACTTCCAACGCAGATTGCGTGGCACGTACTTCTCCTTTCCGTAGGCCTGCAAGGTTTGCTGCCGTTTTCCCCAGCGAATATCCTGGACCTTTCTCGGTGACCGAGATCCGATTCGTTTCTAACTTTCGACCATAAACAGGATGCATCCTCGCTGACCAGCGAGATCATTGGCTGCTGGACGTACTAGCTTCTCCGGAGTCCATAGCCTTTGCATGGGAGGAGGAGGTAACAGAGTTGAGAAGAGAAACAAGTCCGAATGGCCGACACTCCTGCTCCCTTCAGAGCTCGATCTTTCCGGACAACCTCGTCGAGGCCATCGTCGCCAAACCCACGAAACCGTGTACTCAGGGGTTTAAGTTCCGCTGGAGACCCTGCTGCTCAGCCAGAAAGCAATCCTGGAAATTGCGCATCTTCCAGTATTTGGCTTCCAAGGGAGCAGGAAAGCAATCCTCTCTCCCGACTGCCTGCTACTTTGCTTATCACGTTTGCGTCAAGAAAAGCGAGCTTCAAAGCCTGTCGCTCGGAGGAATGACCTGTAAAGCAGCTCGTTTGACTTCAAACCAGAAGCGATTGAACACAGAACGCGAAGCGGAATATCTGGTAGCGTCCGCGAAGGCTGTCCCAAAATGACGCGAGTCATGCCTTCCCGCTTCGCGAAGTCGATCAGTCCATCGGCCGCACGGCTGGATCTTACACCTGCTCCGGTGCCCAGACAGAAGAGCAACTGCTCAACTTCTTGAGATACGTATAGAAGGTCGAGGCTCCGTTCGTTTCTTCAGCCTGTTTTCCAGGAATCGATGCGGCCTGCAGCCCCGTCACCCCGAAGCCTCTCTCCGTTGGGGGCGCTGAGGATGTCTCACATCGTTCGCGCCCGACTCCGCGGGCCATCGCAAGACTTCGATTGGAGCGAGCTCTAAAGGAGCCTCAGGGCTCATCACATCAGGTCAAGCTTTGATCTTTCGCTTCCAGCGGCACCGAATGGACCCGTTGCGATGACGTTCCCTCCGGAGTGCCATGACCCAGATGGTTTGATCCGCCACAGAGGGATTAGCGATCCCTGAACCGAAGCGCGTACACCGCAGCCTTTCCTGTATCGCCTTCGGCACCGGCGACTAATAAGATCAAATCGCGCAGGGAATCATAAGCCAGTGCGTGGTTCCAACCAATCCGCCGAGTGCCATCGCTTCCAGGCACATCCAGTTCCTCCCACGCATTCTGAGACGGGCGATAGCACCACAAAGCCCACGCCTGCCGGTCCTTCGACGATGTCGCGTAGATCAAGAGAAGGTCTTGCTTCGGAAGAAATACGGCTTCTCGTCCGCACCCTGGAGGCCTCACGCCCTGCGGGCTACTCACTTGGGGTGCAAGATCCTTCCAGGTCCACTCCTTTAGATCGAAACTCCACAGTTCATTCCGGTGTTCTCCAGCGCCGTGCAGCAGCACTCGTCGCCGGTTCGAATCGTAGGCAAGACTGGTGCGTTCATACAGATTCTGAGGCGAGGTTTGATTCGCTCCCAACCGTTTCCATTGCGTAGTCTTTCCGTCGAGGAGGAAGAGTGCCGTGTCTTCGGGTGGCTGCGTGGGATTCCAGGGCAGGAGGTAACCGGCATCATTTAGCCTCTTAGGCCAGTTCACGTTCAAGCCTATCACTCCCTGCGGCGTCGTTAGCAAGGTATCCACTCCTTCGGGGGCAGGCCCCAGCAGCTCAAAGCTTCCCCCATTGGGGTCGAAGAGCCACGTGGCGTACTTCACATAGGACGAAGGTGGGTTCACCAAGGCATCAACCCGGGCCTGGTAGTCTGAGGTCAAGGCCCCGGGAAATCGACGCAGGGGCTCCGGGTCGTAACCGCTCGTCAGTCGGATTGTTCGAACGAGAATCATCCTGTGGCTGACAGGATCGTAAGCGTAGATGCTTCGGCCGTGTTCAGCCCAAGGACCGCCGCCGAAGCTCACCCCGCCGGGTCGGACGCCGTGGTTCCAGAGCCTCTCCGGATACTCAGCGATTTGGCTCACCCGGCGCCAGGAGTGGAGGTCGATCTGGTAGGCATCGACGTCATTGCCTTCATATCCGCAGTGGCCGCCGCCCCAATAGAGAATCTGTCCACGATCGCTGTCGAAGGTCGCTGAGCCCCAGGTCCGGGTGGGGGCCGCACGGCCTGGGTTTTCCAAGTGAACCCATTGGTTGACGGGCAAGCTGTCCAGTCTTCTCTTCTGCGCTTCTCGCCGTTTCTCGTCCTGATCTGAATCCTCGGGAACCGTGGCCTCTCCCTTTGTGATGGACCGGAGCGGCTCGCCCAGCACTCCTTCCTTGACAATGGATTTGCCATCGATGCGGAAACCATAGGTGCTGCGGACCGGATAGAGGACGTTGCAAGACATCGTGTCACCGGGTCTTTGACGATTGGCCGCCAGCAGGATGAGCCGTTTCTCCGGCGCCAGATCGGCGCTGATATCGAATCCGGTGGGGACCTGCCCTCGCAGCGCGATCCAGCGATCGGTAGCGACATCGAATGCCCACATGTCGCTCAGATCGTCCTGATTGTAGCCACCCCCGATAATCACCCAGCCCGTTTCCGGATCGTAGACCGTGAAGTGCCCCGCCCTGGCGACGGGACCGGAAGCTGCATTGGACTTCCGCCAGGTGCGGGTCTTCAGATCGAGCATCCAGGTATCGGCCAGATAGCGGCTTTGCCCATCACCGCCGAAAACAACCAGCACCTGATTCCTCGTGTCGCAGACCAGGCGCGTGTTCATTCGAGGCGGAGGCTGGGCCTGAAGGGACAGTTGCCGCCAGGTCTTCTCTCGAAAGCCATAAACCCACGTGCCCGTGTATCCCGCCACGCGGCCACCTGGCGCCGCTTCAGCGACGTGTCCGCCTCCAAACAGCACCAGTTCGTCGTGCACAGGGTCATAAGCCAGGGAACCGGCTAGAACCGGAGGTGGCGATTGCATTGGCTTGAGATCGTTCCAGCGTCGCTGCTGGACGTGGTAGCCAGCCGTCAAGCCGCCCGTGAAATAGATGAGAGACTCCGTAGGAGGATGATAAACAACCTGGTCAAAGACGATATTCAAGTCGGGCCGCGACACGCCTCCCTTCTCCCCAGTGGCCCCCCGCAGTACCGTCCGCTCGCTGCCCGTGGTGATGCCAGAGTAGGTTCGAGGCACGTAGGCAAGTGGCATTTGCTTAGCCCACAGCTCAAGCCACTCGGAAGGAAACTGACTCTCCCAATACCGGTGAGCTGCATCAGGATTGAAAGCCACCACGTCATATTCCGGAATTCGCATCAAGGGATGTTCCTGCAACAGGTCCGGGTCATCATTCATGAAGCCCCAGAGCAGAAAAACTCCTGCATTAGGAACGTAACGCACCGCCGATCCGCGGCGGGCTCCAGTCGGGTCCTGGCGCAACAGCGTCCAGGTGTTGGTTGGAAGTTCCGTCTGCGCAGCTGCAAGATAAGTTGCAGCAAGAATCACGACAGTGACCTGCCATCCAGTTCTGCGTGCGGCAGCGGTATCAAGACAATGCATCCAGTGTCTCACTTTTGGTCAGAGTCGAAAAAACGGGGATATGATCGCACTCTGGAAGTCCAATGCCAACGCGGTTTTGCTACGTCCACCGAGGATTGACGACGGCGTCTCATCGAAAACACGATCGACGATCGCATCCTTGCAGTCGTCATTCCGGCGAAAGCCGGAATCCCAATTGCCTTTCGGTGCCAGCCATGAAGCTGTCCGTGTGACTTCCAATCTCATCCAACGCGTCTGGCGACACAAGAACAATGGGTTCGAAGAGTTGACCAAGCGAACGGAGTTCAGGTCACGGCAGGTACGAAGTCCGCGGGACCATGCGCGCCGCCATCGCGAGGGAGAAAGCTTTCAGGAATGGAAGCGAGCCTGGAAGACTGAATGGGTTAAGAACTCCATTCCTGAATGCACGACCTGATCGAGGAACTCGGTTAGATACTCAAGGGCTGGATTCCGGCTTGCGTCGGAATGACCTGGCAGCAATTCTCGGGACTGCAGACAGCGCCCAAGCGAACCACCAACCGTTGCGACCGGAAAAGCCGGAGTCTGCGCCGCCTGACAGCCGTCAACCGTCTTACTCCTTGTCCAAGACACGCACCATCGTGGCCGATTTCACCATGTCGTGGTCAGCAAATTTCCAGACGACCTTCTTCTCACGCGTGATTTCAAAGGCATGTGCTCCGTTGCCTTCTTGTCCTCGCAGGAAATTGCCGATCACAAAATTGCCATTGTTGAGGGTTTGCAGGCTCGTAATCCAGGTCAGATTCAACTCAGGGACGTCTTGGGATGTAAGCTCCCAGACGACCTTGCCGGCCGGAGTTACTTCAATGACGCGTTTTTGGGTTCCGCCGGCGACCAGGGTGTTGCCATTAGGAAGTCGCAGCGCTTCGAAGACATCAGCCAACCCGGTGGTTTCCCAAACGATCTTCCCATTTGCGTCCAGTTCCCTGGCAGCTCCTTCGGCTTCAATAGCCGCCAGGACGTGGCCATTGCGAAGCCGGTGGATGCTTCGCACCTGGCGATGATACGGTTTTTCGCTTGTAGGCACGTTCACCGTTGAGACGATCTCGCCTTTCGGATTGACTTCGAGCACTTGACTCGGCCCCTGCTCGGCAAGCAGCGTGTTGCCATTAGTCAGCCGCTCGCAGCCCAGGACCTGCGGAGAGCGGCTGACATAGCTCCAAACCACTTTCTGTTCGCGATCGATTTCCTGAACCCCGCTAGGATTCCCGCCGTACCCGTAAAGCAGATGATGATTCGGCAGGACCTGGAAGATGACACAGAGACTCGGCGGTTTGTGCTCCCAGATCAGTTTTCCCTCGGCTGAGACCTCGATGATCCGATTGCCTCCCGGCCCCTGATACTGGGCTAAGAGGATGCGATGCTGGTGGGGTGCGTCGCCGGCCGCCAGCCGCAAAGAACTCAGCAGCAACATGCCGCTGCAAGACAGCAACAGTCTCAATCGCATCATATTTTCCTCACACTCATGGCTCAGGCTCGCAGGTTAAGTCGCTTCACTTCGTCGGCGATATAGCGCGCCGTTCGAACAGCGAGCGCCATGATCGTCAACGTCGGGTTCTTCTCCGGGTAGGTTGTAAACGCGCTTCCGCCGACCACAAACAGATTCTTCACCTCATGCGCCTGGCAATAGGAATTCAAAACTGAGGTTTGCACGTTTTGCCCCATGCGCACGGTGCCCGCCTCGTGGCTTCCAAATCCTGCCGGGACCTGAGTCGTGTTGGCGATCAGCCTGGCGCCGGACTCGTGGAGAATCTCGTAAGCTTTCTCGACGATGTCTTTCCAAAGAATGACGTCGTTTTCACAGAAGCGAAAGTGCAGCACCGGAATAGGAATGCCGTAGGCATCGAGCTGGTTGCGATCGACGGTGACGCGATTCTCAGGCCTGGCTTGTGCCTTCCCCCAGCCGCCGAACTGAACAAAGCCTGGTTGCATGTCTCGCACTTGCTTCTTGAAAGTTCTGCCAAAGCCCCCCAGCAACCTCGACTGGTTAGGAAACATGAAACCGGCATAATTCAACTGATAGTGGAAGCCACCGATATATTCCTTCTTTTTCCCCTGGAGATGGTTGAACCGAGGAATGTAGGTGTGATCGGTCGCGCCGTCGTTATTGACAGGGCGTGTGCCGATCAAGTCCTCAAGGTAACCAATGATGTTCGCTGCGATATTCCCGTGAAGATATCGCCCTACCATATCGTTCGAATTGGCAAGCCCATTGGAGAATTGCGGCGATCTGGAGTTGAGCAGCAAGCGCGCGGATTCGGGTGCGCCACAACACACGGCAAAGATGCGTGCCTCAACCTCCTCTTCGCGTCGCGTCACAGCATCGATCACGGAGACGCTCTTCACCTGGCCTTCCGGGCCTACCTGAAGCTCGCGCGCGATCTTGCTGGACAACAGGGTAAAGTTGCCGGTCTTGAAAGCTTTGGGGAACATCGCGGCCGGTACACTAAAAATGGCTGCGACGTCACAGCCCTCCATGCAACGCCCGCAATAGTGGCAAGCTGGGCGTTCGTCATACGGTCTGGTGAGAACCGCTTTCCTAGCCGGGATCATGTAGATGCCCATTTTCGTGCAGGCACGCTTGACGATATGTTCGGTGCAACGAAAATTCAACGGAGGCAAATACTCTCCGTCGGGAATGATTTCAAGGTTCTCACGCGAACCGGTCACGCCAATCATCTTCTCGACATACGAGTAGTGTGGCGCCAGGTCCTGATAGGTGAGAGGCCAGTCCTCCTCGATCCCTTCCAGGCTGTGCTCCCGGAAATCCCGCTCCGCGAAACGCAAGCACACCGCATTCCAGTGGATACTCCTGCCTCCCACGGCTCGAATCCGGTCGACGCTGATGTTGTCGCAATCGTCATAGCGAATTGCTTGGGTCACTTCTTTCGGGTACGCAGGCGGCGGTGTGCCCGGCCTCCGTCTCCCTCGAAAGGGAAGCTCGTACGGCCAGGCGTGATACTGGAAATCTTCGGGCTTCATGACCCGGCCCGCTTCAATGAGCGCGACTTTGGCTCCTGACTCCGCCAGTTCCTTGGACAAAACTCCTCCAGCGGGCCCAGAGCCTATGACGCAAACGTCAAACATTAGATCCACCCCACACTCAGAATTGGCTTAAGAGTTCTCTGGCTGGCGCGGCTGAGCTGCTGAGGAGGCTTGGCAGCTCTCTCAAAATGCATACTCTTCCACTATTCCCACGGCTTGCGCCGTGGGCTAGCAGTCTCCCGCCCCTGCCGGGGCTTGCAGCCACTCCTACCCCTCATCAGCGCTAGCGAGGCCGAAGTAGCCAGAAAAAGAATGTCCAGTAGCCTGGTCAGTCTCTTCCCGCACCCTGGGCAAACTTGTGTCCGGTGTCTCGAAAAACTCAAGAACACGTCAGGACTTTAGGGGGCACCTATTGCGTCGGAAGCTGATATCCGACTTTGTTCATCTTGACGCGGTAGAGGTTCCCTCCTGCGGTGATGTACAGAGTCTTGCCATCTTCCCCTCGCCCGAAGCCGACGTTGGTGGGAAGCAGGGGAGTGGGTATGCGGGCCAGCTCTTTTCCGTCAGGAGAGTAGACATAAATGCCAGGACGACTTGCCGCGCGAACAGCAACATAAAGGTTCCCTTCGACGTCGGTGACTAACCCATCGGGTCCGTCTTCGGGGGAATAGTCCATGAAAACTTTTCTGAACGTTGCTGTTCCGTCAGGGTTCAAATCATAGGCCAGCAGAGCCATCCTGCCTTTCAGCAGCGGCGTGCCGTCGGGAATGCGAAACATGCCCGTGGTCCCATTGTCGTTGGAAACGACATAGAGCGTCTTTTGATCGGGTGAGATGGCGACACCATTAACCTTGCCACCATCGGTGATAATGCGGTGAAGCGAGCGATCGGGATCAATCCGGTAGACTGCCATGAAGGGCTGTTCCACCGGTTCATGACCCAGATACCGAGGATCGCTGAAATAGATCCTGCCTTTAAGATCGATCGTAATATCATTGGGAGAGTTCAAGGGCCTTCCTTCGAAGAGCCCGGCCAGGATTTCACTCTTCCCCGTTTTCATGTCAGTGCGGGTCACACGACGTCCACCGTAGTCAGCTCCCTCGGCAACGATCATTCGTCCCTGCGCGTCAAATTTGATTCCATTCGACATTCCGCTGGGCGAGCGGAAGACCGTTGTCTGGCCGGTCTTCGGGTCATACTTCATGATGTGGCCGGCTTGCATTCCGGAAATGGCCGTAAAAGTGATGTCGCTGAAGTAGATCGTCCCGTCCAAAGCCGCAGCTGCTCCTTCAGTCAGAACACCTCCGGTGAACAGAGTTTCGAGTTTGGATCCAGGCGGAACTATGCTGGGTGAGCCGCTGGGTGGTGATGCTGTCTGGGCCTGGACGAGTGCGGCATTCAGCATCATGAGTAAGATGAACCTGCTTCGCATAGTTATCCTTTCATAACAGATTGGAATTTTCAGATAACCCAAAAACCACGGCGGCCCGGAAGCACCAGGAACACTCCACGACTGGAACAAGGATCGTGCCGGGTTTTCAGGACCCGAGAAATGACTGCGCATGAGACCAGATTCCAACACGCGCCGGCTCACCAGGCGCCTGCCCTCACGCAGCCTGCTTTGCCTGCGCGAGGATCTAACTAAGACCCTGTAATGATGGGGGAATGCTCTCCGCGATCCTAGGTCTCCATGGTGGCCTTAGCTACACCAGGATTTCCGATATCACATGCCCGTGGACATCCGTCAAGCGGCGATCGATGCCGTTGTGACGGAAAGTCAGCTTTTGATGATCGATTCCCAACAGATGGAGAATAGTGGCGTGCAGGTCGTATGAAGCTGTGGAATTCTCAACGGATTTCCAGGCCCATTCATCGCTCTGCCCGTGAGCCACGCCCCCCCTGATGCCTGCGCCACCCAGCCAGGTCACAAACGTGCCGCCGTTATGGTCACGGCCTGAACTGCCCTGGCTGAATGGCATTCGGCCGAACTCTGTGGTCCAGATGACCAAGGTATCCTCAAGCAGGCCGCGCGCCTTCAAGTCTTTGAACAGGCCCGCCACGCCTGTGTCGGTTCGTTTGGCTATGAAGCCCAGCTGCTCTGGGATGTTGCTGTGATTGTCCCAATTCCCAGTGGCCCCATTGGTACCACTCCATATTTGAACAAAACGCACACCCTGTTCCAGCAGGCGGCGACCAATCAAACAGCTTCGCCCAAAATCCTCTGTGTCTTTGTCATCGAGACCATAGAGTTTCCGGGTCGCCTCTGACTCCTTGGAGATATCGAACACCCCTGGGATGCTGAGCTGCATTCTGGCTGCAAGTTCGTAAGAGGCAATTCGAGCTTCGAGCCGCGAGTCGCCTTGCCAGCGCGACAGATGCTGCCGGTTGAGCTGTCCCAGGAGCGACAACCCATCTTCCTCGCTCGATTCGGTGATGTACGTGGCCGACTTTGGGGCGAAGAGGTCGTTGATGGGAACGGAAGCGGTGGCCCTGACGAGCGTGCCCTGATGTGCTGCCGGCAGGAAACCAGCGGAAAAGCTTTGCTGGCCGTTGTAGGGCAGCCCGCGTGAGTCCGGCAGCACGACAAAAGCCGGGACGTTCTCGTTCAGCTTGCCCAGTCCATAGGAGAGCCAGGCTCCCATGCACGGGAAGCCTGGAAGTGTAAACCCAGAATTCTGCTGATAGACCGCGGGGCCATGTACATTGGTCTTGGAGGTCATCGCCATCAGGAAGGCCAGGTCATCGACGCAGGCAGCCATGTGCGGAAAGACTTCGCTCACCCAGCGGCCACATTGGCCATGCTGCTTCCATGTGAAGGGACTTTTCATCACGAGGAAGCCTGGTGAACCTGTCACCGATTCGACCTTGAGCCCCGGGCCCGGATCAAACTTCTGCCCGCTGTACTTAATGAGCTGCGGTTTGTAATCGAATGTGTCGATTTGGCTCACTCCACCGTTCATGAAGAGTTGGATCACGCGTTTTGCCTTGGCACGATGATGCAGTCCCCCGTTGAGTTCCGGCTTCAAAGCAAACGAAGCGTTTTGGGCAAGCAATTCATCTCGAAGCAACAGATGCGACAAGACGAGAGTCCCGAATCCTTCACCCAGAGAAGCCAGAAACTCTCGTCGCGAACTGAGTTTCGGATTCATCCAGGTCCTCTTCAACTCTTGCGACATGTCGGCTCTCCCGAAAATAAATTGATTGACGCTAAGTCAAGAGTACTCGGTTCTTCCAAACGGCCTAATTCACGAATGCAAACTCGTTGCCGTTCAGCAGAACACGGCAGGTGTTCGCCATGCCATGCTTGGATGCGTACGCAAGCAAAACCTTGGCTTCGCCTTCGGTCGGAAGACGTCCCCAGGCCAATTCGCAGGCCCCTTCAATTTGCGCTCCAAGATCCTGACTGACCTGGCTCACTCTCTCCGCGAAGTGTTCGGCCTGCCGGACAATAAAACGGTCATTCCACATCGTGAGCGCCTGCAGCGCAGTTATCGACGTGTTGCGAACCGGTGAAAGTTGCGATGCATCGGGACAATCGAGAGAATCCATGAACGGATCAGTAACGGTACGGAACACGTAGCGATAGATGCTGCGGCGGAAACTCGCAGGGCTGTCCACGTCAAAGCGAGTGTAGTCGATGATCGGCGTCACGCCTGGATTGGGATCCTCGTAAAAAAACTGTTTCACCGGCGGTCCTCCCATGGTCAAGTCCAGCTTGCCCGTCATCTGCAGGACGGAGTCGCGGACTGCTTCAGCGTCGAGCCGCTGCCGGTTCATGCGCCATAAAAACTGGTTGTCCGCGTCTACCTGGGCGTAGGCAGCGTTACCTTGCGAGGATTGCAAGTACACTGAACTCGTCAGGATCAAACGATGCAGTTTCTTAAAAGATCCTCCGTTGTCAAGAAACCAGGCAGCCAGCCAATCCAAAAGTTCCGGGTGACTGGGCACACCCCCCATGCGACCAAAATCGTTGGGCGTGTTCACCAACCCGCGACCAAAATGATAGTGCCAGACGCGATTCACGATGGAGCGCCAGGCCAGAGCGTTGTTCGGGCTGATAATCCACTGGGCGAGTGCCGTTCGGCGGCTGCCTTCACGGGTGGAGTCGTCGAGTTTGAAATCGGCCGCGAGCCCGGGCATCAGCGAAAGGGCACCCGGTGAAACCAATTCTCCTGGAGTGGTAATTTCTCCTCGCTTCAGGAGGTGGATCGGCCGCGGCACTCCTTTGCTCGGATAAAAGCTGCCGGTCGAAGCAAAATCATTCGTCCCTGCATAAACCATCTGCGAGGGCGGCAGGCCAGCCAACCGTTGGGTCAGTTCGGCCAGCTCCTTTTCCAGACCTGCGAGCTCGGTGCCAAGTGCTGGTGCGAGCAGGGAAACCGCCAACCTTTGGCGCTTCGATTTGGAATCCTTGAGTTCAAGCTCCAACTGCCACCTTCGGCTGGAGGCACGGATCGCGCTCAAGATGTCTGCAGATCCACCTGGTTCACCGGTTGCGGGCCTCAGTTTTGACAGACTCGTGTAACCGTCCACGAGATTTGCTTTGCCCCATTGAGGCAAGCTCTCAATCGAGTCCAGCGCGGTCACCTTCGCCTCCGCAGTCACATTCTTGGCTCCTGAAAAGGCGAGTACCTCGGCCAACGCAAAAAACCAATAGCCGGATTCCTTGTCCGATGACGGAAAAGCGGTTATGCGGAGGTAGCGACCCGTGAGTCTGATGTCCTGAATTGCGAAGGGCGTGGAACCAGGATTCGGGAGGGCTGTCTCATTGTGATCGGCCAGCGTGTGGTAGCTGGCAAACAACGAGTCGTTTGAGAGGTCGACACGAAATCTGGCGGGAAACCCAAAACCCGCCATCATCGCCTGTTGCACGGGAATGAGGTAAACCTCATCGATGGGCAGCGGTTTACCGAGATCGATCTGAACCCACTTCATCTTTTCGGCGGGTGAAGACACCTGGCTCTGGTATCCCAGGCTCTTGCTCAGCGACGTGGCTGCCGGTTTCTCTGCCGAATCGAGATCTTGCTGCAGCTTCTTGAGGTGGGTGTCCAGCTCCTGCAACTCGGCGGGCCTCAGACTGGAAGCCATTTCCTCGATCCTGCTGCGCCTTTGTTCAAGTGCCGTCTTCCTCTGCAACAGGGATTGCCGCAAGACATGAGTTGCCGGATCGACGTCATAAGGCCGATCTGCCCGGTCCACGCCGGCAAACACGGCCTGAAGCCGGTAGTATTCCTTTTGCGAGACCGGGTCGAATTTGTGATTGTGGCAACGGGCACAGTGAACGGTCGTGCTGACAAAGGTAGACATCGCAGTCATCACCATGTCGTCCCGATCCAGCGACTGGGCACGCTTCTTGTCCAGAGTGTCGTCCACGATCGAGATCATGGAACTCTCGTCAAACGGGCCGGTCCCGATGAAGCCAGTGGCAACGGCGCCTTGGGGCTTATCCGGGAACAAGACATCGCCGGCTAACTGTTCCTCCACAAACCGGGAGTAAGGTTTGTCCTCGTTAAATGCGCGAACCACGTAATCCCGGTAAGGCCAGGCATTGTCGCGTGGCCGATCCTGATCGTGACCGTGGCTGTCGGCGTAGTGCACGACATCCAGCCAATGGCGCGCCCAGTGCTCTCCGTAGCGCTGGCTTGCCAGCAATCGATCGACGACTTTGGCGTAAGCGTCTGGAGAGTGGTCCGTCAGAAATGCCTGAATCTCTTCGGGAGTCGGAGGCAGGCCGGTGAGATCGTAGGTAACTCGGCGCAAAAGGGTGTTCTTGTCTGCAGGCAGGGACGCTCGTAGCTTGTTTTCCTGAAGCTTTGCCAGAATGAATTGGTCAACAGGCGTGCGCCCCCACGAACCTCCCTTCACTCGCGGCACCATAGGGCGACTCAGCGGCCTGTAGGCCCAATGCACAGGAGGGGCCGCGGACCCCTTGGGATCAAGTCCATCCGGCCAAAGAGCTCCCTGATCGATCCACGCCCGAAGCAACCCAATTTCACCAGAAGAGAGCCTGTCGCCTTTGAGGGGCATCATCAGATCGGGCTGAAGTCCGGCGACGAGACGAATCACCAGGCTTTCAGCGCTTTTGCCCGGGCTAAACGCCGGCCCCGAAATTCCGCCCTTGGCAGCGATCGCCTTGACATCCCATCGCAGCTGGTTCTTTTGCTCGTTCGGGCCGTGGCAGGAATAACATTTGCTTGTCAGAATGGGTTGAATGTCCTTAACAAAATCCACTTTCCTGCCGGCAGGAGGTGGGAGAGCGGAGAGGTCCTTCTCGTTATCGTTCGCTTTGTCAGTCTCAGCGGTCTGATCGGGACGGGACTGAAGAGTGACTCCGGAGGGCCATTCCGCACCTTGGTCGATCCACGCCCGCAGCAGCGCGATTTCGCGATCATTCAGTGGGGCGCCCTGCCCTTTGGGAGGCATTTCCAGCTCTGAAATCAAGCGGCCAGCGAAGTGGATTAGCCGACTCTGCCCGCTCTGACCTGGGACGATGTCGACTCCCAGGTCACCACCCTTCAGTGCATGTTCACGGCTATCGAGGCGAAAGCCACTCAAAGACATCGCTGAGTTGTGGCATCTCACGCAAGAATGTTCCAGGATGAACTGGATATCGTCCACAAACTCGACATGCTCCGTAACCGGTGGTGGCAACTTCGAAACATTAACAGTCTGTGCCCCGATATTCAGTGACCATGCACAAGCCACACCGCATGCTCCGGTAATCCCAAGCCGCAGAACTCTGCTGCGCGCTCCACGTTTGAACAGGTCTCTCAACGAGAATAGCCTCCTGCGCTATCTTGCTTTGGCTTCATTTTGATGCGGTTGATCAGACTGAACTGCGGCGAGGCTCAAATTCTAACAAACCAGGTGCGAGATCCCTATCGGATTTTTTGGTGAGTTCCTTCACGAGGTCCCGCTGAGGCAGGGGCCACCATGACTCATACCTTGGTGGAATCCGGTCTCCGCCGCGCTGCAAGCGTGCATCAGTGAGGCCGCTAAAGGCCAGGTAGCTGCGCAACTGCCCGGCCGCGGTTCACCCGGAAAAAGGCTTCCGCGGCCTTCACACCGGCTTCCCTACCTCGCCAGGAAGCGATGGCCTCATGATGATCCCTCCAAATTCCCTCGCCGTTCTGACTCTTGTGGGAGAATAGCGCGGCCTTCTTCTTCTCGACGGTACCTGCAATGTCAACGTAAGCGTTGGGTGAAAAACCGAATGTCTGGCTGCCGGTGTTGACCTCGAACAGGTAGACCTGTGGACCAGGCTTCAGTGCCATACAGGCTCGCAGCGTGCAAAGGCTCGCCGCCTGATGGTCCATATGCGTGTCCATCGGCCAATGAGTGAACACTACGTCGGGACTCTCGCCGGAAAGAAGCTCCTGCATCTCGTCAACTCGCGCTCGTGTGAAATCAGCAGAGCCGTCAATCTGCCCTGCGTACGCGGCGCGCGCACCGAGGATTCTGCAGGCTGCTTCACACTCCGCTGTCCGGATGGCAGCCGCTTCCTGGTTGGATTTGCCCGCGATTCCTCTCTCTCCTCTTGTCAGATAAACAATCGTCACCCGGTGGCCAGCCTCCGAATATCGAGCCAGCGTGCCAGCACAGCCAGACTCGGGATCGTCTGGATGGCCTCCGACACAGACGACTTTAAGCGGTTCTGCTTTCGCCTGGCCGCTCGCAGACTGCTGAGCTTCCAGCGGAAGCGCCAGCAAGGATGGCGTCCAAACAGTCCAGAATTGCTGCAACACGTGCCGACGTGACCATTGAGGACCTTGCATAGGTTTCTCCCTGTGTCGGGAACATTCCTTTCTACATATCTACGCACATTCGTCTTTGCTTGTCGCAGAGTAACCCTGTCGAAGGTTGAGCGCAAGCACACCGTGGCATCACATTGAGGTGGCGCACCAGCAGCTCCAGACTTGCAGAAGCCGGAATTGAGGCTGGGCACAGAGGTTCGGTTGCGCGCTGAATCTCATTTAGCGGTTTGCATGAGTCCGCAGCGTTGAGTTTTGAGGGCAAGAGTGATATCTTGCGACAAGTTGAAAACTTTGCGGCGATAGAGGTGTGCTTATGAGTATTGGGGCTGTCTTGAAGGAGCGAAAGATTCGACAGCTGGGTCTTTCTCCGGTTTTGACTGTGGACGGCACCACGACCTTGGGCAGCACGCTTCAGGCGATGAAAGCCGCAGGAAGAGGCGCTGCTCTGGTGACTGAGAAGGGAAAGCTGGCCGGGATCTTCACCGAGCGGGACTTAATCACGAGAGTTGTAGGAACGAACGTCGACGCCTCGACCCCTATTGGTCAGTTGATGACGTCTGCCCCGGCAACACTTTCTCCGGATGCCTCGGTCTTCGATGCCATTCAGTTGATGGACGAACATGGCTATAGGAATGTCCCGATTGTGGGTGACGGCGGCCGCTTGCTGGGCAGCCTGCCGGTCTCAAAGATCGTGGACTTCCTGGCTGAAAGCTTTCCGCAGGAAGTACTGGCATTGCCCCCGCGTGCCGATCAGCAGTTTGCAGCCGCCGACGGCGCTTAATCTGGACAGCTTTGGTTCAACAAAACTCTATTGATCAAACTTGAGGACGCGAAACCATGCCGGTGATTGAAACCGAGAAGAAAGACAAGGAACTCGTAGAGATAGAAAACGTTACTATCCGCTTTGCTGGCGACTCCGGCGACGGAATGCAGTTGACGGGGACGCAGTTCACGAACACCTCTGCGATTCTGGGCAACGACATCAGCACGCTGCCAGACTTTCCGGCGGAGATCCGCGCCCCGGCGGGATCACTGCCAGGCGTCAGCGGATTTCAGATCAGGTTCAGCAGCCTTGAAATCCGCACTCCGGGCGACGAACCCAATGTGTTGGTGGCCATGAACCCTGCCGCGTTGAAAGTCAACCTGGCCGACCTGGAAAAGGGGGGCATCCTCATCGTCAACAGCGACGCTTTTGCCGAACTGAACCTGAAGAAAGCCGGGTATACGAAAAGCCCTCTGGAAGACGGCTCATTGGCAGGCTATCGCGTCATCTCCATTCCGCTGACTGAACTGAATCTGAATGCTCTCAGGGAGCTGAACCTGGGGAAGAAAGAGGCGGACCGCTGCAAAAACTTCTTTGCGCTCGGCATGATGTACTGGCTCTACGACAGACCACTGGAGCCGACGCTAAAATGGATTCAGGCGAAATTTCAGAAGAACCCTTCCATTTTCGAAGCCAACCAACGGGCTTTGCGCGCCGGGTTCAACTACGCCGACACGACGGAGCTGTTCACCACCCACTACCGCGTGCGCAAGGCCAATCTTGCGCCCGGAAAATACCGCAACATCACCGGCAACGAGGCGACCGCACTGGGATTCATCGCTGCGTCTCAGGCAGCCAGGCGTCCGCTGTTCTACGCCAGTTATCCCATCACGCCGGCCAGCGACATTCTGCATGAGCTCTCCCGCCACAAGAATTTCGGGATCAAGACTTTTCAAGCTGAGGATGAGATCGCAGCTATGACTGCAGCCATTGGCGCGTCCTTCGCGGGGCACTTGGGGTTGACCGGAACCAGCGGACCGGGAGTCGCTTTGAAATCCGAAGCCATCGGACTGGCTGTGATGACCGAACTACCCGTGGTGATCGCCAACATTCAGCGCGGCGGCCCAAGCACGGGATTGCCAACCAAGACCGAGCAAGCTGATCTGCTGCAGGCGATGTTCGGACGTAACGGGGAGTGTCCAGTAGCAATCGTTGCCCCATCCACTCCCGGTGATTGCTTTCACATGGCGTTCGAGGCGTTTCGCCTTGCCACCCAGTTCATGACGCCCGTCTTCTACCTCTCTGACGGGTATCTGGGCAATGGCTCGGAGCCCTGGAAGATTCCGAAGGTGGAGGAATTGCCGAAGATCGACATCGAGTATCGAACGGACCCGAATGGCTTCCATCCTTACCTGCGCGATGAAGCCACACTGGCCCGCCCGTGGGCGGTTCCAGGAACACCCGGTCTGGAGCACCGGATTGGTGGTCTCGAAAAGCAGCACATCACGGGCAATGTGAGCTACGACCCTGAAAACCATGAATTCATGGTGAAACTGCGCGCCGAAAAAATCGCTCGAATTGCAAACTTCATCCCTGAAGTGAAGCTTTTTGGAAAACCCGAAGGAAAACTGCTTGTAGTTGGTTGGGGCGGAACCTACGGTGCCATCACTTCAGCGGTCGAAGCCATGCAGGCGCGCGGCAAATCGGTCTCAAGCATTCACCTGCGCTATTTGAACCCATTTCCGAGAAATCTGGAGGCTGTGCTGTCGCGATTTGAGAGAGTCCTGGTTCCCGAGCTGAACCTGGGTCAGCTGCGCCTTCTGTTGCGTGCCCAGTTTCTCGTGGATGCCATCGGCTTCAACAAGGTGAAGGGACACCCGTTCAAGATTTCCGAACTCACAGGGAAGATGGAGGAGCTGGTGTGACTTGCTTAACACGATGTGGAGACGCGTCGCGCTTTTCGACGCAACCGCTAGCGTGCCTCGTGCCGACCCAGGTTGGCAAGAATCTGATGCCCATGGAAACAACATTTCTCAGGAGATAATTTGATGAGTGACAACGGACACAAAAACGGCCCGGGTGCTGGTGTCATGGAGCTGAAGCGCCAGGACTTCGTTACCGATCAAGAGGTGCGCTGGTGCCCAGGATGTGGTGACTACGCGATCCTGGCCCAAACCCAGAAGACGCTGCCCGACTTAAAGATTCCCCGTGAAAACTTCGTCTTCGTTTCCGGAATCGGCTGCTCCAGCCGCTTTCCCTACTACGTCAATACTTATGGCTTCCACAGTGTCCACGGGCGCGCTCCGGCTGTTGCCACCGGCATCAAGGCGGCGCGCCCAGAACTCTCGGTGTGGGTGATCACCGGCGATGGGGATGCCCTGAGTATCGGCGGCAACCATTTCATGCACGTCATCCGGCGAAACCTCGATGTGAATATCATATTGTTCAACAACCGCATTTACGGCCTGACCAAGGGACAGTATTCGCCGACCTCGGAGTTTGGAAAGAAAACCAAGTCAACGCCTCAGGGTTCGATCGATTACCCGATCAATCCGTTGTGCGTGGCACTGGCTAACGAGGCAACGTTTGTCGCCCGCTCGATCGATGTCGACGTTAAGCATTTGAGTGGCATCCTAACAGCTGCCGCCCATCATAAGGGTGTTTCTTTCGTGGAAGTGTTCCAGAACTGCAACATTTTTAACGACGGAGCCTTCAAGCACTTTACGGAAAGAGAGTTTCGCGAGGATCGAACCATCAACCTCGAACACGGCAAACCGATGATCTTCGGAAAAGACCGCAGCAAGGGAATCCGGCTTAGCGGCCTGAAGCTCGAAGTCGTGGAGCTTGGCAACGGGATCACAGAAGCCGACCTGCTGGTGCATGATGCCCACGCACCAGAAACCGGTCTGGCCTACATGCTGGCCAGAATGGAGTACCCCGAGTTTCCGGTACCTGTGGGAGTTTTGAGGGCGGTGGCCAAGCCTAGCTACGACGAACTGCTTCAAGCCCAGGTGGAGGACTCCATTAGCCGAATGGGGCCCGGAAATCTCGAAAAACTGCTCAACAGTGGAGATACCTGGGTGGTTGAGTAGGCTACAAACCAACTAGATTGGTTTGCCTTGCTTTCTGATTCTCCGATTCTGGGCTCTGGTTCTACTCGAATGCCCGAGCGAGGCGCGGTCTCAGCTTCGATAGAGAAGGGCGGTTAGAAAAATGTACTGTCCTGCCTGTGGTCATGACAACCTTCCTGGAGTGGATCGCTGTGACGCCTGTATGGCCTCCCTGATGAAGCTCGACATCCCCCAGGCAACGTCTGGCTTGCAGGAGCGCCTTATGGAGGACTCCATATCCGCGCTCAATCCGGTCCAGGCCTTTTCAATGCCTGCGGACGCTTCTGCATTGGAAGCCATCGAAGCCATGAAGCAGCATCATGTCGGCTGCGTGCTGGCCCTTGAAGGTTCGCAGTTGGTGGGCATCTTTTCTGAAAGGGATTTTCTCCTGAAGGTCGCAGGATCGAGTCAACCGCTCAGCGACATCCGGCTCCGCGACGTCATGACACACAAGCCAGTGGCGCTCAGCCCCGATCATTCGATCCGCTTTGCCCTCCACGAAATGTCAGTTGGAGGATTCCGGCACATCCCCCTCGTTAGGAATGGCGAACCGGCAGGCATTGTCTCCGTACGAGATGTTATCGGTTACCTTTGCCGTGGGTTGCAAGAAGCCGATGCCAAGGCCGTCGAAGCCAATTCCACCCCTTCCTGAGGTTGCAGAGGCTTCCACATTCCCTGGGATTTCCGTCTGCTGGGTTGCTGTTCGAACTGCCCCACCAACTCTTTGGGCGGCCGTCCAGCCACGGCGGGTGCGAGGAGGGGCCAGCAAGGAAGCGGAAACCGACTTTCCCGCCACACTCACCTCTTCCTTCAGTCCACTGGGTTAAGTATTGCGCCGTGCAGAGTTGAGATCGCAGCGCGGACCCTTTTCTCCCGCAAGACCCGCTCTGAGGGCTGGAACAACCCGTTCCGCGCCTTTACTTCCCCGCCTCTTTCGTGCTAGTGTTGCGCCGATCATCACAGAAGGAGACCGGAGCATGTCGGGACATTCAAAGTGGCACAGCATTAAGCACAAGAAAGGTGCTGCTGACGCGAAGCGCGGCAAGATTTTCACGAGCATCATCAAAGAAATCACCGTTGCAGCACGTATCGGCGGGGGTGATGCCGACGGCAATCCTCGCCTGAGAACCATTATTGACAAAGCCAAAGCAGTCAACATGCCTGCGGAGAACATCAAGCGGGCCATTCAGAAGGGTACGGGAGAACTGCCCGGGCAAAGCTATGAGGATGCCATCTATGAAGGTTACGGTCCGAGTGGCGTTGCAGTCGTTGTTGAGGCGGTAACGGACAACAAGAACCGCACGGTCTCCGAGATCCGGCACGTGTTTGGCAAACATGGTGGCAACCTGGGACAGACCGGCTCCGTAGCGCACATGTTCCACAGAAAAGGACTGATCCTGGTTGGCAAGTCCAAGGTGAGCGAAGACGCCCTGATGGCGGTGGTGCTTGACGCAGGCGCGGAAGACATGCAGAGTGAAAGGGACGCCTTCGAAGTGTACACCGCTCCAAAGGATTTCGACGCCGTTGTAACAGCACTAAAGGCTAATAGCATCGAACCGGACTCGGCGGAGCTCGCCATGATTCCAGTGACGACCATGAAACTGGAGGGCAGACCAGCGCAGCAAATGCTGAGGTTGATGGAAGCGCTCGAAGATCACGAGGATGTGCAGAAGGTCTTTGCAAATTTCGACATCGATGAAGCTGAAATGGAAGCTGCTGCTTCCTGAATCCATTACTCACTCCTGGCCGCCCGTTGAAGTCATTGCTGGGCGGCCTTTTTGTTTTCGGGAATGAAAACAGGTTCAATTTTCCCGGGAAATGAACTCCTCCATGCGGGTTCTTGGCATTGATTGCGGTTCGCAGATCACCGGGTTCGGCATCGTCGACTCCGATGAGCATCGCCATTGTCTGGTCGCTTCTGGAGCTGTCCGTTTGCATCCAAAAATGGATTTCAGCCAAAAGCTTCTGAAGATCCAGCAGGAAATTGAACGCCTCATTCACACGCATGGACCCGCAGTCGTTGCGGTTGAGGATCAGTTTTATCTGTCCAATTTCAAAAGTGTCTTGAAGCTCGGGCAAGTGAAAGGTGTCGTCCTGTTAACCGCCGCGCAGGCGGGATTGGCTGTCGTCGAATACTCTCCTTTGGAAATCAAGAGCGCTGTGACAGGCTACGGACGGGCCGAGAAAGGCCAGGTCCAGACTATGGTGAAGAGGCTCCTTCGGCTTCAGGAAGCCCCTCAACCTTTTGACGCTTCCGACGCGCTGGCTCTTGCCATTTGCCACATTCACACTTCCGCCACAGAGAGAAAGCTACAGCAGGCATCTGCTGCCCCTGCCGGAGCAGCGGCCCGCTCCTGATGAAGACTCATCTGGAACACTGAAACGATGGCCATCACGCGGAGGAAACCCAGGTCCATGAATGCCGGCAATTCTGTGCGTGAAGCGAGGGCTCACTGGGGGTGGGGTTCGCTGCTGATCCTGGCCTGGCTCGCGGCGCTCGTGGTGCCGGCGCTTCCGGCACAGGAGCTACAGCCAAAGTTCAGCTGGAAGAAAGACAGTTCGCGGGGATTGCTGGAGTCCTATGGTGTTGAGTTGAACGAGAACGGTACAGGCCAGTTCTACTTCAGAAGAAGGAATGAAGAACAAGTGCAGATGACGGTAGTGTTGAAACCAGCAGCCATCGAAGCCCTGATTGCCCTTTTTGTAAAGGCCGACTTTCTGAACGCGTCGAAGGACTTCGTCAGTCAACGCAAAGTGGCTGACATGGGCGCCAAGACAATTCGTTTCCACGCCGGCTTCCAGAGCCGTGAAGTTGTCTACAACTACACCGAGGATCGGTTCCTGCAGGAGATCACAAACTTCTTTGAGAATCTTTGCCAGCAAGAGAAGTCTCTTTTTGAAATCGACCTCGCCTTGAAATATGACCGTCTTGGGATTCCCAAAAAACTGGACGAACTGGATCGTAATCTCAGCGCCAAGCGGATTGTGGCTCCCGAACGGTTTGCGGCGCTCCTCGAACGCATCTACCAGGATCAGTCGTTGATGAACCTGGCAAGGAAGGAAGCGAAGAAGCTTCTCTCGCGCATCGAGAAGATGCAGACCTTCGCCAACTAACCAGGGCCCGGACTACAAGCTCCGCTTTTGGAACTGCCGCAGGGCAAACGCCAAAACGAGCATCGTATAGACTGCAGCCCACACAATCATCGCGAGACTTGGCACCGAGACTGATGCAAACGGGCTCATCTGCACGTCGCGCAGGAGCGGGGGCTGCATGTTGTAGGCCGCCAGTCTCCAGAGCGCCTCACAGGGCACGAGAAGGCTGGAGGCAATGCCAACATAGCGCGCTGGGTCGTTATTAGCGAACGTCCCGATCTGCTCGACCCACCCTCCGAGGAACGCGAGTCCATACAGTCCAAACACCATCACGCCGTTGGCAATCGTGCTCAGCCGAGCGCCCCCGGCAATTGAGAGCGTCAGCAACAGGAGGGCCTCCAGCCCCATCAGCGCAAGCCCTGGACCGACGTTGGGCGGGACGAAACCTGCAATCAGCCAGGTCGAGAGAAGGGTACCGCCAGCGGTCAGCACTAGGTAACCCAGGAGAATGAGGCTGAATGCTGCCCACTTGCCCAGCACAATCTCAACGCGCCGCACCGGCTTGGAAACCAGCGTCTGGATAACACCCGAGCTGATTTCACCCGAGAGTGTGTCTGCCGGCACCAGAACAGCGGCCATGACCAGGAGGAAGTTGCAGCCATAAAGGCCAGCCATGGTGATCGAGCTCAGGACGAAACGATTCTGCACTCCCAAACCTTGGGATCGCATGTGTGCGTGAATGAAATAGAGCCCTGTAGCATACAGGCCCACAAACAACAACCCAAACAGCAGCGCGACCAAGAGGATCTTGCGGCTGCGGGCTTCTTGAAGGGTGAGGCGAACCATTGTCAGCATTCCGTGCATGGGTCCTTGTCTCTTCCCGGGGTCAGGCTCGAACTCTCTTCGAATTCACCAATTGCTTTCGCTCGCGCCTCACCCTGGCCGCTCCTCTCCTCCCATCACCTCGACAAACATCGCCTCCAACGACTGGCGCTTCACTGCGACCTCATAGACCTTGATTCCCTGGCCCACGAGCCAGCTCGTGATTTTTGGCAGCTTCTCTTCGTCTTCGACCTGCAAGTGAACCTGCCCGTTCTGAGTAGACAGACCGCCGCCAAACTGGGCTAACCCGGCGATTTTCTCCGGGCCGGCGCTTCCCAGCTTCAGCTCAACCCTCAACAGCGGAGGCCGACCTTTGAGAGTGAGCTCACGAACGACCTGTCCTCTTTTGACAAAGGCAACACGGTCGCATGTAACTTCAACTTCGCTCAGCAAATGAGAATTGAGGAAAACCGCGGTCTTTTTTTCCCGCAGCTCTTCAATGATGTCGCGCACCAGCAGCCGGCCTAATGGGTCGAGGCCTGAAGTCGGCTCGTCAAAAAAAACGAGTTCTGGATCGTTGAGCAGCGCTTGAGCCAAACCAACACGTTGCAGCATGCCTTTACTGTATTCCTTCAGCTTGCAGTCGGCGGCGTCAAGGAGGTCCACACGCTTCAGCAGTTCTCGGATGCGCGCGTTGAGCCGGGGTGCAGCCATCTGGTAGAGCTGACCGTGGAACTGCAAAAACTCCCGTCCATTAAGCCAGTCGTGAAAACGAAAGTGCTCAGGCAGAAATCCCACTCTGGCGCGGGCTCTTACATTGCCTAACGGCTCGCCAAGAACTGTGGCTTCCCCTGCGGTAGGGTCGATAAGCCCCAACAGCATCTTGATGAACGTGGTCTTCCCTGCCCCGTTGGGTCCCAGGAAGCCAAAGACCTCACCGCGACGGACCGTCAGGGTGAGGTCGGAAACAGCGGCCTTGTCGCCAAACTGTTTGCGCAGCCGGCGCGTTTCGATAACGCACTCTTTCATGCCGACGATTTCTCCGCTACTGGAGGCTGCTGGCCATCAACACCAGTTCAGTGCTCCGGATCGTCCCCGAGAGGCAATAGACTTTGCTGTCGTCTGACCACATCAGGACCTTTGGATGCTCGGGCCGGCCATGCTCGCCCGGCGGAACAGAGTGGTTCCTAGGTTCGATCAACAGGCCCTTGGCTCTTCCCAAATCCACTTCCCTGAAGGACGCCTCTTGCGCTGGAACCGGAACCAGCAACGTTCCCCGCCAGTCCACAGAATAGGCAAATTGGCGGGCCTCGTCCAAGTTCATACCCAGAATGCGCAGCACGATTTCAACGATCTCCGGCAAATGCACTCCCTGGGGCAGCGTGATCTCCGGACTGGCAGCTTGCATCAGCATCACGTTAGAAATGCCGCTTCGGTTGTAACTTATAAACACCCTGGGCGGCAGACGAACCGTGACTGTCGCTCGGTTCAGTTCCTGAGGCACAAGCACGTCTGTGATTTCCAAAGCATCCATCAAACTCTGCAGGAAAACCGTATCTGCCGTGAACCTGGCCATGCCCTCTCCGGCGACTCGAATCTGGTCTTGAACCAAGTCACTCGGCAGCGCAGTCGGGAGGCGGACTTCAATTCCGGCCAGCCGTCCGGCCTCAGCACTGTTTGCAACCACCTGCATCTGCCCAGGCTCTTTGATGACCTCAGTGTTGCGGCTCAGTAGTGACTTCAGGTCAAAGCTTCCATCTTTCAACCGCGCCAGCTGCTCCAGGCGGGCCGGATCGATCGATATCGCCACAAAACGCTGAACGCGGAACAGGTCCAGGAACTGCTGTGCCAGCGAGCGTACCGAAGGGAAGCTAAGTCCTACAACCAAGACCGTCAACCCGCTGGCCGCAAGCCAGGCAGGTCTGGGCAGGGCCCATCCACGACGCCTCGCCGCCCGCACGGAGGGCGCGGCTTGATTCAGTCTTTCCAGCAACTCCTCTTCAAAATCGGCGGGCGGGCTCTCACGCAAGTCGTAAAGAAACCGATCATCCATGTCTTTTCTCCCTCCTGTCCCACTGGACCCGCAGTTTCTCAACGGTGCGGTGCAGGATGGTCCCAATGTTTGACTCATTCAGACCCGTCGCTTTCGCAATTTCCCGATTGGTCAGCCCCGAACCATACTTAAGAGAGAGCAGATCCCTTTCCCGGTCCGGTAGTTGGTTCATCAGAGCTGAAAGTTCCCGGAATTGCAGGCGGCGAAGCGCTGCACTCTCAAGATCCTGCTGGTCGGGAACCTGGTAAGCTTCTTCGAGCGGCACATGCGCGCGATGCTGCCGGAAGTAGTCCACAGCTACGTTCCGTGCAATTGCGAACAGCCAGGTGGAGAAGGCGGACGTGTCCCGACGGTACTGATGCCGGAACCGCCAGGCCTTTTCGAACGTCGTCGAGGTCAGGTCCTCAGCAACGGTTCCGTCGCCCACCCGATAGCGAAAGAAGTTGTAAATCCTGGGGAGTTCTTCGCGGTACAGCCCTTCCCAGTCCACCTCACGGATGGAAGTCCCCAGCGAAACCAGCCATTTGAGCACAGATGGTTGAGCGTTCATTCAGTCTCAAATACGGGAGATTTGAGAAAGTATCACAAGGTTGCCGTAACTGCTTCATTTTATGATACCTGGAATGGCCCTTCAGCTACATGTTCCGCGCGGCAAAGCGGTGAAGAAGGTGGCTGCAAAAACATCTTGGAGAGGTTGATCACGATCCAGGCTCGTTCAGGAACTTCGCTCGGCGCCGGTGTTGGGAACACGTCAAGAGAGTTTCTACACCCTCTGAAGGGGGTATAGAATCGCGTCCTTCGAGTTTTCACAAGTAGCTTGACATGATCTAGACGATCATTAAGACTTAGGTCAGCGTTTGTCGGGTACAGATCACACACAATCCAGATCAAGACATCACGGTTGGCTTCAGCTCTTCTAGCTGTCGCTGACTCTGGTCCGCGGATATCTATCCTTGGCGGGATATTTCTTGGCCCAGCTGATCGGTCATGGCCGTACTGCCCCACTCGCTAACTTCGCTAACCCAAAGGAGGCTTCTATGGTCCGCGCTCGGTTTCGCCCTGCTTGCTGGTGTCTCGCTTCAGTGGCTTTTGTGCTCTGCGCCGTCGGTACAGTTGCAGCGCAGACAACGATTAATCAAACCTCGTGCATTCCCGGGGCTGCAGGCTGCACAACGAACGGTTTCCTTCAAGACTTGGCGGTCGATTGTTCCGCGGCAGGCGCTGCTGGAAGGATCAACACCGCGCTGTCCTCGATTGCGGATCGCAACGGTCCGAATCGCATCACGGTATCCGGCACCTGCAACGCCGGAGTCAACATTGTCGGTTTCAACGGTCTCACCATCCAAGGCAGCGCCGGCGCCACGATCACGAGGCCCTTCATAGTTCTCAATTCGCGTAGCATCGCGCTCAAGTCCATGACGTTCAATTTCGACGGCGTGTTTAATGGGAGCCTGAACTTGAACGACGCTGGGGTAGCGCTCGATGGCGTCACCGTTCAGTCCTCCCCTGGCGACGGCATCAACGTCGGATTGGGTAGCAACCTGGGCTTCTCCGGGGCGCCCAGTCTGATCACTGGAAATGGCGGTGACGGCATTAACATCGGTGTCGGGTCACGAGCCAACGTGGCGAACGTCACAATTAGCAACAATGGTCGAGGCATCAAAGCACAGAACGGCGGATCTCTGAATCTCTCGAACCAGGTCAATGGAGTAGACGCACCCGTCGACATCTCCGGGAACAGAAACGCGGGTATAGAAATCGAGGGGGGATCTCTCACTACAGGCGCTGAGGGTCCAGCGCTGATTCGCATTCACCACAACGGGGAACTTGGTTTAGTGGTCAGCGGCTCGGCTAACGTCGAGGGTCATATACAGTTCGATAACAATTTGGGCGATCCGCTATTTGGAGTGTTTCAGGTCGTGGTGTTTGCTGGCAACCTGGTTATCGGGCGAGGCGTGCAGGTTCAGGGCGGCCTGGCTGCGGAGCTGAACTCCGTTCTTCTCATTGGAGACGGCGGCCCGATGACCATCACCGGCGGAGCGCGACTCCGAGATGGATCAATCGCGTGGCTGGGCGGGGCAAACACTATCGACACGTTGAACTGCGACACCACGTCGTGGGCGCTGAATCTCGATAATCTCTCGACGATCGGCACCAACACCTGCCCGAGCACCGGACCGAGCGGCACGCAAGGACCGCCTGGGCCAGCCGGTGTGGCGGGCGCAACCGGTCCGCAGGGACCAGCCGGTGCGCCAGGCGCCACCGGGTCGCAGGGACCACAGGGCGTTCCCGGGGTATCCGGCCGTGTGGTGGTGACTTCCAGCTCGGCCGCGACCCTTGCACCAGGAGCGAGCGGCTTCGCACTGGCGGCCTGCCCGCCAGGCAAGGTGATCTTCGGCGGCGGTGGGCAAGCCACAAATCCGTTTTTCACGATCCAGGTCAGCACTCCCCCGGACTCCGTGCACTGGCTCGTGCGGGTCCGAAACATGGCCAGCGACACCCAGACCGGTGCGATCCAAGCGCTAGGGATTTGTGCCTCAAGTACACCATGAACAGGACCTCCTGAAGGTGTGAAAGAATGGATCCAGCTCGATGGGCTTCGATAGCAAGCAACTGTAAGTCTTGTAGTATCCGTTCTCAGAACGGACCAGCCGCTCATAGAGCGGCCTCTACAATTTTCACAGCTCACCCTGGTAGCCCAGGGTGAGTCAGGAGTCTGCCGCGTCGTTTGTTTTTCGCCACGCCACGAGATGACTCGAATGAGTGTGGGTGACGTGTGCCTGATCGCCCTCTTTCTCCTGAAAGACTATCGCCACTTCTACCGTGAGATGGCCTAGGACGAAATCCCAGGCCGCTTGCGCCCCGACGCGACGACGCATTGCCTCATCGACGGCTTACCCCCACAACCGTCAAACAGGTCGCCGGCCCAGTCTCCGAGAGCACGAGTTCGAGAGTCGCCCTCTGTTCTACGGTGCAACGATGGCAGCGCAGGACAGGCTTGAAGATCGTCCGAGTCCCGGGAACATAAGCTTGCTCGTAAAGATGTGTGGCATTCTTCCCGAGTGATGCCCCAAGTGTTCAGACAGGAGTTCATGGAATGGCGGAATGGATACTGGCCTCGGCTTCACCACGGCGCCGCGAGTTGTTGAAGCTGCTGGTTCCCGAGTTTGAGGTCTTTCCGAGCGAAGTAGACGAGGCTTCGCAGCCGGAAGAATGGCCCGAAGCACTCGTGCGGCGGCTCGCACAGGAAAAGGCCCTGGTCATTCAGAGATCCCACCCAGATGCGATCATTCTCGGAGCGGACACGGTCGTCATTTGTGAGGCAGCCCTCTTGGGCAAACCAAGTTCTGCCGAGGAGGCTCGAAGCATGCTGCAGAAGCTCAGCGGCAAGACTCATCAGGTCTTGACAGGAGTCTGCCTTCTTCATAAACAGGTTTGCCTGGTCGATCATTCAGTGACCGATGTCACTTTCAACCGCATGACCGTACAGGAAATCGAAAGCTACGTAACGTCGGGCGAACCGCTCGACAAGGCCGGTGCCTATGGCATCCAGGGTATCGGTGCTCGCTTTATCAGCAGAATCGATGGGTGCTATTTCAACGTTGTCGGTCTGCCAGTCTCACTGGTGTATCAAATGATTCAGAAGCCTGGAAAGCACCTGGTGTGAGGACGCCTCTGGGAATTGAGGCATGTTCGGCTTGCTGGATCTGCTCCTGGCCTCTGAACCACAAGATGCATGCGACGTCGGGGCAGCTCCTCGCAACGATTGCAGCCCCGACGCAGTGCTTCATTTCTGATAGACGCGAACATAGTCCACTTCCAAACGCGCCGGGAACTGAGTCCCGGAAGGGTCGCCGCCATTGGTCCCGCCAATCGCCAGGTTAAGAAGAATGTAATGGGGCTGCCGGAACGGATTTCTCTTGTCAGCGCCTTCGTTCACCGTATTGGCAAGCTCCGTCGCGTTCAGCAGTTGCCCGTCAACATAGAGGTTGATGTTGTCCTGATCCCAGTCCATCCTCCAGACATGAAACTGCTGTGCCCAACCTGCGTCGCCAAGTTCGCTCAGCGGCTTCCGAACAGAGTCCCAATTGGGCTTGTACTGTACTCGGGTGCCCCAGGCTACGTTTGCCAAAAGCATTCCCCGATAATATTCCAGAATGTCGATCTCCCCGTTTTCAGGCCATCTACCCTTAACTCCCAACGTCCAGAAGGCAGGCCATAATCCCAGGCGGGTATCGATCCGGCCCCGCATCTCAAAGCGACCGTACTGCCAGCTGTGGAGTCCCTGGGTTGTCAAGCTTGCCGAAGTGTATTCAGCGTGTTTGCGGCTTCTCTTCCAGAAGAAACTCTCTGCACTGTACTCGGGATTCGGCTTTTGCTCTCGCCGACCTTCAATGATGAGCAGGCCCTCCCGGCAGGTTGCATTGTCTGGCTGGTACCATTGAAGCTCATTGTTCCGCACGAAGCCAGTCTCGTAGGTCCAGTTGGCTGGGTCTGGCGGGCCGGGCTTGTGGAACTCGTCTGCCCACACCAGGCGGTAATCCGCTGGATGCACGGCATCCTTGTGCGGCGATCCAGCTTGTGAAGGTACTTTGGAGATAGCCCACAACGTCATTGCGAGCAGGCAGAGGATACGACCACTCAGCTGGAACAGCATACTCATTTCCCATTCTTCAAGAACACCCGAAGAATGCTCCATTCCGCAAAGAGAGTTTTCTTTCTGGAAGTTTTCAATCCTGCATAGGATCGTGCGAAACTGAGACGAAGGTTACGACCTTCTCACCGCTCACGAATGATACGGAAGCCAACCGATGGTCGCAAGAATTCATCACGCCGCCGGCGCACTTGTCCACGTCAAACGCAACCGGCGCTTCTGCCGTCGCTGCCAATTGCTACTGGCTGGCCTTGTCGTCTCACAACCTGTAACGAGAACGACCCGGGCAGGCGACCGTCCTATGGTTTGATTTGTGAGAAGGATTTAATGGTGCTCTCATGGATTTCTCATAATCAAGGAGTAGAGTTAGTCATGCGGATCCTGGTAATCGAAGACGACCCGCGAGTGGCCGGCTTTATCCGGCGCGGGCTGTCGGCAGACAAGTTCCTGGTCGATGTGGCCCAGGATGGCCCGTCAGGTCTCGACTTGGCGATTTCCAGAGAGTACGACCTGATCATCCTGGATCTCATGCTTCCAGGTATGGCCGGCCAGGTGGTATTGAGCGCCATCCGGAAAACCAGCCGATCGGTTCCAGTGCTGATTCTAACGGCCAAAGGAGCGGTGAGAGACAAAGTGGAGCTGTTCGAGAAAGGTTGCGACGACTACCTGACCAAACCGTTTGCTTTTGCTGAACTGCAAGCCCGTGTGAAGGCCTTGGTGCGACGCGGCAAGACTGAGCCTCAAGACACTGTTCAGGTAGCTGACCTTCGTGTCGATTTCAACAAGCGTCGAGTGACTCGAGGCGTCAAGAAGATTGAGCTGACTCTCAAGGAGTACTCCCTTCTGGAATACCTCATCCGAAACGCCGGTCAGGTTCTTTCACGATCCATGATCGTGGATCACGTCTGGGACCAGAGCTTCGACAGCTTTACCAACGTCGTCGATGTCTACATCCGCTACCTGCGAAACAAGATCGACCACGGATTTGAACCCAAGCTCATTCGCACCGTGCGTGGCGTTGGTTATGTGCTCACCGCCGAGGAGGCGCCATGAATCCGCGCTCGATTCGGTTCCGGCTGGCCGCCTACCAGGTCTCGTTACTTGCGGGTGTGCTGCTGGCGTTCTCTCTGGCAGCTTACTGGGGATTCCGGAGGCATCTGACTCAGCTGGTCGAAGCGCAATGTGCCAATCTCACCCGGCAGATTGCCGAGTCGCTTTTGGCCAACGCGCACGTTTCTGGAGTCGACTACCTGCGCGACGAGGTTCAAGAGCACTATGATCCAGAAGCCAACAACCTCTTTGTCCGGATCGTACAGTCGGACGGAACCGTAGTGTACGAATCGGGGGAGCCGCATGACCGGAGCTTCTCTCCGCCGCAGATGAGCTTTCTTCCCAATCTCAAAGAGCCCCGCGTGGAAGTCGATGCCGGCAACAGACGACTTGTTTTCGTTCGCCCATATCTCCTGCCTCAAGGCGAGGCCTACCAAATCCAAATGGCCGCGTCCTTGCAGCCTGTTCACGCCAGTCTTCAGGGACTCTGGCGTGTGGAGGTTCTTCTGCTTCCGTTTGCCCTGCTAATCTCGGCAAGCGGTAGCATCGTGTTGATAAGCCTATCGCTCAATCCCATTCGCCAGGTGATCACAACAGTCCGTAAGATCAATTCCGGCAATTTGCGCCAGCGGCTGGTCGAGACCTCGACCGGAGACGAGATTCAGCAACTCACAGAAACGCTGAATCAGATGCTGGACCGGCTGGAGGCTTCGTTTAAGCATATGATCCAGTTCACTGCCGATGCCTCCCACGAATTACGCACGCCATTGACTGTTATCCGGGGAAACCTGGAATTGATGTTACGGAACAGGACCGCTCTGGAGAGCCCCCCGCAGGCCGCGGAGGCCGGGGAAACCCTGGCTCAAACATTAGAAGAGACCGAGCGGCTTTCTAAGACGGTAAGCCAGCTGATGGAGTTGACTCAGCTGGATTCGGGCGAGATCCAGCTGGAGCCAGCAGTCTTTGATTTCACTGAGCTGGTCGATTCAACAGCCGATCAAATGCAGCTGCTGGCGGCAGACAAAGGACTCCAGCTTGAAACACAACTCAGTCCGCAGGTCATGGCCAAAGGGGACCGCTATCGCCTGAAACAGATCGTCCTGAATCTGATCGACAACGCGATCAAGCATTGTCCGCCAGCTACACGCATTCAGATCAGGTTGGAAACGGCTGATTCGGGTTACGTGCTCGAGGTGAAGGATAACGGGCCAGGCATTCCAGGCGATGAGGTCCAGCGGCTCTTTGACCGCTTTTACCGGATCGACAAAGCGCGTTCACGAGACATGGGCGGAAGTGGCCTGGGTCTTTCCATCTGTAAATCTATTTGTGAAGCGCATGGCGGAAAGATTGAGGCTCACAGCAAGCTCGGACAGGGCACCACGTTCCGAGTCACGCTACCATTCGATACATATCCCACAAAGCGCGGAAAGGAAACACAATGAAAACCCTGTTTCACCCTGGCTCCGCCGTTCTATCACATGTCGTGATTGGCTTGACGCTCAGCTCGACCCCTGCTTTGGCTAAGCAGAAGGTTTGGAATTTCGACAAGGAACAACTACAGCAACTGCCTTCAGGCTGGCTCTCAGAGCACACAGGACAAGGTGCGAAGGGCAACTGGAAGATTGTTGCCGATCCTACTGCCCCGTCCCAACCATGTGCTCTGGCGCAGCTTTCAGACGACAGCACCAATTATCGCTTCCCCTTGGCGATCGTTGAAAAGGCAAACTACAGAAATCTCGAACTCAGTGTTCGCTTCAAGGCGATCTCTGGGACCAGGGATCAGGGTGCTGGCCTAGTCTGGCGATTTCGAGATGCCAACAATTACTATATCGTTCGCGCCAATGCCTTGGAAAACAACGTCGTGCTCTACAAGGTGCAGGAAGGCAAGCGAATCTCGCTGGCGCCCAAGGGAACTCCGGACAACACGTATGGCGTGAAGACCCGAGTGGCGGGAAATACCTGGAGCAAGCTGAGTGTTCAAGTCAAAGGAAATCTCTTCACCGTCTCCCTCGATGACCACAAGCTGTTCGAAGTGGAAGACGACACGTTCGCCGAAGCGGGCAAGATCGGTCTCTGGACGAAAGCGGATTCAGTCATTTACTTCGATGACCTTACCGCGGAGGGTGAATGAACCGGAACCGCGCCAGGTGAGGGTGAGCAGGAGGACAACACAGGCAGGAGGCCCCATGAAATGGATCACTCGTGAGAGTGTCAAGGTCGACCGAGTCGCTTGCCCTTGGCTGATTCAGAAGTTCATCGATCCCGAAGCCGAGTTTGTTTTTCTGCCCGCCGACACGAACTGGTCGACAGTCGGAGATGGAATCGTCTATGACGTGCCCAACTGCGACCTCGGTCATCACGGCGAGGACGTTTCGTTCGACTCGATTCTAAAGAAGTACGAGCTCAACGATCCAGCTCTTCACCTGCTTGCAGCGATCGTGCGCGCTGCCGACTCGCACCCATCAAAGCCGCATCCCGCGGGCGAAGGTCTGCGCTGGATCGCCCATGGCTTTAGCGCACTGGGGCTTAGCGATCATGATATTTTGTCTCGAGAGTTTGTTGTCTATGACGCCCTCTATGCTGAGTGTCAGCGGCGCGGTAACCTCGGAGTAGAACGGTGAGTGCCTGTACCTGCAAACTCGCTTGGCATCAGTACTCACTGGTGCGGCAGTTAACAAAGGGCCATCGTCGTACCGACTTCCTCGCGAGCCGCGTTCTCCGCAATCTAGTTGCGGTCTTGGCTGCGGCCCTCATTGTTGCCGGACCCGTCTATTCCCAAACCGGGAGGACCAGCTTCGGTATCCAGGGAAAGCTGATTGATCCTTCCGACAGTGCCGTTCACGGGACACGGGTCGTGCTGAGGGGACCTGGGGGTGAGCAAGCATGCGAAACCGCAATCGACGGCAGCTTCCAGTTTCTCGGGCTGGCTCCCGGCCGGTATCGCTTGCAGACGGAAGTCCCGGGCTTTGTCTCGGTAGACCGGGAAGTAGACGTTCGAAACCGGCCCGTGACCAAGCTCGTCATCCGGCTGGCTCTTGCTGCGATCAAAGAAGAGATCTCCGTTTTGGGCAACTCCAACCCGTTGAGCTCAGACGTCGCCAACAATCGAAACGCGATTTCGGTTGAGCAGGGATTGCTCGAATCCCTGCCGATTCTGGATTTGGATTTTCTGACCGCTTTGTCGCGATTCCTGGACCCCTCCAATCCCGACAGTGGGGTCTCTCTTGTTGTGGACGGAATGGAGGCCCGCAACGCCGGCGTGACAGCTTCTGCCATTCAAGAGATTAAGATCAATCAGAACCCCTACACAGCGGAGTACCCGCGCTGGAGCCGCCGACGCATCGAAGTCATCACGAAGAGTGCGACTGATCGTTTCCATGGCACATTTAACTTCCTGTTTCGCGACCAGCATCTGAACGCGCGCGATGCTTTTGCCATAGAGCGCCCGCCCGAGCAGCGCAGGATCTTCGAAGGAAGCCTGTTTGGTCCGATTGGATCCGGAAAGAAAGCTTCCTTCCTCTTGTCGGGACTTCGTGAAAGCGAAGACCTGCAGGCGGTTGTTTTTGCCCAGGGACCGAATGGACTCATCGCTGATAACGCTCCAACTCCCCAGCAGAATACCTTCTTTTCGGCCCGCCTAAGTCACCAGCCCAACGACCGCCATGCCATGTTCTGGCAAGTGAACTTTCAAGACCGCTGGCAGAACAACCTCGGAGTGGGCGGCACAGTGTTGCCCGAGGCCGGGGCGCAGAGCCGCTTTCGCGAGGATGAGTTCACCTTTAACCATCGCGCGACGATATCGCCGCACTGGCTCAGCCAGTTTCGCATTCTGCTGGGACGGTATTGGGTGCCCACGAAAAGCAACCTGGATCAGCCGCGAGTCGTTGTCATTGATGCTTTCACTGCGGGTGGTGCGCAAGCGGATGGCCTGCGCACGGAGCTGCACACATCCATCACCTGGCTTCTCACGCAAAGCCTGGGCAAGCATACGTTGAAGTATGGGATCAATGTGCCGGACTGGAGCCGCCGGGGATTGAGCGATCGATCGAACCAGCTGGGGACATTCTCCTTTGCCTCGCTGCAGAACTATCGACTGGGACGCCCGTTTTCGGGGCTCTTACAGGCCGGCAACCCTCGCACCATATTCATCGAAAAGACTCTGGGGGCATTTTTGCAGGATGAGTGGAAGTTGAAAGCCAACCTTTCGCTGGCACTGGGGTTTCGTTACGACTGGCAGAACTATTTCGGAGATGCCAACAATGTCTCGCCTCGCCTGGCTTTTGCCTTCTCGCCCGCACGGCGGAAGAACTTCGTGATTCGCGGCGGAGCGGGAATGTTCTACGACCGCTCCGGGCCTGCCCCCATCTTCGATATCCTTCGCTACAACGGCTCACAACTTCGCCGCTATCTCATCAGCAATCCGTCTTTTCCTCCACCTGACATGAACGGCCTTGTCTTGACTCTCCCTCCGGGCATCACTCGCCTCGCTGCCGGCGCCGAACTGCCTCAGGTGTTCCAGTTCAATCTCGGGGTTGAGCGCCAGCTCTCAAAAAAGACCGTTCTGGCCATCAATTATGTTGGTACACGGGGCAGCCATCAGTTTCGTTCGCGTGACGGCAACGCACCGCTCCCGCCGGATTTTCCGAGCCGGCCCGACTCGCACATCAATGTGTTGAGATTCATTGAATCGGCAGGCAGGACGGAGGGGAACGCTCTCGAGGTGACGCTTACTGGGGATCTAGGCCCGAAGATTACCGGCCTGGCGCAATACACTTTCGGAAAAACTTTCAGCGATACCGGCGGACTCAACTGGTTCCCCGCCGACAGCTTCAATCCACGCGGGGAGTGGGGCCGGGCAGACACGGATCGACGCCAACAGTTTAATCTGCTGGGTACCGGCAAGTTTCATCGCTGGCTTAACCTGGGAGCGTCCGTCTCTCTGCTCTCTGGAGTTCCGTTCAACAGGACAACCGGGCATGACGAGAACCGAGACGGACTGGCCAACGACCGACCGGCGGGCATCACTCGCAACACCGGCCAGGGCCCTGGTGCGGCTGTAGTCGACTTGCGCTGGTTTCGTGAATTGCGTCTCAAACCTTCCGCCAAAGACAAAGGGCCCGTAGCCACACTTTCATTGGATGCATTCAATCTGTTCAACCGCGTCAACTTTCAAAACTACGTTGGAGCCCTCAGCTCCCCATTTTTCGGACAAGCCACGGGCTCGCTGCCACCACGGCGCATCCAACTGGGGCTGAGACTCCAGTTCTAGCGGGCCTGTTGAACCACACTTCCCTCGCTAAACCCCCTTCGCTTCCGGCTCCCAAATGTACTTGTGCATTTGCAGCTGGAATCGGACAGGCAGCTTGTCTTCCAGCACCCATGCGACCAGTGTCCTCGGTTCGAGCTGGCGGAACACGGTGGAGAACAGGACAGGAAAGCGCTCGCTGAGGCGATGCTTCTCGATGATTTCTTTCGACCAGAGATAGTCCTCGCGAGTGCCGATGACAAACTTCACCTCGTCATACGACTGCAACCTGTCGAGATTGCTGTAAAGATTCTTATGGCACTCACCGCTGCTGGGGCACTTGAGGTCCATGATTTTGATGACCTTCGGATGGACTGGCTCGATGTCGATGCTGCCTCCGGTTTCCAACAAAACGGTGTAGCCTGCGCCGACCAGGCGGTCCATCAAAGCAAAGACCTCCTTCTGCAATAGCGGCTCGCCTCCGGTCACCTCAACCAGGAAACATCCGTAGCCTGCCACCGCCGTCATCACCTCATCCACGGTCATGTCCTTGCCTTCGTAGAAGGCGTAAGCCGTGTCGCAGTAACTGCAGCGCAGGTTGCAGTACGTAAGCCGCACGAAGATGCACGGCAGGCCGGCATAAGAGGACTCTCCTTGAATGCTTTGGTAAATCTCGTTGATCTTCATTCGGTCCTGCCGATTTGCCGGCCCCTCTGTTGGCTGCTCTGCGCCTGCGGTCGCCAGAAGCCGCATCCAGTGGTTCTCAGGAATGCCGCACTCACCGCAGGTTGTCGAGAAACCTGCTGTCGTCCCGCCATTTCGGCTTGACTCGGACGAACAGCTCCAGAAAGACGCGCTTGCCGAGCAGCCCTTCAATCTCCAGGCGCGCGTCGGTTCCGATCTGTTTCAGCTTCTGCCCCTGGCTGCCAATCACAATCTTCTTCTGCGACTCCTTCTCCACAAAGATGTCGCAGTGCAGCACAACCACCTGCCCCAGCGATTCGTCGAAACGCGTGACTTGAACCGTTGTGGAATAGGGCAGTTCCTCATGCGTGTGCAACAGCACTTTCTCACGCACCATTTCACCCACCAGAAAGCGCTCATGGCGATCGGTGTACTGCTCTTCGGGAAAATGCGGAGGGCCCTCAGGCAGATACTTCAAAATCAACGTGACAAGCAATTCAAGGTTGTCGCGTTGGAGCGCGGAGATGGGCACAACCTCGGCAAATGGTTGCTTGCCCGAATAAAGCGAAATCAGAGGCAACAGCGCATCCTTGCGGACAAGGTCGGTCTTGTTGAGCAGCAGAAATGTCTGAACGTGGCGCTCGCGGATGAGGTCCAGGACGTATTGATCCCCCGATCCAAATGAGGTGGAGGCATCCACGATCAGCAGCAGCAGGTCCGTCCCTTCGAGAGAATCGTAGACGGTTCGCATCATCCTGCGGTTGAGCTCGTAGCCGGGCTTGTGAATCCCGGGCGTATCGGTGAAAACAATCTGGCCTTCCTCGCGCGTGAGGATCCCGAGAATGCTCTCGCGCGTGGTCTGCGGCTTGTCTGAGACGATAGACACCTTCTCACCAAGCAGCTGGTTGAGCAGCGTCGATTTCCCGGAGTTGGGCCTGCCGATAATGGAAACGAAGCCTGACTTGAACATGGAAACGCGGAAGGTGGCGCCCACTTAGCCCTAGCAGGATGCTGAAAAACCCGGCACAAATTGGTCGCGCAGTCGAAACCGGTCGTCTGGCAAAAGCGTCTTAATGGCATCAGGAAATATATTGCGAGGAGCGACCGAATGCGCGGAGACG
>Ga0187892_10001057_pt1 | contig 66681 bp, 58 predicted proteins | sample MA1701073metaG_FD_139345 | JGI IMG/M metagenome (GOLD analysis project Ga0187892, IMG submission 139345) | Bio-ooze microbial communities from a basaltic lava cave in the Kipuka Kanohina Cave System on the Island of Hawaii, USA - MA170107-3 metaG ... | reverse complement strand
ATGGCTGACCTCCGGCGGGAGTGGCTGGTTGCTGACCCAGCGTGCGGCTCTGGTCCCCCATGGACCAACCCGCGATGCTACCGGAGGTCAGCCACTCCGCGACACGGAAGTCATCCTGTCTAGCCGCGGTCTTTCCGCGGCGATCGCGGTCGGAATCGCCGCGGTGGCCTGCGATGCGCCTGCCGACGTGGACCTCCTGATCCGCGGCGGGACCGTGGTCGACGGCAGCGGAGGTCCGGCGCGCCTGGCCGACGTCGCGGTCCGAGGCGGCAGGATCCAGCTGCTCGGCGCGGTCAGCGGCAAGGCCTCGCGCGTGATCGATGCCACGGGGCTCGTCGTCGCGCCGGGATTCATCGACCTGCACAGTCACGCCGATCTGATCCTGCTCACCGAGCGCATGACCCAGGAGCGGCTGCTGGCGGCGAAGATCTCGCAGGGTGTCACCACGATCATCGTGGGCAACTGCGGCCTGGGCGCGGCTCCGGCGAGCCCGGCCGCGGCGGCGATCCTGGCCGACATCAACGGCTGGATGACGCCCGATGGGGCTTCGGCGGGAGCGGCCAGCGTCGCGGAATACCTCGCGCGGCTGGAGTCCGCCGGGATCGCTCTCAACGCCGGGATGCTCGTGCCCCACGGACCGGTCCGGGCCTCGGCGATGGGCCTCGCCGCCGGCCCGCCGAGCGCGGATCAGCTCGACGCAATGCGACGTGAACTGCGCTCGGGGCTCGCGGCGGGAGCCTTCGGGCTTTCCACGGGTTTGATCTACCCACCGGGAATGTACAGTGCGACCGACGAACTGGTGGAGCTCGCGCGGATCGTCGCCGAGGCCGACGGGCTGTTTACCTCCCACGTCCGCGGCTCCTCCGAGACTCTGCTCCCCGCGACGCGCGAGCTGATCGAGATCGCCCGGCGCAGTGGCGCGCGCGTCCACCATTCCCACTTGGAGGCCGTGGGCCGACGCTTCTGGCCGGACGTGGCCCGCGTCCTGGCGCTCGAGAACGAGGCTCGCTCGAGCGGGCTCGCGGTGAGCCACGACGTTTTTCTCTACACGCGCGCGGCAACGATGATGTCGGCGATCTTCCCGCCCTGGGCCCTGGAGGGCGGAGTCCCGGCCCTGCTCGACCGGCTGTCCGACCCGGAGTCGCGGGCTCGGCTGCGGCTCGAGCTGCAAGAGCGGGTGCCCGTCTGGCCGCCCTGGCTCGACGGCGGCTGGCCCCACAACCTCGTGGGTGCCGTGGGCTGGGACGGGATCCTGGTGGCCAGCGTCGGCGCCGAGGGGCCGCAGGAACTCGCGGGCCGCAGCGTGGCCTCGATCGCCGCCGACGCGCGACGCGATCCATTCGACGTCGTCACCGACCTGATGCTCTCCGAGCAGGGCCGCGTGGGGCAGCTCGTCGATGAGATCTCCGGGCGCGAGAACCAGACCGAGACGCTGCAGTCGATCTTCGTCCATCCCGCCGCGGCACTGATCTCGGACGCGGAGGACTACGGTCGCGGCACCCCGCACCCGGCCCACGCGGGAGCGTTCGCGCGTGGGTTGCGCCTGGCGCGGGAAGGCTCGTTGCTTCCGCTCGAGGAGGTCGTGCGCCGCATGACGTCGTACCCAGCCACACTCTTGCGCCTCGACGACCGGGGCGTGATCCGCCCCGGCGCATTCGCCGACCTCGTCGTTTTCGACGCGCAGACGGTCACGGATCGCTCCACCTGGGAAGAGCCGCGGCTCGCGGCGACCGGCATCGAGTGGGTCTTGATCAACGGCGCGGTCGCCGTCGAGCGTGGCCGCTACGTCGGCGGAACCCTCGGCTCCGTCCTGCGCTCCCGCGCCCGCGGCCTTCCGCATGCGGGATCCCGGCGTTCACGGGCGTTGGAGCTGGCGGATCAGGTCGGGCAAGTGCAACCGTGACTCGGCGCTGTCCGGGTCGAGCGCGATCGCGCGCTCGAAACAGGCCGACGCGGCGGCGGCGTGGCCGTCCGCCATGTGCGCCAGCCCCAGCTCCACCTGGGTCCCGGCGTCTGAGGGGCGCAAGCGCGCCGCGGCATCGAGTTGTTCGACGGCCTGGCCGTAACGCCCGAGGCGCCGCAAGACCCCGCCGAGGTTGTAGCGCGGCTCGAATGCGGCGGGCTCGAGAGCCACAACCCGCTCGTAGTGGCCCACGGCCTCGGCGAGCCGACCCGCCTCGACCAGCATGCCGGCTAGGCGGAAATGGTCTGCCGCGGTCGGCCCGGCTCGGGCGAGCTTGGCCTCCGCCGCGTCGATCGCCGCGGAGCTCCGGCCCCGGGAGCGCAAGAAATCAATCAGGTGGTCGTGCAGGCGCGCGCGGTCGGGTGCCAGCGCGAGCGCCTCGCGCAGGGCCTGCTCTGCGGGTCCATCCTCGCCGCTCAACAGGTGGGTCCAGGCCAGGCCCAGCTTGACCTCGCCGACGGGGGCCAGCCCCCAGCGGTCGGCCAGCGAGAAGTGCCGGCTGGCGCGGCGGACCGCTCGCTCGTGCGCGCCGGACAGCGGCCGCGACGCGAAGACTCCGCTCAGGACCTCGTCCCGGCTGGCCTCGGTTCTTTCGAGCCAAGCCTGGCCGCGCGCCCGGTGCCACTGGTGGAACGCGCTGTGAGCTGCGAAGGCGAACCAGAAGGTGGTCACGAGCGCGAAGGTCCAGCCCGCGGGCGCCAGTCGGCCCGCGCGCTTGAGCCTCAGGTTTTGCAGGCCGACTTCGCCGCTACGCCAAAAGCTGGCGAACTTCAGGGCGAGGAAGGCCGTGATCCCGCCCAGCGCGACCGACATCAAGAGCGGCGGCCCATCGTACAGGCCCCGAAAGGCCAGCGTGGCGCCCAAGCATATGGCGCCGGCGGCCAGCTCTTCGCCCAAGCTCAGCGCGTAGCGCCGGGCTCGCGAGGGGGCCGCGGGGCGTTTCAAGAGTGACGGCGCCGCGAACGAGAAGCTGAGCGCTCCCTTGGGGCAGACGGTGACGCAGTCCAGGCACTTCATGCAGCCGGGATCGACGACCTGCCCGTAACGCCGCACCTCCTCGTGGACCAGGACGTTCGAGGTGCAGGTCGCCGTACAGTGGCCGCACTGCTCGCAGGCGTCGCTGACCACGATGCGGCCGACCGACAGCCGATCGACCACGCCGAACAGACCGCCATAGGGGCAACCGTAGGTGCAGAACCCCTTGGACCCCAGCAAGTACACTGCGGCGAAGCCGCAAGTCGCGATGGTCAGTACCGCGAACAGCGGGCCGGGAAAAGTGTCCCAGAACCCGGTCGTCATCAGTTGGTCGCTGAATCCGGGGAAAGACTCCGGTGCGCCGGCCACGAGCCTCCGCACGGTCGGCCAAGCGAACATGTACAAGGCCACGAGGAGCGGGGCCCAGACCAGCAATCGCGAGCGGAACGGTCGTGGCCGCACGCCCAGCCGCTTCATCAGCCAGGCGCAAAGGTCCTGCACCGCGACGATATGGCAGCCCCAGCCGCAGACGAACCGCCCGAAGACCAGCGTCGCGGCCAGGGCCGCCAAGAGGAACAGGAAGCCGGCGTTGACTTGGCCCCGCTCGAGCGTGTACATCGCCTCGGACGGTTCGACGGGCGACAGCGTGCGGCCCGCGACCAGGAAGTGTGCGACGTGCGCGGCGATGGCGACGTGCAGCGCGACCAGCACCAGCGCGCGCCACCTGGCGTTCGTCGATCGGCGCACGTGGGCCAGTCGGCCGGTTCCGGCCACCGGCAGTGCGGGGTCGCCCGGATCGACTCCGACGTCGCAGCGCCGCGCGGCGGGCAAGCGCCTCGGCGCCGCAAGGCGGTTCAGGGGCAGGTTCGCCCGACCCGTGGAACACCGTCCGAGCCGGCCCCCAGCGTCCCCGTGCCGTTCGGGCAGGTGTTCTCCGCCCGCACTAGGTAGGTGAACAGGAGCCCCGGCAGAGGCAGTTGCGGGTCGCTCACGGTGGGTAGCTGAGGGGTGAGCGAGGCCAGGCAGGTCGTCGACAGCACGAAGTCCTGGGGATCCCTCGAGCGCAGCACCTCGTAGATTACTTGAACCGCCCCGGGGCTCGCGGGCGGATTCCAGCTCAGCACGCTGCCGCCCGGACCCTTGGCCAGCAGCAGCCCGGTCACCTCGCCCGGCGTGGCCCACACGCTCCCGTCCGTGCCGATGCAATCCCCGCAGCCGAGGACACCGTCGCCGTCGCCGTCCGGCCCCGAGCAGGGCGCGGTGGCGCAGCAGTCCGGGTCGAAACAATCGGGGATCTGATCGCAGTCGTTGTCGACGAAGTCGCTGCAGGCGCCTTCGGCTGGAGGTGGGGGCCCGCAATCCACCGCACAATTGCAGACGGTCTCACCCGCATCGCAGCTGCCGTTGGCGCAGTCTGTCGCGCAATTCCCGCAGTTCTCTCCTGGATCGCAGCTGCCGTCCGCGTCGCACAGGCTGGGCGTGATCGTCTGGGCCGTCATGCTCTCGGGCAGACCGGGACGGAAGAACCCGACCGTCACGTCGTGGATCGCCGGCGGCACGTCGGCGTCGAAGCGGAAGTTGTACAGTGTGCCCCAGCGCAGCGCGTTGGCGTTGGGATTCGTGGCTTGGGCATCCGTGGTCCAGGTCACGGCGAACGAGCTGCCGCCGTTGTTGCTCCAGTCCATCCCGTTGAACGGCTCGCCGCTGTGATAGTCGACGTCGTGGAAGCCGATGTTCGTCACGGTCGCGCCCGCCGGAATGGGAACCGCAAACGACCTCGCCGCGCGGTGGGAATTCAGGTTTTGCAGCGCGTACTCGTAGTGCCAGGTGCCGCCGCCGAGCTCCGTGACCTTCGCGGCCAGGATCAGCCGCCCGTCTCCCGGAATGTCGATCTCCACCTCCTCGACCCCGCTGTCGTGGTCCGCCCAGGCGCGGATGCCCGATTGTTGCTGCTTAGTCGAGCCATCGAAGGCAAAGTCGAAGACCCCCGCCGAGCCGCTGACCAGGATCTTGCGGTAGGAGCTGTTGTTGTTCTGGTTGCCGGCCAGCGCATCGTCCTCGGCCACATACTGTGCTTCGACGAAGTACAGGGCGGCGGGGTTCAGGATGGGGTCGAGATCGGCGTTGTGCACCTGCAGCCGCTTGTAGATGACGTTCCCCGTGTTGTTATGGTCGGTCACCGGGTGGGGATGGAAACCCGTCGAGGCGTTGACCTCGAACTTGGGTCCCAGCTCGTCCTGCTTGCCGTTCAGGAACGACGAGTAGGGATCGGAGCAGTTCACGCCGAGGTGGCTGCCGTTCGTGCCCACGCAATCCTGAGAGCAGAGCGTCCCGGACAACGCGAAGAAGCCGTGCTTGAGCCAGCTCTGACCGACGTGCTCGAAGCGCCCGTCCTTCAGGCGGTACATGTTCTGGCCGATGACGGGGTGCTGGTTGTTGAAGTCGATCCAGTTCAGCCAGCAGCTACCGACGTTGCAGGATGTCGTGCCCAGCGAGAACGCGGTGATACCGCCCAGCGCCCCCCAGCGCTCCTTCTGGTGGATGCTGCCGACGATGACGTCGGGCTCGTCCCCCTCGGCGTCGCACTGGTTGGGATCGCCACCCTGGGCCGCGGCGGGGCCGATCGAGACCAGGACGCCGAAGAGCGCGACGATCCACCGGGCGGCCCGCGGAAGCGGCCGCGCTCCAGGTTCCGGGCCGGTGGGTTGCAAGGTCTCCTCGTGGGGTTCAGGTGCGATCGTGGCCGGTACCCCGGTACGGGGTACATATATACACAATTTCTCCGCCTCGCGGCGGATTCCCCGGCCTTGGGGTCGTTCGACCGACTTGCGGGCCGCGGGTCGGCCGCCCTCACCCCCCCCGTGCCGGAGGCCCGGGGGCGGCCGGAACCACGGCCCGCTTGAACAACAGGGGCTCCCCCAGGGGGCAGCCGGCCAGCACCTCGACGATCCTGGACGCGGCCCGACCGTCCCCGTAGGGGTTGGACAGGCCGGCGAGCCCCTCCCGGAAGCTCGGGGCGGCCGCGAGACCGACCGCGGCCAGGATCGCCTCGCGGTCGGCCGCGGCGTCGACGATGTTCCGCGCCCGCTCGCGCCCCTGCTGGCGCAGCCCCACGTTGACGGCCGGGAGGCGGAGCGCCGGGGTTTCCATGATGCCGCTCGAGGAGTTGCCGACCATGAGACCGACACATTGCAGCAGGCTCCAGTAGCTCACCGGGTTGAGGTTGACGAACACGCGAGAGCGGGGGCGTGTCGCGGCGAAGCGCTGCGCGCGCGCGGCCAGCTCGCGGGAGCCCGTGTCGGCGTTGGGGAAGCAGAACAAGACCTGGCCGCTCAGCCGCTCGAGCGCGGCGAACAGCTCGTCGGCCTCGCGCAACGGGTCGCGCGCGATCGTGACGGGGTGGTAGGCCACGAGCACCGCGTCGCCGTCCAGCGCCACGCCGAGTTCGCGCTCGACCTCCGCGCGCGGCAGCGTCGGACTGCGGCGCAGGTGGTCCAGGGACGGCGCCCCTACCTGATGCACCCTCCAGGGCTCCTCGCCCATGGCCAGCACGCGACGCGTCGCGGCCTCTGTCGCCGTGAAGTGAATGTGGCTGAGCTTGGTCAGCGCGTTGCGCACCGCGTCGTCGATCGCGCCCTGGCTGACCTCGCCGCCTTCGATGTGGGCCACGGGGATGCGGAGGGCCAGGGCCACGGAGGCCGGCGCCAGCATCTCGTATCGATCGGCGATCAGCAGCAGCAGATCGGGCCGCGTCCGTCCCAGCGCGTCGGCGAGTCCCAGGGTCGCGACGCCGATCGTCTTGGCCATGCCGACGTCGGTGTCCGAGCTGAGGAGGCATTCGATGCGCTCGTCGATGCGGTGTCCGTCCCGTTCGATCTCCATGACGGCGCAACCGAACTCGTTCGCCAGATGCGCGCCGGTTACGACCAAGCGCAGATCCACGGCGGGATGCAGGCGCAAGTCCTCGAGCACCCAGCGCAGGTGGCCGTAGTCGGCCCTCGAGGTGGTGAGCGCCGCGATCTTGCGTCTCATGGCGAAGGAGTCTCGTTGCGTGGGGCGGTCTCGCCGGAATCCAGCGGGCCTTCAGGCGCTCGTGGGGCTGGCCAAGAAACAGGAACGGCCCTGCCGCGGGGCTGCGACAAGGCCGTTCTGTTCGTCGCTACGTCGGTCAGGACTTACTGGGCGATCTCCTGGCGGCCCACCACGCGCTGCTGCGGGGGCAGCAGGTGGTCGCGATTGTACATCCCGCCGAGTCCTACGGGCGGCAGGCGTGGCTTGGTGAACATGTCCTGCAACCTCACCAGTGTGGGATTGAACCCGGCGTTGCCCATGAACTCGGGCTGGCCCTTGCCGCCTGCACCGCCAATCCCTCCAGGAATGGCCAGGGACATCGCGAACTCGCTGCCGACGCGCGAGGCCGGACTGATCCGGCCCACGGACTCGAAACGGAAGATGAAGGCCCCGACGGAGTCCACAGTCTTGCCATCGATCTCTGCCGGCCTGAATTGCCAGTTCTTGATCGCCGCCAGCGCCGCCGACTCGAACCCGAGTCCCGGTCTCGTGCTCTCCAGCACTTCGACCGCGCCGACCGATCCATCGGAGTTGACCATCGCCGCCACGGAGACCGTCCCGGAATACCCCGCCGCCAGCGCCGCGGGCGGATACTCGGGCATCGTACGGCTTTCGGCGGTCACCCTCGGCTCCGTGTACCCGCCATCGTCGGCCAGGGTAACCCCCGCGAGCGCGACCAACGCCACCAGCAGCACCCAGCGACTCTTGCGCATGACTTCCTCCCTTGACTCAGCCCCTGAATAGGAAACCCCGATCCCGTCTCGAAGTCAAGGGCCGCTGGGGTAGGCCTAGTTTCCCGGGCTTTTTGGGCAGGGGACGGCCGGAGTTACGGGTCAGGAGCATTCTCCTCGGGTCCGGCCAGCCGCCCCGTAAGGTCCACGACGACCTCGACCGTCTTGGCCACGCGCAAGACGAACACGCTCGGGTCCGTAAGCCCCCAGTCGACGTACGGGACGCTGAAGGTCGTGCGGACCCGAACCGCCTCCCCCTCGATCGTCACGCCGACCGGGACCTCGATCGCGTGTGCCCCGTCGAGCAGCCGCAGCGTGCCCGAGACCTCGAGATCGCTCGAGCCAGCCGGTGCCAACGTCCCCGCAACCGCGGTAGGCTCGAAGACGATTCTGCGATGCTCGGAGGAGCGCAGCACCGAGGCGTGCATCTTCCTGTCGCGCTTGGCGTTGCTCGTGTCGCCGCTCGAGGCGTCGATGACGATCCGTCCACTCGCGCTGCCGCTCGCCGCATCGAACCGGATTTCGCCGGGCTCGACCCTGAACCGACCCTCGACCTCGTGCATGGTCGCCTGCAAGGTGAAGGTGACCGCGGACGCCGCGGGGTCGACCGTGAATACGGCATCCCCCGCGAGCGTGGCGGTCGCGATCATGGCCCACGACATCAGCCCTACCCAGCGAACGCTCAAAGGCACCTCGAAGAGGGCAGCGCCTCGGGTACGAAGATCTTACCAGACCCACCCGGATCCGCGATTTTTAGTTATGGTATCTGGATGTCCGTCCTCCGCAGCGGCCTGCGCGCCGAGTTCCGTCCGCTGCTGTCGCTGGCCGTCCCCGTGGTGCTGGCCGAGCTGGGCTGGATGGCGATGGGGGTCGTCGACACCCTGATGGTCGGCCGCGTGGGAGCCGAGGCCATCGGCGCCGTCAGCGTCGGTCGCGCCTTGTTCTTCACGGTCGCCATCCTCGGCGTCGGCCTGCTGCTGGGCCTGGACCCCGTGGTGGCCTCGGCCTACGGAGCGGGTCGCCTGCCGGACTGTCACCGCTCGCTCGTGCAGGCTGTTTACTTGGGCTTGGCGCTGACCCTCCCATTGCTGCTCGGGCTGCGCTGGGCGGCCCGGTTTCTGTCGGACTGGGGTATCGATCCCGCCGTGGCGGACCCGGCGCGCGATTACCTGCTGGCTATCTCGTGGAGCGTACCGCCGCTCCTGCTGTACACCATCCTGCGGCGCTACCTGCAGGCACTGGGACAAGTGCGTCCGGTGATGATCGCGCTCACCTCGGCGAACCTCGTGAACGTCGGCGCCAACTGGATCCTGATCTTCGGCAACCTCGGCCTGCCGGCCATGGGTGCGGCGGGGGCCGGCTGGGCCACCTGCGTCGCGAGCTGGTACATGGCCGCGTTCCTGATGGTGGCTGTCCTGCTCCGTGACCGGCAGGAAGGCGGCGGGCTGGCGCGCGCCTCGCTGCGGCTCGAGCCGGATCGCATCCGGCGCTTGCTGGGGCTGGGACTGCCCGCGGCAGGGCAGCTCACGCTCGAGGTCGCGGTGTTCGCGGCGGCCACGGCGTTGGCCGCCCGCTTGGACCCGAGCTGGCTGGCCGCCCACCAGATCGCGTTGACGTCGGCCGGCGTCACGTTCATGGTGCCGCTGGGCATCTCCTCCGCGGGCGCGGTGCGGGTCGGTCAAGCACTGGGGCGCGGGGATCTCGGGGGCGCGGAGCGCGCGGGATGGACCGCGCTCGCCTTCGGCTCGGTCTTCATGCTGGGCGCGGCGCTCGTTTTCCTGCTCTGGCCCGGGGCGGTCGTGCGGGGGTTCACCGCCGACGCGCAAGTGATCGCCGCCGGGATCTCGCTGCTCGCCGTGGCCGCCGTCTTTCAACTCTTCGACGGTCTGCAGGTCGTGGCGACGGGGATCCTGCGTGGCGCGGGCGATACTCGCACACCCATGTTGTGGAACCTGGCCGGTCACTGGTTCTTGGGCCTGCCCGTCGGCTACTACCTCTGCTTCTCGCGCGGGCTGGGAGCGGTGGGCCTGTGGGTCGGCCTGCTGATCGGGCTGACCGTGATCGGCGCGGGCCTGCTATTGGCATGGATCCGCACGTTGCGTCGCCTGGAGCTCCGGCGGCTCGCCGCCGGTTGACGCGCCGACCTCGGTGTATGCTTGAGACAGCGAGGTTCTTCGTGAAGTCCCCGAGACGCTGGATCGCCTGGTGGACCGCGGGCCTGTTCGCGTTGGCCGGATCCGCCTGCGGCGGCGCCGCCGACGAACCGGCGAGCCCCTGGAACGGCTGGACCACGTTGCGGCTCAAGGCCCGTGCGGCCCCGTTGCTGCGCGGTCAGGTCGAGTTGCGCCTTCGCCGGGGGCCGGAGGGTCTGAGGCTGGAGACATCGACGTCGGCCCGCTTCATCGGGGCCACGATCGCACAGTCCGAGACGGTGACGTTGCTCGACGCCGGAACGGGCCACACCCGAGAGTACCGGAGCTATTCGCGAAAGAAGGGACGCCGCTACACCTTCGGCGAAGCAGGGTATTCGGTCGAGAAGCTGCGTCCCGCGGAGCAGGGCGAGATCGACGGCTGGACGGTCACGTCCCGTGAGGAGTTTCCCTACCCTGCGTCCTGTGCCATCGATGGGCAGCCCAGGCCCTTCGACTACTACGGAATGTTGTTGCGCCTGCGAGAGCTGAAGCTCGAAGCCTCCGGCGACGAGGTTGTGCTGTTCGTGGCCACGTCGGCTGGGCCGCAGGAGTACCGGATTCGCGTCATGGAGAGCCGGGTCGCACAGCGCGAGTTCACGAACCTCGGCTCCGGCAAGAAGCAGACCTGGCCTTCGCGGGAGGTGCGCCTGAGGGTCGCGCCGACGGATCCGCAAGCCGAGGCAGGTTTTCTCGACATGCAAGGCGACGTCGAGATCTGGGTCGAAGCCCAGAGCAAGACTTTGCTCGAGATCATCGGGAAGATCCCGAAGGTTCCGGGAAAGGTGAAGCTCGAGCTGTCGGCGTTGGGCTAGGCCCCCGGGGCCGCGCTAGACCGCGCTGGCCACCGCTTCTCGCAGCGCCTGCGGATCGTGCTCCTTTAGCTCGTAGCGCACTCGCAGGGATGGCTTGTCGATTTCGAGCAGCCGCCCCAGATCGATCGGCGTCGCGATCAGCACGAGATCGCAGGACGTATCGCGGATCGTGGCCTCGAGCTCGGAAACCTGGGCTGCACCGTAACCCATCGCGGGCAGGACCTCCGTGATCTGCCGGTACTTGTCGAACACGCCGCGGATCGAGCCCCGAGCGTGCGGGCGCGGGTCGACGATCGCGGCCGCGCCGAAGCGCCGAGCGGCAATGTGACCTGCGCCGTAGGCCATCTCTCCGTGGGTCAAGGTCGGGCCGTCTTCGATCACGAGCACTCGCTTTCCCCTGACGGCGGCGGGATCGGCGACGCTGATCGGCGAGTCGGCCTTCAGGATGCGAGCGCGCGGATTGACCTGGCGGATGGTCGACTCCAGCGCGGTCACCTCCGACGGCTCGACCGTGTCCACCTTGTTGATTACGACGAGATCGGCCATTCGCAGGTTGGTCTCTCCGGGGTAGTATCGGGTCTCGTGTCCGCGCCGATGCGGATCGGTCACGACGAGGTGCAGGCTCGGCCTGAAGAATGGCAGGTCGTTGTTGCCGCCGTCCCACACGATGGCGTCGGCTTGTGATTCGGCCTCGTGCAGGATTCGCTCGTAGTCCACGCCCGCGTAGACGACGTTGCCCATCTCGACGTGCGGCTCGTACTCCTCGCGCTCCTCGATCGTGCACTCCTGCCGGTCCATGTCGGCCACGCTGGCGAATCGCTGGCAGACCTGCCGGGTCAAGTCCCCGTAGGGCATGGGATGGCGGACGACGGCGACTTTGCGACCCATGGCCTTGAGAATCTGGGTGATTCGGCGCGTGGTCTGGCTCTTTCCGGATCCGGTCCGGATCGCGCAGACTGCGATCACCGGCTTGGTCCCGCAGACCATCGTCTGCCGCGCGCCGAGCATGCGAAAGCTCGCCCCTGCCGCCTGGGCGCGCGAGGCCAGATGCATGACGTGCTCGTGAGACACGTCCGAATACGCCATGGCCACCTGGGTCACGCCGTGCTCGCCGATCAAGCTCTCCAGCCGCTCTTCGGAGTGGATTGGAATACCCTGGGGATAGTGCTCTCCGGCCAGTTCCGCGGGGTAGGTCCGCCCGACGATGTCGGGGATTTGCGTGGCGGTGAAGCACACCACGTGGACGTCCCTGCGCTCTTTCCAGTAGACGTTGAAGTCGTGGAAGTCTCTCCCCGCTGCGCCCAGGATGATGGTCCGCTCCTGAGGTTCTTCGGTCATCGCTTCGTCTCCATGGTCGGTCGGGGGGATCCGGGAAACACCACGCCGAAGCGCGCCCCGGCCGTGCCGGGTCTCGACTCCTCGCGTGGCTGGAGTGGCTCGGGAGACCCCGGGGCCTCCCGTCCGCGACGATATACCCGCCTCGCGCGCGTTTCAAGAGGCCGGGCGACGGGCCCGTCCCTCCGGGCCCGCGAGACCCACGCGTCCGCCGCTCCGGAGGCCGGCCGGGTGCTGGTCGGAACGGGCGCGGGCCCGCCCGTCGGTCATGGTTCAGTTTGACACCTCGGCCCGCGGGGCCCTCTGAGCGTGCGCCCGGTTCTTCCCTGAAAGGGCGCACGCTCAGCGGAGGTCGGCGCGCGAGAAGCGGAACGATAGCGCGCCGACCGTGCCCCGCGGGCCGAGGTGTCAAACTGAACCAGCACCCGCCCGCCCATGGCGTTGACTCGAGCGGATCGCCCGCGTAGGATGAACCAAGCTTGGGGGGATGATCATGGTCAAGGTCATGACCCAGTTGTCCGTCCACACCGAGAATCGTCCCGCTGCGCTGGCGGATCTGGCCGAGACGCTCGTCGACGCCGACGTCAACCTCGTGGCCATCTTCGCGCCGGATTCCGCCGGGGAGTTCGGCACGGTACGGCTGTTGCCGGACAGGGTGGCGGAGGCACAGGCGGCCCTGGCGCGTGCCGGCTATACGCACACGCCGGTCGATGTGCTGGTCGTGGAACTGCCGCATCGTCCCGGCGCGCTGGCCGACTTGGCGCGCCTGCTGGCGCGCCACCACATCTTCATCCGTTACGCTTACTCCTCGATCCTGCCCGGAGCGGCCGCCGGACTGTGCATCCTGCGAGTGGACGACATGCAGCAGGCCAAGGCAATCCTGGAGGAGCGACTGGCCCGAGCCTGACTGGACGCGAAACGGCTCGTTCGCGCGGTCGATCGGGTTCGAGGTAGCCCAGGACCCTCAGGGCCTCGAGTCGCTCCGGGGTGATGTCGGCTTGCCGGAGCGTCGCGCGGACCGGGGAGGGAGTTCTCTCGACGCGACGAGAATCTCCTGGAAACGAGCGACCTGGTCGGCTTCACGCCTCTCGCAGCTTTGGCGGGGGCCCGGACGGCGACCGGAACGAACGGGCCGTGGCCGGGATTTCTCGCTCTCGCCGACCCCGCCGCGTTGGCGGACCGGCGTACAAAGCCCTCGAAACGGGCGGACGGGTCGCCGGGTCCCCCCTTCCCGATCCGGCCGCCGGGCCGGGACCGGGCGATTTTCGGCGGATGGGGCCAGCGGGTCGATGTATAATCCCGCGGAGATCCGCTGGCGGCAGGGGCCAGGCTCGGTCGGGTGCTCGCGACCGGGGTCGCCCACAGCAGCCGCGAGGGAGGATTGTCATGCGCATGGGTCACGAGTGGGTGTCTGCACTGGTGCTGGCGGGGCTCGCCGCTTCCGGGACGGGAGCCGCAGAACCGCCCGATCCAGCCGACGAGGTCCAATCCGCGTGGAACGAGGCGGTGAACGGGCCGCTGCCACGCTGGCGCGAGAGCGGCACTCCGGAGGCGCCGGCGGGCCAGCGGCTCACGCCGTTGCGCGTCGAGCTAGCCCAGACGACGGACGCCCCCTCGGCTTGCGCGGTCGATTCACCGCCCGAGTATGCTCCGACGGACGGCGTGCTCATGCGTTTCAACACAGCCGCTTGGCCGGCGGTCGTGACCGACGTCGTCGCCGCGCTCACCGGCGACCCCGCGCACGACGAGGTCGCTTACGTGGTCGTGGCCAATGCAACGGTCCAGTCCCAGGCCACGACCCAGTTCCAGGCCGCGGGCGCCGACATGACCAAGGTGAAGTTCATCCAAAAGCCGACGGACTCCATTTGGCTCCGCGACTACGGACCGCATTTCATCTGGCAGGGCGGGGCACGCGCCGTCGCCGACAGCCACTACTATCCCGATCGTCCGCTGGACAACTTCATTCCGACGCTGGTCGCGGACGACTACTTCCGCGAGCCGTCCTACGATATCAACCTGTACTACTCGGGAGGCAACTTTCAGCCGGGCCCGCAGCGGACCGGATTCGTCACCGGGCTGATCAATCTCGACAACCCGTCGCTCAGCAACGAGTTCATCGCCGAGCTCTACGACACGTACCAGGGAATCGACACCCTGCACATTCTGCCCAAGCTCCCGGGCTCGGTGGACGGCACGGGGCACATCGACATGTGGTTCTATCTAGTCGATGACGACACGGTCATCATTTCGGAGTTCGTGCCCGGCTCGAACCAGACGGCGATCGACATCACGAACAACGCGGTGCCCTACATGGAAGCGCTGGGCTTCGAGGTGTTCCGCGTGCCGGCGAAGAACATCGGCGCCGTGCACTACACGTACACCAACGCCTTCCGTGTCAACGACCGAATCTTCATCCCGACCTACGGGGAAGGGAGCGCCAGCTTCCTGCCGCTGGATGCCGAGGCCATCGCCACGTGGCAAACGGCCGCGGGGCCGGGCGTCGAGATCGTCGGAATCAACTCGTGGAGCATCATTCCCGCGGCCGGGGCGATCCACTGCATCGTCATGCAGGTGCCTCGACATGTCGACAACGTCCCGTCGAACTGCGTGACTTCGCCCATCGGGGGCGAGACGCTGATCGCCGGCAAGAAGCACACCGTCACTTGGGCCGCGACGGACGACCAGAGCCTGCAGACGATCGAAGTCCACTATTCGACCGACGACGGTTCGAACTGGGAGCCGGTGGCGCTCGCGCTCCCTGGGAGCCGTGACTCGCACGCGTGGACCGTTCCGCTGCTCGAGAGCGAGACGGCACTCGTCAAGGTGGTAGCCAACGATGGCGAGTCCAACTCGACCGAGGCCATCAGTCCGACGCCGTTCACGATCGCGACCGCCCTCCAGCACGTCTACGACTTCAGTTCCGGGGCGGGCGTCGACAAGTCGGGCTGGGGCCACCAGACCGCCAGCTGGGCCAACCTGAACGGCATTCGCAAACCGGCGACCTTGACCGCGCTGTCAGCGGCCAGCTACGCCAAGCTCGCCGCGTCGGATGCCACCGGCGGGGACACCGACGCCAACCGTTACATCTCCGCCGTGCCGGCGGGCACCTGGGAAACGACCCATGTCTTCGAGTTCACCATCGAGGAAGATCCGGCGAAGATCGTCGACATCGCCCTGCTGTGGGAAGGTTACGCGGACCAATGCGTTCAGATGGAACTGTACGTCTGGGACTACCTGGCGTCCCAGTGGACCGACACGCACGGACGATACGGCGACAACCGGTCCGTCGACAATTTCGCCGGCAACATCGACGAAGCCCTGAGCGGTCACATCCGTGACCAGTTCGATCGCTACATCAATCCGTCGGGGCAGATGACGCTCTTGCAGTACGCCGACCGCCCGGGGCAGGAATCGTTTCACGACTACATCTCGGTGACGGTGAGCTATGAGGCTTGCGCCGGGGTCGATGCGGATTTCGACGGCTGGGCCGACGCCTGTGACAACTGCCCGGACACGGCCACGACGGACCAGGCCGACGACGATAACGACACGCGAGGAAACGTCTGCGATTGCGCTCCGTCCGACGCGTCGGCGTTCGAGCTGCCTCATGAGATCGTCGGTTTGATGCTGGAGTCGAAAACCCAGTTGCTCTGGGATTCCGCCGGGCCGACCTACGGCAGCGGGACGACCTACGATGTCCTGCGCGGGGCCGTGCACGAGTTGTCCATGGGCTACGGAACCGATTGCCTCGTCTCGGATTGGAACGCCCCCGAGTGGGAGGACACGGATACGCCGGGCAGCGGCCTCGCGTACTACTACCTCGTGCGCGGTGGCAACAACTGCGGGGTCGGCGGCTACGGGACCGATTCCGAGGGCTTCGAGCGCGAGAGCGACGTTTGCCCCTGAGGTTCGCCCCAGCGGGTCGCCGAGCCAACCCCGCCGGAGGGGGGTGTTCGGCGATCGATGAATTGCCGCCCGCGCGCCGCACGGTGACGTCGTGCGCGCGCGCGGCCCGGTGACTGGGCGCGGGGAATGGAGAACGGGGATGGCCGCAACGCCCAAGGAAGAACTGGTGGCCCGGTTGAACGATGCGCTCGGCTGGGAGCTGCGCGCGCAGATGATGTACGCCCACTACGCGGCGTACGTGAAAGGCATCTACCGTTTGCACCTCAAGCCGTACTTCGAGAGCGAGGCCACCGAGTCCGTCGGGCACGCGACGGCCGTCCGGGACCACATCGCCCAGCTCGGAGGGGTCGCGCGGACCGAGCGTGACCGGACCGAGATCGTGCACACCACCGACTACCGCGTGATGCTCGCGGAGGCGATGAAGACCGAAACCCATGCCGCGCGCAGCTACAAAGCGTTCCTCGATCTCGAGGACATCGACCCCGAGCTGTACGACGCGGTCGAGCAGATCTACTTCCAGGAAGAGCGGTCCGTCGAAGAGCTCAAGCAGTTGATGGGCACCTGACGCCGGCGTCAGTCTGTACGTTGCCCCGGCTCCGTGATCAGGCGCGCTCCGCGTCTGCGGGTGAAGTAGCCGTACGCCCAGTGCACGAACACCAGCAGCCGGTTGCCGAACTCGACGAGGTACAGGATGTGGACGAACAGCCACAAGAGCCACGCCGGGTAGCCCGTGAACTGCAGCCAGCCCAGATCTGCGACCGCGGCGGCTCGGCCGATCACGGCTAGATTGCCCTTGCTCCGATAGCGGAACGGGGGCGTTCCCCGTCCGTCCAGACGGTCGCGAATCAGGCGCGCCACGTAGCGTCCCTGTTGCATGGCCACTGGCGCGATGGCCGGTAGCGCGCACCCGTCCTGGAGCTGCAGGGCCATGTCGCCGATGACCAGGATCTCGGGGTGGCCGGGAATCGAGCAGTCCGCCCCCACCTTGACCCGGCCGGCGCGGTCTAGCTCGGCGCCGCCGCGCCGGGAAAGCACGGAGGCCAGCGGGGACGCCTGCACGCCCGCCGCCCACAGAATCGTGGCTGCGGGGACGACGCGCCTCTCGTGGCCGCGAGACAGCGTGACGCTCTCCTCGTCGATCGCGGAGGCCAGCGTGCCGGTCTCGACCCGTACGCCCAAGCGGCGCAGCGAGTGCTCGGCGGCCGCCGACAGGCGGGGCGGATAGGTCGGCAAGATACGCTCCGCGCCCTCGACCAGCACGATGTTGGCGCTCGCCGGATCGATGCGGCGAAAGTTCCCGCGGAGCGTGTGACGCGCCAGCTCGCCGATGGCGCCCGCGAGTTCCACGCCGGTCGGGCCGCCGCCCACGATGACGAAGGTCAGCAGGGCCTGCGCGTGCGCGGAGCCCGCAGCTCCCTCGGCCCGCTCGAACGCCCGCAGGATTTGCCCCCGAATCCGCGTGGCATCCTCCACCGTCTTCAGCCCGGGAGCCCGCTCGGCCCACTCGTCGTGGCCGAAGTAGTGGTGCCTGGCGCCTGCGGCGACTACGAGGGTGTCGTAACCGATCGCGCCCTGGTGCAGCAGCACGCGCCGCCCAGGCAGATCGAGGTCCACGACTTCGGCCAGGACGACGTGGGCCCGTGGATGCCCCTTGAGCACCGAGCGCAGAGGGGCCGCGATGTCTGCGGGAGATAGGCCACCCGTGGCAACCTGGTAGAGCAACGGCTGGAACAGATGGAAATTTCGCCGGTCGATCAGGGTCAGCCGCACCGGGGCGCGTCGGAGCTCGCGGGCCGCGTACAACCCGCCGAAGCCTCCTCCGACGATGACGACCCGCTGCAGCGCCCCGTCGGCGGCGCGGGTCGTCCCACTCGACTGACCGTTGTACGCCAACCCCGACTCGCGCATCCGTGCGTTCCGGACGGCCGCCAGCGCGGTCGTCAGCGCGCCGGCGCGATGCCCTCCGTGAAGAACGCCCGCAGCAGGCCTTCGTCCACGGCGATGCTCCAGTCCTGGCCCTGTCCGTGATCCGTGGCCAACCAGATGCTGCCGAACTGGCGCCATCCGGCCCACGGCATGGTGAACTGCGGCTCGGCGCTGGCAGCCTGGGCGAAGAAGGCCCACTGCTCGACGAGACCCGTGTCCCGCGACACGAAAACTTCGTAGCGGTTCTCGGGCGTGTACCCCACGCCGGCCGCGAACGTCAGTTCCAGCACGTCGGCGCCGCGACCGTCCTCGAGCTTGCGCTCGCCCGCGTACCTCAGGGTGACGCCCGGATCGAGCAGCTTGTAGGGCATAAACATCCAGTAGGAGTCGTTGATCCACACCTGGTGGGCGAGGTCGAGATACTCCCGCAGCTTGGTCTCGTCCGCGACCGGCTGGCCCGCGGCCCAGACCCGCCCCTGGCGCGTGCCGACGTTCATCAGCACGAAGAGCTCCGGTCGCTCGGTCTTCCCGTCCTCGGAGCGCCGCTCCGGGATCTCGATGCGGACGTCCCCCGTGTGCTTGTCCCAGTAGTGCATGCGCTTGCCGAAGAAGTTCCAACGCACGAAGCGGGTGGTGTCCCAGGCCGTCCTGCCACCCAGTCGCTCCATCACGGCTTCGGCCAGCGCCACGGCGCGAGGATCGGAGTCCGCGTCGGCCGCGCCCATGGACAGCACGAGGCTACCGAGCAAAGCCAGCAGGACGGAACATCGTCTCATCGATCGCACCTCCCGTCAGGGGGCCATTGAAGCACGTCCGAGCCTCCGGCGGAAGAGCGTGTCGGCGCGCGGCAAGCGAGCGGGCTCACGCCGCGGCCCGCACGATCCTGCCGAACGACTCGGCCACGAGCGAGGCGCCGCCGATCAACCCTCCGTCCACGTCGGGGAGCGAGAACAGCTCCCGTGCGTTGGCCGGCGTGACACTGCCTCCGTACTGGATGCGCACCTGGCCCGCCACGGCCGGACCGGCCAGGCTCGACAGGAGCGCGCGGATAAACTCGTGCGCCGTCTGCACTTGGACCGCGCTCGCCGTGCGCCCGGTGCCGATGGCCCACACCGGCTCGTATGCCACCACGAGGTCTCCCAGGCGCGGGTGGAGACCCGCGAGCCCCTGCTCGACCTGGGCGCGCAGGACCTCTTCGGTCCGCCCGCTTTCGCGCTGATCGTTCGTCTCTCCGACGCACACGATCGGCCGCAGACCGGCGTCGAGCGCGGCACGCGTCTTGCGATTCACCAGTAGGTCCGTCTCACCGAAAGCCGTGCGGCGCTCGCTGTGCCCGACGAGGACGTAGCGGCAGCCCAGGTCGCGCAGCATCCCCGCGGACACCTCGCCGGTGAATGCGCCCTCTGTCTCCCAGTGCACGTTCTGGGCTCCGAGCTGCAGGACCGAGCCGGCGAGGGCGCCGGCCACATCGCGCAGCGCCGTGAAAGGCGGGCACAGCACCGCCTCGACCGCGTCCAGCCCCGTCAGCTCGCGGCGCACGCCTTGGACCCGAGCGACGGCCTCGAACGACGTGCCGTGCATCTTCCAGTTGCCTGCGACGATCGGTCGTCTCATCCGGCCTTCCGCGACGGCCCTACTTGGGACCGGCCAGGTCGCGCCTGAGGATGGCGAGCTGACGCTGGACCTCGGTCCAAGCGGTCCCGCCGCGGGAGGTCTGGCGCTCGGCCACGGTCCGTGGATCGAGCGGTGTCGCCAGGGCCTGGACGAGGGACGAATGGAAGCGCGCGGCCTCTTCGGGCCTGATGTCGTCGATCCTCCGCCCGCGCTCCTCGCACCAGCTCACGAGACGGCCCAGGGCCTCGTGTGCCTCGCGGAACGGCGTGCCTTGCGCGACCATGCGGTCGGCGAGATCGGTGGCCAGGCTCGCGTCGCCCGCCAGCTCGCCCTCGCAGTGCTCGCCCCGGACCGTCAGGGCGCCCCAGATGTCTCGCGTCATGCGCAGGCAGGAAAGAGTGGTGGCCAGGGCCTCGCTGAGCGGCTGCCTCGTCTCCTGCAAGTCGCGATTGTAGGCCAGCGGTAGACCCTTGACCACGCCCAACATCGCCGCGACGGCGCCGTGGACTCGAGCGGCCCGCGCGCGCACCAGCTCCGCCGCGTCCGGATTTCGCTTCTGCGGCATGATGCTCGAGCCGGTGGCGTGCTCGGACGCTACACGCAGGAGGTCGAACTCCGTCGTGGACCACAGCACCAACTCCTCGGCCATGCGCGAGAGATGGGTCATGCAAACGGCGCAGCAGGCGGCCACCTCCAGCTCGTGGTCCCGGGCGCTCACGGCGTCCATCGAGTTCTCGACGATCCCGCCGAAGCCGAGCAGCTGGGCGGTCCGCTCGCGGTCGATGGGATGGGAGGTGCCCGCCATGGCGCACGCGCCCAGCGGGGAGCGGTCCAGCCGTCCCAGCGCCGCTCCGAACCGCTCTCGGTCGCGAACCAGCGGCCAGGCGTGGGCCAAGAGGTGGTGTCCGAGCAGGATCGGTTGGCCGCGCTGCAGGTGCGTGTAGCCCGGGATCACCCGCTGGCCGTCGGACTCGATGCGGTCGAACAGGGTCCCCAGCAAGTCGACGAGCGCCTGGTCCACGTCGGCCAGGCGGCGCTTGAGCCAGAGCCGGATGTCCGTGGCCACCTGGTCGTTGCGCGAGCGCGCGGTGTGAAGCTTTCCGGCCACTTCACCGATCAGCTCCCGCAGTCGCGCCTCGACGGCCATGTGCACGTCTTCCTGGTCCTCCCCCGGCCGCCACGCTCCCGAACGGATCTCGTCGAGCACGCGGTCCAGGCCGCGACACAACGCTTCGGCCTCCTCGCGCGCTATCACTCCGCACTCGCCGAGCATGGTCGCGTGGGCCCTGGACCCGCTGACGTCCTCCTCCAGCAACAGGAGATCGAGGCTCAGCGAGGACGAGAACCGGTGCATCTCCCGGCTCACGGGGGCGTCGAAGCGACCGCGCAGCTTGCTCATTCCCCCTCCGAGATTCGGCGGGCGCCCAGCGTGCGCAGTCGCAACGCCAGCAGCTTGATAAAGCCGGTGGCGTCCGCCTGATCGTACACGTCGTCGGCCTCGAACGTGGCGATCGACGGATCGTACAGGTTGTGTGTCTCGGATCGGCGCCCCTCGACCTGCGCCACGCCCTTGAAGAGCTTCAGACGCGCTTCGCCGTTGACTCGCTGCTGAACCGAGTCCATGAACGACTGCAGCGCCACGCGCTCCGGGCTGATCCACAATCCGTCGTAGACCATACCCGCGTATCGCGGGACCAGCTCGTCGCGCAAGTGCATGACTTCACGGTCCAGAGTGATCGACTCGACCGCCCGATGGGCCGCGTGCAACAGCGTGGCGCCGGGACTCTCGTAGACGCCGCGGCTCTTCATGCCCAGCAGGCGGTTCTCCACGATGTCGACGCGCCCCACACCGTGACGCCCCCCCAAGGCGTTCAAGCGCTCCAACAGCTCGACCGGGCCCAGCTCGTCGCCATCGACCGCGACGGGCGTCCCCCGGACGAAGCGGATCATCACGCGCTCGGGCTCGTCGGGAGCCTGCTCCGGATCCGTGGTCAAGCGGAACATCCCGGGAGGCGGAGCGGCCCAGGGGTCCTCGAGCACGCCACCCTCGTAGGACACATGCATCAGGTTCGCGTCCATCGAGTACTCGGGCTTGGGCGCCGCGGAAAGCGGGATGTCGTGGCGCTTGGCATAGGCCACGAGCTGCGACCGGCCCTGGAGATCCCACTCGCGCCAGGGGGCGATGATCCGCACGTCGGGCTTGATGGCGTAGGCCGCGAGTTCGAAGCGCACCTGGTCGTTCCCCTTGCCCGTGGCGCCGTGGGCGATCGTCGCGGCGCCGACCCGTTCCGCGGCCCGCATCAGCCCGCGGGCGATCACCGGGCGCGCCAGGGAGGTCCCCAGGAGATACGCGCCCTCGTAGACGGCGTTCGCCCGCAGGGCCGGAAAGACGCAATCCCGCACGAATTCCTCGCGCAGATCGTCGACGATGGCCTCGGTGGCCCCGGTGGCGAGCGCAGCGCGGCGCGCGGCCTCGACCTCCTCGGAGCCCTGCCCGACGTCGGCGGAGTAGGTGAAGACCTCGGCCGCGTACCGTTCCTTGATCCAGTGCAGGATCACCGAGGTATCCAGTCCGCCGGAGTATGCCAGGACGACCTTCATGTTCCCTCCCTCCTGTGAAAACCCACGATCGAAGCGCCGACCGCGCGCCGGTGCAAACACGGACCCCTCATCGATCGGTCAACACGGCGACGCCCGGCAGCTCCCGGCCCTCGAGCAACTCGAGGCTGGCGCCCCCACCCGTCGAGACGTGGTCGAAACGGTCGGCCAGCCCCGACCGCTCCGCCGCGGCGGCGGAGTCCCCTCCACCGACGATGCTCACGGCGCTGCTCTCGGCGCAGGCCCGGGCCACGGCCAGCGTGCCGGCGGCGTACGGCGCCCATTCGAAAACGCCCATCGGACCGTTCCAGAGCACCGTTCCCGCCCCGGCGATCCTGGCGGCGAACGACTGGGCGGTCCGCGGGCCGATGTCCAGGCCGATCCAGCCGTCGGGAATCTCGGGGGCATCGATCGAGCGTCGCTCGGCGGCCTCGTCGAAGGCCTGGCCGCAGACGTGGTCGACGGGCAGCAAGAGATCGACACCGGCCGCGGAGGCTCGCTGCAACAAGCCTCGCGCAAGCTCGAGACGGTCCTGCTCCACCCGCGAAGCGCCGACTGCGATTCCCTGCGCCCGCAGGAAGGTGTAGGCCATGGCGCCGCCGACGAGCAGACCGTCGACTCGCTTCAGCAAGTTCTCGATCAGGGCAATCTTGTCGGACACCTTGGCGCCGCCGAGGATCGCCAGGAACGGTCGCGCAGGAGAGGACAGCACACGACCGAAGTATTCGAGCTCCTTGGCCATCAAGAAACCGGCGGCGCGGCGGTCGAACAGCTCGGCAACGGCCACCATCGAGGCGTGGGCCCGGTGGGCCGTGCCGAAGGCATCGTTCACGTAGCAATCGCCCAGGCCCGCCAGTTTCCTGGCGAACTCTGGCTCCGACGCCGGCTGCTCCTCGCCGGGGTGGAAGCGTAGGTTCTCGAGCAGCAGGAGTTCGCCGGGCACGAGGCGGGCCGCGAGCAGTTCCGCCTCGGGACCGACACAATCGCCGACGAAATACACGGCCCGACCGAGGTGGCCCCTCAAGCAAGTCGCGACAGGAGCGAGCGAGCATGCGGGGCGGATCCGCCCCTGGGGCCGTCCCAGGTGGCTCGCCAGCACGAGCGAAGCACCATGATCGAGCGCGTGGCGGATCGTGGGCAGCGCGCAGACGATCCGTCGATCGTCGGCCACTCGGCCGTCCTCGAGCGGCACGTTGAAGTCCACTCGCAAGAGTACTCGCTTGCCATGAAGCTCGAGATCGGCGATCGAGAGCTTGGCCATCACGGTCTTCTCAGAGGTTCGGGTTGACCTTGGTCCAGCCTTCGAGCGGCGGGAGCAGACCCATCGAGATCACCTCGTCGCGAAGCTTGACCAGGTGCTGGTAGGAAGCGCGCAACCCGGCCAGCTCTGCCTCCGTGCCGCGCGGCATCTCCCAGTGGACCCCCTCCGGGTCCAGGCGCGTTTCCATGGCCATCAAGATCTTCTGGAATCCCGTCCGGGCGGAGTCCACGTACGCGCCGCACGGCCAATCGTAGCCCTTTCCGTCGAGCACCGCCCGGAGCATCAGGACCGAGTGGTGCGCCGGGCTCTGAAACGAGCTGCGGCCCCGCAACTGGATGATGCGCTTTCCACCCTGGAGTACGGCCTCCTTGATCTGCTCCCAGGTGCCGGCGGGGAGTTCGGCCGTGCCGATCAACTCGTCCAATGGGCGGCCGGAGATCCTGACGCCGCTCGAGAACACAGCCATCGTCTCGCCGTGTCCGCCGTAGGTACGACAGCCGCTGACCGCGTCCTGGGGCAGCTTGAAGTGCCGGGCCAGACGGGTCTGCAGTCTCGTGCTGTCGAGCGCGGCCAGCGTGGAGACGCGCCCGGCCGGCAGCCCCGAGTGGACCTGCGTGACGAGTCCGGTGATATCCGCGGGGTTGAAGATGATGACCACGAAGCTCGCGGCGGGGCAGTGCCGCTTGATCGCTTGGCCCAGGTCGGCGGCGATCTTGACATTGCCTGCGAGCAGGTCTTCGCGTGTCATCCCTTCTCGGCGCGGGGCGCCGCCCGAGGAGATCACGTAGGCCGCGCCATCCAGCGCGCGCCCGATGTCGGACGTCCAGGTGACCCGGGCGCCGGGAAATGCGCAGTGCCAGATCTCCTCTGCCGCGCCTTCGTTCCCCTGGTCGAACGGATCGAACATGACGATGTTGGGCGTCAGGCCCAGGGTCAACGCCGCCTGCACGATGTTGGATCCGATCGCGCCGGCGGAGCCCAGAACCGCCAACTTTTCCTGGGTCAGATAATCCATGCCGTCGCTCCTGGCCGCACAAAGTAGACTTTTTCTAGCCCGCGCGCACCTCGGCCGGGAAGCGAGTCTGCTAGAATCCGCGCACGGGGCAGCGCCGGGAGTCGCTGTTGCGAGAGGTTCCCATCGAACACCGCGAATACACGGCTCGCGCGCTGGGGCCAAGGTGGCCGCCGGGTCTGGCCGGCGTGGACCGCCCGGGCTCCGCGCAGCGCACCTGATGCCGGCCTCGGAAGCGCTAACCCGCGGCGTGCGGGTCCGCGTCGAGTCCCGGTTCCACCGCGACCGCTCCAACCCGGCGCGGGGCGAGTGGCTCTTCGGCTACACGATCAGGATCACCAACGAGGGCGAGCAGCCAGTGCAGCTGGTGAGCCGGCACTGGACCATCACCGACGCCAACGGGAGAGTCCAGGAGGTTCGAGGTCCGGGTGTCGTGGGCCAGCAGCCCCGGCTGCCGCCGGGAGAGTCGTTCGAGTACACATCGTTCTGCCCGCTGACGACCTCCTTCGGCACGATGCACGGGACCTACCGCATGGTCCTCGACGGCGGCGAGCATTTCGACGCGGAAATCGCGCCGTTCGCCCTGGGGGATCCCCATTCGATCAACTAGGCCGAGAACGCGGGAGGAGAGACGGCATGGCCCTCGCGGAAGATCAGGCGGACCGCCCTGACGCTCGTCGAATCAGGACGGTGATGAGATCTCGCCCACGCGTGGCGTGATCCGCTCCAAAGTCTGGATCGATCCGCACGGCGGCGTTCTCCGACCCTGGAAACGCGTGGCCGACACGGCGAGGCACCTGGTTCGGGCATTGCTGGAGGCCGGGACCCGAGCGTGCCGGCAGGTGGCGGGCCATCAGCGGGCAGTCGGGCAACACGGGAGTCTGGTCTGGGCCAGGGGCGAGGATGCAGCCAACAGAGTCTCTCCGAACTGCGAGGCGGCGGCGCTGGCTCGCGGCCCTGCGCTTCTGCGGAACGTTCGTATTGATGATGGCCTTCTATGCGGCCGTGTTCTCGACGCCATTCGTCGACCGTTGGTTGCACGCACCGATGTCGCGCCTCGTCGCGTTCAGCTCGGCACCGCTGCTCCCGCTGTTCGGCGAGGCCTCGGCCGACGGCACGCACCTCGCGCTCGACGGTTTCCGGGCCGTGGTCGTCGAGGCTTGCAACGGCGTGTTGCCGGCCTACATCTTCCTGGCCGCCGTCATTGCCTTTCCCTGCGGCTGGCGCGAGAAGCTCCGCGGCTTGCTGTTCTTGCCCGCGATCCACCTGATCAATGTGGCGCGGGTGGTCAGTCTGATGGTGGTCGGCTCCCGTAGACCGGAGATCGTCGAACGTGTCCACATCGATGTCTGGCAAACGGCGGTCGTCGTCCTGGCCATGGGGATCTGGATCTTCTGGGCCGAACGATACGCCAGGCCACGCGCTGCGGTTGCTCGCTAGCTTCTTGCTGCGCGCCGCGGCGTTGCTCGCCGCCGGCAGCTGGCTCTGGGGTCCGGCGCGACCCCTGGAGGCCCGGCTGCTCGCCGCCGTGGCCGAGCCGTTGCTGCTGCTGATGGACACCCCCCCGCTGGTCACGTCGCTCGAGGCCCACGGGCAGAGCATCCTGTTCTACAGCTTTCTCACCGGCTTTGGCGAGCCGATGGCCGCCTGGAGCCTGGAGACGATGGGCGTGTTCGTTCTGGCGCCGCTCGTGGTCACGCTGGCGGTTCCCGGCCTGCGCTGGCGTTCACGGCTGGTGGCGACGGGGGTCGCTCTGGGGTTGGCTTGCGCCACCACGCTGGCGATCGCCGTCACCCAGATTCAGCTCGCCGTGGCCGCGCATGCGTCGCGGAGACTGGGGATCACCGTCCATGCTGCCGCGGAGCGAGCCCGGCTGGAGACGATCAACACCGCGCTGCACGTGATCGGGATGCTGGCGCTCCCGGCGTTGCTGTTTCTTGCAAGTTACGCCTACGTCCGGTGGCTGCAGCCCGAAGTCGCCGGGGGCCGACCCGGCGGCCGGCGGAGAGGCCTGCTGGTCGCGGCGACCGTGGTCTGCGGCGCGTTGATCCTGTGGGGCGGTCTGGCTGCGCAGCCCCCGGCGAGCAGGGTCCCTGCCGACTATCATCGCGGTTGGTCCAAGGTGCTCCTGCTCAACCCGGCCTTCGCCCCGGCCCAGGTCAACGTCGGGCTGCACCTCTTGGCATCCGGCCACGCTGACGAGGCGGCCGCGCTCTTCCGTGCTGCTCTCGAGACGCGGCCCGATCTCGTGGAGGCTCACTACAACTTGGGGAACGCGCTGAGCGCGCAGGGCCTCGACCAGGCGGCCGTGGCTAGCTACGTCGAGACCCTGAAACTTGCTCCCGGCAATGCCGCCGCACGGCGGAACCTGGGACTGGCCCTGGCCCGGCTGGGACGCGCTTGCGACGCCGCGAGCCAACTCGAGACGAGCGCTCGACTGGAGGGTGCCACGGACAACGTTCCGCTCGCCCGGGACATCGCGCGACTGCGCGCCGCCTGCGCCGAGTGAGCGGGGTCGTTCGCATCACCGCGTCTTGACCGGATCCGCCGGTCGACCGGGCAGTCGTCTGGGATCCTCGCGCATGCGACGCAGGACATCCTCGATCGCCCGCTCGAGTTGCGGGTCGCGTCCCTCGAGGATGGCCTTGGGGTCGTTCCGCACTTCGATGTCGGGCTCGACGCCGTGACCCTCGATGATCCAGCGTCCATCGGGGTCGTTCGTGCCGAATTCGGGCACGTTGACGGTCCCGCCGTCGATCAGCGTGCCGCGGTTGGTGATGCCGATGACGCCGCCCCAGGACCGCTTGCCGATCAAGGGGCCGAGGCCAGCCTGGCGGAACATGTGGGGAAAGATGTCGCCGTCCGACGCGGAGTCCTCGTCCAGGATGCAAGCCATGTGCCCGTGGAACACCGCGTCGGGATAAGTGCCGGGAGTATCGCCGGTGCGCGAGAAGCGGGTGCCCAGTAGCTGGCGGCGCAGTCGCTCGATGAGCATCTGGGACACGTTGCCGCCGCCGTTGTTGCGCACGTCGACGATCAGCCCCTCCTTGCGAATCTGTGGGTAGTACGACTTGATGAACTCGCGGATCCCGTTCGCTCCCATGTCCGGAATGTGCAGGTAGCCGACTCGGCCGTCCGTGGCGCGCTCGACACGCCCTCGGTTGGTCTCGACCATCTCCAAATACAGCAGGTCCGTCTCGCTCGTGATCGGCAAGTAGGTGGCCTTCCGCGCCCCGTCGAAGCTCGGTTTGGTGTTGACGGTCAGCTCCACTCCACGGCCGGCGATGTGCTCGAGCATGCGGAAGGGGTTGTCGGTTGGGCCCACCTCGACACCGTCGATGGCCAGGAGATAGTCGCCGACCCGTACGTCCACTCCGATTTCCGTCAGCGGCGAGCGGTAGAGCTCCTCCTCGTTCTGCCCGACCAGGATCTTCGTCACGCGATAGCGCCCGGCCTCCCGGTCCAGCGCGAACCTGGCTCCCGCCAGCGCGACCTGAGGTCGCTTCGGCATCTCGAAATCGCCGCCGGCGATGTAGGCGTGTCCGACGTTCAGCTCGGCGATCATTTCACCGATGACGTAATTCAGGTCCGAGCGATGGGCCACATGTCGGAGCAGCGGCCGGTAGCGATCGCCCAGCGCCTTCCAGTCGTACCCGTGCATGTTCTCGACGTAGAAAAAGTCCCGGTAGCGCCGCCATACCTCGTCGAAGATCTGCGTCCACTCCTCGGCCGGCACGCGATCGACCTGCAGGCCCGCCGTCGAGACGGTCTTGGCCGGCTCGGTGGATCCCGCCTTCGCGGCGAAGAGCTTGAAGACCTCCTTTTGCTGGGCGAGAAGCTGGGTGCCGTCGGCCGACACGGCGTGGCTCGTCACGTCTTCCGCGAGTAGCTTGGCCTCCCGGTCCTCGAGGGAAAAGATATGGACCGAAGCCTCGGCCTCGCCGGGGCGGCCGTAATAGAAGGCGCCCGCGCGGGAGTAGATCAAGTGCCCCTTGACGGCCACGAGCTTGCCGTAGTTGTCCGCCGGAACCGGGACACGCGCGACGCGCTGGCCCAAGCCGTCGAAATCGATCTTGACCGGTCCGACGGCAGGCTTCTCGTCCGTTCCCTCGTCGTCATCGTCCTTGGAGCCGGAGCGCTTGGCCTTGCCCTCTTCCTTGGGCCGATCCGCGGTCGCTACCTCGTCGCTCTCGGGAGGGAAGGGGTGCGCGACGTCCTTGCGCAGAGCCAGCGCGTAGATCCCCGTCGTGCGGTTGGCGGCGAAGTTCCACTCGATGTTGGAGATCTGAGGGGAGTACACTCGATCGCTCAGATAGTACAGATACTCCCCCTCCGGGCCCCAGGCCGGCTGATATTCGTTGAACATCTCGCCGCTGACGCGCGAGAGTCGGCCGCCGTCTGCGGTCCAGATGTACAGCGAGCGGAATCCCGAGGGATCGCTCATCGAGAATGCCAGATGCCCGCCGTCGGGTGACCAGGCGTGGTCGTGAATCTGCCCTCGCGCTTCGTCAGCGATCTCTTCGAGCTTCTTCGATTGCACTTCGAGCACGTACAGCTTGCCGTCCTTGTCAGAGAAGGCCAGGTGCCGCCCGTCGGGCGACCACACCGGCGGATAGCGCATGGCCTGGCCGCCGTCCGTGAGCTGCTCGGGCTTCCCGGATCCACCCTGGTCGATCCGGTAGATCTCCTCTTCGCCATCCATGTCCGAGATGAAGGCGATCTGCTTGCCGTCCGGCGACCAGCTCGCGCCCTTGTCATGCGCCCCCGGACTGCGCGTCAGGTTGCGCGTCGGCCCGTGCTCGATCGGAACGCTGAACACGTCACCGCGAGCCACGAACAAGACCCGCTCGCCCTTCGGACTCAGTCCCGAGCTTTCGATATTGTCGGCCACCGACATGCGCGCGGGCCGCATCGCCACGCCGTCGTTTGGAACGAACACCGATACCGGCAGGCTGCGCCGGGTGGTCAGATCGAGAATCTGGAGTTCGCCATTCAGCTCGTAAACGATGCGGCCTTGCTGGTCGTCGCTGGGCCACCGCACGTCCCAGGTATCGCTGTGCGTCAGCTGCTCGGTCTGTTTGGTCCGCGTGTCGTAGGCATAAAGGTTGAGGACACCGGAGCGATCGGAGCTGAAATAGATCCTGTCGCCGATCCACATCGGGTCGCGGTCCGAGCGCGGGTCGTCGGTGATCTGCAACGTGTCGTGGGTGGCCAGATCGAACACATAGAGGTCCTGGGCCCAGCCGCCCTGGTAGCGTTTCCAGGTGCGGAAATCCCGGACCAAGGGGGAGTAGGCGACGCGGGTTCCATCGGGCGAGAGGTCCCCGGCGCCCGACTCCGGCATGGGCAGGGGCTCCGGCATTCCGCCGTCCAGCGGGACCGTGTACAGGCGCGAGCCGGTAAGATTCCAGGTGTCCCGCAGCGAGCGGAAGAGAACCGCCCGGCCGTCGGGGGTCCAGTCGTAGACCTGATTGTCGTAGCCCCAGCGCGGCGCGAGGGGGCCGCGAGCGGGATAGGCCGTCAGACGTTGCGGAACGCCGCCCGTCGCGGGGATGACGTACACCTGCTCGTCGCCGTCGTACTGGCCCGTGAAGGCGATGAACCGGCCGTCCGGCGAGAATTTGGGGAACAGCTCGAGCCCGGGGTGGGCCGTCAGCCGCGAGGCGGTACCGCCCGATGCGGGGCACAGCCAGAGATCGCCGGCATGGCAGAACACCACTCGATCTTGGTGGAGGTCCGGGAAACGCAGCAGTCGAGTCTGAGCGGCGGCGTCCGTCGCCGTGGCGAGGGCCAGGGCGAGGACGGCGATCGGCAGCTGAGGACGGTTCATGTCTTCTCCACTCTCTTCTCTCGATCGGACGGCGGAAGCCCCCGATGATACGCGGGAGGACCCCGCCGTGCCACGACCGCCGATCCGCGATTGGACGGAGCCAGCCTACGGGACTAGATTGACCCTCCGGCCAGGCGAGGCTCCTGGTTCTCGACAGCTGACAGGGAGGTCATGATGTCCCGAGATTCGATGATTCTGTGTTCGTTCGTGGCCGCCGCGCTGTTCGCGGCGGGTTGCGCGCCGGCCAAGGTCGAGGGCGAGGTCGCTGCGCTCCAAGAGCGCGTGAACAAGCTCGAGCAGCAGATCCAGTCGCTTCAGCGCGGCGGCGGCTCCAACGCCCAGCTCGAGAATGAAGCCAGGGCGGCAATAACGAGCCTGACCGATCTCGTCGCGCGCGGCCAGATCGACGAAGCCAAGGCCCAGGTCAACGGCCATGCCAACAAGTTCGCGGCGACGAAACTCGCGAAGCAGTTCCAGTCGCTGCAAGCGGAGCTGGCCGTGATCGGGAAGAACTCCCCGACGAACTGGGGTATCCAGAAGTGGTTTCAGGGACAGGATACGATCAAGCTGGACGGACGGGGCACGACGGTCGTGGTCTTCTGGGAGACCTGGTGTCCACACTGCCAGAAGGAAGTTCCGAAGCTCCAGGAACTGTACGACGAGTACAAGGTCCAGGGTCTGCAACTGATCGGCGTGACCAAGGTCAACCGGGGCGCGACCGAAGAGACCGTCGCCGGCTTCATCGCGGAGAACAACGTCAGGTACCCGATGGCCAAGGAAGACGGCAGCCTCACGAGCTTCTTTTCCGTGTCCGGCATACCGGCCGCGGCCGTGGTCAAGGATGGCAAGGTCGTCTGGCGCGGACATCCCACACGCATCACCGGCGCGATGGTCAAGAACTGGCTCACCTCGTGAGCCGCGGCCGGCGCGCCCCACGGGCGCGCGCGGCCCTGCCGGTCCGCCCTGGCGGTATCCTCGACCGCGTGATGCCTGAAGCGCAAGACAACGACCGCGTACCCTTCAAGGACCGCAGCCGGCGTCTGGCTCTGTTCGGCTCGTTGGCGATCGCTGCCGGGGGGGGGTGGCTGTTGCTGGGCCTGCTCCACCTCGCGCTGCTGTTGGGGATTCCTGGCTGGCCCGGCGGCGTGGAGTTTCCGGACGACGCACGAGTCCACACGATGGGAGCGACGCTCTACGTGCTGCTCGGCGCCGCCTTCATCGTCATCGGGACGGGGTCCGTGCGCCGGCGGCGCTGGGCCAAGCCATTCATGCTGCTGTTGGCCTGGAGCTGGCTCTGCGGCGGCGTGGCGGCGGCTTTGCTGCTGCCCAGTCTCGTCGACCTCGCGCTGGGCATGTCGCTGGCCGGCGCACCCGGTCTGGATCCGACCGCCGTCGTGCTGTTCAAGGGGATCCTGCTGGCCGCCACCGTTTTCTTCGGTGTGCTGGTTCCAACCTCGCTCGTCTGGGTCTACAGCGATCGTCATCTCGAGCGGACCTGCGCGCTGCACGACTCGAGCCCGGACTGGACGGGGGGCCGCCCGTCGGCGGTGCTGGGCTTGAGCGTCGGGTTGGTCGCCTGCGGCGCGGTCACCGGACTGGCGGCGCTCAGGCCGGCCGTCCCGCTGTTCGGCTGGCTCGTCACGGGCTGGCCGGGTGCGCTGATGCTTGTGGCGGGCGGAGCCCTCTTCTGCGGGCTGGCCTGGGCAGTCTACGCGCGACACCCCGGGGGATGGTGGGGAACTACCGCGCTCCTCACGCTGGCCGGCCTTTCCACTTGGTGGACGCTGCTGCGCGTGGAAGCAGTCGCCTGGCTGCGCGCCCTGGGATACTCCGTTGACTCGCCGTCGACGGACGGTTCCGTGGTCGTCGACCTGGCCGGCTGGCTGACGCTGGGGTTCACCGTGTTGACCGTCGTCTACATGGTCGGGATCCGCCGGCACTTCGGAAAGTCGACGGATTCGCGCCACGGCTGATCCGGATCAGAAGGTCATTCCGAATCCGACGAGTCCCGAGCGCGGCAACCCGGGCCGCAACCCGGCAGGGCGCCTCGCGGCGACGTAGATCTCGTCGGTCAGGTTGCGTAGCTGGACGAACAACCGGTATCGGCCACGGAGGCGGTACTCCGCGCTGGCGTCGAAGACGGCGTGCTGCTCGATCGACTCGTTCTCGGGAATGGCACCCTGACCGGCTCGCGTGCGCATCTCCGCCACGTAGCTGCCGGAGAGGAAGAGCGCCCAGGGCGCCTCGCGCCAGCCGGCCTCGGCGAACAGCTGGTGCTCGGGCAGGTAGGGCAACTGGTCGCCCTCGGCCACAGCGGGGGCCCAATCAGCGAATGTGGTGTCGAAGCTCGTGCGGAATTCTCCCTGCGTGTAGGTGTAGGCCAGTCGGAAGGGCCACGAGCGCCGCTCGACGTTTGACGCGAAGTCGTGTTCGAGCGACACCTCGAGCCCCCGCACGTGCACGGCTCCGCCGTTGAATTGGTCCCCGGTGCCCGAACCTCCGCTCGAGGCGGTGTCCGTCCCGATCAGGTTCGTGTAGTCGTTGAAGAACGCGACGGTCTGAAATCTCGAGGGCTGGCGCGCCAGACGAACTCCCAGCTCGTAGTTCACGCTTTCTTCCGGCTCCACCTGCTCGTCCCGGCCGGGGCCCGGCGGAGCGAAGCCGCCGTGTACTCCACCGAACAGTCCGACGCTGTCGTTCAGGTCGAAGGCCAGGCCGACGCCGGGGATCGCCTGCGACACGTCGTTCTCCTGCTTCACGAGCGCGAGGCCCAACCGGTCCGGGTCGTTCTTGCCGTAGTCCGTCCGAGTGAAGTCGATCGACTCGAAGCGCAGGCCGGGCTCGATGCGCAAGCGGCCGAAGCGGATGGTGTCCCGCGCGAAGACCGCGACCGCCTTCGCGCGACTGATCATGTTCGATTGACTTCCCGGCTGTCCGGGCTCGGTCAGTTCCATCGAGCCGTCGATCATCTGGTAACGGTCGTCGTCCTGGTAGCGGTCCTCCTCGTCCTCGTGGTAGCGCAGGCCGAACTCGAGGTCGTGCCGCGCGCGCCCGGATTCGGCGCGCAGGCCCAAGACGGACTGTACGCCTCGGGAGTAGTACTCACGGCGGTTGTTGCGCACCGCGAGCGCGCCGGGGTCGCTGTCCGCCTCGCCCCGGATGATCTCGATCAGCCCGTCGAACTGCGGTGCGTCCGGATCGGCCAGGATGGCGCCGATGTCGGCTCCCGCCACGCTTTGCAGCTTGTACCAATTGCGAGAGAACTCGTTGTGATAGAGAGTCGCAGTGAGATCGAGTCGCGGATTGGGAACCATGAAGTAGCGGAGCTGCCTCTGTTCGTGGTCGGTGGCGAGATGGTCCGCACTCGACGCGACGTATCGTCGCCGGGGCGCGCGATCGAAGTCGTCCTGCGTCAGACCGAGGTAGGTTTCGTCTCCGGACTGATTCGTGGAGCCGAGCTTCAGCTCGAGCGACTGGTAGGACGAGGCCCCTGCACCGCTGTTCACCCGAAGCTTCGCCACGTAGTCCTCGAGGTCGAAGCCGGTGTCGCCGCCGCCGTCGAGCCGCTTGAATCCCTGCGTCTGCTGGCGGAGCGACTCGACAGACCATCCCAGCCGTTCGTAAGCGTCCCCGACGCCGAGTTTCGCGCGGATCTGTTCGTCGTCGCCCAAAGCCAGCTCCGCTTCTCCGGCGAAGTCCGTCGGAATCCCGCGTGAAATCAGGTTGAGCACGCCTCCGGTCGTATAGGGTCCCTGGCGGATCGAAGCCGGACCCTTGCTGATCTCGATCGCCTCCATCCTCCCCGAACTGGGGAAGTAGTAGGCCGCCGGAGCGGAGTACGGCGCGGGCGCGATCAGCACGCCATCCTCCATCAGCGTCACCTTCTGGCTGCGCTCGACGCCTGTTCCGCGAAGGCCGATGTTCGGTCGGAGGCCGTATCCCTCTTCGTCTTGCAGATTGACCCCGGGCACGCTGCGCAGGATGCGCTGGATGTCCGTGTGACCTTGCCGCGCCAGCTCTTCGTGCCCGATGAACTGGACGGACCCGGTAGCCTCGTGCGCGCCCCCGGTGCTTCCTACGACCTGTACGCGCTCCTCCAGGCGCGCCTGCGGCTCGTCGCCATCCGCGGCTTCGCGGGCGGCCGTGGCGCTATCGGCGTCCTCATCCGGCTGCAGGGCCTCCGCCGAAACGGGCTCGATCGACCCGCTGGTCGCCAGCAGGATCGAAGCTACTAGTTGCGAATGGATCGCAAGACGGGACATGCGACCCGAACGGGGCCGCCGACCCTGGATCAGCCTGCTCTGGCGCATACCACGGCCCTCCCCTGCGCAGTCTTCGTTCTCGTTCGGCGTCAGTTGCGAACGAATCGCAAGTAATGACGAACAAAGGGTCACGGTAGCGGACCCACGAGGGTGTGTCAACGCGCGGGTTCCGGGACGCCTGGCCGACTCGTTCGAGGGTCGAGGCTCAGGAGTTCGCCCGCGGGGTAGGATCGGCGCGCGATCGTTTCGGTCTTTCGCGCCCCGACCGCCGCTGAACGCGTGCCTGTTCGAGGGAAGAACCGCGGCGCACGCGCCGAGGGCCTCGCGCGCCGGGGTCCAAACCGGACCATCGTCGCCCCGAGCGCGACGTCGCCGAACGCCAGTTTGCTGCACCGAGGAGAACGGGTGCGGGCTCACTATCCCCGCCCCTGCCTGCCGATGTGGCGGTCGAGGAATCGCTCCATCCGCCGATAGAAGTCGAACTGGTTCTCCTCGTTCTGGAAGCCGTGCCCCTCGTCGTCCTTCAGGAGGTATTCGACAGTCACGCCCCTGGCCCGCAATGCCCCGACGATCTGCTCCGATTCTTCCTTCCGCACGCGCGGGTCGTTCGCGCCCTGCGCCACGAGCAACGGCGCCGCGATCCGCTGGGAGTTGAACAGCGGAGAAGTGTCTCTGAAGCGCGCCGCGTCCCGTTCGGGATGGCCTACCATCTCGTGCATCATCTCGAGATAAGGTTTCCAGTACGGAGGGATCGCGGCGATCCAGGTGAACAGGTTCGAGACGCCGACGTAGCTCACTCCGCAGGCGTAGAGATCCGGCGTCGTCGTGAGTCCGGAGAGCGTGGCGTATCCACCGTAGCTGGCGCCGTAGATGGCGATGCGTCGGGGATCCGCGAGCCCAGACTCGATCGCCCACCGCGCGCCGTCGGTGATGTCGTCCTGCATCGCCAGCCCCCACTGACCGAAGCTGGCCTCCATGAACTTCCGCCCGAAGCCGGTCGAGCCCCGGAAGTTCATCTGCAGCACGGCATAACCGCGGTTGGCCAGGAACTGCACCTCGGGATCGAAGCCCCAAGAGTCCCGGGCCCACGGGCCGCCGTGCGGATGGACGATCAGGGGCAACGATCGGGGCTCCAGCCCGCGCGGCAGCGTCAAATAGCCCCGGACGCGCAGCCCGTCTCGGCTCGTGTACTCGATCGGCGCCATTTCCGCCAGGCGTCGCTCATCGAGCCAGGGCGAGATTTCGAACAACTTGGTCAGCTCCATCCGACCTGCGTCGAGCAGGTAGTAGGCCCCCATGCTGCGGTCGCTCCCCGAATGAACGATGAAGCGTGATTCGTCCTTCGAATGAGAAACCAAGGTGTTGTCGTAGCCCGGCAACCGCTGGTCGAGGAAGGCCTGGATCCGCCCGCGCCACGCGTCGAGGAAGTGGTAGCCCAGCCGGTCGGTCTCGTACGGCACGGCCGTGGGCCGGCGTCGTTTTCGCGAGTAGAGCAACCCGCCGACGTCCACTTCGGCGTGCTCGAACAGCAGCTCGCCTTCGAGTCCCCGCTCGAGGTCGTAAGTGAAGATCGCGGCTCGATCCCTGCCGACGTTGGAAGAGACGTAGGCCGCACCGTTGTCGAAGGTGAAGAGCAGCGGTCGGGCCGCCTCCTTGAAATCGTAGGTCGCGACCTGCCTCCAGGCATCCCCCTCGTCGCCGCGGAACAGGATTCCCGTGTCGACGCCGTCCGTCGTGCCGGCCAGGCGCACCCTGCCATCGTGATCCGTGATCCATTGCTGAACCGTCCCGGGATTCTCGGCGACCAAGCGCATCTCACCGGTGTGGACGTTCATCCGGTAGCAATCGAATGCGTCGGGCCTCCGGCGGTTCATCTGGAACAAGATCTCGTCCTCGTGGTCCTCGAGTTCGTCGACGAGATCGCACTTCACGCCCTCGAAAGGTGTGAGTTCCAGGGGGTTCGAGCCGTCACGACCCACCGCGTGCAGCCGAAAATTCTCGTCACCACCGCGATCCTTGAGGTAGACGATTCGATCGTCGCTGGCCCACAGGTATCCGGCGACGTCCCTTTCCAGGGATTCGGTGACGCGTCGGGTCTCCCGCGTCACGAGGTCCTGCACGACCACGTTCAGCCTGCGCTCGTGGGGCTCCATCCAGGCCAGATGGGTTCCGCCGGGAGACAACCGAACCAGGACTCTCGCGGGCTTGCGGAAGAAGTCTTCGAGCGGGATCAACGACCCCTCCTCACGCGGCCGCTGGCGGCAAGAACCCGGCTCGGCACCCGGGACCCGCCGAATGCGGAGGCCGGACGCGGCCCGGCGGAACGCACGAACCGTCGCTTGCCGAAGGGTAGTGGGGTGACCGACGACCGGCGCCGGTTCGATCAGGGGATCGCGCCCTGCTGCCTGAGGACCGGAATGAAATCGTCGATGATCTCTTTCTTGGTCATGAAGCCGTCGCCGTTCGAGTCCATGCGCTGAAAGTTGAACGCATCGCCGGTATACTCGTCGGCGCTGATCCGACCGTCCACGTCGGCATCGATCTCTTCGAACATTCGATCGACGCGCCAGTAGAGGAACTCCAGGGGCTGGGCCTCCTGGTCCGGCATCTCGGCAGGACCCCAGTTCCGGTTGAGATCCGCTTCGCCGGCGCCGCCGCCACGGCTTGCCGAGGGCGAGCCCTCTGATTGCGCGTTCCCACCGCCACAGCCGGCAAGGGTCGCGAGGACGGCCAGGCATACCGCAAACATCCATGTCATTCTCAAGGGTGCACTCCTCCGAGCGGTCCCGGCTTGCTCCTGCCGTCCGCGTCCAATGCCGAAAGACCCACAAGAGCCTAGTTCCAGGTCGGAGACTCGTCAAGGCCCCGTCGGCGCAGCAGGCCTCGCGATCCCGCGCGGGCCGGCCCGCGGCCCGGAGGGACGCCCGGTCGGCGCGTCTTGACCGGTCCATTTCCCAGAAAACGCCGTGGTGGCCGGGGGCTGCGGGCCTCGGGGTCTTTCTTGTTGACAACCGATCCATTCGCTGTACTATCTGGGTGCCATGCGACCGAGGTTCCATTCCGAGGCCTGTTGTTGTTGTCCCACACCGGCTGCCCGGTCGGCGAGGCCTGTCTGATGGTGTGACTACACGACGAGAGACCTCGAAAAAACGCCGGGCGAATCGTCCGGCTTTTTTTTTGCCAGTCGGGTTGGAAGGACGATTGACGATGTCGGATTCGATCCCAAGTCCACGAAACCACGCCGCCACGGCGACGACCGGACCATTCCCACCCCTGCGCTTTTCCTCCCTGGTGCAGGCCGACTTGATCCGGCGCGCCGTGGCGGGCTACCCTCACGAAGTCTGCGGCCTACTGATCGGCAAGGGCACCGCGGCCGGCGTCCTCGTAGAGCGCATCACGGAGGCGCGGAACCTGCGCACGGATCGACTGGCGGATCGCTACGTCCTCGACCCGGACGACTTCCTGGCCGCCGACTCGGCCGCGCGCCGCGAGGGTCTGGAAGTGGTGGGGATCTGGCACACCCACCCCGATCATCCCCCCACGCCCTCGCAGACCGACCTCGAGGCGGCCTGGGAGGGCTACTCTTACGTGATTCTGTCGGTTCGCCGCGGAGACGTTGCCGACATTCGATCCTGGCGTCTCGCCGGATCTCGCTTCGCCGGGCAGCCGATCGAGGAGATCTCATGAGCAAGGCCACGATCCGCATTCCGACTCCGCTTCGTTCCTTCACGGGCGGCGCGGGCGAGGTGGAGGTCGAGGGTGCGACCGTCGGCCAAGCCTTGCACCATCTGGACCGTCGCCACGAGGGTATCCTTTCCCGCGTCCTCGACCCGGACGGACGGATCCGCGGCTTCGTCAACATCTACCTCGGTGAGACCAACGTGAAGACCCTGGGCGGGCTGGACGCAGCGCTCCCGGACAGGGCGGTGATCTCGATCGTGCCCGCGGTCGCAGGCGGGCTGCGATGAGCGCGTCCCGGCGAAGATTGGAGCGGCTGCGCGCGGCGATCCACCAAGTGCAACCGGGCGAAGCCCACGCGCTCGCACTGAAAGGCGCGGTGCTGATCGACATCCGCGAGGCCGACGAACTCGCCCAGGGGGCTCCGGCCGGCTCCAAGCGCATCCCGCGAGGCTTCCTCGAGCTGCAGATCGAGCAAGAGGCCCCCGATCTGTCCCAGCCGATCGTGGTCATGTGCGGGAGCGGCCTGCGTTCGTTGTTCGCCGCCGACGACCTGCTGCAGATGGGTTACCGAGAGGTCAGTTCCCTGGCCGGCGGGTTCAATGCCTGGAAGAAGCAGGGATTGCCGGTCGCGATCCCGCGCTTGCTCACCGACGAGGAGCGCGAGCGCTACGGTCGCCACCTCAGCGTCCCCGAGGTCGGCGAGGCCGGACAGATCGAGTTGCTGCGGAGCAAGGTCCTGCTGATCGGCGCCGGCGGCCTGGGTTCTCCCGCCGCTTTTTATCTGGCGGCCGCCGGGGTGGGGACGCTGGGTATTGTCGACGACGACGTCGTGGACCGCTCGAACCTCCAGCGCCAGATCCTGCACACAGACGATCGCATCGGAACTCCCAAGGTCCAGTCGGCGCGCCAGACGCTGCAGTCGCTCAACCCCTCGGTCAAGGTCGTCGAGTACGCGACCCGCCTGAACAGCACGAACGTCGAACAGCTGTTCACGGGCTACGACGTCGTCCTGGACGGCACGGACAACTTCCCCACGCGATATCTCGTCAACGACGCTTGCGTGAAGCTGGGGATTCCGAACGTGCATGGCTCCATTTTCCGCTTCGAGGGTCAGGTCAGCGTGTTCTGGCCGGGACGCAAGAGCGCTCCCGGACCGTGCTACCGCTGCCTGTATCCCGCGCCGCCGCCGCCCGAGCTGGCGCCATCCTGCGCCGAGGCCGGGGTGCTCGGGGTCTTGCCCGGGGTCATCGGCCTGCTGCAGGCGGTGGAGGCGATCAAGCTGCTGCTCGACATCGGCGAGCCCCTGGTGGGGCGGCTGTTGCAGTACGAGGCGCTGGAGAGTCGGTTCACCAGGCTGACGCTCGAGCGCGATCCCGACTGCGCCTATTGTGCGGACGGCAAGCCGTTTCCTGGCTACGTGGACATGCAGTTCGCCTGCAACGTTCCGGTCACCGACGGGGGTCACTGAGCGTGAGCCCTTCGATCCATCGCTCCGCTGGCCTGCTGCGACACGTCGGCCGAACTCCGCTCGTCGAGATCAATCCCGAACCACCGCTGCCCGACGGCGTCCGGGTGTGGGCCAAGCTGGAGTCCGTCAACCCCGGTGCTTCGATCAAGGACCGGCCGGCCTCGCGGATCATCACCCGGGCCTTGGCCGAAGGCCATCTCGACGGCGGCCGCAGCCTGCTCGATTCCTCCTCGGGCAACGCGGGGATCGCCTACTCCATCTTCGGCGCAGCCTACGGTGTGCCGGTGACGCTGGTCATCCCCGGCAACGCCAGCAAGGAGCGGCTCGACCGCATCGCCGCGCACGGGGCGCGCATCGTGGCCACGGACCCCATCGAGGGCTACGACTTCGCGATCAATGAGGCCAAGCGGCTGGCCGAGGAGTACCCCCAGCGTTACTGGTATGCCAACCAGTACGCCAACGACAACAACTGGTTGGCCCACTACGAGACGACCGGGCTGGAGATCCTGGAGCAAGTGCGCGAGGCGACGGGTGGCCTGCCGGACGCGTTCGTCTGCGGCGTCGGAACCGGAGGAACGCTGACCGGTGTCGGCCGGCGCCTGCGAGAGGCGAACGGCGACGTGCACCTCGCGGTGATCATCCCCGAGACGTTCCCGGGAATCGAGGGTCTGAAGCCGCTCGGTTCGCCGGAGGACATCGTGCCCGAGATCCTCGACGAGAGCCTGATCAGCGAGCGCATCCCGCTGGCTTCGGAGCAAGCGCTGGAAACGAGCCGCTGGCTGGCCCGGCAGGGGCTGTTCGTAGGACCGTCTTCCGGGGCCTACGTTCACGCGGCGATCGCCATCGCCCGCCGCGGCGGTCTGCGCGCCGTCGTGACGACGCTGAACGACACCGGCGAGCGCTACGGCTCGACCGGCATGTGGCAGCGCGAGGAGCCGCGCTTCATGCCGCGGATCGCATCAGGGGGAACCCGCGAATGAGCAGGTGCGGCATCGTCTACCTGGTCGGTGCCGGTCCCGGCGACGCGGAACTGATCACCGTGAAAGGGCTGCGGCTGCTGGAGCAAGCCGAGGTCGTGGTCCACGATCGGCTGGTGTCTCGCCGTTTGCTCGACGCCGCCCCGGGGTCGGCCCGCCGCATCGACGTGGGCAAGGCGCCGGCGGAACAGCGCTGGCCCCAGAACCGCATCAACATGTTGCTGGTAGCCGAGGCGCGGCGCGGGCGGCGGGTCGTGCGACTCAAGGGCGGCGATCCATTCGTCTTCGGGCGCGGCGGCGAAGAGTGCGAGGCGTTGGTCGAGGCCGGGATACCGTTCGAGATCGTGCCTGGCGTGACCAGCGCGGTGGCGGCCGCCGCATACGCCGGGATTCCGCTGACCCACCGCAACCATGCGAGCGGATTCGCGGTCGTGACCGGACATGCCGGCGGCGAGAATCAGGACTGGGAAGTGCTGTCGCGGGTGGGGACGCTGGTCGTCCTGATGGGACTCGGACAGCTCGCCCGCATCGTGGCGGCCCTGACTGCGCAAGGTCGGCCAGCGAGCACGCCGGTGGCCGTCGTCAGCCGCGCGACGAGCGACCAGCAGCGGGTGGTCCGGGGCACGCTGTCCGACATCGTGGAGCGGGCCGCCGGAGTGCCCGCCCCGGCGACGATCGTCGTCGGGGATGTGGTGCGGCTGAGCGACAGCCTGAGCTGGTTCGCTCCCGCCGAGCCCGAGGGGTGGGCCGAAGACGGCGGGCGGAGCGGCGCCAGAAGGCGGCAGAACGTCGTGGCCTGAGCGCGGAGCAAGAGGGGGGAGCGTCATGGACAGATCGTTCGAGCCGAGGCCGGCACCCGAACCGGAACCGAGGGCGGCCCAGCACGAATGGACGCCCCACCGCTTGGCGCGCATCGCCGAATCGCTCGAGGGTGCTCCGCTCGAGCAGGTGTTGCGTTGGGGGCTCGACACATTCGGTTCCGCGATCTGCCTGGCCACCAGCTTCGGCCCGCAGTCGATCGTGCTATTGCACCAGATCTCGCGCTTGCGGCCGGCGACGACGGTATTCTACCTCGACACGGATCTCCTGTTCCCCGAGACCTACGCGCTGAAGGACGAGTTGGCCCGGCGCTTCGGTCTGCAGTTCACCCGCGTGACGCCTGAGCTGAGCGTCGAGCAGCAGTCCGACCTGCATGGACCGAAGCTCTGGGCGCGCGAGCCTGATCGGTGCTGCCACCTGCGCAAGGTCGCCCCGCTGCGGCGGTTCCTGGCGGACAAGAAAGCGTGGATCACCGGCATCCGCAACGGGCACTCGCATTCTCGCGCCCAGCTACCGATCATCGAGTGGGACCAGAACAACCAGGTCGTCAAGCTCAACCCGATGATTCGCTGGAAGAGCCAGGAAGTTTGGGACTACCTCCGGACCCATGATCTGCCGTCGAACCCGCTGCACCAGTTGGGTTTCCCGAGCATCGGCTGCCAGCCCTGCACGCGCGCCGTGCGCCCCGGAGAAGACCCGCGGGCCGGCCGCTGGCCGGGATTCGACAAGACCGAGTGCGGCATCCACCACTCGCATTCGGGGATCCTGCACATCCCGAAGAAGCTCAATGAGTCCGCACCGTGAAGGGCTATCCCGTTTTCCTGATCGGGCTCGACCGCCGACGCTGCGTGGTCGTGGGTGGTGACGGCGAAGCCCAGCGAAAAGTCGAGGGGCTACTCGAATGCGACGCGCGGGTAACGGTCATCGCGGCGCGCGCCACGGACCGTATTCACGCGCTGGCCGCGCTCGACGAGCTGACCTGGCTCGAACGCGACTATCGCTCTGGCGATCTCGAAGGCGCCTTGCTCGTGATCGTCGCGGAGCGCGAGCCGCAACTCCGAGCACGCATCCGGGACGACGCGCGGGCCGCGGGCGCGCTCGTGAACGTGATGGATGACGCCGAGCACTGCGATTTCATCGCCGGCTCCGTGGTCCGTCGCGGAGCGCTGACGGTCGCGATCTCGACCAGCGGTTCGGCGCCGGCCATGGCCGTACGGCTCCGCCAGCGGCTCGAGCGCGAGCTGGGCCCGGAACTAGGCGAGTTCCTGGAGCTCATGGCCTCCGTCAGAGACCGGGTGGCTCGACGCCACTCGGACTTTCGGCGCCGGCGCGCGCTGTGGTACCGGTTGGTCGACTCGGACGTCTTGGAGCACCTGCGCCAGGGACGGCGCGAGGTGGCGTTGGAGCGCCTGGAGTCGCTGCTCGCCGCCGAACCGCCGGACGCGGCCTGACTACAGGGGCTGCCACTCCGTCGCCAACCGTTGCGCCTCGGCAAGATCGGTTTCGCTCATCTGAGGCGTCAAGCTCTCCAGGCGGAACTTGGCGCTCGTATTGCCCTGCTGCGCGCCGAGACTGAGCCACATGTGCGCTTTGACCCTGTCCTGGGGAACGCCCTGCCCCTCGCCGTACATGACGCCGAGCATGGTCTGTGCCACATCGTCACCCTGGTCCGCGGCCTTGCTCAACCAGGAGTACGCGATTGCGTAGTCGACCTCCACCCCCTGGCCCTGGTAGTACATGATCCCGAGTTGCCGCTGGCTTCGGGCATGGCCCTGCTCCGCGCGCTCCAGCCATTCCGCGCGCTGCTGGGCGAAGACCGTGGTCCGGTAGGCATCTTCCTCGGCGTTGACAACCTGGACCTCTCTGGGATCGGGGTTCCCGGAGCACGCGCCGAGCATCAGCGCGGCCAGCGCCGCAGCAGTCCAATCGAGTCGTCTCACAATCCCTCCTCGTCCAAGCGCGGACGGCGAGTCATTGTATCGATTACGAGGCGGGTGCGCGACGGGTGCGTCAACCCTTGATCACGCCGATCGGCCGCATGCGGGCCACCTTGCGGGACAGCCCGGCCTGCTCGACCACATCCACCACGAGGTCCACATCCTTGTACGCCGCGGGCTGCTCCTCGTCCAGACCCTTTCGACTGCGGGCCCGGACGACCACGCCCCGCTCGGCCAGCTCGAGGTCGATCCGGCGCCCCTGGGCCGCCCTGGCTGCGGCGGTCCGGCTCATGGCCCGCCCCGCGCCGTGACAGGTCGTGCCGAAGGTTCGGGCCATGCTCCCCGGCTGTCCGGCCAGGACCCAGCTCGCCCGACCCATGTCGCCCGGGATCAGCACCGGCTGCCCGATATCGCGGTAGGACCGCGGGATCTCGGGATGCCCCGCGGGGAAGGCTCGCGTCGCGCCCTTGCGATGGATCCACACGCGCTTGGATCGACCCTCGACTTCGTGCCGCTCGAGCTTGGCGATGTTGTGCGCCACGTCGTAGACGAGTTCCATGTCGAGCTCGGTCCACGACCGACCGAAGAAGCGGGCGAAGACTTCGCGTGCTTGCCACATCAGCAACTGGCGGTTGCACCAGGCGAAGTTCCCGGCCGCGCACATCGACTCCAGGTAGTGACGTCCCTCGGGGCTCGCCACCGGCGCGCACGCAAGCTGCGGGTCGGGCAGCCGGATCCCGTACTTCTCGGGAATGCCGCGCAACGACTTCAGGGCGTCGTCGCAAACCTGGTAGCCTAGCCCGCGCGACCCCGAATGGATCATCACGCAGACTCGGCCCTGGACCAGCCCCATGGCCCGCGCCGCCACAGGGTCGAAGATCTCGTCGACCACCTGCACTTCCATGAAGTGGTTGCCCGATCCCAGCGAGCCGCACTGATCCGCGCCGCGCTCGAGCGCCCGCTCGCTCACCCGATCTGGGACGGCGCCCGCGAGCCGCCCGCCGGCCTCGGTGAACTCGAGATCGCGATCGGTCGCCAACCCCCGCTTTTTCAGGTAGCCCAGGCCCTCGGCCATCAACTGGCCGAGCTCCCGCTTGCCGAAGCGGTAGGCGCCGCCGCGGCCGACGCCCAGCGGGACCTGGCCGAACAACGCATCGACGAGCTGCGACAGCCGCGGCCGCACGTCGTCGACGTGCAGGTTCGAGCGCACGAGCCGGACGCCGCAGTTGATGTCGTAGCCCACGCCACCCGGAGAGATCACGCCGCCTTCGTCGGGATCGGTCGCGCAGACGCCGCCGATCGTGAAACCGTAGCCCCAATGGATGTCGGGCATGGCCAGGCTCGCGCACTGGATCCCCGGCAGGAACGCCACATTGGCCACCTGCTCCGGCGCCAGGTCGCCGCGGATCGTGTCGAGCATGGCGCGGCTGCAGAAGATTCGGCCTTCGACACGCATGCCCGGCTTGTAACTCGGCGGGATGCGCCAGCACCAGTCGTCGATGCGCTCCAGGGGACCTGCGAAGGCCGGTTTGCTCACGGCCGCCGTTGTATCAGATCCAAACGGCCTCCGCCTCCGGCCGTAGCTCCGCGAATCGGCTCTGCCGAGCGCGCCTCGTATAATCGCAACATGCCTCGCCGTCCCGCGCGCCGATTGCCGGCCTGGCTGGCCGTGGGCTTCGGCTATATCGTCTTTGTCATGTTCGATGGCTGCGCGAGCCAGCTCATCCTCTTTCCCCAGCGTGGCCGGCTGGACGCACGGGGCGCGACGCGGAAGCTAGTTCCTTTCGAGAATGGGCAGCTCGAGGTACTCGTCGCTCGCTCCCCGGGCGCTGCCGTTCGCCCCGTGGAGGCCTACGTCCTGACTTTCGTCGGCAACGCCGCCCGTGCGGAGCACACCGCGGCCGCCGACGCCCGGGACTGGGCCGCGAGGAGCGTCGAAGTCTGGACCGTCAACCATCCCGGCTTCGGCGGCAGCACGGGGCGCGCCACGCTCGAACGGCTGCCGCGCGCCGCTCTGGTTGCCCATGACGCCATCCTGGCGGAGGCCCGGGGCAAGCCCGTCCTGCTCTCGGGTTTCTCCCTCGGCACGACCATGGCGCTTCATGCTGCCGCCCACCGCCCCGCGGCGGGGCTGATTCTCCGCAGTCCCCCGCCCCTGCGCAGTCTGATCATGGGCCGCTTCGGCTGGTGGAATCTGTGGCTCGCAGCGACCCCCGTGGCCCTCGGAGTTCCGGATGAGCTCGACAGCTTGAAGAACGGATCCAGGCTGCAGATTCCCGCTCTGTTCCTGCTCACCCACGCCGACGAAGTCGTTCCCCTCGAGTACCAGCAGAAAGTGGTGGAGGCCTACGCCGGCGAGAAACGCATCGTGACCAACTTCGGCGGACTGCACAACGATCCGCTCGGTCCCACGACGCTCGAGGAGTACCGCCGAGGAGCCGACTGGCTCTGGCGAGCGGCCATCGACAAGAAATGATGCGCGCCGGTCGGTCTTTCCTGCTTCAAAGACCGGGTCTTGTCAGGGATTCCCTGATGGCATGGGGTGGGGCCTCGTAGTACAAGTGCCTCGGCGGGCTGGGCTAGCTCGCGCAGCTCGGGAGGCGGCGAGGTGGCTGCCCGGTCGGCCCGGCCTGGAGGAAACGATGCTCGAGGTCAAGGGATTCTTCGCGACCGTGGGGTTCTGTGGCGCGCTCGTTTCAGCGACGGCGGGCGCCGGCACGCTGGTCCAGGTCACGGCGACCGGCGTGGTGGAGTTCAACTCGATCGTGGCGTCGCCTCTGGGCAACGCCGACGTCGGCGATCCGGCGACCCTGCGCTTTGTCGTCGATTCGTCGAACTTCGTCAACAGCCTATCGTTTCCGACCCGGGGCTATGAGATCGACAAGACGTCGTTCAGCATGACCTTTCCCTCGACGGCGATCGGCCTGCAGAGCCCGTTTCCGGTGGGGCAGAAGCCGTTCTTCGTCCTACGCAACAACGACCCGGCCGTCGACGGCTTCTTCCTCTCGACGAACGTCGATTCCCCGGCCGGCGTCCCGCTCAATCAGAACGGCGCGTTCGGCAAGTTCACCGGCGTGTTCTACGTCACTTACGTCCCGAGCACGCTCGACTCGCTGGACATCCTCGCGGCCCTGGGAACCTATGACTTCACCGGGTTGACCGTGTTCAACTTCGGCGTCGAGGACGGCGAGCAGCAGCCGCTGGGCATCCTGTTCGAGCAACTCGATATCGCGCTGCTGGGCGCCCCGGGCGAGGCTTCTCCGCAGGACGCGCCTGGGGAGCACATGCATGCCAAGTGGATCCCCGCCGGCCAGCGAATCCAGATGACCTACACGCCGGCCTGCGACGCCTCCAACCACACGATCTACTACGGGCCGCTGGCCAACGTGTCGTCCTACGGCTATTCGGGCGCGCGCTGCTCGATCGGAACGAGTGGATCCACGCTGTGGTCCCCCCCTCCGGGCGTAGACCTGTTCTTCATCGTCGCCGGCACGGACGGGACGCGCGAGGGGTCCTACGGGCGCGATTGGCTCGGCTTCGAGCGGCCGGAGGCGGTGGGCGTTGGAACGTGCGACGCGCCGCAGGACCTGCCGGCGGTCGTCTGCCAGTGAGCGGCTGACAAGACCTCCTTCCCCCGCGTGAGGAATCTGCCGTGACCTCCGCTCCTTCATCGTTGCGACTTCGGCTCGCCGGGACGACTCTCGCGCTCGTCGTCGTGGGCCTCTTTCTGGGAGGCTGTGCCCTGAGGCGGGAGCAGCCCGAGGGCTACGATGCGGGCTTGGGCGTGCGGACCTTCGAGGCTGCCTGGAGAATCATTTACGAGACCCACTTCGATGTCGATTTCAACGGCGTGGACTGGCTCGCGCTGAAGGACGAGTTGACCCGCAGGCGGCCGCGGCGACTTCCGGCGAGGAGTTGCGCGCCGTGATCCGCGATCTGCTGGGACGACTGGACCAGTCGCACTTCGCCCTGATCTCGCGTCAAGCGCTGGCTGACGACCCGCGCTTCGACCGCGACGAGGGCGGTGGCTGGAGCGGCGGGAACGGCCAGCTGGGCTTGGACCTACGGATCGTGGAAGACGCGATCACCGTAGTTTCGCTGGAGCCAGGCGGCCCCGCCGACCGGGCGGGGGTTCGACCGGGCTGGATCCTGACACGAATCGGACAGCATGACCCGGCCGACTGGCGGCGGCACTTCGGCGAGGCGGACGATGGCCACGGTGGCCAGTTCGTCGCCGTCGATGCGGCCCTCTCCCGCCTTTCGGGCGCTCCGGGTAGCCGTGTCGCGCTGGCGTTCCGCGACGGATCGGATCGGACGGTGGAGCTGGAACTCGAGCGGGTCCCGCCCTACGGAGAAAAAGTCCAGCTCGGCAACCTGCCACCCTTGTTCGCCCGGCTGCGCGACAAGGAGCTTGCGACCGATGGCGGCCGCCGGGTCGGCGTGATCGAGATGAACGTCTGGATGACGGCGCTGTCCGAGCCGTTCGCCGAGGCGGTGGATCGGTACCGCGAATACGACGGGATCGTCCTGGATCTGCGGGGGAACCCGGGGGGAGTCGGCGGCATGGTCATGGGCTGCGCCGGCCACTTCATCGACGAGCGCGTCTCGCTGGGCACGCTGCGGATGCGCGGGCAGGAGCTGCAGTTCGTCTCGAATCCGCGACGGGTCAGCCCGCGCGGCGAGCGGGTTTCGCCCTTCGCCGGCCCGCTGGCAGTGTTGATCGACGAGAGGAGCGCCAGCACGTCCGAGATCTTCGCCGGCGGCGTCCAGGAACTCGGACGGGCGCGCCTGTTCGGATCGCGGACGGTCGGGATGGCGCTCCCGGCGCTGATGGAACGCCTGCCCGACGGGGACGTCCTGTACCACGCCGTGGCCGACTTCGCGACGCCCAGGGGGATGCAGATCGAGAAGAACGGCATCAAACCTGACGTCCCGGTGGAGTTGAGCCGGGCTGGCCTGTTGGCCGGGCAAGACGCCGCGATGCGGGAAGCTCTGCGCTGGATCGACGAGGCCGCCGCCCGCTGACGGGTCCGGATGAGCTATCCTGTGCCCGACATTCGAGGGAGACGATCATGAGGACCCGACGCCATCTTGCAGCCGGCCGGACCTTCTTCCTCCCCGCCGTGCTGGCCCTGACGGGCTGGGCCGGCGTCGGGGCCCAGGAGGCCGCGCGGGTCGAGGCCCTGCCCTCGGCCAGGAGCCTGATCGACACGTACGTCGTGGCCCTCGGCGGGAAGCAGGCGTTCCTCGCCGTCCAGTCGATGAAGATGACCGGCAGGATCGAGTTCCCCGCCGCAGGGATCGCCGGCTCGTTGGAGATCCAGGCCATGCCTCCGAACAAGATATTGCTGGTCGTCGATATCCCGGGGCTGGGCAAGATCCTCGAGGGTTTCGACGGCCAGGTGGCCTGGTCGATCGATCCCAACATGGGCCCCCGCGTCAAGGACGGCGACGAGTTGAAGCAGTCGCGGTTCCTGGCCGACTTCTATGGCCCCTTGCATGCCGAGGGTCGTTTCCAATCGATGGAGACGTTGGAAAAGACCGCGCTCGACGGCGTGCCTTGCTACAAAGTTCGTCTGGTGACCCGCGACGGTGACGAGACCTTCGAGTACTTCGACGTCGCCAGCGGTCTGATGGTCGCCAGCGAGATGGCGGCCAAGACGGCGATGGGCACGCTGAACGTGCTCTCGAAGATCGCCGATTACACGACGATCGGCTCGGTCAAGCTCCCGGCCCGCATGTCGCAGAAGATCGGCCCGATGGAGCAGACCATGACGATGTCCGACATCGAGTTGGACGCCGTGGACCCCGCGGCCTTCGAGTTGCCGGCGGAGATTCGAGCGCTCGTCGCGGAGTGAGCGCGCCGCTTCTCGCAGCGCTCGCGGTCATCTGCCTACCGACGCCAGCGCCGTCGCTTCGATCTCGACCAGCGAGTTGCGCGGTAGGCCGGCGACGGCGACCGTGGTGCGGGCGGGCCTGTCGCGGTCGAAGTAGCGCTCATAGACCCCGTTCATGGCGGCGAAGTGCTCGAGAGTGGTCAAGTACACCACGCATCGCACGACTTGGTCGAGGTCCGAGTCCGCTGCTTTCAGTATCGCCTGTACGTTCTGAATCGCGCGCTCCGTCTGGGCCTCTATGCCGCCCCCGACGAGTTGCTGGGTCTCCGGATCGAGCGCGATCTGTCCGGAGACGAAGATCAAGCCCGAGGCCTTGATCGCCTGCGAATACGGGCCGATCGCCCGTGGACCATCCGGCGTGGAGACAATAGTCCGCATGTTGATGTCGCTCCCTACGAATTGCGAGAATCCGCGATCGTTTCGACCGAAAGAGGGCGGCAGAGCAGCTCACAACAGGCACGACGTGCCGCGATCGGCGCCGGCCAGGGCCCGCAGCAGCGTGGCCTGGGCTTCGTCCTGGACGTACTCGGGGAACAGGGCCAGGCACAGCGGCTCGCGCTCGTAGTCGCGCGGCTTCCCCCCGCGCACCTCGAAATGGGCCCCGATCGGCAGTTGCGCACCACCCGCCTCCCGGGATCGCACGACGAGCATCACCTGTCGTGCCCAGCGGGGCCGCTCCGCAACCTCACCCGTGAACCCGCTGTCGCGCGGCAACAGGGCCCGCAGGTCGCGCGGGTCGGAGTGCGCGTAGCGCACGGTCTCGATCTCGAACTCCGCCAGCAGCGGCCCCGCCACCTCTTCTCGTTCGAGCATCCAGCGCAACAACCACAGTCCCAGAGGAACCTCTCGGGAGAAGTTGAAGCTCTGCAGGTGATCGTACAACTCCGGCTTCGCGCCGGACGCCGAGAATCCCGTCGTCGCGAGGTTGTCGCTGTCCGCGGCGTTGATCAAGCGGTTCTTTATCTCGACGGAGAACGGCTGGGCCAGAACCACCCGGTAGTGGCCGACGACCCGCTCGACCGGGTCGTACCCCGGCACGAGCCAGGCGAGCACGCGCTCCTCCTGCGGCAGTGGAACCCAGCGACCGAGGCGGGCCCACGAGCGCTCGACCTCGACCCACGCCGACGCAAGCCGCCAGCGCCCGCCGGTCCGCGCCGCGGCGAGCAACTGTCGCGCGAGCAGGGTCTCTGCGATTTGGAACACTCTTGCCGCCGGAATGTCGCCGAGCCAGCCTCCCAGGTAGCGCACCGTCTCGCGCTCGTCGAGCTCGAACGGTCCCTCGGCAATCGCGCTCCGCGCCCGCTCGAACACGCCGCGGCTCTCGGCGCCCGCGCCGCGAATCAGATCGTCGAAGGCCGCGAGCCGCTCCTCGCGTGCCCGCCCGGTGGCCCAGGCCAGGTAGTCCGTTCGCGCGGCCAGCGCTAGGCTCGAGGGCTCGCGCAGATCCGCCAGAACCTCACCGTTGACGAGAAACCCTTCGTCGAACCAGTGTTGGGGTAGGCTCTGCGCCGTCGCGGGGGCCCCGGCCAACGCGTGCAGGATCACCCCCTCGGGACCCGGCACGCGCAGCAGCTCTTGCAGGGGCGGGAGGTAGGCCGACACCGCTCGCTCCCGCTGCTCTCTCCGCGACTCGCGGCGCGAGGGGCCGCCGAACAGGGCCTCGAGCGACGGGACGACGATCCCGCCATCGTGCACGATGTCCCGAATCCTGGCGGTCATCGTCTCGCCGTTCGGGGAAAGCTGGAACGGCTGCAGCAGCCTGGCCGAATGGCGGGCGCCGGCCACACAGTCGTGGTGACCGGGGGCGCTCTCGCAGCGCGCCTGCGCGCCGGTGACCGTCACCAGACAGGAGGCTCGACCGTGAACTCTCGCCTGGAGCTTGCGCCAGCGGGAGGTGAACTTCTGCGGCTTGTCCTTGGCGCCCTCACCGAACGGCGGAGGCGCATAGAGCACGAATATCTCGCGCCCGAGCCGCTCGCGGATCGCGCGGAACGCCGCCCCGGGGTCCGCGGAGGCGGTGACACGGAACAACTCGCCACCCGTGCGGCGCGCCAGCGTCGCGAGCGCGGGGAGCGGGTCGGTGCCCGTCGACTCGCAGCGCGTCGGGCTGTCGATGGCGATGGGGAAGATGCTCAAGGATTCGGTCTTCTCGGCGGCGGCGACCACGTCCTCGACCGACACGCCCCCCGTCCCTTCCGTGTCGCAACCACGAGTCACGAGGACCAGCGCCTTCCGCCCGAGTTGCGGGCGGAGGTAGTCGATCAGCCCTCGCGTCGAGGCCCACAGGTGGCTCGCGACCCCGACCTCGACCCAGTCCGCGCCCTGCTCGAATCGTTGACGGTCGGAGGTGCTCGGCACGTGCAGCAACAACCGGTCGTCGAACGTTGCCAGGAGCGCGGACTGGCCGGGAGCCAGCGATCGGACGTAGTCCTTCGCCGCCAGGCGCGCCTCCTGGAGGCTCTCGAGCATCAGCGGCCCGGCGTCGACGAGGATCGCATGGATGGTGTCCGGCGGATCGGGGTCGATGTACGTGCGTCCGACCGGCAGACCGTCCTCGGTGACCTCGATCGACCCGTCCGCCAGGCCCTGGCAGTCCGGGGAGCTCCCCTCGCGCAGCGCGATCGGCACGCGGACCAGGCGTGTCGTGACCTGCTCTTCGATCGCCTGGGCCGCGGCGCCGCCCGTGACGCCGGTCGCGGCCATGGACAGCAGCATCGCGACCGCGCCGCACCACGACACCAGCTCGCCCGCGCGGCGTTTCTCAGGGTCGTTTCCTCGGGGGACGCCGGGCAACGGCCCACTCGTGGGGATCATCGGCAGGCTCTTTTCTCGGTCACCCAGCGTCTCCAGACGGAGCGTCGCCTCGATTCCGGCGAGCCGTCGGCTGCGGCGGTCAGGGCGACCCCGATTCCGGGGCGGCCCGCCGCGGGTTGAAGTCGGTCGTCAGATCGATGTCGTAGAAGCGGTAATTGCGGTAGCTCTGATCGATCCGCGCCGCCGTCGTCGTCTTCTGGCGCTTGTTCCCGGCGAGACCCACGACGCGGTGGCGCTCGACGACGATCTCGACGCGGCTCGGAAGCCTCAGGCCGTGCATCTCTGTGCCGAAATCGGTCGATATGCGACGAACGAAGAACGTGCGGTCTTCGACTGACAGCGGCAGATCGCCGGGGGCTTCGAGCATGCGAAGCAGTGCCTGCTGGGCTGCGTGGTCCTCGTGCTGGAGCCCCTCGGCCCGGACCACCTGCATGTCTCCGATATCGATCACGGCGCTCCCGTACCAGTCCACGGCGCTCGCGTCCCGCGCGGGCCGGAAGTGGATCCGGACGCTATCGGGCCTCGACGCTTGCTCGACGGAGTACTCGTAGCGTTCTTGACTCGTGTGGGAAAAAAGCAGGATCCAGCTGTACGGTCGACTGAGAAAGGCCGGCACCCCATGATCGCCCTTCAGCCCCGCGTGCTCGCTCATCGGGTCCCCGGCCGCATCCGCGATCCGGACGATCTCTTCCATGCTCGTGGCTCTGACCAGGCTTCTCGCGGCGGACTGCCGGATGCGCCGATCGTTCAGAACGCCATTCTCATCCCGGTAGTAGGAGTAAACGTTGACGAGGTGCATGGTCGGAGGCGTGGTCGTCCCGCCGAGGTAGTTCTTGACCTTGGTGACCTCCTCGGCCGTGAAGCGCAGCGCGCTGCCGTCGTAGACCTCGGCGACCCGGGCCAGCCGATCGAGAAGCCGATCGAGCGGCGGGAGCGCGTCTTCGCTGGCCTCCCCCGCCGCGGCGGACCAGGCCGATCCGATCGACAGGGCGATCGCGAGGGTCGCCAAACGCGTGGGTCCGGGCTCCATTCTCCCCCGATGCTAACCCGGAACCGCCCGCCGCGGAAGGGCGCGGCCGAGGCCGGACAGGCCCCGCCCTCGGCGGGGGCGGGGCGAGCCGGCCTACTGCAGGACCACCAGCACGACCCGGCGGTTCTGCGCCCGGCCCTCGCGTGACCGGTTGTCGGCGATCGGGGCCATCTCGCCGTAGGAGATCGAGCTCATGCGATGCAGCGGGATGCCCTGCCGGGCCAGGTACAGGCGCGCCGCGTCCGCGCGGGATTGGCCGAGCTTCTCGTTGTAATCGTCGACCCCGACCCCGTCCGTGTGCCCCTGGATCTCGACGTAGACGTTCTTGTTCTGGCTCTTGAGCCCGGTCGCGAACTCTTCGAGCGCCGCGCGGGCCCCCTGCGAGAGTTCCGCTCTGTCGAAGCCGAACTTCACCCTGTCGTCGGTCAGCACGGTTTCATAGAGCAACTTGCCCTCGGCCAACTTGCCCGACGCGATCGCGCGCTCCAGGGCCTCCTGCGCCGTGCGCGAGTTCGCGGCGATCTTCTTCTCGTGATCACCGAGCCGCACCTGAGCCTCTTCGACCTGCGATTCGACGCCCGATACGCGGTCGTTGACCCGGGTCACCTCGCTGCCGACAAACTTCTTCGTCGCGCAACCGGTGCCGGCGAGCGCCAAGCCCAGCGCGATCGGCACCAGCCCCAGCCCTTTCCGTTTCATCTCCATCATGACGTACCTCCTACTACTCGAATGGTCCGCTGTGGCAATAGGGACATGTTCACCTTCCTGTCGTGGTGGCGGAGGCGGGTGACGGGTCGAAGCCGTGGTAACCGCGCCTGAAGGCCAGTGCGCGCCTGCCCCGGCCAGCCACCTCCACCTCGAGCCGATGATCCCGGGCGAGGCCGGTCCCGCCCGTTGAAAAACCCAGGACGTACTGGTGCCGCAAGTCCTCGAGGATCTTCGCGCAGGCCTGCTCGAGCTCCTCGGGGGCGCCCAGGGGCTGATAGCGCCCGCCGGTCAGCGATGCGAGCAGGCCGAGCATGTCGGCGAAGCGGTAGACCTCCTCGCCCGAGGTGGAGAGGCGCCCGGAGCCCAGACCCAGCACGTACACCGGCAGCTCACTCTCCCGCACGATTTCGCGCGCCAGGTCGGCGTCGATCGTACTGGCATTGTCCACTCCATCGGTGATCAGGATCGCAGCGCGTTTCACTCCGCTGCGCCCGAGAGTGATCTGCGGCAGCCAGGCGACCGCGTCTTGGAGCGCGGTCGTGCCGTACGCCTCCCACGTGGCGAGAGCCTCGCGTACCGCGGACAGGTCGGAGGTGAACGGCACGTCGATCTCGAAGACATCTCCCGCGAACCAGGCCAGGGCGAACTCGTCATCGGCGCGGGCTTGGTCCAGCAGGTACCCGATCGCCCGGCGACTCGCCTCGAGCTTCCCGCCGTTCGCCATGCTGCCCGAGAGATCCTGGAGGACGACGACCCGCACCGGAGCGGTCGCGCCCGTCTCGAAGCTGTCGAACGAGGCCGGCCGGCCGTCGACCAGCAGGCGAAAGTCTTTCGGTCTCAGGTCGCGCACGTAGCCGTGCGACGAGTGCACGACGACCGGCACGTGGACGTAGCCGACGGAGGCCTGGTCCTCGAGCGCCGGGGCGGGCCCGCCGCCGTGACTCACGGCCGCCCATGCGATACTTGCGGCCGCCACCGCGGCGGCCGACAGGAGACGTGAATTGAACGAAGATAGGTTGGCCAGGCGCATGCCGCGGGAGAAAGATAGGTCGCCGTCTCCCCCCAGGCCACGCCACCGGTCCCATCCGGGGTAGGTCTTTTGACGGTATATTGCGGGCCGCGGAGGGCCGATCGGATGCGCGTCCGGAACCGGGTCGGGGTGCTACTCCTGGGAAGCTTGCTGGCGGGCACGCCGGCGCTGGCCGAGGCGGACGCTGCCGAGGTGCGCTGGGAGCGGAGCCTCAAGACGGCCCTCGCTGCGTCGGCCGCCTCGGGTCGCCCCGTGCTCGTCGACGTCTGGGCCATCTGGTGCGTGCCGTGCAAGAAGATGGACGAGACGACCTACCGCGACCCCGAGGTCGTCCGCGCCGCCGCGAACTTCGTGCCGGTCAAGGTGGACCACGACGTCCAAGAGCTGTTCGTCGAGCGGCACGGCATCGATGCGCTGCCTCTCGTGCTGTTCCTCGATGCCGGAGGACGCGAGATCTCGCGTATCGCCGGGTTGCTCGCGGCCGAGGAGCTGCTGCAGGCCATGACGGCGGTGCAGCAGGGGTATGCCGCCTACCTGGCGGCGCTCGAGCTGCCTTCGGATCCCGCCGCGGCGCAGGTCATCGGCTCCTACCTGCTCGCGGCCGGCAACCCGACGCGGGCTGCCGAAGCCTTGCGCCGGGGGCTGAAGGACCTCGGCGGGCCGGCGCGGCAGCCGCTCGAACTCCGGCTGGCCGAGGCGCTGCTCGCCGCCGAGGAGTTCAAGCCGGCCGCCGAGACGTTCGCGCGCCTGGCGAGCGGCGGCGGGGACCCGGAGCTGCTCGGCTCGGCGCTGGCCGGGCTCGTCCGTGCCGAGCGAGGGCGCGGGCGCACCGCCGCGGCAGGGCAAGCGCTCGAACGGCTGCGCCTGGAGTTTCCCGAGCGCGCCGCGGCTTTCGACGCCACGCCCTGGCCAAGCCCGGACGGGTCGCAGGACTAGTCGTAGCTGTAGCGCAGGCCCGCGTACGCGTAGCTACCGCGCAGCGGTCCCCAATTGGTGTCGTGCTCCGGGTGACCGAGGTCGGCCTGCACGTAGTCGAACAGGTTGTCCATCCCGCCGTAGATGGCCAGGCCGTTTTTGAAACTCTTCGACAGGTTGGCATTGACCACCCAGAAATCCTCGCTCGACACGAACGAATCGAAGCGGACCTCCGAGTAGCCGAGGTCGGCGTTGGCCTTGAAGTCCTGGACGAATTCCTGGATCTCCATCGGCCCGGTGTACTGGGCCGCCAGTCCGATGCTCAGGCCGCTGCGCGGCGGGGTGAACTGCACGCCCACGGCACCGCGGCGCGACACGCTGTACGGCACCTCGTCCGAGGTGAACTCCTTCCAGATCGGCTCGTTGTAGTAGTCGATCAGCACCGGGATGGAGTCGTCCGCCGTGCGGTTGTCGGCCTCGGTCCACGACGCGGCGCCCTTGATCGAGAACCAGTCGGCAGCCTGCCAGCTCGTTTCGAGCGCCAGGCTCGTATAGCGCGCATCCGGAACGTTGACGTTCTGGTAGGTCGGACGGTACAGGTAGGCCAGCGAGGCCATGCGCAGCACGCGGTCCTCGAAGTCGGTCAGAAACGCCGAGGCGCTCAGCCGGAAGCGGGGCTGCGGCTGGAAGGTGGCCTCGACGCCGTACGATTTCGTGCTCTCCGGCTGGACCCCGCGGTTGTTGCGGTAGCGCCGGCCGCAGCAGACCTCGTCGTAGATCGGCTCCGGGGCGCGGAAGCCGGTGCCGGCGGAGAAGCGCAGCGAGAGCGCGTCGACCGGCTTCCAGGTCAGCGCCGCGCGCGGCAGCAGTCGGTCTCCTTCGGGGAGCGGGATCGACAGCCACGGCTCGCGCTCGGGCCGCATCTCGACCAGAGTCTCCTCGTTGTCGGTGTAACGGAAGTCGGCGTAGCGCAGCCCGACGCTCAGATCGACGCGGCCCCCGAGCGCCGTCTCGGCCTCGAGCCACACTCCGTACTCGTCCAGATCCTCCTGGAGCGCGAACCGGCGCGCCTCGGGCGGCGGCAGAAACAACGTGAATTGGTTGAAGTTGATGTCGACGATGTTGTAGTCGCCGCCGCCATACGAGGCGCCGGCCCGCAGCATCGTCCGCTGGCCGAGCGGTCGTGACCAGGAGAGCGTGGCCGCCGCGTGGTTCTCGTCGATCAAGTACGTGTCGACGAAGAAGCTGGAGCTGTAGGACTCCGTCTCCGCGATGTCCTGCGACCGCTCGGCCCAGACGAACGACGCGCGCAATGCGGACCCGTCGTCGAACGACGCCTCGTAGGAGGCGTCGGCTTGCGAACGCTCGAGTTCGACGTTCTCGCGATTGTAGCGGTTCACCCCCTCGAACCAGAAGGCGAACTGGTCGTAGGCCGCCGGACCGTCTTCTTGGGACTCGTTGTAGACATTGCCGCCGAGCCGCAGCCGCTGCTTGCGGCCGATCTCCGCGTCCGCCGAAGCATCCACGGTGTAGCGGTCGAAGGCGGGGAGGTTCGGATTGCCGTCGCCGTTGGCGTCGATCACGTCCGAGGTGGCCCAGGAGCCGACGAGCATGCCGCCGAGCCACCCGCGTCGCCCCGACACGTCCACGCGCGAGCCTAGCCAGCCGTTCTCGCCGCTGTCAGCCGAAGCGTTGAGCGCGACGCCCGGCTCGGGCTGGCGGCGTTCGATCTGGATCCCGCCCCCCACGGCGCCGCCGGGAAGCTGCGGCTCGCTCGCCCCTTTCTTGACCACCACCCTGTCGATGACCGTGGCCGGCATGACGGACAGCAGGTAGATCTGCGCCAGCCCGGAGGAGACCGGCATCCCGTCGCAGACCACCGCAACGTGGTCGTTGTCCAGGCCGCTCATCGACAAATCGGCGTTGTTACAGTTGGTGCACAGTGTCTGGATCGAGATGCCCGAGTCGGCCTCGAGCGCCTGGGTCAGGCTCGTCGCGGCGGACTTCTCGCCCGCCGCGGGTGGACGAGCGGGAACATCCTCTGCTGGCGGCGCCGGCTCCGCCTGTTGTCCCTCGTCCTGCGGCTCCGGATCGGTCGCCGCGCAAGGCACCGCCGCCGACAGCAGCATCGCCGCGATCCAGGCTGCGGCCAGCGCTCGGAACCCAGGGGAACTCAGTGGAGGCACGAGTCCACGGTGCCGACCATCTGGTTGAGCCGCAACTTGATGACCGCCTCGCTGTAGCCTGCGGCCGTGTAGGCGACGCGCAGACCCGAATCGAGCAGCACGTTCGTCGGCAGGGCGCCGTGCTTGTTGTACAGCGGCCATGCCTTCTGCGGGCCCGCGACGTTCGGGTCGACCCAGCAATCGAAGGTGTGGTCGGGCGAGGCCCCCGGACGGTCTTCCCAGTTGCGGCACTCGGCGGGGCTCGGCCGGCCGTTGAAATCCAAGGCCTGGCTGTCCTCGTCCATCAGCACGGTGATCATCTCGACGCCGCGGTTGGCGTAGGTCTGGTACAGGGCCTCCATCACGTTGGCCTGGGTATGGCACGGCGGACACCAGACAGCCGAGAAGTCCAGCAGGATCGGGTGGCCGCGGTACTTCTCGTACAGCGAGACCGGGATGCCGTAGGGATCGGTCAAAGTGAAGTTTTTCCCGCACTTCCACTGCAGGTAGGTCGGCGAGGCGTGGTAGCCGATCGTGTCGCAGAGGTCCTTCACGGCCGGTCCGGCTCGCTCCTCGGCGGTGCCGTAGCCCAGCGTCCCTTCGAGGTTGTCGCTCCTGGCCGAGACGAGGAAGTAGACGTTGGTTTGAAACACGACCGCCTCGGCCTTGCGCAGCGCGCCGTTGACCTCGTCTCCGGGGATCGCGTCCAGGCTGGCCATCGGCGTGTGCGAGTCCCAGTCGCCGATCGAGCCCATCCACACCCGGTACTCGCGCACGGGCAAGGCCGGCGCTCCGCTGCCGTCGCGGGGCTGCTTGGCGTCGTCGCGCAGGTCCTCCCAGAACAGGTCCACGCGGTTCAGGACCGGCGGCTTGCCCAGGATCAGCGGGAAGTAGCTGTCCTCCGCCGAGACCTCGCGCGGTCCCGCCTCGCCCTCGTGCGTGACGCGGTACAGCGCTCCCGCCGCCCCGCCGCCGTTGGTTGCCAGCGCGTAGAGCCAGCCGTCACGCCCGGTCATCACGCCGGTCCAGCCGGTGGGGCAGTCCGGCAGCGCCGCGGAATCGAGGAAGCTGCTCCAGGTCGAGAGCTGGTCGAGACCCGCCCCCACGACCACCGCGCGCTGGATGCCGCTGCCCGACGCCGCGAACACGTTGTTCGGATAGGACTCGTCGGGCTCGTCCACGCCCGCCGCGCCGGTGGAGCCGCAGGCGTCGTCGCCGGCCGGGACTCCCCCCGGGCAATACTCGGCAGGATCGTCACGCTTCTCGCAATTCACGCTGGGCTCGCCCGGTAACGCAGCGCCACACGCCGCCGTGGAGGCGCAGGCGTTGCCGTTGTTGGCCGAGCCGATGCAGGTGCCGACGCCGTTGTCGTCGACCCGGCCGACACCCGGATGATGGTCCGGGCCGTAGCCGTCGTGGTCGTTGTCCACGCCGTCGGCCGCGAGGTCCGGGAAGGCCGTTCCGGCGTAGGCCGTGACGCCGTGCACGCCGACGGTCGGCAGCCAGGCGACGAGCGGCGGGTCCATCGTGCCGCCGGAGCCGGTCTCGATCGGCCAGCCGAGGTTGTCGCCCGCGGCGGGCGCGTCCAGCTCGTCGTGCGCCCCGGCCCCGTCGTTGCCGCCGTCCGAGACGTAGACCGTCCCGCCGCTGCCGACGGCCAGACCACGTCCGTCGCGGAGGCCCTTCGAGTACACGAGACTGCCCGGCGTCGGGTTGTCCGACGGGATCGAGCCGTTGTCGTTGACGCGCAGCACCTTGCCCTGCAGCGTCCCGGCGTTCTGGCCGTTCGAGCCGTCCTGCATGTCGCCGGTCGCGATGTAGAGCTTGCCGTCGGGTCCGAAGCTCATCCCGCCTCCGTTACGCAACAGGGAAGCCCCGCTGCCGAGGTTGTCGAGGATCGTGCTCGGCGGGTGGTTGCACGAGGTGGAGCCGATCTCGAAGCGCACGACACGGTTGTTCCCGCTCGCGAGATCCGTGTAATAAAGGTAGATCCAGTGGTTGCTCGAGAAGTCGGGGTGCACGGCGACTCCCAGCAGTCCACCTTCCCCGACGGCGTCGACGGCCACGCTGCACAGCGGCGCCGCCTGCAGCATTCCGTTCCGCAACTGTCGCACGTTGCCCGTCGTGCGCTCCGTGATCAAGATTCGCCCGTCCGGCGTTCCCGCAAGCGACGACGGATTCGTCAGGCCGCTGACGACCGGCTCCAGGCGGAAGCCCTTCGGCAGCTCCGCGGCCGAGGCGAGGCCGACACACACCACGACGCAGACGATTCCCACGACCCGCATGCACTTCATAAGGTTGTCCCCTCCGGCACCGCCGGACCCGCCCGAGAAGTCCAGAGAAGCAGGCTCGCGGCAGAGCGCTGCCACAGCCTACGCCGATCCGGTCGCCGAGTCCAGGCCCTTTTTTCCTTGGCTGCCGGGAACCGGGGGGACTGGCGGGAGCCGCCCCCCCCGCCGGGTGGCTCGGGTCGGCCTGACGGGCTACCACCCACCCGGCCGCCTCGTGTAATCTGGACCCGGCGCAACGAGGAAGGTTCATGTCGCACAAGGAGTTGACGGTCCGATCGGAGGAGCGCGGCCCGTCCCGGGTCTACAGCCTGTCGGGCCGGCTGTACGGGACGACGGGGGGCTACGCCTTCCAGGAGGAGGTCCGGCAGGCGGTGGCGGGCGGCGGGCGGCGCTTCGTCGTCGACCTGTCCTGTGTGCAGCGCATCGACAGTTGCGGAATCGGCATTCTCGCCGCCTCGATCTTCTCCGTGCAGCGTGCCGGAGGCGGGATCGTTCTCGCGGCCCTGCCGGAGCCGGTGCTGCGCGTGCTCGGCCTGACGATGTTCCTCGACCATGTCGCGCACGCCGACACCGTGGAGGGAGCGCTGGCCAAGCTCGCCTCGATGGACCTTGCTGCGGACTGAAAGTCCGCAGCGCCTCGGGTCGTCCCACGGTCTCTCGCGGCGCCAGGACATGATGAGGTGCGGGTCTTTTCAGGCACCCTCGGTCAGGCTCCTGCCTGGCGACCGCGACGAGCGGTGGTTCGGGAGGGATGCAACTGGCCCCGCCGTTCTCGCTGCGGGTCGGAAGGCATTCAGGCCACGAGGTGATCGAGATGAGGCTGATTGTAGGAAACAAGAACTACTCTTCATGGTCGCTCCGCGCGTGGCTCTTGCTGCGGCAGGCCGGGATCCCGTTCGAAGAGGAATCGCTCAGCTTCAACGCCGCTGACTTCGACGAACGGGTGCTGCGGTATTCACCGGCCGGCAGAGTGCCGGTCTTGGTCGACGGCGAGGTCGCGGTGTGGGACAGCTTGGCTATCGCGGAGTATGTCGCCGAACGATTCCCGAAGAAAACCTTGTGGCCGGAGTCCCCCGCCGCGCGGGCACACGCGCGCGCGATTTGCGCCGAGATGCACGCGGGCTTCGCCGACCTGCGCTCGCAGCTTCCGATGAACTGCGAGGCACGCTTCGAGCGGATCCTGCCGACCCTGGCCACGCGACGCGACATCGAGCGCATCCTCGCCATCTGGCGCGACTGCCGCGAGCGGAACGCCGCCGCGGGTCCCTTTCTCTACGGTCGCTTCACGGTGCCGGACGCCTTCTTCGCCCCGGTCGTCCGCCGCTTCCTCGGCCACGCGGTCGAGTTGTCGGGAACGGCCGCGGCCTACACCCGCACCATCGACGAACTGCCGGCGATGCGCGAATGGATGAGCGCCGCGCTGGCCGAACACGACTACGTCGCCGAAGACGAACCCTACCGCAGCGCGCGATGAGGCGAGGACGATGATGTGCGGGATGCGCCGGGCTGGCTGGGCCCTGGTCGGACTTCTAGCCGTCTCGACGCTGTCGGCGGGCGATTCCAAGGAGGCGAAGGCCGCGCTCAAGAAGATCACGGCCGCGACGAAGGGCGTGCAGGCGCTGGTTGCCGACGTCGAGTACTCCGAGACCGTCGAAAAGCGTTCGACCGTCGCTTCGGGCAAGATCTACGCGCATTTCGCCGGATTCTTCCGCGTCGAACTCGGCGGCGACGAGCCGCGGACGATTCTCTTCTCGTATCCGCTGCTGCACATCCACCGGCAAGCAGCGCAGGTCGTCGAGATCTACGACGTGACCTTGAACCCCGATCGGCTGGGACAGTACCTGGCGCTGGGGTTCGTCCCGAACGGGAACGCGCTGCGCGTACTCTACAACGTGCAATGGGTCGAGAACAGCATCCTCGACGGCCGTCCGATGCTGGGCTTCGTGTTGACCCCGGAATCCGAGTTCACGGCCCGGGCGATCGCCAGGATCGAACTCTGGGTCGATCCGCAAAGCGGGCTGCCGGTGCAGCACAAGATCACCCACGCCTTGGGAGCCGTGCACCTGAGCGCGCGCTATACCAACATGGTCCGCGACGACGGCCTGCCGGCTGCTCTGTTCCAGCCCGACTGGCCGGCCGGGACCGTCATCATCCGAAAGTGATCGGTCATCGACTCAGGAACCGCTGTCCGCCTTGATCTTCTGCCAGGTGTCGACCAGCTTTTTCAGCGCCTTGTCGACCTTCTTCCCCATCTTGTCGGGATTGTCGGTGATCGTGATGTTGGGCGCGGTCCCGCGCCACACGAGCTTGTTGCTCGCCGCGTCCCAGATGTCCACCACCAGCGTTCCTACGTCGTAGGTGTTCACCGCGGTGACCGCCGTGCCATAGCCATACGGGCGGCCGTAGTGGCCCCAGGCGCCGGGGTAGCCATAGCCGAAGGAGGTCGTTTCGAGAGACACCTGCTTTTCGGTGCTCGTGTGATACGTGACGAAGACCTGCGGGTCATCCTCGACCTCGTGTGCGCCGGCGAGTACCAGGTAGTATTCGATGCCGTTGACGATCCTGGAGTGCAATAGCGGGTTCGAACCGGCCAGCGAGGTCTCGGCACTCTCCTTCCAGGCGAAAGTCTTCACGCCGTTGGTCGGATACTGCTTGTCGTACTGGACGTACACCTTCTGCGCCAACGCCGGTCCGCCCGCCGCCGCGAGGCCGCAAGCGAGCGTGCACGCCGCCCCCATCGTCCATCGCTTCGAGTTCATTCCACGCTCCTCGTTGCGCGGGAGACGATCCGCGCCGCGCCATTCTCCACGAGAGCGTCGCCGCGCGCAACCGGCCTGGACCGTTCCTCCCGAGAACCGCCGCCGCCCCGCGACGGCGAGTGGCCGACGACGGCGGTCCCGATCGAGTTCTCGACGGAGCGCCCGGTTCGGCTCGTTCGCGGCACCTCGCAGCTCAGATGGTTCCAGGACTCCGGCGGCGTGGACACCGACGGTGTCATGGGTTAGTCTCCGGGTTCCACATTCGTGAAGCCGTCTCCTCGAAGGAAACTCGGCCCATGTTGATCCTCTCGCGGGGCGGCGCGGGGGGAGGGCCGGGGCACCCGGCGTAGGTGGCGCGAAATGGACTTCAGTTGATGCGGCGTCGGAAGCCGAGGGTCGTTCGCACGACGCTGGTCCGGCTCGGGCTCGCGACCGCGGCAGTTGCCATCGCCGTGCCCCCGCTCTTCGAACTGGCCTACCGCCTGCAAGTCGTCGATACGTATGCTGCGGAACTGCGCGCGTACAACTCTCCAGAGTTGCTGGAGAGCGGCGACGGCCGGCCGACGCTGCTGGCCATGGGAGATTCGTTGACGGCCGGCGATCGGAGCTACCCCGCTCGGCTGCGCGGTCGCCTGCCCGACTGGCGCGTGATCAACGCCGGCATTCCGGCGACCAACGCCCTCCAGGCCAATCTGGTGGCGAGGAAACGCTTCGCGCGTTTTGCTCCGGATGTCTTGGTCTATCAGGTCAACGTGTCCAACGACTTGATGAACCTTCGCTTCCCGGTCAACTGGAGCGAGCTGTCACCGGCGCGCAACCTTTACTGGACGCTGTCGCGCCGACTGCGCGGGCTGGAGTACCTGAACTACCGCGCCGCTCAGTTCGCGTTCGCGAGGCGCGCGCGCCGACAAGGATCGGGCGGGGCGCCGCTGGCCCCCATCGATCCCGTCGCCGACTGCGTGCAGGACGGCGCAGCGTTCGAGCCGGCCGGCTACACCGCGCGAGAGCGCCTGTACCTGCGGGCCGAGCCGTACCTGATCGAGAACCAGGTTCGGTTGCGGGGCGGTCGCGAGGCCGATTTTGAATCCTGGATGACGTCCGTGGTACGGCTGCTCGAGCGCTGTGCGATCCCGAATTGTGAGAGGAAGCTGCTCGTCGTGCCCCACGCGGCCCAGGTGGCCCACTCTTATCTGGACGAAATGCGCTCGCTGGGGGCGCGCTTCGACGACGCCGATGCGGTCATGCGAGGAGACTACGGTTTCCTCGCGGCGGTTCGAGAGAGTCTGGGCCGACATGGCCTCGACAACGTCGAGGTTCTCGACCCGTTGCCGCAGTTGCGCGAGGCGGAACGAGCGGGTATCCGCACCTACTATCGGTACGACCCGCACCTGACTTCCTGCGGCCAGCAGGTCCTGACGGATGTCGTCGCCAACAGCCTGCCGTCGTCGTGGCCGACCGTGGCGCACGACGATTGAAGCCTCAACGCACCGGCGCCTTGGTGTCCGCGTCGAAGGCGACCCGCCCGTGGCTGCCGTCGCAGAGGGGCTTGTTGCTCGAGTGACCGCAGCGGCAGAGCGAGAACCCCTCTTCGGAGTGGGCAAAGCGATTCCCCGCCTTGTCCACGAGTTCGACTTTGCCTTGGACCCTGTAGGGGCCGTTCGGGTTCACCGTGATCTTCACGTCAGTCATGCGCCTCCCTCCACAAAGTCTGCGCCATCTCGCCACTCGCCTCCCGCCAGGTCCGGCGTCACCGCTTCTCGCCCCCGGTAGCGCTTTCTTCACGCGCGTGCCGTCACCCGCGGCTGCGCGGTGTCACCAGCCCTCGAGGGGAGCGAAGCTCCGTGGTCCAGATTCTACCCTACGTGAAGGCGTGCCCCGCCTCTGACTGCCGGGACGGTGGTTCCGCTCACCAGTCACGTCGCGGTACGCTCCAGTTCGTCGCCCCAGGCTTGCGGATCGAGACGTGGCAGGCGCGCTGCCCCTTGGCCGCTCCGTGCCAGTGCCAACGCTTTCCAGGAAGAAGAACGCATTCGCCCGTCTCGACCTCGCGCTTGCCCGACTCGTCCGCGACAACGCACCTTCCCTCGACGATCCACAACACCTGGTCGGTCGAGTGCACGTGGGGAATCGTTCGGGCGCCGCCCTCGAAGAACACGGCGATGAGTTCTAGCTCCTCGGACTGCTCGGACGCGACCAGAGACTGTATCCGCACCTCGCCCTCGAAATACTCGGGGTTCGGATGCAGGCTGGCTCGCGCACGCTCGGGCCGCTTGGAATGCACGTCCACGACGAATCTCCCTTTTTTCAACCTGCTCGCGAGCCGTACAGGACATCGTGCCATGACGGCAGCCTGCGGTGTCCGGCTGGAGCGTCAGCCAAGCCTCCGGCCGAACCTGAGGTTCGCGACCCCGGCCTGCTCCGATCGGTCGCATATGTCGTAGCCTCCGCTGGTAGCAGCTGTACCGTACTCGTTTTCGTTGGACCGCTTCAGCACCTCGCTTTCATCTAGTCGGGCCGAGCCCGCGGAGGTTGGACGAACCGTTGCCACGTCAGGGTGTGATGGGCCACGGCGATTCCCAGGCCGCAAGCCGACGGCGTCGCTGCAGCAGCGGCAAGTAAAGCCGTTGCAGCTCCAACACGAGTCTCACCTTCTCACGCAGATCCAGCGTCTCACGCTCGCGGCGCAAATCCGCCTTTCCGGCTCGAAGCGCCGCGATCAGCTCGGCACTGGCTCGCGGACGAGGATTCGATGATGGACGCATGTCCTACCGCTCCAGGCCGAACCGTCGCAGAAGATCCTCGAGGACCTCAGGGTCCAGCGCCTCGGACTCCATCAGCGCCGCTGCGCGTTCCCGCCGTTTCGCCGTGCGCGCGCCCGGCTCGAGGTACAGGGCGACGAGGTACTCCGGCCTGACTACCCGCACGGGTACCTTCTCGTAATGCAGGGTCTCGGCCCGCTCAATGGCTTCGTCCGCAAGCTGATTGTGCGCCGGTAGAAACTGGACGGGCACACCTTCGATCATCACGTGCTCCGCCTTCGAGACGTATCCTCTCTCCCTCGCCCAATCGTAGATCGGCGCCAGAGTCACGATCGGCCCCGTGTCGCCGGGAAGAAACACGAGGACATCAAGGTCATAGGTGGGGATGGGTTCGGACCAGAATGCCAAGGCCATGGCTCCAGCCACGGCATAGTCCTCGACCACACCCGCGGCTCTCATGTCGTTGAGGACCCGCAGCGTGTCCGCGAATGACGTCATCGGCCATGCTCCCCTCCCGCGCGGGAGCAACCCGAGGGGACCCTTGGACAAGGCCGACTCGGCAACATCCATCGCAACATGAAGATGATTCTATCCCAACCTGCCAACCTGCCGCTCCGCGGTAACCGGCCAAGCAATGGCGTTCTTGACGGCGCGGTCGATCGGAGAGCTGGGACCGGTTTGTCGGGGACGCGCCACCCGCTCGTTAGATTCTCTGTGGCGGTTGTTGGACGACGTCAAGCGTTCGCCGGACAGAATCTACCGGAACGGCCGGCGAGCGACTCGGCTATCCGCCGAGGCGTGCCTGCCGGAGGGCGCGCCGGACCTCGCGGTAGACCGCGCCGAACTCCGGGAGCTCGGCCATCTGCGCCGCGAGGCGGACCTGCCAGAGCTTCTTGTAGCGCGCCTCCTTGGCGGTGAACTCCTTGCGCACCTGCGCCAGCGT
>Ga0187892_10001055_pt1 | contig 66713 bp, 64 predicted proteins | sample MA1701073metaG_FD_139345 | JGI IMG/M metagenome (GOLD analysis project Ga0187892, IMG submission 139345) | Bio-ooze microbial communities from a basaltic lava cave in the Kipuka Kanohina Cave System on the Island of Hawaii, USA - MA170107-3 metaG ... | reverse complement strand
GCAACCATTGCGCTCGCGACGGCTTACATGGCGTTCATCGGCATCGTGCTCGCGGCCGCCGGCAGCTGGGTACTGCCTTGGTTCGTGAATCCCGGCGATGCGCACGCCGCGGAAGTCGTCGCGCTCGGCAGCGCGCTCGTGTGGATCGCGGCCGGTTACCAGGTCTTCGATGGGCTCAACCTCGGCAGCGGCCTCGCGTTGCGCGGTGCGGGCGACGCGGCCGTGCCGGCGGGAATGGTGATCCTGCTCTCGTGGTTCGTGTTCGTGCCCCTCGCGCACGCGCTCGCGTTCGCTCCGGGGGAAGGCTTCGTCCACTTTCTGCCGCAGTTCGGACTCGGAGCCGCCGGCGGCTGGCTGGCTGCGCTGATCTACATCTTCGGCCTCGGGATGGTTCTCTACCTGCGCTGGCGCTCGCGCGCCTGGCAACGCATCCGGTTGTAGGAGTTTCACTCCACCGCGGGCGTATCGCGGCGTCGCAGGCCCCACAGGAGCGGCACGAGCGACACCACGATGATCAGGATCGTGACGATGCCGAAATTGTCCTTGATCAGCGGTATGTTGCCGAACACGTAACCGCTCCAGACGAAAATGCCGACCCAGCTCACCGCGCCGATGAAGTTGTGCAGCTGGAAACGGCTGTAACGCATGCGCCCGACGCCGGCCACGAAGGGGGCGAACGTGCGGATGATCGGCACGTAGCGCGAAAGAATGATGGTCTTGCCCCCGTGACGGTCGAAAAATTCCTCCGTGCGCCGCAGGTACTCCACTTTGAGGAAACGGACGTTGCCGCTGAAGGCACGCGGTCCTATCGCCTTGCCGATGGCGTAATTCGTGGTGTTGCCGAGGATCGCCGCAACGGAAAGCAATACGAACACGGGCAGGGGTTGCAAAGTCCCGGAGGAATCCACTGCGGCCAGCGCCCCGACCGCGAACAGCAGCGAGTCCCCGGGCAGGAAAGGCGTCACCACCAGCCCGGTCTCGGCAAAGATCACCAGGAAGAGAATGGCGTAGATCCACACGTCGAAACGGGTGAGCAGGTCCACCAGGTGGCGATCGAGGTGCAGGACGAGATCGATGAGAAAGTTGACCAGTTCCATGGCGCGATTCTAGGGCAGCTCCAGCAGCCTCCGTGGCAATTTCGGCGCCTCGCGCGCCCGATATGGTTTATGGTTGACCGGCCGCCCGGAGCCCTTCCGGGCCGGCACCAGTCCCCGTTGGAGCAACAGTGCACGAGCACGTTCCCCTGATCGCCACAATTGCCGTCGGTATCGCGCTCGCCTTCATCGGCGGCATGGTGGCCACCAAGGCACGGCTTTCCCCGATCGTGGGCTACCTGCTGGCGGGCATTGCCGTCGGCCCTTTCACTCCCGGTTTCGTCGCCGATGCCGGGATCGCGGCGCAGCTCGCGGAGATCGGCGTGATCCTGCTGATGTTCGGCGTGGGAATGCACTTCTCGCTGCGAGACCTGCTGGAGGTGCGCGGCATCGCGCTCCCGGGCGCGATCGTGCAGATCGCAGCGGCCGTCGGCCTCGGCCTCGCGGCAACGCAGTTCTGGGGCTGGAGCTTGCCGGCCGGCGTGGTGTTTGGGCTCGCGCTCTCGGTGGCGAGCACGGTTGTCCTCCTCCGCGCGCTCGGGCAGCGCGGCATGCTCGATTCTCTCGAGGGGCGCATCGCCATTGGCTGGCTGGTGGTCGAGGACCTGGTGATGGTCCTGGCGCTGGTCCTGCTGCCGACGCTGGCTGTCGCCTGGTCCGGGACCGGTGAGCCCGATCTGCGCGCGCTCGGGATCGACGTCGCTATTCTCGTCGGCAAGATCGGCCTGTTCTTCCTGGTGATGCATTTCGTCGGCGTGCGCCTGTTTCCCTGGCTGTTCGCACAGGTCGCGAATGCCGGATCGAAGGATCTGATCACGCTGTTCGTGATCACAGTGGGTCTGGGCATCGCGTACGGCTCGGCCAGGCTGTTCGGCGTTTCGTTCGCACTGGGTGCGTTCTTCGCGGGCGTGGTGATCAACGAGTCACGCCTGGCCGAGCGCGTCGCGTCCGAGGTGCAGCCGCTCGAGAATGCGTTCGCGGTGCTGTTCTTCGTGTCCGTCGGCATGCTGTTCGATCCCAACATCGTGGTCGCCATGCCGCTGCAGGTCCTGGTCGTGCTGGGTATCGTCGTCGCGGGCAAGTCGCTCGCGGCGCTGCTGATCGTGCTCGCCTTCCGCTATCCGTTGCGTGCCGCGCTCACCGTGTCGGCATCGCTGGCGCAGATAGGCGAGTTCTCTTTCATACTGGGAGCACTCGGCGTCTCGCTGGGATTGTTCCCGCGCGAGGCACAGAGCCTGATTCTCGCTGGCGCGTTGTTCTCGATTGCCTTCAATCCCCTGGTGTTCGCCACCATCGACCCGGTGCGCAACTTCGTGAATCGACACCCTGCACTCGCAGGCCTCGTGAAGCGCCTGCAACGGGACCCCGAGATCCACGAGGGTGCCAGGCAGGCGGCCAGGATGCGCGATCACGTGGTCCTGGTTGGCTATGGGCGCGTCGGTCAATCCATCGCCGACCAATTGCGCGCGCAATCGATTCCGCACGTGGTCGTGGAGCAGAACCGGGAGATGCTGCGTGAACTGGAGCAGCACGAGACGCCCGCCGTGCCGGGCGACGCCTCGATCCGTGAAGTGCTGGAGCGCGCCAACCCGGCCCGCGCGCGCCTGGTGGTGATCGCGGTGCCGGACGTTTTTCACGCGGTGCGCATCCTCGACAACGCGCGGCGCGTCAATCCGCACATCGACGCGGCGGTGCGCACGCACAGCACCGACGAGCTGGCATTCGTCCGGGCCCGCGGTGTGGGAATCGCGCTCATGGCGGAGCGCGAGCTGGCCAACGGCCTGGCCGAGTACGTCGTGCGAACGTACCGGCAACGTACGGCGACGCCGGGCGATTCCGACGCAGCCTGACGCAGCTCAGGCGTTGGCGGGCTGGCTGGCAGCCGGCACTCGCGATTCCGGAGCACGTTCCAGCGCGGGCGGAATCAGCTTGTACATCACCGGCGTGACCAGGCGCGCCAGCAAGGTCGATGAAATCAGCCCGCCGATGATGACCCACGCCATCGGCGAGTAGAGCGCACTCTGCTGCAGCGCGAGCGGCAACAGCCCGCCGATCGCGGTCAGCGACGTGAGCAGGATCGGCAGGAAGCGGATCTCGCCCCCCTTCTCGATCGCCGCATCCAGCGGCATGCCCTCGGAGCGCAGCTGGTTGGTGAAATCCACCAGCAGGATCGAGTTCTTGATCTCGATGCCGAGCAGGGCGATGAACCCGATGAACGCCGTGAAGGACAGCGAGTTCCCCGTGAACAGCAGCGCCAGCAGACCTCCCATGACGCCGAACGGGATCACGGTAGCGACGATCAGCGTGCTCTTGAAACTCCCGAACTCGAGCACGAGCACCGCGAGAATGCCGAACACCGCGACAATGATGGCTGCACCCAGCCCGGCGAAGCTCTCCTCGCGGCTCTGTGCTTCGCCACCCAGCGCATAGCCGTAGCCGCGTGGCCAGGCCATCGCGTCCAGTTGCTCCGCGATCGCGCGCGTAACCTTGTCGGTGTTGTAACCGGAGGCAGTGAACGCAGTGATCTCGTTCGCGCGCTCCCGCTCATAACGCTGGATGAGGGTCGGCGAGCGCGAGAACTCGAGAGCCGCCAGCTGACCGAGCGGCACCAGTCCGCCGCTCGCGGAAGTGACTTTGACATCCGCGAGCGCAGCGAGGTCAGGCCGGTCGATCAGCGGCGTGCGCACGACGATGTCGTATTCCTCGCCGTCCGTGTCGCGATACTGGCCCGCGATTGCACCCGCGACGGCGAGCCGCACGGCGCGATCGAACTCGATGACCGGCACGCCCAGCAGGGCGGCCTTCTGGCTGTCGACGGCCAGGCGCAGATCGGTGCGCGCCACGCGCAGCGGATTGTTGACGTCGCGCGCGCCCGGGGTGCTCTCGATGATCCGGGTGACGTCACGAGACACGTGCTCCAGGCCCGCAAGATCCGGGCCGATGACGCGTACCTCGATCGGCGCATCGAGCGGCGGGCCGTTCTCGAACTCGCGGATGCTGATGCGCGCGTTGGGATACTGGTCCAGCTCGCGCCGCAGTTCCTCGAGCCTGCGCGGCGTCTCGCGCGGCGAATACCCGTCGAGCTGCACGAACACTTCGGCGAAGTTACGCGAGTCGTTCCTGGGAATGACGTTGTAATAGACCATCGGGTTGCCGTGCCCGAGGTTGGAGAAGTAGTGACGCACCTCCGGACGCCTGCGCAGCGCCTGCTCGGTGAAATCGAGCGCACGCCCGGTCTCCGCCAGGCTGGTACCGTCCGGCGTTTCCACCCAGACCAGGAACTGCGGCGTGTCCGCCTTCGGGAACAGGCTGAAGCCGATGACGGGCACGAGAAGCAGGCTCAATCCAACGAGCGCCAGGCTGGCGGCAACGGTCGCCAGCGGCCGCGCCAATGCGCGATGCAGGAGTGGCTGATAGAAGCGCTGGATGCCCTGCATGGTCCTGCGCAGGAACCAGTTGCCGTGCGGATCCTCGTTCTCGCGCAGCAGCCGGCTCGCGAGGAACGGAATCACGGTGAGCGCGATGATCAGCGAAGCGCCGACCGTGTAGAGCACGGTGGCCGGCAGCACGCGAATAAACTTGCCTGCCGTGCCCGGCAAAGCGAGCAGGGGCAGGAACGCCAGCGCAAGACACGCCGTGCAACCGAGGATGGCGATGAAGATCTGCCGCGTGGCCTGCAGCGCAGCCTCGTAGCGCGTGCGTCCTTCCCGCAGGTGGCGAGCGATGTTCTCGACCACCACGACGGAGTCGTCCACGAGCAGGCCGAGCGCCACGACGAAGCCGGCGATCGATATCTGGTCGAGCGAGAAACCGGTGAAGTACAGGCACGCGACGCCCATGGCGAGCGACAGCGGAATCGAAACCATGACGATACCGGCCGCGCGCAGGCCGAGGGGCAGCAGGGTGATGGCGACCAGCGCGATTGCCAACCCCAAGTCGGTCGTGAGGCGCTCCAGCCGGGTCGCCACGTTGGCCGACTGGTCGAACCCGCGCTCGAGCCGGATGCGCGCCGGCAGCTCCTTTTCGAAGTCATCGAGCTCGGCGTAGATCGCCGCGCGCGTGTCGAAGATGTTGCGGCCCGATTTCTGGTTGGCGGTGACGAAGAGGGCGCGCTCGCCATCGAAACGGCCGACGTACGCATGCTCCTGCGTCGCCCACTCGACGTCCGCGACGTCCTGGATGCGGACCAGGCGGCCGTCGTCGGCGCGCACGGCCGACTGCCGCACTTCGTCGAGGCTCGCATAGCTGCCGCTCGTGCGCAGGCTGAAACTGCGGCTGCCCACGTCGACGATGCCTGCGGGGATGTCCGCGTTCTCGCTCTGCAATGCGCCGATCACTGCAGCGGGCGCGACGTCGAGAGCGGCCATGCGCTCGAGGTCGACGGCAATGTGCAGCTCGCGTTTCGGGAACGCCCACGTCTCGGACTGCCGCACGCCCGGCACGCGCTTGAGCCGGTCGCGCAACTCGCGCGAGTAGTCTTCGAGCTCCCGGTACGGCGCTTCGGCCGACACCAGCGCCAGCTGCACCACGTTCACGAGGCCCGGGTTCATCTTGCGGATCTCGATGCGCTGGATGTCCGCCGGCAGTTGCGGACGCAGCGCGTTCAGCTCGCGCAGCACCTCGTCGTACTTTTCGTCGGCGTCGACGTTCGCTTCGAACTCGGCAATGACCGCCGCCACGCCGTCGTTGACGATCGACTCGAGCTTCTTGAGGTCCTCGAGCTCGGCCAGCGCGTCCTCGACGGGTTTGGCGACCAGGCGTTCCATGTCCACCGGGTCGGCGCCGGGGAAGATCACCGAGATGATGAAACCCGGGATCGGGAAATAGGGATCTTCGCTGCGCGGGATGTCGCGCCACGCCGTCCAGCCCATCGCCACCATGAGCAGGAATGCCACCAGCATGAACTGGTAGCGTCGCAGCGGAAATTCGAGCCAGGTCATGAGCGCGACAGGTTCCGCGTGCCCGGCATCACTGCGCCGCGGCCGCGTCCAGCACGGCGATGCTTGCGCCATCAGTCAGGTAGGCAGCGCCATCCGTGACGACGCGCTCGCCGGGCGTGGCGCCGCGCTTGAGCGCGACACGATCCCCGTCGATGAAAGCGACATCGACGCGCCGCCGGCTCACGCGCGAACCGCTCGCGTCCGGAACATAGACCGAAGCAGTGCGGCGATCGCCCTCGACGATGGCTCCGATCGGGACGTAGGCGAGCTGGTTGGACGCTTTCGCCGGCCGGATGCGCACTCTTGCCACCATGCCGCTGGCGACTTCCAGCGACCCCGCGTCCACTTTCACTTCGACATCGAACGTGCCCGTGCGCGGATCGGCAGCACGGGAAACCTCGCTCACGATTCCGGGAAGGTGACGGTCCCAGGCGTCGAGCTCGACCGTGGCGGAGTCGCCGAGATGGACGGTGACCACGTCGCGATCCGCCAGCGCGACACGGACGACATACCCCTGTTCCGCGTTGGACAGCACCAGCACCGGCGAGCCACCAGCCACCAGCTCGCGCTCCTGCGCGAGCCGCCGCAGCACGGTGCCGCCCGCGGGCGCACGAATCGCCGCGTAGCCGGAGTTGAACTCTGCCGAACTGAGAGCGGCCTGCGAAACGGCGGCTGCTGTGCGCGCGTCCTCGAGTTGCTCGAGCGTGATGACGTCGTCGCGGTACAGGTTCTCGGCGCGTTGCAGGTCCCGCCTGGCTTTGGCCGCATTCTCACGCGCCTGCGTGACCGTTGCACCGATCTCCGTGCGTTCCAGTTCGGCGAGCAGCTGGCCTTTCTCGACGACCGCGCCCTCGTCCACGAGGATGCGCCGAATGATGCCTCCGACCTTGAACGAGAGATTCGCCTGGTCCTTGGCCTGCAGCAGCCCACTGGCCTGGATCGCCGGGACGCCCGGACCCAGCACGACTTCTGCCGTACGCACGCGCTGCGGTGGGGGTCCGGTCACCGGATCGCCGGCTCCGTCCGAACAGCCCGCAACGACGAAGAGCAGGCTCGCAAGTGTCATCAGTCGCGTCATTTCGCGACCTCCGCCGGGGCTGGTGTGCCGCGCGCGAAATCCAGTTCGGCCAGGCGAGACAAGAGCTCGAAGCGAGTGAGGGTGTAGTTCAGCTCCGCACCGGTGAGCGTGGTGCGCGCGTCGAGAAACTCAACCTGGCTGATGGTTCCGGCATCGCGCTTGCGAGCGGCAATCTTGAATGCCTCGCGCGCCGCTTCCTGTCTCGCTTCCGCCGTAGTCACGGCTCGTAGTGCCGCCTGGGCGTTGCCATGAGCCTGTTCGACCTCGAGAGCGATGCGGCTCACCGATGCTTCGTGCTGCACCTCGAGCGAACGCGCTGCCAGCCGCGCCTGCGCGAGACGTGCGCGGTCCTGGTTGCCGTTGAAAAGGCTCCAGCTGAAGGTCAGGGAAGCAATGGAGTAGTCATCGTCCGGACCGGTACTGAACTCTTCTCCCTGGATTCCGGACTCCACCGCGAGCGCGACCACGGGCTTGAACCGCGCGCGGGCCGCGTCCACTTCCGCGCGGGCGGCGTCCGCGCCCGCCGCCAGTTGTCGCAGCTCGGAACGTTCCTGCACGGCGCGGCGTTGCAGTTGCTCGAGTGCCGCGAGATTGGGCGACAGCAGGGTCGGCAACACGGCGGGTTCCACTGGCGCTTCTAGCGGCCGGTTCAGCAGGAAGTTGAAGTAGCTGCGCGTGATGTCCACGCGGTTCGCCGCCTCGACCCGCTGCTGCTCGACATCGAGAAGCTCGGCCTGCGCGCGCAACACCTGGTCGCGCGTGACACGACCGTTGTCGTGCAGACTGCGGCTCACCCGCAGGTTCTCCGCGAGCAGCTCACGGCTCGCATCCACGATGGCGAGGCCTTCCCGGCTGCTCATCCACTGGTGATACCCGACGCGGATGTCGCGGACGAGGGTGCGCGCGACCGTCTCTCGCGTGGCGCGCTGCGCATCCGCCTGCGCACTCCTTGCATCCACTCCCGCCGAGATCGCGGGGGCGTAAAGGGGCTGCGTCACCCGCACGAAGGTTTGTTGTTCCTTCTCGCGCAGGAAGCGGAACTCGGTGTTCTGGATCGTTCCGAACGCAGGCGGCTGGCCCTGTGCGGCGAGCAGATCGTTGAGCGTGGAGTAAACGGGATTCAGCAGGTCGCCCAGCGGCAACTCGATGGTGCGACCGCCGCTCGCCCGCGAGGCGCGCATCTCGAGGGAAGCCGCGGGCAAATAGCGCCCGCGCGCTTCCTGTAGCGCAGCGAGACTCTGCTCGACGCTGAAATTTTCACGCTGCAGCGCAAGGTTGCCTGCGAGACCCGCAGCAACGTACTCCGAGAGCACTTCGTCTATGGGTCGTTCCACAGGCCGCTCCTGTGCCGCGGCCAGTGCGACTCGCGCGCCGGCAAGAACCACGAGACAGGCAACGATGGAGCGCGTTCGTGATGTGCGGGGTGCGTGCATGCCTGCTTCCTTGCTTCAGCCCCGGCGTCCGGGCGATCGCGCGACGCGCAAGCTCGCGGCGATCGAGTGAGAAGCCATCTCGAGTGCGTGACGCAGGAGCCGGTCGGGCTTCACGCCGTCGTGGGCGAGCATGTTTTTCTTGGTGATCGTCAGCTGCAGGATCCCGTGCATGAAGCCCCACAGCGTGGTGGCGGTCAGGCGCCGGTCGCCGATGTCCTTGCGGATCGAGCCGTCGGCAATTCCGGCCTCGAGGGTCTCCACCAGGAAATCGATGATGGCGTCGCCGGCCGCGATGCAGCCGTGCTGCGAGTTGTAACGCTCGGGGTCGGGCTCGATGGATTCGAAGCGCGCCAGCGCATCGAAGTGCACCGGGCGATCCTGCGAGAACTGCACGTACGCGGCGCCGATGGCCTGGATCCTGTCGACGCCACGGCGGTGTGCAGCCGCGGCGGCCACGAAGCGCTCGCGCAGCTCGTTGAGCCCGCGCTCGCACACGCCCATGAGCACGTCGCCCTTGTCCTCGAAGTACACGTAGAGGAGCGCGCGCGACAGCCGCGCGCGGCGCGCCACCTGGTCCATGGTTGCGCTGCCGGGGCCGACGCGCGCAAACACCGCTTCGGCGGCGTCGAGGATCTCGTTGCGCCGGCGTTCCTTCTCTTCCTGGCGGCGTTGCTGCAGTTGCGACACGGGTGAAGGAGTATCGGGCCGCGCTTGCGCGGCACGTGGATCAGGAAACGGGGTGGCGAATGTACGCGGCCCGTTGACACTGTGTCAATTACTTGATGGACGTCCAGCCACGCGGCCGGGACGAAGAACCCAGGCCGCCAGGCGCCGCACCGAGGTTGCCAGGCGATCGATGTCGTCGTGAGTGTTGTACACGTGCGTGGCCGCGCGCAGGCCTTCGAAGTTCGCGCCCGGCAGCCTCAGCGCACTGACCGCGATGCCGTGGTCGCGCTGCAGGCGCGTCGCGAGCTCCGCGCTGTCGATACCGGGCAGCTGGAACGCGAGGATCCCGGACCACACCTCGGGGTGCGAGGAACTCAGGATACGCAGACCCGGAACGGCCTGGACCTGCATGCGCAGGTACCACGCGAGCTCGCGAACGCGCGCCGTCACGCGCGCGGTGCCGATCTGCCGCTGGAACTCGATCGCCGGCCGCACGCTGCGCACGAGCGGCGCGAGGTGGTCGAAGTCGTAGCAGTACTTGCGCATCGCGGCCGGCCACGAAGATCGCAACTCGGCGGCGTGGCTCGCCAGCGCTCCGTCACGTCCCGCGGCGTCCCATTCGTCCTGCCCCGCGACCGTGCAGGGCCAAACGCGGTGGCGCGCGGCATCGCGCAGGTACAGGAAGCCCGTTCCCTCGGGACCATTCAGCCACTTGTGGAAACTGCCTGCGTAGAAATCGCAGCCCAGGTCGCGCAACGAGAGCGGCATCATGCCGACTGCCTGCGCACCGTCGACGACGGACAGGATGTTGCGCGAGCGCGCCATTTCGCACAGCGCGCGCACCGGCAGCACTGAGCCATCGGTACATTGCACGTGCGAGAAGGAGAGCACGCGCGTGCGCGGCGTGATCGCACCGGTGAGCGCATCGATGACGAGTTGCGGGTGTGGCAACGGCGATGGCAGTGGTACCTGCGTTACCTTGGCGCCACGGCGCTTGGCCGCGAGCAACCATGGATAGATGCCGGCGGCATGTTCGTGCGTCGTCGTGACGATTTCGTCCTCGGCAACGAAATCGAGCCCGTTGGCCACCAGGCCGAGCGCTGCGGTCGTTCCCGTCGTGAAGGTCAGTTCGTCGGCCTGGGCTCCCAGGAAAGTGGCGATGGTTTCCGCGAGGTCGCGAACCGTCGCGCCGTTGTTCGATTCGGCATAACGCTGCGGATTGCGGCTGCGCGCCTCGCGCTGCCGGTACTCCTCGATGAGCACTCGCATCAGGCTGGGTCCGGACACCGCCGTGTTGAGCCAGGCCACGCCCCGGTCGACGACCGCCTGCTGTCGCACGAAATCCCAGAGCTCGCGTCCCGAAGTCGGCAGTTCCTGGGCCGTTGCCAGGGCCGGGAGGGCGCTCGCGCCAGCCGCCAGGGCGGCCATGAATTCGCGTCTGCTCAATGACATGCGTTTCCCTCCGCCGCGGCCCACTCCCCGCTGGATGGGTGCGCCTATTTGACCGGTCCACCCGGGGGGCTTGCAAGATAAGACCGAACGGTCTTAAACTGCCGCCCCATGAGCAAGGGAGAAGAGACCCGCCTGAGGATCCTCGAACGCGCGGCGCCGCTGTTGAACCGCCATGGCTTCAGCACCGCGCCGGTGTCCGAGATCATGCGCGCGACCGGATTGCAGAAGGGCGGCCTCTACAATCATTTCGCCAGCAAGGAAGAGCTCGCCCTCGCCACGTTCGATCACGTGATGGCGCAGGTCAATCGCCGCGTGCAGGAAGTGCACGCCAGCAAGCGCTCGCCGGTCGAACAGCTGCTCGCCCATATAGACCTGATCTGCGGCGGCCACACCATCCTGGAAGGCGGTTGCCCGATTCTCAACAGCATCGTCGAGAGCGACGACGCCAATCCGGCGTTGCGCGAACGGGTGCGCGCGGTGCTGGACAAGTGGCGTCGTTACCTGTCGCACGTGGTCGCGGACGGCATCGTGCGCGGCGAGATCCGCGCCGACGTGAATCCCGACGAGGTCGCGACGCTGCTGATCGGCATGCTCGAGGGTGCTCACCTGCTGAGCAATTTCTACCGTGACGACGTGCATCGCCAGCGCATGGCGCAGCACCTCAGCGCTTACGTGAACGGCGCTTTGCGCGCCCGGGAATGACCTTTTTTTGCCTCTGTACAGACCGATCGGTCTCTTACGAACCAATGCGGCCGGATGGGAGAGCTGATATGAGTACCGCCCAGAACCGACACACACGCGCCTTCGCCCTGACATTGGGCGTCACGTTGGGGCTGATCTTCGCCGTCCTTGGCGTGTTGAGCGCCGTGGGTGCCGTCACTGGCGTCGCGAATCGGGATCAGGGCCCGGTTCCTGCCACGCCTGGCGCAACCTTCGCGACCACCTACTCCACTGAGTGGAGCACCCCGGCCGATGCACGGCTCGCGCTCGATGCGCAAACCGCACTGGTCGAGCGAATTGCCGCGGCGCACGGGAGCGCGTGGCGAATCGTTTCAACGACCACGCAGGTGCGCACGCGCAGCGCACGCGGTGCGCGCCTGGCAAAGGCGGTCGCACGCTTCGAGCGCATCTTCGAACTGCAACTGCCGCACGATCGCGATGAATTCGCACTGCGACGCGCGCTCGACAGTGTGCAGGTTGCGGCTCGGGGCAGCGTCGGCGCGACCCATCTGCCGCGCGTGACTGCGGCTGCGGACAACCTCAGGTACGCGGTCGATAGGTGAGCCAGTCGGGAAAGCCCCAGCTGAAGCGAATGGCGGCCAGTCGCACCAGCGTGATCGCGACGACGGCCGAGATCGCTGCGAACTGTGCAGGCACGGGTCCGGCGGCGCGCAGGGCAACGAAGAGCGCGCCCCCGATCAGGATCGGCGTCATGTACAGCTCCCGCCGCATGAGCAACGTCGGCTGACCTGTCAGCACGTCTCGGATCAAGCCACCGCCGATCCCAGTGATCACTCCCATTACGATCGCCACGCTGGGACTGAAACCCAGTCGTAGCGTCTTGTCCGCCGCGAGCACGGTGAAGAGCGCCGTCGCGATCGCATCCAGGTAGAGAAACCCCAGGTAGGTCGAGCGGAACAGCTTCTCGAAGAAGAACGTGGCGAGCGCCGCGCCCGCTGCGACGTGCAGGTAGGTTGGATCGACGAGCCAGAACACCGGCGCATTCAGCACCATGTCGCGGATCGTGCCGCCGCCGATGGCGGTGACGACGCCAATGACGATGAAACTCATCACGTCCATGTTCTGGCGCGCAGCCGCCAGCACGCCCGTGACCGCGAACACCGCGGTGCCGAACTGGAACAACAGGGCTTGCCACTCCCCGAACTCCATCACCGCGCCTCGAGCCCCGGTGGCCGTTCGAGCTCCCATAGATTCACGCCCATGCCACGTCGCAGGTACAGACCACCGCCGAGATGATCGAAGTGCCGCGCCAGGCGGCTGCGATACCAGGTTGCGGGGCGCAGGTGCACGTTGCCGTCGGTGAGCGATTGATCGCAGCGATAGTGCCAGTCTTCCCGCGTCAGCGCGCTGAAATAGAGCGCGCGGCGCGTGACGCGCGCGAGGTTGGCCATTGCCTGGCGCGCTTCGGCTTCGTCGACGTACTGCAGCACGTCGTAGCAGATCACGAGATCGTAGGGCGTTCGTGTCCGATGGGCGGCGAGGGATCCCTGCGTCCATCCGTGCTTGCGGCAGAGATACTCGCTCACCTCGAGGCCCAGGTAGCGCGCGGACGGGAACTGTGCCAGCAGCGGTCGGCGCATCCATCCGAGTCCGCAGCCCGCGTCCAGGATCGAACGGATCGACAGTTCGCCGTACTTGAGGTAAGCGGCGATGAACCGGGCACGCCGGGCCATCTCGAGGCGGCTGGTGACCGCGGTCCGGCGCGACTCGTAGTGTCGCGCGTAGTAGGCCGCGTCGAATCGCGAAACAGCGGCACGCACGCGGTCAGCAGCAACGCGTCGGGCCGCTGAAGCGGCGCTGCTGTTCTGTCACGTAGAAGGTACGACGGTCCATCGGCTCACGCTCCGGGTGGTGCGAGCGCTCGTGCGCGGCGTAGCGCTCGTATGCGTCATCGCCGCTCACCGCGCGCACTGCGCGCCACAGCGCATCCACCCAATTGAGAGATACCTTCTTCATGCGAGCTGCGTGCGGACGTAGGCCGCTTCCGTGTCCATCGGCGCGCGGCGGCCGCGCAGGTGCCGATAGCAGACGCGCACCATGTCGAGCACGATGATCCACACCAGGACCAGGAACAGAGCGGTCAGCCAGCCGTCGAGCCTCTGGTTGAAGATGAGCTGCGGCGCGACGGCGGCGCGGTCGGGGGAAAGTGCGCCCGCTGCCAGTTTCGCAGCGAGATCGCCGGCTGCGGCAAAGAAGCCCGTCTTCGGGTCGGCGCTGAAGATCTTCTGCAGCGCGGCCGTGGTCGTCACGATGACCAGCCAGGCGAGCGGCGCCGCACTGATCCACGCGTAACGCAGTCGCCCGGACCTCACGAGGATGGCCGTCACGACGGTAAGCGCGATCGCGGCCAGCAACTGGTTCGCGATGCCAAACAGCGGCCAGAGGATATTGATGCCGCCGTTGGGATCGATGACGCCGATATAGAGAAAGTAACCCCACGCGGCGACCACGAGCAGGCTGGACAGGAGCACCGACGGATACCACGAGCACTCGCCCAGCGGTTTCCAGATCGCGCCGAGCACGTCCTGCATGATGAAGCGCGCCACGCGCGTGCCCGCGTCCAGCGTCGTGAGGATGAAGATCGCCTCGAACATGATCGCGAAGTGGTACCACATCGCGAGCAGCCCGCTGCCGAAGGCGGAGCCGAAAATGCTGGCCATGCCGACCGCGAGCGACGGCGCGCCGCCGGTACGGGCGAACAGTGTCTGTTCGCCCATCTGGTGGGCAAGCACCTGCATCTGTTCGGCGGTAACGGGGAAACCCCAACCCGAAATCGTCGCGGCTGCCGTCTGCGGGTCGGCGCCGACGATACCGGCCGCCGAGTTGATCGCGAAATACACGCCCGGGTCGAGCACGCACGCGGCAATCAGCGCCATGACGCCGACGAAGGATTCCAGTGCCATCGAGCCGTAACCGATCATCGGCGCGTCGGTCTCGCGCGCCAGCAGTTTCGGGGTCGTCCCGGAGGACACGAGCGCGTGGAACCCGGAAATGGCGCCGCACGCGAGCGTGATGAAGAGGAACGGGAACAGCTCGCCGGCGAAGATCGGACCGGTGCCGTCGATGAAGCGCGTCAACGCCGGCATCTTCACTTCGGGACTGAGCAGGCCGATGGCGACCGCGAGCAGGGCGACGGTGCCGAGTTTCACGAAGGTGGAGAGATAGTCGCGCGGCGCGAGCAGCAACCACACCGGGAGCACCGCCGCGATGAAACCGTAGGCGATGACGAAACCCGCGAGGGTTCGTCCATCCAGGTCGAATGCTTCGCGCCAGCCCGGCGTTGAATGTACCCACCCACCCGCGGCAACACTCAGGATCAGCAGGCCAACGCCGAGCAGCGATGCCTCGAGCACGCACCCGGGCCGGATCGAGCGCAGGTAGACCCCGACGAGCAGCGCGATCGGGATGGTGGCGAAGACCGTGAAGCTCGACCATGCGCTGTGCGTCATGGCTTTCACGACGACGAGGCCCAGTACCGCAATCAGGATGATGCAAATGGCGAGGGTCGCGATCAGTGCCGCGGTTCCGCCGATGTGGCCCAGCTCGTCACGGGCCATCTGGCCGAGGCTGCGGCCGTCGCGCCGCACGGAACAGTACATGACCAGCATGTCCTGCACGCAGCCGCCGAGCACCGCGCCGACCAGCAGCCACAGCGTGCCGGGCAGGTAACCGAATTGCGCGGCCAGCGTCGGGCCGACCAGCGGGCCGGCGCCCGCAATGGCCGCGAAATGATGGCCGAACACGATCCAGCGATTCGTAGGCATGAAATCGCGGCCGTTGTTCAGCCGTTCCGCGGGGGTCGCCCGCGTGGCGTCCAGCGTGAGCACGCGTGCGGCGATCCAACCGGCGTAGAAACGGTACGCCACCAGGTAAACGCAGATGGCGGCGACCACGAACCAGGCGGCATTGATGCTTTCGCCGCGATTCAGCGCGATACCGCCCAGCGCGGACGCGCCCAGCACAGCGATGGCGACCCACAACAGAACCTTGCCTGGCTGCTTCATAGGGCTCCTCAGGGATTCGAGCCGGATTCTGAAGCGCGCGCAGCAGGGAATCCAGCTACCTTCGATATCCTCAGCCAGCCTCGTGGCACCTGCCGTTCAACTTGCTCAACCTTGGGGAGATCCGAATGAGGAAGAATCCGCTGGCGCAGGGCCTGGTCCGGCGCACGTCCCTGGCCCTCGCGCTCGCCTGTCTGCCCGTCCTCGCGGCGGAACAGCCGGCGCCTGCACGCGAGACGTTCCACCTGCACGAGCAGGGAGAGAAGGAGTGGGGATACGCGCAGGCAGTGCGCGTCGGCAACACGATCTACATCTCGGGGACCACCGGTCGCGGTGAGACTCTCGAGCAGCAATTGCAGGCGGCCTACGATCGAATCAGCAGGACGCTTGCGCACTTCGGAGCGAAGCCCACCCAGATCGTGAAGGAAACGATTTTCACCACCGACATGGAGGCTCTGCAGGCCGCGCAGCCTTCCCGCAGGAAGTTCTACGGCGATCACACGCCCGCCTCGAGCTGGATCGGCATCGACCGGCTGTTCGTGCCGCCACTCAAGATCGAGATCGAGGTGATCGTGGTCCTCGACTGACCGCACGTGCCCGCCGCCCGGCCTGGGCGCCCTGGATTCAGCGGTTGGCCGGCGGCGGCAGGACGTTCAGTCGGATCCAGTGCGCGAGGATCACGCGAGCGCACTCGCGAAACTCGTCGAAGTCGATGGGCTTGCGCACATAACCGTTCGCGCCGAGCTGGTAGGCCCTGAGCACGTCCTGCGATTCGCGTGACGACGTCAGCGCGACGACCGGGATATGGCGGGTCTGCAGGTCCGCGCGCAATCGCCGCAGCACTTCCAGGCCGTCCAGTTTCGGAAGATTCAGGTCGAGCAACACGAGCTTGGGCATTTGCCGGGCCGGTTCCCGCGTCGTGAGACGGGCGATCGCTTCCTCGCCATCGCGTGCCACATCCACCTCGCAGGGAATGCCCGCCGAGCGAATGGCATGCATCGCCAGCACCTCGTCGTCCTCGTTGTCCTCGACGAGCAGGATGCGCGGCAGCGGGCTTTGCAGGGAGGAGGGATTCGTGCTCATGCGCCCGCCAGGGTGAAATAGAAAGTCGCGCCCTGGCTCGGCGCGCTCTCAGCCCAGAGCTGCCCGCCATGCCGCTTGACGACTCGCTGCACGATCGCGAGTCCGATGCCCGTGCCCGAGAGCTCGCCCGCGTGCAGCCGGCGAAACGCGGTGAACAGCCTCTCGACGTAGGCCATGTCGAAGCCCGCGCCATTGTCCCTCACGTACGCAACAGCCTGGTTGAGCTTGCGCGTGACTCCGATCTCGATGCGCGGCTTCTCGACGTAGCGCGTGAATTTCCAGGCATTGTCGAGCAACTGCAGCAGCGCGATCCGCAGCAGGCCGGCGTCCGCGCTCGCCTCCATTCCCGGCTGGATGACGATTTCGATATCGCGGCCCGGCTCCGCGCGACGCAACGCGGCGATGCAATCGGCGGCCGTCGAGCTGAGGTCGATGCGCGTGCGCTCGATGTCCGTGCGCGCGACCTGTGCGAGCGTCAGCAGGTCGTCGATCAGGACTCCCATGTCCTGCGCCCGCTGGCGAATGCGCGCCAGCAGGTGAACCGTTTCCGCATCCGCGGCCGGACCGAGGCGCTCCGTCAGGATCTGTCCGAACCCATCGATGCTGCGCAACGGGGCGCGCAGATCGTGCGCCACCGAGTAACTGAACGATTCCAGCTCGCGGACGGCGACCTCCAGGTCGCTGGTGCGCTGTCGCACGCGCTCTTCGAGCTCGACGTTGAGGCCCTGCAGCTTGTCTTCCGCGATCTTGCGAGCGGTGATGTCGTGCGCGACGCACTGGTACTCGAGCAGTCCGCCTTCGCTGTCGCGCACCGCGCGCCTGGACCAGACGTGCCAGCGAACGGAGCCGTGCGGATCGATGGACCGATGCTCGTAGGACGCGTCGCCCTCCGTCTCCACGCGTGCCCATAGCTGCTGCAGTGGCGCGCGCTCGGCATCCGGCAGGAAATCGGTGAAGCGGCGTCCGAGCAGGTCCTCGCGATCGCGGCGGTAGTATCGGCAGTACGCGTCGTTGACGAACGTGAGTCGTCCATCGGCCAGCATGCGGGAGATCAGGTCGTCCGAAGCCTCGACCGTCGCCCGATAGCGCGCCTCGCTGGCGCGCAGCGACAGGTCGGCGTCGAGGCGCTGCGCCTCGAGTTCCTGCAGGCGGTCGCCCATGGTGTCGAAGGCGGCCGCCAGTCCTTGCATTTCCCGGCTTCCTGCCGTTTCCCCGTCCAATCCACTGCGTGCCGTGAGATCACCGTGGCCGAGGAGTTTCGCTTGCGTAGCGAGCGCCGCCATGGGCCGGAGCACCGAGCGGCGCAGCAACGCAACCGCTGCGACGGCGAGCAACCCGGACAGGAAGAACGCGCCGATCGCTCGCGACACGGTGTGGCGCCAGCCAGTGTCGAGGGTCGCCGCAACGTTTCGTTCGAACGCCAGCACGAGAGCGGCCCGGTTCGCCGCGTCGCGGATTGGCACCGTGAACGACACTCGCTCGTGCGCGCGATCGACGAGCGTCACGGTACCGCGATCGCCCAATGCGCGGGCGATCTGCGCCGGCGGCACAGCTCGTCCAGTTCCTGGTCCGCGTGCGATGACAGTTCCATCGGGTCGCGCAAGGACGAGTTCGTTCAGGTGGCCCGCGCGGCCGATCCGCTGGACCAGCGCCTCGGTGTCGTTGGTATCGCGACCGGTGAGTTCGTCGAGCTCGCCCTCGATCGCGACCCGCAGCGCCTCGGCGAGCAGCTGTCCCTCGCGGGCTTCCTGTTCGAACACGAGGTTGCGTGCCTGCTGGTGGGCGGTCGTGACGATGACGACTGCGCCCAGCAGGGCGAGACCCGTAACCGCGCCGATAATGCGCGTCGACAGCGTTATTGAAGAAGCACTCACCGCAAACCCCGCGTCAGGGTCGCGCTGAGCGACTCCGACACTCTCCCGTGGAGCCCGCCGTGTGGCGCCGTTGGTCAACGGCGCGGTCCCGGCGCGGCCTGATTATTGAGACCCGCTATGGGGCAAATTATTGGGGATGGGCGGTGCCGGTCGCCGTGAGAAAATCCCTCAATCCCGCTTGGCGAAAACGCGCGTTGTTGCGTCGCAGGCCTCTGACACCCCGAAAGTGCGCGTTCTAGGTGCGTTCGCCCGGCTCGAACAGGCGGCGATGCTCCAGGATGGCGTAGCGGTCCGTCATGCCGGCGATGTAGTCCGCCACGGCCCGCGCCGGCCCCGCGTCCCCCAGCGACTCACGGAGCTTCTGCGCGCTCTGGCGATGTTCCGGCGGCAGGAGGTTCAGGTCCTGCAACAGCGCATCGAACAGCTCCCGAACGACAGTGCGTGCCTTAGAGGTCATGCGGAGCACGCGGTAATGCCGGTACACCTGCTCGCGCAGGAACTGCTTCAGCTCGAGGTGTTCCTCCGCGACTTGTTCACTGAACCCCACCAGCCGCTGCGATTGCCGCCGCACGTCATCCATGGTGGCCGGCGCGACGGCGCGCACGTTGTGAGTCGTCTGGGTCACGAGATCCCCGACGACATGGTCGATCATGCGGCGCACGACCTCGTTGACCAGGCGGCGGCCACCCAAGGCACCATGCTGCTGCACGACCGCTTCGTGCTGTCGGTGGAACAACCGCGTCTCGCGCAGCTCGTCGATGGTGATCAACCCGGCCCGCAGGCCGTCATCGATATCGTGGTTGTTATAGGCAATGGCATCCGCCAGGTCAGCGGTCTGCGCTTCCATGCCAGGCTGCTCGCGTTTCAGGAATCGTTCGCCGAGCGGCCCGAGTGTCCGGGCATTGGCGGCCGAGCAGTGCTTGAGGATTCCCTCGCGGCACTCGTACGTGAGGTTGAGCCCGGGAAAATCGGCGTAATGCTCTTCGAGCTCGTCCACCACCCGCAGTGACTGGAGGTTGTGCTCGAAGCCGCCGTATGGACGCATGCATTCGTTCAGCGCGTCCTGCCCGGCGTGGCCGAAGGGCGTGTGACCGAGATCGTGCGCCAGGCTGATGGCCTCGGTGAGCGTCTCGTTGAGCCCGAGCACCCGGGCGATCGTGCGCCCGATCTGCGCCACTTCGAGGGAGTGCGTGATCCTTGTGCGATACAGGTCGCCCTCGTGGTTCACGAAGACCTGGGTCTTGTAAACGAGCCTGCGGAAAGCAGTCGAATGCACGATGCGGTCGCGGTCGCGCTGGTATTCCGTGCGCAGCCGCGGTGGCGGCTCCTGGTGCGCGCGCCCTCGACTGCGTGACGAGTGCGCCGCGTACGGCGCGAGGTTCGACTCGCTGACTTCAGCGGAGCGGGACGTCTCGCCGGCTCCGAGTGACTCCCGGGTCGCGCCGGGCACCGGTGCCTTCATGTTCCAAACCCCTGCACGAGCGTTTCCTGGTAGGCCTTCGCATCGTAGTCGGCGGTCACGACCGCCGCGCCGAGCCCGCGCAGCAGCACCAGCCGCAAGCGACCCTCCAGCACTTTCTTGTCGCGCCTCATCAGTTCGGCGGCACGGGCTGCGCCGATGTTCGTAGCCGCTGCCGGCAATCCCGCTCGTTGCAGCAACCGGCGCACGCGTTGCGCCTGCGCTGTTTCGATCCAGCCCAGCCGCGCCGACATCTCGGTCGCCATCCACATGCCGAGCGCGACGGCCTCGCCGTGAAGAAACTGCGAGTAGTGCGTCGCGGCCTCGATTGCATGACCGAAGGTGTGGCCGAAGTTCAGTAGCGCGCGCTCACCGGCTTCGCGCTCGTCGTGCGAAACGATTCGCGCCTTGATCTCGCACGAGCGCGCGACGGCGCGGGTCAGGGCCGCGGGATCGCGCGCCAGGATGCGATCCAGCTCTGTTTCCAGCCAGCGCAGAAAGGCCTCGTCCGCGATCAGGCCGTACTTGATGACTTCGGCGAGCCCGGCACGCAACTCGCGGTCGGACAGTGTGCGCAGCGTGGCAACGTCGCAGAACACCGCGCGCGGCTGGTGAAACGCACCGACGAGGTTCTTGCCGGCCGGATGATTCACGCCCGTCTTGCCGCCCACGGCCGAATCGACCTGGCTGAGCAGAGTCGTCGGCGCCTGCAGGAAGGCAATGCCGCGTTGATAGGTGGCGGCCGCAAAGCCGGTGATGTCGCCGACGACACCACCGCCGAGGGCCAGCAGGCCGCCGTCGCGAGGGATACTCGCTGTGACGAGCGCGTCGATCACGCGACCGAACGTTTGCAGGGTCTTGTGTTGTTCGCCTGCGGGAATGGCGAGTGTCGCCGCGGTCCGCGGCTCGAGACTTTCCAGGAGCGTGTCGAGATACAGCGGCGCCACCGTCTCATCGGTGACGATCAGCAATGGCCCACGTGGCAGGTGTTGCGTCAGCAACGCGCCATCGCGCAGCAGCTGCTCGCCGATGAAGATCGGATAGCTGCGGGAACCGAGTTCGATGGTGAGTGATTGCACGCGCGCGTACCAGAGGGCGACCAGTATAGTGCAGCCACGCCGGCCCGCGCCGCGCGGTCGGCCTGCCAATTCATTCAGCCCCGGTGCCGGACTGCAGCGACCTCAGGATTTCATCCGCAACGACCTGCACGCGCCGGCCATCGGTCATGACGGTGATGTCCGCAACTTCGCGATAGAGATGCTGCCGCTGGCGCATGAGCTCGTCGAGCCGTGCGCGCGGATCGGCGTTCATCAGCAACGGCCGGTGACGGCCGTGTCGCGTCCGTTCCACCTGCTGATTGACGGAGGCACAGAGATAAACCACGCGGCCGCGTTCCGCGAGTACGCGCCGGTTGTGGGCATCCAGGATGGCACCGCCGCCGGTGGCGAGAACGATGGGCTCGAGAAGTGTCAGCTCTTCGAGGACTTCGCGTTCACGCGTCCGGAAGCCAGCCTCGCCTTCCTTTTCGAAGATGAAGGGGATATCGACGCCGGTGCGCCGCTCGATCTCCACGTCGCTGTCGCGAAACTCGCAGTCCAGCGCGCGCGCCAGCTGCCGGCCCACGGCGGTCTTGCCCGAGCCCATCGGGCCCACGAGGAACACGTTGCGTTTATGGATCACGGCATGCGTGCCTTGCCAGGCTCCAAAAAGAATGCGGCCGCGTCATCCGCGGCCGCAAGTTTCCGTCCTGTCGTCGCGGCTCCGGGAGCCGCTGGTCTCAGTAGAGATTCGCGCCCTCGCGCAGGATCCGCGGGGTGACGAAGATCAGCAGCTCGTCCTTGTTGTTGCGCTTGCTGGTGCTGCGGAACAGGTACTTCAGCCCGGGGATGTCGCCCAGGAAGGGCACCTTGTTCTCGGTGTCGCGCACTTCCGTCTCCATGATGCCGCCGAGGACCACGGTCTGACCGTCGTCCACGAGTACCTGGGTGACGATCTCGCGCGTGTCGATCGACGGGATCAGCGCACCACCCGCGCCCTGGATGAACTGGCCGACGCTGTCCTTGTTGACCGTGAGGTCCATGATCACGCGATTGTCGGGCGTGATCTGTGGGGTCACACGCAGCGACAGCACCGCCTTCTTGAACGACACGGTCGTGGCGCCGCTGGACGAGGATTCCTGGTACGGAATTTCCACGCCCTGCTCAATGATGGCTTCGCGCTGGTTCGCGGTCACGACGCGCGGCGAGGAAATGATCTCGCCCCGGCCTTCGGCCTGCGCGGCCGAGAGCTCGAGGTCGACGATGTAGTTCGAATCGAGGAGCGTCAGCGCCAGGCGGCCGGCGGGGTTCGCGACCGGCAGGTTGACCATGTAACGGTCGTCGACCGGCTGCGTGATGATCGCGCCCGGGCGACCCAGGCCGACGCCGTCCGCCGGCACGTCGATCGGCGGACCCTCGTCGTCATCCGTGCCCGAGTTCAGGCCGGTGGACGATCCGAGGATCGTGCCCGACGAACCGTACGCGCCCGCCATCGCGCCACCGAAGCGCACACCCAGGTCGCGCGAGAAGTCGTCGTTGACGATGACGATGCGCGCCTCGATCAGCACCTGCTTGACCGGGATGTCGAGCGTCGTCACCAGGCGGCGAATGTCCGTCAGGCGATCCGCCGTGTCCTGGATCAGCAGTGTGTTGGTGCGCTCGTCGATCGTGACCTTGCCACGCGCCGAGAGCAGCGAGCTTTCGCCCGAGGACTTGATCAGGCTGGCGAGATCGGCCGCCTTCGCATAGTTCACCTGCAGGTATTCGGTGCGCAGCGGCGCCAGTTCCTGCACGTCGCGGCGTGCGGCCAGCTCGGCCTTCTCACGTGCCGCCAGCTCTTCCGTCGGGGCAACGATGATCACGTTGTCCTGGCGGCGCTTGTCGAGACCCTTGGTGCGCAGAACGATGTCCAGCGCCTGGTCCCATGGCACGTTCTGCAGGCGCAGCGTCACGTTGCCCTGCACCGAATCGCTGACCACGATGTTCTGGCCGCTGGTGTCCGCCAGCAGCTGCAGCACGGCGCGCGTCTCGATGTCCTGGAAATTGAGGGTCAGGCGCTCGCCGGTGTACTCGCGTTTCTCATCCATCGCCGCCGTACGCACGACGGGCTTGATCTCCACCGTGTACTGGTTGTCCGACTGGTAGGCGAGCTGCTCGAAGTCGCCGGTGGCGGAAATGACCAGCCGCGTGCTGTCGCCGACGCGCAGGGCATCGAACGTCTGCACCGGCGTCGCGAAGTCGACCACGTCGAAGCGGCGCATCATGTCCTTGGGCAGGTCCGCGCCACCGAAATCCACCACGATCTGCGTGCCCTGCTGGCGCAGGTTCACCGGCGTACGCGGGTCGCTGAGGTCGGCAATGACGCGGCCGGAGCCGTCGGGCCCGCGACGGAAGTCGAGGGAACGCACGCTACGCGGACCGGATGCAGCACGGGCAGCCGTGCGCGGCTGCGAAGAACCAGAAGGCGACGCCGGAGCTGCGGCAGTGGTCTGCCCGCCACCGAGCGTCACATAGATGAGATTGCCCTCGACGCGTGTCGTGTAGGGCACGAGCTGTTCGAGGTTCAGCACCAGGCGCGTGCGCCCGCTGGCCTCGGCCGCGAGGATGTTGTCCAGGCCCCCCGAGCGCACGTCGATGCGACGCGACTCGAGCGCCAGCCCGGTGTTCGGCAGGTCGAGCGCGATGCGCGCCGGCCGGTCGATGGTGAAGGCCAACGGCTCCGGCGCCGGACCGCTGAGGCGCAGGCGCAGCTGCAACTGCTGCCCGGGAAGCGTCTGCACTTCCACGGCCTGGAGCTTGGTACCCTCGTTACCGCTCGGGGTGGGTTGTGCGGACGCGGTGCCGAGGAACGCGACCGCGAGCATCGCGACCCACCAGGCCGTGCGCAGCAGCGCGCCGAAGCGCGCGCCCGACGGGGCATTCTGCCGATTCATCCCATTCATTCTGCTTACTCCCGATTGAGACCGGCCGGCCGGAGGCGGCAGCCCGTCCGCTAGTCCGTCAGGCCAATGGCGGCCGGGCGTTCCATGTACCCGCCCATGCCGTCCGGAACGATCTCGATCAACGCAATCCTGGAATCCGAAATCGTGACGATCTTGCCGTCGTTCTGTCCCATGTACTGCCCGGGCAGGACGCGATGCACCAGGCCATCCTTCGTCTGCACCAGCCCGAAGTTGCGGCCCTCGAGCCGCAACGTGCCGACCATCGCCAGCGTGTCGAGCGAAAACTGCTCGAGGTACTCGCGGTTGCGCCGCGCGTCCGGACGCACGCCGCTCGCCGCCGAGGCGGCCGGCGAGCTCGCCACGAACGGCGAACGCAGGTTGGTCGGATCGTAGACGAAGGAGTCGTACGGCTTTACTTCGCGCATCGGCTCGATGCGGCCACCCGGACGTTCCTTCACCGTCTCGATCCAGGCCTCGAGGTCGTCCCTCTCGCTGGAACAACCCACCAGCCCGCCGAGCACGGCGAGCGTGCACCCGGCCACTGCCCATCTTGTCGTGTTACGCATCTTCAGCCACCCGCGCGCTTTTTCTTGCGCTTGCCCTTGGCATCCGCTTCGGCACTCGCCGCCGCCTGGGTCTCGTCGTCGTCGAGGTAGCGATAGGTCTTGGCGGTCACGTCCAGCACCAGCTGGTCAGTCGCGTCTTTGTCTTTTGCGGCCTCGGGGCGAATGTCCACGTTGTGCAGCGTCACGATGCGGGGCAGGGCGGCGATGCCGCTGACGAAACTGCCCAGCTCATGGTAGCTGCCGGTCAGGCGAATCCGGATCGGGAGCTCGGCGTAGAAATCGCGGCGCACTTCGTTCGCCGGCTGGAACAGTTTCTCCTCGAGGCCGGCCGCGAGACCGGTCTGGGAGATGTCGACCAGCAGGCTCGGCACCTCGGTCTTGCCCGGGAGCTGGCGGAGCATCGCGCCGAAGGTCCGCTCCATCTCCGCGAGCTGCTGCTTGTACTTTTCGAAGTTGGCGGCCTTCGCCTGCTTCTGTTCGAAGGTCTTGCGCAGGTCCACCTCTTCCTGCTCGGCCTGCAGGAGCTGCGGGCGCTGGCCGTTCCACACGAAGTGGTACGTCGCCGCGCCGGTCACGGCGATGAAGATCGCGCCGATCAGGAGGGCGCGGAACAGGAAGGGCCAGCGGCCGATGTCGCGCTTGTCCAGCGCGCGCATTTGATCGAGGAAGTTCATTGCTGTGACTCCTCGCCCGGGAGCTCCACGCCTTTCTGGTTCGCGAACAGCGTGAACTCGCTGCCGAGTGCCGCGTCGCGCTTGCTCTCTACGACCTCCAGCTCAGGATTGGTCATCCAGGGCGAGGCGTCGATGTTGCGCATCAACGCCGACACGCGCGTGCTGGACTGCGCCACGCCCTTGAGCTCGAGGCGCTTCTCCGTCTGCTTGACCGACGTGAGATACACGCCGTCCGGCAGAGTCTTTACCAGCTGGTCGAACAGGTGCACGACCTCGGGCCGCGCGCGCTGCAGCTTCTCGACGATGTCCATGCGCGCTTCGAGCCGGGCCTTCTGGTTCTCCAGCCCGATGATCTCGGTGATCTGCTTGTCGAGCTTGGCGATCTCGCTCTTGAGCAGCGCATTCTTGTCCTGTTGCGCACTGATCCAGCCGCTCACCGTCAGCGACACCAGGAAGGTGACGAGGCCACCGGCGACCACGGCTGCCACCGCTGCGACTGCGAATTGCTGCTGGCGCCGCTTGCGCTCGGCTGCGCGCCAGGGAAGCAGGTTGATACGAGGCATTAGTCGAAACTCCGAAGTGCGAGACCGCAGGCAGTGAGCAGAGCGGTGGCATCCTTCTTTACCGCCTGCGCCTTGGCCCGAGAGGAAATCTTCATCTGGCCCAGCGGATCGCCCCGCTCGGCGGGAATGCCGACACGACTGGCGATCACGTCATCCACGCCGGCGATGTTGGCGCAGCCGCCGCAGACCAGGATCTTCTCCGGCTGCTCGCGGCCGCTGCCGGACGCAAGATAGAACTGCAGCGAGCGACTGACCTGCTGGGTCATGTCGTCGATGAATGGATCGAGCACTTCGGGCTGGAAGTTGCTCGGCAGCCCGCCTTCCTTCTTCGCGCGCCCGGCTTCTTCCATGCTCAACCCGTAGGTGCGCATGATTTCCTCGGTGAGCTGCTGGCCACCGAAGGCGAAGTCGCGCGTGTAGATGACCTTGAGGTCTTTCAGCACGCTGAAAGTGGTGCTGCTGGCACCGAAATCGATGACGGCGATGGTGCGCTCGAGGCCGCCGTCGGGCATCTGGTGCGTGAGGAGCTTGCAGGCGTTCTCGAGCGCGAACGCCTCGACGTCCACGATCTTGGCCGTGAGCCCGGCAGCCTGCACGGCCGCCTGGCGCTGCTCGACGTTCTCAGTGCGGGTCGCCACGAGCAGGACGTCCAGCATGTCCGGGTCCTTCTCCGATGGTCCGATCACCTGGAAGTCGTAGCTCACTTCCTCCATCGGGAACGGGATGTACTGGTCGGCCTGCAGCTCGACCTGGCCCTCGAGCTCGTTCTCGCCGAGCGTCCTGGGCATCTGGATGACCTTGGTGATGGCTGCGTCGCCGCTGATCGCGATCGCCGCGTCCTTGCTGCGCGCGCCTGAGCGCTTCACAGCACGACGAATTGCCTCGCCGACGGCTTCAGCGTCGACGATCGCCTTTTCGTTGATCGCGTTGTGCGGAGTCGGCTCGGCCGCATACGACTCGACGCGATACTGGCCACCGCCCAGCGTGAGCTCGATGAGCTTCACGGAGGACGTCGTTATGTCCAAGCCCAGCAGCGGGCGGTACTTCGGGCCAAACAGCACGGCTTTTTCCTTGATTTATCAGCGAACTGGATGCTGGAGTCGGAACGGTCGAATCGAGCGTGCGAAGTTATAGCAATGAACTGTTAAATCGGACGTGACTACATTCACACAATAATCGCGAGCCCTCCCTGCGCGGGTCCCTTGACACCAGGCGAAGTGTGACGTGCTCCCCAACGTGGCCAGAAACCCTGACAAAAACCGCAGAAACGCACCGTCCGGAACGCGGGCGTGCGCGGGCCTCAAGGGCATCGAAAGCGTCGGGGACGAGGATCCATCGGACGGGGCGCGGAACGATCGGGGTCTCTGCTTGCCCAAAAAATGCGTTAACGTTCCGCTCGTTTTCCCTGCTGGGCTTTTCCTTCTGGGCAACCCCGCTGTCGTAAGGCTCGACGCCCTCGTAGACCGGTGGCTTTGCGTCCCCACCTTTCGGTGAGTTTGCCGATGAGTCCGCAGGATCGCCCCGGGAAGTTTTCTCGAAGCTTCGAAACAACTTCCCGGGATCCCGGGCCGGACCCGCGGCTAATATGCATAAGGGCCTTCGCCAAAGCAAGAACTTAGAGTCCGTTTCTGTGAAGCAACCTTATATTCGTGCAGTCCTCGTCTCCGCTGTGGGCGTCGGCATCCTCCTGGGCGCCATCGGCTATGCCGCTGTTTGTGCCCATGTCTATCTCGCTCCCGGGCTGCCCGACGTTGCGGCCCTGCGCGACGTGCGGCTGCAGGTGCCTCTGCGTGTCTACAGCCGCGACGGCAAGCTGATCGCGCAATTTGGCGAGTACCGCCGCATCCCGGTCGCGTACGAAGACGTGCCCGAGCGGCTCGTGCGTGCCGTGCTCGCGGCCGAGGACGATCGTTTCTTCGAGCACCACGGCGTCGATTACGCCGGACTCTCGCGCGCCATCGGCAACTACGTGGTCTACGGCGAGGAAAGCCGCGCGGGGGGTGGCGGCACGATCACCATGCAGGTCGCGCGCAACATCTTCTTCACGCCGGAGCGCAGCGCGCGCCGCAAGCTGAGCGAGATCTTCCTGGCGTTTCGCATCGAGAGCAGTTTCAGCAAGCCGGAAATCCTGACGCTCTACTTCAACAAGATCTTTCTCGGCCAGCGTGCCTACGGCGTGGCCGCGGCAGCTGAAGTGTATTTCGGCAAGCCACTCTCCGAGCTCACGCTCGCCGAGACCGCGACCATCGCAGGCCTGCCCCAGTCGCCCTCACGTGACAATCCCGTCACCAGCGCCGAGCGCGCGAAGGCGCGCCGCGCTTACGTGCTGCGCCGAATGTACGAAACGGGCGTGATCGAGGCAGAGGAACGGGAAACGGCGGCGCAGGAACCGATGGCCTCCGCGCTGCACGGACCGAAAACCGAGATCGAAGCGCCTTACGTGGCGGAGATGGCGCGCGCCGACGCGCTCGCGCGTTACGGCGATGCCGTGTACACCGCGGGCTACCAGGTCGTCACGACGATCGACAGCCGCCTGCAGCACGCCGCGAACGGTTCGCTGCGGGTCGGGTTGATCGAGTACGACCGGCGCCACGGCTATCGCGGGCCAGTGGCGCGAGTCGAGCTGAAGCAAGGCGCCACGCCGATTGAACAGGCCGCCGCGCTCGAAGCGCATCCTTCCATCAGTTCTCTCGAGCCCGCGCTCGTCACGGACGTGGCTGAACGTTCCGCCAGCGTAGTGCTGCGTGACGGCAGCGTCGCGCAGATCGACTGGGTCGGCCTGGCATGGGCCCGGCGCCTGCTCGAGAACGGAACGGTCGGGCCGGAGCCGAAAACCGCCGGGGAAGTGCTCAAGCCCGGCGACATCGTCTACGTCGTGCTCACCGGCGACGCCGCACAGCTCGCGCAGCCGCCGGTCGCACAAGGCGCACTCGTGGCGGTGGACCCGCGCGACGGCGCGATCGTCGCACTGAATGGCGGTTTCGATTTCTTCGTCAGCAAGTACAACCGCGCGAGCCAGGCGCGCCGTCAGCCGGGTTCCGCCTTCAAGCCCTTTATCTATTCCGCTGCGCTCGAGAAAGGCTTCACGCCGGCGAGCATCGTGCTGGATGCGCCGGTGGTGTTCGAGGACGACGCCACTGAAGACGTGTGGCGTCCCGAAAACAGCACGCAGCAGTTCTACGGTCCGACGCGGCTGCGCGAAGCGCTGGTGCGATCGCGCAACCTGGTCTCCGTGCGCCTCATGCGGGCCATGGAGATTCCCTACACGGTGAACTACCTGACGCAGTTCGGTTTCGCGAAGGCCGCACTGCCTGCGGATCTCACGCTGGCCCTCGGCAGCCTGCAGGTTACACCGGCAGAGCTGGCGGCCGCGTTCGCGACGTTTGCGAACGGCGGCTTCCGTGTCCAGCCGTACTACATCGAGCGCATCACCCTCGAGCGCGCCGGCGGCGGCGACGAGACTGTCTACCAGTCGGAGCCGTGGATCGTGTGCGCCGACTGCGAACGGACGGCGGGCGACACCACTCGCGTGGAGCGCGGGATGATCCAGCGCGTCGCAGCGACCGCGCACGATCGCTTGCGCGTGAGCGGTGCCAGTCCCTGGGGAGCCGGCTACCTGGGGTCCGGTCGCATCGCGCCGCGCGCCATCAACGAGCAGAATGCCTACCTGATCGGCGACATGATGCGCGACGTAATCCGTCGCGGCACCGCGCGCCGCGCGCAGGTGCTCAACCGCACCGACATCGCCGGCAAGACCGGTACGACCAACGACCACCACGACGCCTGGTTCTGCGGTTTCAACGCAAACCTGGTCGCCAGTGTGTGGGTGGGCTTCGATGAGTCCGCTTCGCTCGGCGCGGGCGAGGAAGGCGGTCGCACGGCGGTGCCGATCTGGACCTACTTCATGCGCGAGGCGTTGCGTGACATGCCGGAAGCGCGCGTGCCCGCGCCGGAAGGCCTGGTCACGGTGAAGATCGCGCCCGACACCGGCCTGCTGGCGAGCGCCGACGATCCCAATGCGGTTTTCGAAACTTTCATGGAGGACCGCCTGCCCGCTGCGGCAGATCCCTTCGATCGTGCCTCGCAAGGCGAGGACACAGCCGCAGACGAAGAACCGTTATTCTAGGCACCGCTGAACGGCAGGTCGGTGCATGGCCAGGAAATTCACCGCGCGGGGCGAGGAGTTGCGTCGGGCAGTTGCCGTCGAGGCGGCCCGCATCATGAGCGAGCACGGCATCGAGGATTACCTGCTCGCGAAGCGCAAGGCCGCAGAGCGCCTCGGCGTTACCGACAGCGCCGCCCTGCCGAAGAACACCGAAATCGAAGCAGCGCTGGTCGAATACCAGCGCCTGTTCGCCGCCGACAGCCACTCGCAGACACTGGCGGAGCAACGGCGTGCGGCTCTCGACGCGATGCAACTGCTGCAGGAATTCGAGCCACGCCTGGTCGGTCCGGTGCTGGCCGGAACTGCCACGGCGCACGCGGACGTGGATCTGCATCTCTTCGCCGATACGGCGGAGGCGGTTGCACTCAAGCTCCTGGATTGCGGCATCCGCCACGAGGTGATCGAGCGGCGCGTCAGAATGGATCCCGATCGGCTCGTGAACTACCCGGCGGTGCGGTTCGCGGCACGCGACCAGCTCATCGATGCCACCGTCTTTCCACGCGACGGCATCCGCCAGGCGCCCTTCAGCCCGGTCGACGGCCGGCCGATGCGCCGGGCGGGCATGAGCGAAATCGAGGCCATGCTCGAGGCGAGCGACGGCCTGCTCGTGGACGGAACGTCGGGAAACGGCTGATTTTCGCGACCACGCGCGTCAGCGACCTTCTATTGAACCCGGCGCGTCAGCGCTTTTCTATCGGAGCCGTCGCGTCAGCGACCTTCTATTGAACCCAGCGCGTCAGCGACCTTCTATCGGACCATAGTCGCGGCGCGCCGGGCCGGTGTACAGCTGGCGCGGCCGGCCGATGCGCATGCCCGGGTCCGAGATCATCTCCTGCCAGTGCGCCACCCAGCCCACGGTGCGTGCGATCGCGAACATCACCGTGAACATCGAGCGCGGAATGCCGAGCGCGCTGTAGATGATGCCGGAGTAGAAGTCGACGTTCGGGTAGAGCTTGCGCTCGATGAAATACTCGTCCTTGAGCGCCACTTCCTCGAGCTTGAGCGCCAGCTCGAACAGCGGATTGTTGGTGCGTCCCATCTTCTCGAGCACGCGGTGGCACATTTCGCGGATGATCTTGGCGCGCGGATCGAAATTCTTGTAGACGCGGTGGCCAAAGCCCATCAGCCGGAAATTGCTGTTCCTGTCCTTGGCCATGGCGACGAATTTCGGAATGTTGTCGACGGTGCCGATCTGCTCGAGCATCGCGAGCACCGCTTCGTTCGCACCGCCGTGCGCGGGGCCCCACAGCGCTGAAATGCCGGCCGAGATGGCGGCGTAGGGATTCGCGCCCGTGCTGCCGGCGAGGCGCACGGTCGAGGTGCTCGCGTTCTGCTCGTGGTCGGCGTGCAGGATGAAGAGCAGGTCGAGTGCCTGCGCCGCCACCGTGTCGATCTTGTACGGCTCCGCCGGCACGGCGAAGAACATCTGCAGCAGGTTCGCGCAGTAGTCGAGATCGTTGCGCGGATAGACGAACGGCTGCCCCATCGAATGCTTGTACGCCGCGGCCGAGATGGTCGGGATCTTGGCGATGATGCGATGGGCGAAGATCTCGCGATGACGCGCGTTATTGATGTCCATCGAGTCGTGGTAGAACGCGGACATCGAGGCCACCACCGCCGACACCATCGCCATCGGGTGCGCGTTGTAGTGGAAGCCGTTGAAGAAGCGCAGCAGCGCTTCGTTGATCATCGTGTGATAGCTGATCGCGTGCGTGAAATCCAGCAGCTGCTTCTTCGTCGGCAGCTCGCCCAGCAGCAGCAGGTACGCCACCTCGAGGAAGCTGCTCTTCGCCGCCAGCTGCTCGACCGGATACCCGCGATAGAGCAGCACCCCCTGATCGCCGTCGATGTAGGTGATCCTGCTCTCGCAACTCGCCGTCGACATGAAGCCGGGATCGAAGGTGAACGCGCCTTGTTCCTTCGGGATCGCAGCGATCGAGATCACCTCGGGACCCATCGTGCCGGACAGCGCTTCCAGCTCGGCCTTGCGACCGGTCTCCTTGTTGATCAGCTCGTATTTCTTCACGCCCATGCTCGAAAGATCCCGCTGCTTTTGTGCCGCGCTGGTGTGGCCCGGCAGACTAACATGGAGGTGCCGTCAAATCATGGGCGCCGTCCCCCACGGGATCGGCGCCATGCACGCCGCAACAGCGGCGCGATCAGGCGCTGTGCACCGGGTGCGGCGCTATTGATCGACGACCTTGACCAGGGTTCCCGGCGCGGGTTCCTTCTTGGGATACAGGTCGTTGAGCAGCCGCAGCGTATCCACGGGGTAGCGCGGGATCGGCGATCCCTGCGCGAGCTTCTTCATGCTCGTGTTCTCGTCGGCCGTGATGACGCGGATACGGTACGGCTCGGTGAGCGCGAACTCCGCAGGCTTCAGGTTGCGCACCGTCTGCGCCGCGGACAGGAACACGCGGTCCTGTGCCGGTACGCCGTTCGAGCTGGAACGGCTCGCCCCCGCGAACACGAAAGCGAGCTTGTCCCTGAAGATGACCACGTAGCGCACGGGGCCCGCACCGCGGTCCAGCGGCGAGCCATTGCGCGTGATCGCCGTATACGCCTGCATGCCGTTGATCGTCATCTCGCGGCCCTGGCTCAGGCCACCGCGCCCGCGCAGCTCCTTCTCCAGGAACAACCGCGGCGAAAGATTCTCGGGGTACGGATTGGCAGTGATCTGGATGATGCCGTCCTGCTGGCGCGTGTAGGCGAGCAGGCGGCTGCGCTGGTTTGCAACGATCCAGCCGCTCGGGAACGCGAGCGTAATGCCGAGATCCGCGTGGTAGAAACGGTTGTCGCGCACGATGCCCTGCGCGCGGCTGGTGCCGAACGGCATTCCCTCGATCTTCCTGAGGTACTCCTCGCGCGCGGTCCGGCCCTGCACGTTCTTCGCGATGCCGCTGCTCGCAACCTCCACGGCCTGTTGCAGGCGCGTATCGGCGGACGGGTGAGTCGAGAACACGCCGTGATACACGCGTGGTTCGCGGCCTTCTTCGCGGGCCCGGTTGATCTCCCAGACTTCCTGGTTCTTGAGCACGCCGACCACGTCGATGATCGCCTTGGGCTCGTAGCCGGCCTTGCCGATGTATTCGGCACCCAGCCGGTCGGCCTCCAGTTCCATCTCGCGGCCATAACCGCGAAGCAACGCGGCGCCGCCGATGTTGGCGAGCTCCGCGACCGCCTGGCTGCCGGTGAAAATGGCAGCCGTGGTCGCGAGGATGCCCGTGAGTACGTTCTGCGATTGCTGGCGCACCGAGTGACGAGCCGTGACGTGCCCGATCTCGTGTCCGAGAACGGCGGCAAGCTCCGCCTCGGAGTTGAGATACGCCATGATGCCGCGCGTGATGTAGATGTAGCCGCCCGGCAGCGCGAACGCATTGATGTCTTCAGCGTCCACGACCGTGAAATGCCATTCCAGGTCGGGCCGATGGCTGAGACGGGCGAGGTTCTGCCCGATCTCGTTCACGTAGTCCTGCAGCGCCTGGTCTTCGTAGACGCCGAAGAAACGAATGACCTGCTCGTGCGCCTTGCGGCCCTGCTCGATTTCGCCTTTTTCCGTGGTCATCGTGACGTCGGTGCCCCCGGTGACCGGGTTGCGAGCGCAGCCCACGAGCGCGGAGCAGGCGCAGAACACCACGAGGAAAAGGCGGGTAAAGCGAGCGAAGCGGTCGCTCGTGAGGGGCTTGGCGCTCATTGCAGACTTTCCGCAGCGAGGAAGTGGCTGGTTATAGCTACGATTTTGCCGGGGGACAAGGAGTTCCGGCCGCCAGGCGCTCAGCGAAGTTCGTGCGCCTGCCGCTCAGGGATGAACAGCACCGCGCAGCCGCGAAGGTTGCTTCGCGACTGTCGCAGGGCCGTTTCGCCGGGAGGGAGCTGGGATGAGCGCTCAGCGCGCGCCCATGCCGTACTTCTTGCGGAACTTGTCGACGCGACCGCCGGTGTCCACGATCTTCTGCTTGCCCGTGTAGAAGGGGTGGCAGCTCGAGCAGACTTCGATCTGCAGGTCGTGGCCAAGCGTCGAACGCGTGACGAACGTGCTGCCGCAGCTGCACGTCACGTTGATGGTCTTGTACTCGGGATGGATCGACGCTTTCATGTTTGCAACCTCGTCGGCCTTGGGCCATGGCGGGCCACTGTCGGCCGGCTGACGGGAAAAAGGGCGCGCAGTGTACCGGGGGCCAGCCGCCCTCACAAGACGCGTGCCGGAGCACCCGGTGGCCCCCACACTGGGAATAAAATCAGAAAATCCAAGTGCCTCGGTCCCGGGGGTGAGAGCCGACGTGAGGAGAAACCAGTGAGCGCGCGGCCGGCTGGCAGTTTTTTCCATTATCCACAAAAGCTGTGGACAACTCTGTGGACGAGCCCGACCGGACAAAAGCGGCGCTCGCGCGGGAAGGCGCATTCGTTAACTTGGTCAAAAAGTAGTCACGCCAGTTTTTGCAGTGTTTTCCGCTAGTTACAGGCGCGGACGACACTCTGTAGGAACTCTCCGACAGTCCCCGTGAGGCTTGGTTCACAGGTCGCCGGGTGCTGTGCATAACCCGTAAGTACCTGATCAGCGTGGATTTGCGGCGGTGGCTGCGTTCCGCACCGGCTGCCCCTCGATGGGAAGCGCTTGCAGGAACAGGGCCTGCAGATCGTTCAGAAACCGCAGGCCGAGAGCGGTGGGTCGCAGTTGACCACGCACCGCAGCTTCCAGGAGACCACGCTCCATCGCGATCCGCAGCGTCGGCTCGATGGCCTGCAATGGGAGACCCGTGCGTGGCGTGAAAATTTCTGCCGCGAATCCGTCGACCAGCCGCAGCGCGTTGAGCATGAATTCGAACGGCAGTTGCGACGGATCCAGCAAGTCGAGCGCCACGACCCTGCTCTCGTCGATCGACGCCTGGTACTGCCGCGGCTGGCGCGCGTGCGTCGTGCGGCTGACTGTGCCTCCCGGCGCATGAGTCAACTTGCCGTGCGCGCCCGCACCGATTCCCACGTAGTCACCGAACTCCCAGTAGTTGAGGTTGTGAACGCAACGCCGGCCCTCGCGCGCATAAGCAGAGATCTCGTACTGCGAGAAACCCGCACCCGCGAGTCGCGCCTGGCAGCGAACCTGCATTTCCCAGCAGGTGTCCTCGTCCGGGAGTGCCGGGGGCCGATGGAAAAACACCGTGCCCGGCTCGAGCGTCAGCTGGTAGTGCGAGATATGCGCGGGCCCGAGTGCGAGCGCCGTCTGCACGTCCGCCTCGGCTTCTTCGAGGGTTTGCGCAGGCAGGCCGTACATCAGGTCGATGTTGAAGTTCGCGAGACCGGCCGCGTGCAACTCTTCGACGGCACGATGGGTTTCGCCCGGTGAATGGATACGGCCGAGCGCCGCCAGGTGCCGCGCGTCGAAACTCTGGCCTCCCAGGGAAACGCGGTTGATGCCGGCAGCGCGGTACTCGGCGAAACGCCCGCGCTCGATGGTTCCGGGGTTGGCTTCCATCGTGACTTCGACAGGCGTCGGGCACGCGATCCTCGAGCGCACGCCCGCCAGCAGATCGCCGATGGCGCGCGGCGAAAACAGGCTGGGCGTGCCGCCGCCGAGAAAAACGCTGACCACCTCGCGGCCGCTCACGCGTGGCGCCTGGAGCTCCAGGTCACGCAACAGCGCGGCAACATAGCGTTGCTCCGGCACCGGCGCATCGATCGCATGCGAATTGAAATCGCAGTAGGGACACTTCCGCACACACCACGGGAGATGTACGTAGAGAGCGAGCGGTGGCGGCTGCAGGAGCATCGGCGCCGTTATCTCTGTCTCATGGCCAGTTCTTCAACCAGGCGACGCAGCGCCTGGCCGCGGTGGCTCTGCGCGTTCTTGAGGTCGGAGGTCAGTTCTGCAGCCGTTTGCCTCATGCCATTCCCGATGAAACAGGCGTCGTAGCCAAAACCATTCTGACCGGCAGGCGCGGTCGCAATTCGACCTTCCCAGGTGCCTTCACACAGCAGCGGATCCGGATCGTCGACCGAGTGCACCAGTGCGAGCACGCATCGATAGCGGGCTGTGCGCCCCGCGTCCGGAACATTCTGCAGCTCGCGCAGCAGCTTCTGGTTGTTGTCGGCGTCGCTCGCGTCCTGTCCCGCGTAGCGCGCGGAGTGAACACCCGGCCTGCCGTCGAGCGCGTCCACTTCGAGGCCCGAGTCATCGCCGAGCGCCGCAAGACCTGTCGCGCCCGCGGCATGTCGCGCCTTGAGCAGCGCGTTGTCCGAAAACGTGGCCCCGGTTTCCTCCACGGATTCGACCTGCCAGTGCGATTGCGCAATCGCGTCGATGCCCAGAGGAGCCAGCAGGGCTTGCAGCTCCCGCAGCTTGCCGGCGTTCGCCGTCGCGAGGACCAGCCGCATGGATCAGCTTCCGGCGCCAAGGGCCTGCAGCTGGAGAGACAGCAGTTCGCCGATCCCGTGCGCCGCGAGATTGAGCATCTCGTCGAGCTCGTGGCGGCGGAAAGCGTGGCCTTCCGCAGTCCCCTGCAGCTCGATGAAGGCGCCGCCGTTGTTCATGACGACGTTCATGTCGGTCTCGGCGTCCGAGTCCTCGGCGTAGTCGAGGTCGAGCACCGGCACACCGCCGCAGATTCCGACCGAGACAGCCGCGACCTGTCCATGCAGCGGATTGGCCACGACCCGCCGGCGCTGCAGGCTGCTGACTGCATCGACGAGCGCGACATAGCCACCCGTGATCGCAGCGGTGCGCGTTCCGCCATCCGCCTGCAGAACGTCGCAATCGATCGTGATCGTGCGTTCGCCCAGTGCCCGCAGATCCGCGACGGCGCGCAGCGAGCGGCCAATGAGCCGCTGGATCTCCTGCGTGCGGCCGGTCTGCTTTCCCTTCGACGCTTCGCGCGCCGTCCGACTGTGAGTGGCGCGAGGCAGCATTCCGTATTCGGCGGTAATCCAGCCCTGGCCCTGGCCGCGCAGAAACGGCGGTACGGTGTCTTCGATGCTCGCTGTGCAGAGCACACGCGTCTCACCGAACTCGACCAGCACGGATCCCTCGGCATGGCGCGTGAAGCCACGCACGAAACGGACGGGTCTGAGCTGGTCCGGAGCGCGACCGCTGGGTCTCATGGCGCGCCTCTCAGGTGAGCCAGCGCAGCACGGCCGCTGTCGTGTTGTCGCTGTAAGGCGCCGACGCGTCGACGGCGCGCTCGCCGAGCTTCTGTAGTGCAGAGCGCAGGTCGCCGTTGCCGGGCGCGTAGAACTCCGCGATCTGATCGTCTTTGAGATTGGCCCAGAGACCGTCAGTGCAGAGCAACAGGATGTCGTTGGGCCGCACGACCTTGCGGCCGCTGATGGTCATGTCGGGAATCGCAGCGTCGCCACCGAGACAGCACTCGACGAAGTTGCGCATCGGATGTCCATGCACTTCCTCCTCGGTGATGAGGCCTTCGCGCAGGAGCTGTTCGACGTGGCTGTGATCGCGGGTGCGCTCGCGCACCGCGCCGTCCCGGATCTGGTAGATGCGACTGTCACCAACGTGCGCCCAGAACATGGCTCCGTCCTGGGCGAGACAGACCGCGCACGTCGCCCGCGGGCGGGCTTCCGCCGACAGTGAGGTACCGAGCGCGACCACGTCGTCGTGCGCCTTGCCCAGCGTGAGATGCAGAAACCCGAGCGGATCGAAGATCGGGTGCGGCGTGTGCCAGAAGCTCTCGACCATCGACTTCACGGCCACTTCGGCGGCACGCGCGCCATCGGCATGGCCGCCCATGCCGTCCACGACCACGAGGAACGCGGAATGCTCGCCGACGGCCACGGCGACCCGGTCCTGGTTGTCTTCGCGATGCCCAACCAGGGACAGCTCGGCGTATTCGATCTTCAAGGGGGTGTCGCTCTCCCAGCGGTCAGGACCGCCGCGCCGTGCCGTGCGCCGGAAAGCCGACGCGGGATCTCGCGGGCGCTCACACTGTCCGGCTGCTAGACTTCGGCGCGAATTTCCTTTTCACCCCATCTTACATGATCCGCAGCATGACGGGCTTCGCCCGCCGCGAACAGAGCGGCGTCCATGGTTCGCTGACCTGGGAGCTGCGCACGGTCAATCACCGCTACCTCGAGATCGCCTGCCGGGTGCCGGAGGAATTCCGGGTCGCGGAGAGCGACTTCCGCCAGAAGGTCGCGGCCGGCGTCCGCCGCGGCAAGGTCGACGCCACGCTCAATTTCCGCGCGGCCACCGACGCGGGCAGCGAGCTGGAGATCGATCGCACGCTGCTCGAGCAGCTGGTCCGTCGCGCCCGCGATGTCGCTTCGCTGGCCGGCACGCCGTCGAACGTCGATCCACTCGACCTGCTGCGCTGGCCCGGCGTGGTGCGTGAATCGTCTCGCGACATGTTGCCGGTGCTGGCGGCGGCGCACGCGGCTCTTGCGCTCGCGCTGGAAGAACTCGCCGCGACCCGGGCGAGCGAGGGCGAACGTATCGGTGCGATGCTCAGCCAGCGCTGTACCACGCTGCTGTCGCTGGTGGATGCCGTGCAGATCCGATTGCCGGAAGTACGCGCTCGTATCCGCGCGCGACTGCTCGAGCGCCTCGCGCAACTCCAGGCCCAACCCGACACCGATCGGCTCGAGCAGGAACTGGTGATCCTCGCGCAGAAGATGGACGTCGACGAAGAGCTCGACCGCCTCCGCAGCCACGTCACGGAGATCCGCAAGGCACTCAGCGCCGACGAGCCCGCGGGCCGGCGCCTCGACTTCCTCATGCAGGAGCTCAACCGCGAAGCGAACACGCTGTCGTCGAAATCGCAGGACGCGGAGACGACGCGCCTCGCGGTCGACATGAAAGTCATCATCGAGCAGATGCGCGAGCAGGTGCAGAACGTCGAGTGACGTCCTCGCGTACGAAGCAATTCCGCTCGTCAGTCGACGGGCAGAGCGCCGTGCGAAGATTTGCAGCACGGGAACCTCATCTGGCCCGCGGCGATAGCGACCAGCCCTTTCAGTCGCCTGCGAAACACACTTCGAAACCGGCGCACGCAGAAAGATAACGAGCCCCTTGCTGGCCCCGCGAGGCGGGAGCAGTATCACCGGGCGCACAACAAGCAACAGCTCCACGCGCGCCAATCCAGACGACCAAACCGCCAGATCCGTTCCCAGCGCGATTAGACATAACACGGCACCGGCGTCCGAACGCGAGCGGAGCCCAGGCAAGGGGATGAAACAAGAACAGGCGATGCCACGTCACCGGGCTTGAGCCCGCACCGCGTGACTTCCGCTTCACCGGAGGGGAGGTTCCCATGAAGTTCGTAAAGAGACTGGCAGCACTCCTGCTGCTGGGCCTCGGAGCGCCCGCGCTCCTGCAGGCAACGACACTCATCAAGATGTCCATGGAACAGATGGCCGAAAGTGCCACGGACATCGTCGTAGGCACGGTCAGTAGCGTGCGCAGCGTATGGGTGAACCGCACGCTGATGACGTTGACGACCGTTGTCGTATCCGAGTCCCTCAAAGGATCGGGTGCAACGGAGTTAACAGTGGTGACTCCGGGCGGTATCGATGCCAATCGTGCCGTGCCGGTTGCCATCCTCTATCCGGGTGCACCGATGATGAGTCCCTCGGAGGAAGTCGTGCTGTTCCTCACCAGCGACGACTCGCCCGTGGCCAATGCCCTCACGGTGGTCGGCTACTCGCAGGGCAAATTCTCCGTCGTGCGCGATGGCGCGGATTTCACGCTGGCGCAGGGCACGACGCCGGACCTGCAGCTGCCCCTGGTAGCCCTGAAGGACCGCGTCCGGGACGTGGTCGGGAAAGAGGGAGGAGACAAGCATGAGTAACCCGAAACTCGCGTTCGCCGCCCTCGCGGCCGCGTGCGCAGTCTCCACTTCCGCCTTCGGCGGCGGAGCCCTCGATACGGTCGACATCACGGCCGGCACGGTTACCGTGCCGACGACCGTCGACGGCGACGTCATCCCGATCAAGTGGGACGCGCGTTGCATCCCGGTCGCCTACACGCTCGATACCACGCCGCCCAACTTCAACACGGCCGCGCCCGATATCGACCTGGCGACGACCCGCGCGGAGCTGCAGGCGTCGTTCGATCAATGGAACCGCATCCGCACGTCCTTCATCAGGATGGATATCACGCGGACGGAGAACATCCACAACGGTGTGCTCGACGTTCCGGGCGCGATCGGTGCGTTCGACTTCGTCAACGAGATCAACTTTGTCACGCGCGGCGGCTTCCTGGCGGCCGCGCCATCGACGGCGTTGATCCGCGACGTGACGCTCGCGACCGGGCAGGACATCGACGGTGACGGCGACTCGGACGTGTTCACGCCGGGTACGCACGACACGCAGTGCAGGGATGCCGATGGCGACGGCGACATCGAGTTCCCGGCCGGCGCTTACGATGCCGGCACGATTCTCGACAACGACATCGGCTTCAGCGCGACGGTCGGCATTCCGTGGAACACGACGCCGGACAACCTGCAGATCACCGACATCCAGGCGGTGGCGGTGCACGAGTTCGGTCATTCGCACGGCCTGTCGCACAGCCTGATCAACCAGTTCTCACGGACGGACGGCGAAGGGGCGACCATGTTCCCCTTCATCGACATCAACGATGCGGCCAGCGAGACGGCACAGCGGACGCCCGCGCAGGACGACGTCGGCTGGAGCTCGTATACCTATCCGGAGAACAGCGCGCATAGCGGTCCCGGGGCGTTGCAGGGCAACGACCTGGGATTCGACTCGCACTTCGGGCTGGTGCAGGGCGAGGTGCTGTCAGGCTCGCGTGGCGGCCCGGTTGCGGGCGCCAACGTCTGGGTGCAGACGCACGGGGGCAGAGTGGTTGCCTCCGGCTTCAGCGGCACGACCCGATTGCTGGTCCGGCCCGGTCCGAGCGGCATCACCGATGACGACGCGGCACTCTTTTTCGGCCCGAACGCGGCGTTCTCGGTGCTGAACGGCAACTACACCATCCCGGTGCCGGCGGGCGACTACGTCGTCGGCCTGCAGTCGCTGGACGGCTCGCCCGCGGCGCCGGGCAACATCAGCCTCACGGCCATCGTCGGCGGGCGGTTCAATGACCTGGCCTTCCAGGAGGAGTTCTGGAACCGCGAGCTGGAATCGTCGGACGAGACCCTTCCCGGCCAGGCCTTCGGTATCCGCGTCAACAACGGCGGCGTCACCCACGTGGACTTCGTCACCAACGTGACCAACCTGCTGCGCGCCCACGACAACGTGGTGAACGCGATCGGCTTCACGAACGGGGCGGGATTCCTCTACGCCGTACGTTTCACGAACGCCGAGGTCCAGGCCCTGCTCGCACCTGGGGCGGTCCTGAATGTCGGAAGGTTCCGCACGCACGTCGTGGATGCGTCGATGCCGGTGAATTTCGCCTCGGCACGACTAACCACCGGGACCGTGAACCCCGATGGCACTGCCAACATCAACCTGGCGTCTCCGCTGCGGTCGCGGGCTCCCTTCAGTGCCCAGGAAACGGATAACTCGCCGTGGTATTTCAGTGACCCCGAGCACCTCACGAGCGCCGTCGGCAACCAGTTGGCGGCGAATGCGGGGCTCGACGTCTTCCTGGTGCTGGAAGTACCGCTCCCGCCGTTTGGCGCGTCAAACATTCCGCCCCTGGCGGGGCTCGACACCAACACGGCCGGGAGATCGTACCTGTCGACCAATGGCGGCGTGACCTTTACCCCGCAGGCGGGTCTGAACTTCATGTTCGATTTGGTCACGACACCCTGATTTCGGGCTGGCAGCGTTGATGTACCGGGGCGGGCGGCATGCCCGCCCCGGTTTTTTCGCGAAACCGCTTTTCACCGCCAGTGGAGGGCGCCGGAGAGTCTTGATGAATGTCGAGACCGCAAGAACTCGCGGCTTGCGCATGGTCTTGGGCTTGGCCGTGATATCCGCCGCCTGCTGCGGTTCCCAGCAGTTCCTTGTCGTCGCTGCAGAGCCGCCAGACCAGGCGGCAAGGATCCCCCCCGACAAGGAGCGCGCGGCCGCACTCGAAAGAGCCGTGGAACTCGCGCGGACTGACCTTGAGCACCGAGCCAAGGCGCCAGCGGACAAGATCCTTACGATCAGCGCCGACAGTCTTCTGTGGCTCGATACATCGCTGGGCTGTGGCTCGCCCACTGCGTCGTATGCACAGATCGAAGTGGAAGGTTTCCAGATAGTGCTCGAGTACGCCGGGAAGCGATACGACTATCGTTCCCGCACGGACGGCGAGCCGGTGCTGTGCGAGCAGAAGATCTCGACCCGGTAGCCTCACTTCGCTAACTTCAATAAAGCCGTTGCGAGAACAGGCGGCCACCAGGCGGCGGCTGGAGCGGCTATAGTCCTCACCCCATCGCACACTGCGAAGCGCCGCATTCCATCCTCCTTGACCAAGCCGCGAAACATCAAGCAGCCGGGCCGCCTGTTCGTCTTCGCCGCACCTTCCGGTGCGGGCAAGACGAGCCTGGTGCGCGCGCTCATGGAAGAGGAGTCGCAGCTCCAGTTCTCCATCTCCTATACGACCCGCACGAAGCGCCCGACCGAGAAGGAAGGTCACGACTATTTCTTCGTGGACAAGGGAACGTTCGACCGCATGGCGAAGAACGGCGAGTTCCTGGAGCACGCCACGGTCTTCGACAATTCCTATGCCACCAGCCGCGAGCAGGTGCGCAAGGCGACCGAGGCGGGTAAGGACCTGATCCTCGAGATCGACTGGCAGGGTGCCCGCCAGGTGCGCAAGGCGATGCCCGAGAGCGTTTCGGTTTTCATCCTGCCTCCCTCATACGCGGCACTCGAACAGCGTCTGCGAAGCAGGGGCACGGACAGTGAAGAGGTAATCCAGCGACGCCTGCGTGATGCCGTTACGGATATGTCTCACTGGAAGGACTACGACTACGTAGTCGTCAATGATGACTTCGACGAGTCCGTAGCGGCACTGCGGGCCATAGTGCAGGGGAAGGGCGGGCCTTATCGCTCGAACCGGGCAGGTCTCAGGGAAATAACGGCTGCGTTGTCGCGCAAATAGGGTTTGGCCTCCCGCGACCAGCCCGCTGGCGGCCCCACGGCTCCTGAAGTACACTTCCGCCCCCTTTTTATGGCCCCCCGCTCCAGCGGCACGGGCCCCTTCGAGGATCCGGAATGGCGCGCATCACGGTCGAGGACTGCCTGAAGAACATCGACAACCTGTTTCAGCTCGTGCTGGTCGCGGCCAAGCGCTCGCGCCGGCTGGCCAACGGGGCCGAAGCGACCGTGGACTGGGAGAACGACAAGCCCACCGTCGTGGCGCTGCGCGAGATTGCTGCCGGCACCATCACCGCGGACCTGCTGGAAGAGCAGGAGCCGGTGCAGGAAGAACAGCCGCAGCAGGACATGGAAATCCCGCCAGACTTCCGCGCGCCCCAGCTCGGCCTCGGCGACTGACGAAGGCGCTGCCGCGACCGCATCCCTTTCGCGAATTCCTTGCAGAGCGCCCCAGACTGGCTAGAGTCAGTCTGGCATGGACTATGCCTCCTCCATCCTGAGCCTGTTGCCGGGCGGCCGCCGCGCCGTCGGCATCAACCAGCTCATCGACAAGCTCGAGAAGTACCTGCCGGCCGAGCAGGTGGAGCGCGTCCAACAGGCACATGAATTCGGTGCGCAGGCCCATCGTGGTCAGAAGCGCATGTCGGGCGAGCCCTACATTTCGCACCCGATCGCGGCCGCCCACATCCTGGCCGACCTGCACATGGATGCCGAGACAATCATTGCCGCCATCCTGCACGACGTCATCGAAGACACGCCGATTGCCAAGGAACAGGTGGAACAACAGTTCGGGACGGAGGTGGCCGAGCTGGTCGACGCGGTCACCAAGCTGGACCAGATCAAGTTCAAGAGCCGGCAGGAGGCGCAGGCCGAAAGCTTTCGCAAGATGCTGCTGGCGATGGTGCGCGACATCCGCGTCATCCTCGTCAAGCTCGCGGACCGCACGCACAACATGCGCACGCTGGAAGCGATGCCGCTGTCCAAGCGGCGAGCGATCGCGCGCGAGACGCTCGAGATCTACGCGCCCATCGCCGAGCGCCTGGGCCTCTACAGCATCAAGCTCGAGCTCGAAGAGCTCGGCTTCAAGGCGAGCTACCCGAACCGCTACCGCATCATCGAGCGCGAGCTGAAACGCGCACGCGGCAACCAGAAGCAGTTCGTCGGCAAGATCTCCGACAACATCAAGGGGTCGCTGGCCAAAGGCAGCATCAACGCCAAGGTGGAGGGCCGCGAAAAGCACCTGTACAGCGTCTATAAGAAGATGAGAAAGAAAGGCGTGCCGCTGGCCGAGATCGTCGACGTCTACGGCTTTCGCATCGTGGTGGACTCGGTGGACACCTGCTATCGCGCCCTCGGCGTGGTGCACGGGCTGTACAAGCCGATGCCCGGGCGCTTCAAGGACTACGTCGCGATTCCGCGCGTGAACGGCTACCAGTCGCTGCACACCACGCTCTTCGGTCCGAACGGCGTGCCGATCGAGGTGCAGATCCGCACCGACGACATGCACAAGGTCGCCGAGTCCGGCATCGCGGCGCACTGGAAATACAAGTCCGGCGAGGGGGGCGCGCAGCAGCACGACCGCGCGCGCGAGTGGCTCAACCAGCTGGTGCAGATGCAGGAGGGCGGCAACCCCGAGGAGTTCCTCGAGAGCGTCAAGGTCGATCTGTTTCCGGACAAGGTCTACGTCTTCACGCCGAAGGGCGAAATCCTGCGCCTGCCGCGCGGTGCGACCGCGGTGGACTTTGCCTACGCCGTCCACACGGACGTCGGCAACCGCTGCGTCGCTGCGAAGGTCGACCGGCGGCTCGTGCCTCTGCGCACACCGCTGCGTAATGGCCAGACCGTGGAAATCATCACGGCCAAGGGCGCGACACCGAATCCTTCGTGGGTGAACTTCGTCGTCAGTGCCAAGGCGCGCGCCGCGATCCGTCACTACCTCAAGAACCTGAAGCGCAGCGAGGCGATCGATCTCGGGCGACGCATGCTCAACCAGGCGCTCGGCGAGTTCTCGTTGTCGCTGAAGAAGATTCCGGCCGAGCAGGTCACGCCACTGCTGACGGACCTGGGCATGAAAGAAGCGGACGAGCTCTACGAGAAGATCGGGCTCGGTGAGCGGCTCGCGCCTCTCATCGCACGCCGACTGCTGCCTGCTCCGGGCACGCCGGCGGAAGGGGAAGACGCGGGCAAGCTCGTCATCGCCGGCACTGAAGGGCTGGTGCTCACGTACGCGCGCTGCTGCTTCCCGATCCCGAACGACCCGATCATGGCGTACCTGTCGAGCGGTCGCGGCGTAGTCATCCACCGCGACAATTGCGGGAACCTGGCGGGCTTCCGCAAGCAACCGGACAAGTGGATCTCGGTCAGCTGGGAACGCCATCTCGCCCGCCACTTCAGTTCCGAGATCCGCGTCGAGGTGGCGAACCGCATGGGCGTACTGGCGGCGGTGGCGGCGAGCATCGCGGGAACCGAGACCAACATCGATCACGTGTCCGTGGTCGAGCGCGACGGCGAGACCTCGGCACTGATTTTCGAACTGCAGGTGCGCAACCGGAAGCACCTCGCACTGGTCATGCGCACGATCCGGTCGATGCCCGACGTGCTGAGGGTGCATCGGACCATCGCGTGAGCGATTTCGTGGGCTGCAGTACTTCTCAACCTGGGCTTGAATCAGGAGCCGCTTGCGCAGCGATTTGTCGTTTGGAGAAAAAGTGGCCTCGGTTCTGAACTTCTACATGGATGATTCTGGCACGCGGAAGCCAAACCGAAAGCCCGTAGCGTTTGATCCATCCCGTCCCGATGCCTTTGCTTTAGGTGGTGTGCTCGTCAGGGAAGAAGACGAGGGGGCAGCCCGAGTTGCGTACGACGAGTTCTGCAAGCGGTGGGGAATTACTTACCCCTTACACTCTGTAAAAATCCGACACAACGCAGACGAATTTAGTTGGCTAAAGCCCGGAACGCGCCAGTACAGAAAATTCATGGCCGACCTCACTCGATTCCTCACCAGGATCGGCGTAATCGGGCTGGCATGCGTGATCGACCGCCCGGGATACGACGCTCGCTACCGACGCAAGTATGGCCGACAGCAATGGCAGTTGTGCCGCACGGCTTTCTGTATTGCGGTTGAACGTGCCGCCAAGTTTGCTAGAGCCGAGGGCAGGAAACTGCGCGTTCTTCCAGAGCGCAGTTGCCGTCCGGATGAGCGTCGGCTGGAGCGCTACTTTAGTGAGCTGCGGGATGGAGGACCGCCCTTCGATGCGAAGTCATCGTCTGGCTACGGCCCGTTGGGCGCCGACCAGTTTAAGGAAACGCTGCATGAGATCCGCTTTAAGCGGAAGACATCGCCAATGGTTCAGGTGGCCGATCTGTACCTTTGGCCGATGGTCATGGCCGGATACCAGGAAACCTATCGTGCGTACGCGGCACTCCGTGATGCGAGGTGCTTTATCGAAGCCCACATGTCGGAGGAAAGACGGCCTGAGTTGGCTAGCAAGTACAGTTGCTTCGAACTCGTCCGCAAGAGTCGGATTGGGTCCTAAAAACGACAAAGGCCCAGACCCTACGGTCTGAGCCTTCGCGGCGGCCCTCTTGCGAAGACCTCGTGGGCGATGCCCAACGCACAATTTAATGATCTATGGACAGGTGTCAACCTGACCTGACAGTAGGCGTCTGCCGACGGCTAAACGGTTGATTGGCCGTGACAACGTCGTGACATTCGTCACACCTGACGGGATGCATCCCGGCCACGCGCTTCATGCGACATAGTTGCAATCACACCCTGAGCGGTGGAGGCAAAACAAGGGCTACGGACGCTTGGAATGCCGGTTATTTCCTGGCGCGCGGTGGCGGCGAGCTGGTGCTCCCCGCCTTACGCATCGCCTCGAGCTCCCGGATGCGCCGCTCCAGTTCGTCCTGTCGCTGCTTCAAGTCACGGTTGCGATCGACCAGCTGACCGACCGTGCGAGCGAGAAGACCCGCCTGCGGTTGTCCGCGCCGGCTGCGATACGTGGCCATGCAGTCTCGATCCTGAAGACGGAAGATGAAATCCAGGGGGGCGCGCCGATTGTAGGCGTTTTTCCCCATGAGCCTGTCGGCAAGAGTCGCGCGTGCACGTCGGACAGGTCTGACAGGCGGGACGTCGCTACCCGGCGAAGACGTAGTGCAGCACGACGCCGATGAACACGGCCATACCGAAGTAGTTGTTGTTGTTGAAGGCGCGGAAACACTGCTCCGGTTTCCGCTTGCGAATCAGCCATTGCTCCCACACGAAGAACAACGCCCCGGTGGCCAGGCCCGCCCAGTACCAGTTGCTCATCGAGCTCTCGCGACCCACCAGGTACAGGGCGGCCAATACCATCACCTGCATGCAACCGATGATGAAGCGATCCGCATCCGCAAACAGGAGGGCGGTCGATTTCAAACCGATCTTGCGGTCGTCCTCGCGATCGACCATCGCGTACATGGTGTCGTACACGGCAGCCCAGAGGACAGTCGCAAGGAACAACAGCCAGGCGATCCGCGGGACCGACTCGTTCTGTGCAGCGAAGGCCATCGGCACCGACATTCCGAAAGCCGCGCCCAGGTAGAACTGGGGCAAGGGGAACACGCGTTTCATGAAGGGGTAGGTGACGGTGAGCAGCCCGCCCGCGACACCGAGCAGTTGCGCCAGCGGATTGAGCGTCAGCAGCAGGCCAACGGCCAACGATGAAAGCGCGGCGAACAGCAACAGCGCTTCGCCGGGCGACACGCGCCCCGCCGCGAGCGGGCGCTCGCGAGTGCGCATGACATGTGGATCGAAGTCGCGATCGGCGTAGTCGTTGATGACGCAGCCGGCCGACCGCATCAGGAAGATGCCGAGCAGGAAGACGACGAACACGCGCTGATCCGGGCGGCCGCCGGAAGAAATCCACAGTGCCCACAGCGCTGGCCACATGAGCAGCCAGATGCCGATTGGCCGATGCATGCGCATGAGCAGGCCGTATTGCAACAGCGTCTGTCCCAGGCGACGGAAGACGCCCGGGCTCGCCGGCGCGGCCTGCGGAACGCTGTCTTGCGGTTGCACGCTCATGTGCGTTTGTCAGCCGATCTTTCCATACGCTTCGCTGGCTCCGATCCAGCGTTCCAGCAGCGGCTGTATGTTAGTCGCATGGCGCGCCAACATCAGCTCAGCCGCCTTCTGCACGCGCGGCAGCAGATCGGAATCGCGCATCAGGTCTGCCACGCGCATTTGCGCCAGCCCGGCCTGGCGCGTGCCGAGCAGTTCACCCGGCCCACGCAGCTCGAGATCTCGCCGCGCCACTTCGAATCCATCGTTTGTCTCGCGCAGCACACCGAGGCGCTCGCGTGCCAGTGGCGACAGCGGCGGCTTGTAAAGCAGGAGGCAGCTGCTCGCATGAGTGCCACGGCCGACGCGACCGCGCAGCTGGTGCAGCTGCGCCAGGCCGAGTCGTTCCGCATTCTCGACGATCATGAGACTGGCGTTCGGCACGTCGACGCCGACTTCGATGACCGTAGTTGCGACCAGCAGGCTCAGGTCGCCGCGCTTGAAACGCTCCATCGCAGCGTCCTTCTGTGCCGCGTTCATGCGACCGTGGACCAGCCCGAGCTTGATCTCGGGCAACGCTTCCGCGAGCACGGACGCTGTTTCCTCTGCCGCCTGGTAGCGAACGGCCTCGGACTCGTCAATGAGTGGGCAGACCCAATACGCCTGGCGTCCTTCGACGCACGCCTGCCGGATGTGCGCGACCACTTCGTCGCGACGGCTTTCCGGCATCACCACCGTCTTCACCGGTGTGCGGCCGGGTGGCAGTTCGTCGATGATCGACGCGTCGAGGTCCGCATATGCGCTCATTGCCAGCGTCCGGGGGATAGGTGTCGCCGTCATGATGAGCTGGTGCGGGTACTGTCCTTCGTGCTCGCCCTTCTCGCGCAGGCGCAGCCGCTGATGCACGCCAAATCGGTGCTGTTCATCGACGATGACGAGCGCGAGCTTGCGAAACCGCACGCCTTCCTGGAACAGCGCGTGCGTTCCGATCGCGAGCTGGGCATGGCCCGCCGCGATGTTCTCGAGCAGCGTCGTTCGGCCACGACCCGTGAGACGCGCGGACAGCAGGCCCACCGCAATGCCGAGTGGCTGGAACCACGCGGTGAAGTTGCGAGCGTGCTGCTCCGCCAACAACTCGGTTGGTGCCATCAACGCGACCTGGTATCCCGCGCCGATCGCCTGCGCGGCCGCGAGCGCGGCGACCACCGTCTTGCCGCAGCCGACGTCACCTTGCACGAGCCGCAGCATCGGCGTGCCTTCACGGAGGTCTCGCGCAATCTCGTCGCATGCGCGTTGCTGCGCCCTGGTCAGCTTGAAAGGAAGGCTCTCACGCAGGCGCGTCACGAGCTGCTGATCCGGCAGCGCCCACGCGGGGTCGCTGCGAATCGTGCGTCGCAGGAGTTTCAGGCTCAACTGGTGCGCCAGCAATTCCTCGAACGATAGCCGGCGCTGCGCCGGATGCTTGCCCGCCGCCAGGCTTTCCAGGCTGGTGTCGGGTGCAGGTCGATGAATGAGAGTGAGCGCGTCGCGCAGCGACGGCAGGTGCAGCGGTTCGAGTACTTCGTGGGGAAGCCACTCAGTCACGCCATCGGCGTCGAGTGCTTCGAGTGCAAGCTCCGTCAGTCGTCGCAGCCGTCCTTGTTGCACGCCTTCCGTCGCCGGATAGACCGGCGTGAGTGTCTCGGGTGGCGCGTCTGCTGCCTCATCGACGAAGCGATACTCGGGATGAACGATTTCGAGCCCGATGTTGCCGCGGCGCACTTCACCGAAGCAGCGCAAGCGCACGCCACGCGCCAGGCCCGCTGCCTGGTTCGACGTGAAATGGAAGAAGCGCAGCGTGAGGAACCCGGAGCGGTCGGAAACGCGCGACAGCAACTGGCGCTTGCCGCGATACACGACCTCGGTGAGCTCGACTTCCACTTCGACGACCGCGCGATCCCCGGCCCGCAGCGAGCCGATCGGCACGATGCGCGTGCGATCCTCGTATCGCAGAGGAAGCAGGAACAGCAGGTCCTGGACCGTGAAGACGCCGAGTCGCGCGAGCTTGTCGGCGAGCGCCTGCCCGACGCCCTTGAGGCTCGTGACCGGCGCAGTCGTCCTGGATCGAGGGACTGCGGTCACGCGGCTCAGGTTTCCAGGATGCACTCCACCTCTACCTGGGCACCCTTGGGCAGTTGCGCGACCCCGACAGTCGCGCGAGCCGGGTACGGTTCACGGAAATACTCGGCCATCACCTGGTTCACGACCGGGAAGTGCTTGAGATCGAGCAGGAACACGGTGAGCTTCACCGCGGCTGCCAGGTTGGATCCCGCTGCCTCGGCGACGGCTTTCAGGTTCTCGAATACGCGCCGCACCTGCGCATCCACGTCGCCCTGGATCATTTCACCGGTGGCTGGATCGAGCGGGATCTGCCCGGACAGGTATACGGTCGTGCCAACGCGAACCGCCTGCGAATACGTACCAATGGCCTTCGGAGCTTTCGGGGTGGCGATGATCTGTCGCGACATGAGTGCCTCGGGAGCGCAACGGTGAGACTCAAGGTGGCGGATTGTACTGCGGGAGGCCGGGTCCCGATATCGACGCCGGCATCGCCCGCGCTACCGCCCACACTTCTATGGTCGTTGCACCGGCTTCGCGAATCACCGGCGCGAGCGCGGACACCGTGCTGCCCGTGGTGAGCACGTCGTCCACGATCGCCACGTGTCGTGCGGTTAGCTGTGCCGTGAGTGCGAATGCACCCTGCACGTTGTCGCGCCGTTCGGCTGCACTGAGTTCGGTCTGGTCCGCGGTCGCCCGGAGACGCGAGCACGAACGGTCATCCACCGGAATGCGCAGCGCGTCTCCGATGAATCGTGCCAGTTCGCGGGCCTGGTTGAAGCCGCGCTCGCGATAGCGCCGTCGATGCAACGGTACCGGGATGATCACCTGCGGCAGCGCGTCGCGCCTCGCTCGCGCGGCACGAGCGATCAGCGTGCCCAGTATCCGCGCGTGCGAGAGCTCGCCCGCGTACTTGAGCGAACGCACGAGGTTGCTCAGGGGATACGCGTACCGAAACGGCACGAGTGCGCGATCGAACGGCGGAGGACGAACGAGACAGGTGCCACACGAAGCGATCGCAGGGGCCAGTGGCAGCGCGCAACGTGGACACGGGCCATCGTTGCGGGGCAGATCGCTCTCGCAATCGACGCACAGGTCGAGCACCGGGCGCTGTCCACGTCCTCCACACAGCACGCAGCTGGGAGGCAGAAGGAACGCGTGGACACTTTCCAGCCAACCGTTAACCATCCATGGCTCCCTTGGTTGACACAAGCACGAAGCCACCGGAATACTGCCCGCCGCTGCGCGCGCGGGCACGTGGCCACTGCGGGCAAAGTTGGCCCACAGGCGAAAACGAGAGGACGCTGCGATGAGCCCACCCGATGCCAGCCGCGAATCGTCGACCGTCGACAGTGCGACGGCCCGCCAGGTCCGCCATGACTGGACCATCGACGAAGTCCGCGCACTGCTCGCCCGGCCATTCAACGACCTCCTGTTTCGAGCGATGCAGGTACATCGCGCGTGGCACGACCCCAACCAGGTCCAGGTCAGCACGCTGCTGAGCATCAAGACAGGCGCTTGCCCCGAAGACTGCGCCTATTGCCCGCAAAGCATTCGGTACGACACCGGCGTCGAAAAAGAAGCACTGATGGACGTACAGGTTGTCGTTGCTCGCGCGCGTGCGGCGCGCGACGCGGGCGCCACGCGCTTCTGCATGGGCGCGGCGTACCGCAGTCCGAAATCGCGCGAACTGAAACAGATCGCGAACATGGTGCGGGACGTGAGCGCGCTCGGGCTCGAAACGTGCTGCACGCTGGGCATGCTGACCGCTGACCAGGCCCAGGAGCTGAAAGACGCCGGGCTGGATTACTACAACCACAACCTCGATACGTCGGCCGGCCACTACAGGCAGATCATCACGACGCGCACTTACCAGGATCGACTCGATACGCTGGGTCACGTCCGTGCTGCCGGGATCAAGGTTTGCTGCGGCGGCATTCTCGGCATGGGCGAACGCGAACAGGATCGCGCCGAGCTGCTGCAGACGCTCGCAACGTTGCCCGAGCATCCCGAGAGCGTGCCGATCAACCAGCTCGTGCGCGTGCAGGGCACGCCACTGGCGGATGCCGAGCCCGTCGATCCGCTGGATTTCGTGCGCGTGATCGCGGTCGCGCGCCTCCTCATGCCGCGCTCGCACGTCCGGCTGTCAGCCGGCCGCGAAGAGATGAGCGACGAGCTGCAGGCGCTGTGTTTCCTTGCGGGCGCGAACTCGATCTTCTACGGCGAGAAGCTGCTGACGACCGGAAATCCCGACGTCGGGCACGACCGCCGCCTGTTCGAGCGACTCGGCATCGAGCCCGAACCCCTCGACACGCCGGAGTGAACCATGGGCCGCGCATCCGACGACGCGGACCGGCCATCCTCGTCCGATTGGCGCCCGCTGGCTGAAGTCGCGGCAGCCGAGCTGCGTGAGCTCGAAAAGAAACAGCTGCGGCGCATCCGGCGCACGATCGACATCCTGCCGCCCCCGGGATTCGGCCCTGGCGTGCCGGACAGCGACGGCTTGCCGGAACCGCTCGCGGTGGTCGAAGGGCAGCTCAAGCTGGTTTTCTGCAGCAACGACTATCTCGGGCTCAGCCGCGACGCGCGAGTCGTCTCCGCGTTCCAGGGCTCGGCCACTTTTCACGGTGTGGGCAGCGGCGCATCGCATCTCGTCACCGGCCATCACCGCGAGCATCACGCGCTCGAGGAGGAACTCGCCGCTTTTGTCGGGCGCGAGCGGGCGTTGCTTTTCTCGACCGGTTATCACGCCAACCTGGGCGTCGTGTCGGCGTTGCTCGGCCGGACCGACACGATCCTGGAGGATCGCCTGAACCATGCGTCGCTGATCGATGCCGCGTTGCTAAGCCGGGCGGAATTGGTGCGGTACGCACACGCGGACGCCGCTGCGGCTGGATCAGCGCTCGCGGAAGGGCACGGGCGCAAACTCCTGGCGACTGACGGCGTCTTCAGCATGGATGGCGATATCGCTCCCGTGCAGTCACTCGCCGAAGTTGCCCGCAAGAACGGCGCCTGGCTCATGGTCGACGATGCACATGGGCTTGGCGTCACCGGTGTCTCCGGGCGCGGCACGGCGTCGCAGCTGTCGTCGAGTGACGTGCCGCTGCTCATGGGCACGCTGGGCAAGGCGTTGGGAACGTTTGGCGCGTTCGTGGCCGGCGATCGCGATGTCATCGAGCTGCTGGTCCAGCGAGCGCGCACCTATATTTATACGACTGCGCTGCCGCCGGCTGTCGCGAGCGCAACGCGCGTGGCATTGCAGATCGTGGCCAGCGATGAAACCCGTCGTGCCCGATTGCACGCTAACATCGCGCGCTTCCGCGCGGGCGCGGAGCAGCTCGGTGTGCAACTTCAGCCCTCGCAGACACCGATCCAGCCCCTCGTCATTGGCGACAACGCGCGGGCGCTGGCGGCAAGCGAGTTTCTCTGGGAACACGGGTTCTGGGTCAGTGCCATTCGCCCGCCCACGGTGCCAGAAGGCACTGCGCGGCTGCGCATCACGCTGAGTGCCGCACACAGCAATGCAAGCATAGACGCACTTCTTGCAGCGCTCGCGGGTGCTATTGCTCATGCTCTGCCTCATGCAGGAACGGCTGCGACATGAGCGTCGCGGCGGGCGAGCGCCCGCATCTCGTGCTCCTGCACGGCTGGGCGCTGAACTCGCACGCGTGGGACGATCTCGTCCCGAAGCTTTCGAAGGACGCGACCGTGGAGTGCGTCGATCTGCCGGGTCACGGCACGAATCCGTGGAACGGCGGCTTCGATTCCCTGGGCTCGCTGGCCAAGGCGCTCGCGCCGAAGATTTCGCGAGGATCCGTGCTGTTGGGTTGGTCGCTGGGCGCGCAGGCCTCGTTGCAGATCGCACTGGATCATCCCACGCGCGCCAGGGGCCTGATTCTCGTCGCAGCCACCCCGCGCTTCCTGCGAGGCGGCGATTGGGAACACGGCGTCGAGCCGGAAGTGCTCGAGGCGTTCGCGCGCAATCTGCAGGCGGATTACGAGCGCACGGTGCGAGACTTCCTGGCACTGCAGGTGCGTGGCGACGAGCGTGCGCAGTCGACTCTGCGCACTCTGCGCCGCAAGGTACTGGAAGGTGGCCCTCCGGATTTGCGAGGCCTGGCGGCGGGGCTGGAAGTGCTGCGCCAAGCCGACATCACTGATGCGATCGGCGACGTCCGCAGGCCCGCACTCGTCATCGCGGGCGATCGCGATCGCCTGACGCCGCCCGCAGCTTCCGCAGCGCTCGCCGCACGCCTGCCCCGATCGCGATTCCATGTCGTGCGCGGTGCGGCGCACGCGCCTTTCCTGTCTCACCCGGACGAGTTCCTGCGCGAAGTGCGCAGTTTCCTTGCACGTCTCGACGGCGCACGAGCACGAGCTTGAACGACAGAACGAAACACCAGGCGAGTTCGAGCGCATGAGCACGCAGGGGCCCGAGGATCCGTACGAGCTGGACCGGCGGCAGGTGCGCCGCTCTTTCGATCGCGCCAGCGCGGAGTACGATCGTGCGGCCGTTCTGCAGGCCACAGTGCGCGCGCAGCTGCTGGAGCGACTGGCGTTCGCCAGGCTCGAGCCGGGGCTCGTCATCGACGCCGGGAGCGGAACAGGTCATGCCAGCCGCGAGTTGAAACGCCGCTTCCGCGACGCCGACGTGGTGGCTCTCGACATCGCGCCCGGGATGTTGAGGGAGGCTTCGCATCAGCAAGGATGGTGGCGCAGATTCGTTCGCGTGTGTGCGGACGCGCAGCGGCTGCCGTTTCCGGACTCCTCCGCGGGACTCCTCTTCAGCAACCTGATGCTGCAGTGGTGCGACGATCTCGATGCGGTATTCGCGGAGTTTCGTCGAGTCCTGCAGCCCCACGGCCTGCTCACGTTCACTACGTTCGGGCCGGATACGCTGCAAGAGCTGCGAGCCGCCTGGGGTGCGGCCGATACGCGGACGCACGTGCATCGTTTCATCGACATGCACGATATCGGCGATGCACTGGTGCGTGCCGGACTCGCCGAGCCCGTCCTGGACGTCGAGCATTTCACGCTCACCTACGACGACGTGCGCGGACTGATGCGCGACCTGAAGAGCATCGGCGCACACAATGTGAGCGCGGGTCGTCCCGCTGGACTCGTAGGTCGTGGCCGCCTGCAGGCGATGACCGACGCCTACGAGCCGTTCCGTCGCGATGGCAAACTTCCCGCCACGTACGAAGTGATTTTCGGACAGGCCTGGGGGCGAGCGGCCGCGCCCGGTGCGGGACGCAGACCCTCAGCGGGCGTTGCTCACATCCCCGTGAGCTCGATCCAGCGACGAGATCGAAAGTAAAAGGGGCGAAAGTGAGGCGCGCGCCATGAAGCCGCTCTTCGTCGCAGGCACCGACACGGGCGTCGGCAAGACGCTGGTCGCAACGGCCATCGTGCGGGGTTTCGCGGAAGCCGGTTTGCGAGTTGTGGGCATGAAGCCCGTTGCGTCTGGGTGCGCGGAGACGCCCGATGGCCTGCGCAATGAGGACGCGCTCGCGTTACAGGGCGCATCCAACGTCCGCAGCCGGTACTCAGACATCAACCCTTATGCGTTCATGCCTGCGATCGCGCCGCATATCGCGGCCGAAGAAGCGGGCATCGAGATGTCGCTCGACCGGCTGGAGCACGCCTACGAGCGCCTTGCATTGTCGGCAGACGTTGTCGTGATCGAAGGTGCGGGTGGTTGGCTGACGCCTCTCGATTCGCAGCTGACCCTCGCGGACTTCGCAATCCGGCTGGACGCCGATGTGCTGCTGGTCGTCGGACTGCGCTTGGGTTGTATCAACCATGCCGTCCTCACCGCCCGAGCGGTCCAGGCAGCCGGACTGCGGCTCTGTGGTTGGGTCGGTAACGCCATCGATCCGGGATTCGAGCGCCGCGATGCCAACTTGCGGACGCTGTCAGCCAGCCTGCGGGTACCCTGCCTGGGGCTGGTCCGGTACGCCGGGCACCCCACGCTTGCCGAGACCGTCTCACAGCTCGATCTCAGGGGCCTTCGGGATCACTTAAGTCTTTGACTGACACTGATTTTTGAGTTGCGCTCCTCCGGCCGCCTTCAGTACCCTACGCGGCTCGTGAAAACCAATGTCTATAGTCCTCGCCTTGGCCTCCGTACCGCTGCAATCCGCTCGACCCTCCGCTGTCGCAAGGGGAGTGGAAGCGTGTACTTACGAGCTGCGCCCAAACTGCGCGCTTACGGTGCGCAGCGCTCTCCTTTTCTTTGGGTGCGTGAGCGGGGCCTGCCTTGGCGTCGCGGCGTTCTGGGTAGCGCAGGGCTTCTGGCCCGTGCTGCCGTTCGCGGGTCTGGAGTTGCTGGTCCTGGCCTGGGCCCTGTGGTGGAGCCGGCAGGCACGCCACCAGTTGCAGCGAGTGACCGTGTCGGAAGGACACGTCGTCATCGAGTACATCGACCGTCGGCGGCACGAGCGGGTCGTATTTCCTCGCCACTGGTCGAAGGTTACACTGCGCGCGCCGCATTCCCCGCTGCACCCGAGCCATCTGTCCATCGAATCGCAGGGCCGGTCCTGCGAGATCGCCGGGTTCCGGACGGACGACGAGCGACGGGCGCTGGCGGTCCGCCTGCAGCAACTGATCGGCAACTTGAATTCTTCGCCGCCGCTGGATTTGCCGGCAGTGGCGGATGAAAGGGCACGCGAAGCAGGCCCAACTCAATCGAGGCAATAAATGCTCAGTCTGAAGAAAGCCGCTACCGCGCTCGTGTCGATGGCTGGTGTCACGCCCGCCTTCGCAGCCTGGGATCTCAACATGCCGAAGGGCGTGACCGACCTCAGCACCAAGATCTACGACCTGCACATGCTCATCTTCTGGGTGTGCGTCGTGATCGCGGTGGTGGTATTCGGCGCGATGATCTATTCGATCTGGAAGTTCCGCAAGTCGCAGGGAGCGGTTGCCGATACCCAGCTCACGCACAGCACGCGCGTAGAGGTCGTCTGGACGGTGATACCGGTGGTCATTCTCGTCGCCATGGCAGTGCCGGCGGCGAAGACCCTGATCGACATCGAGGACACGCGCAACACCGACATCTCCATCAAGGTAACCGGTTACCAGTGGAAGTGGCATTACGACTACATGGATGCCGGCGTCAGTTTCTTTTCCACGCTCTCGCGCGATGCCGACGCCGCGCGCCAGCTCAAATCCGGCGTCGATCCGAACTCCGTGCCCAACTACCTGCTCGACGTCGATCGGCCGCTCGTGATCCCGGCTGGCAAGAAAGTGCGCCTGCTCGTCACGGCCAATGACGTGATCCACGCGTGGTGGGTGCCGGACTTCGGAATGAAGAAGGACGCGATCCCCGGCTTCGTGAACGAGATGTGGATTCGGGTGGATGCCCGCAAGACCGGGCTGTATCGCGGCCAGTGCACCGAGCTCTGCGGGCGCGACCACGGGTTCATGCCTATCGTCGTGGAAGTGAAATCGCCTGAAGAGTACGAGGCCTGGCTGAAATCCCAGCAAGAAGTGGCCCGGCAGGCACGCGCGGGCGACGCGTCCACTGTCGTCCAGGCGAACTGAGCAGCGGAGAGAGACAGAAGATGGCTAACACTCACACTGACACGCACTCCGCCCACGCGCACGGTGGCTACGGCCACGATCATGAACAGCATGGCCCCGCGAAGGGCATCAAGCGCTGGCTGTTCACGACGAACCACAAGGATATCGGCACGCTGTACCTGGTGTTCGCGTGCCTCATGTTTTTCGTTGGCGGCGCGATGGCGCTGGTGATCCGCGCCGAGCTGTTCCAGCCCGGACTGCAGGTCGTCGATCCGCAGTTCTTCAACACCATGACCACCATGCACGCGCTGATCATGATCTTCGGCGCGGTCATGCCGGCGTGGGTGGGGCTTGCGAACTGGATGATCCCCATGCAGATCGGCGCGCCCGACATGGCGCTGCCGCGCATGAACAACTACAGCTTCTGGATCCTGCCGTTCGCCTTCGCGATCCTGCTCGGCTCGCTGTTTACGCCGAGCGGTGGGCCCTCGGGCGGCTGGACGCTCTATCCGCCGTTGTCGCTGCAGGCCGGCGACAGCTTGCCGATGACCATCTTCGCGATCCACCTGATGGGCGCCTCCTCCATCATGGGCGCCATCAACATCATCGTGACGATCATGAACCTGCGCACCAGGCAGATGTCGCTGCTGCACCTGCCACTGTTCGTGTGGACGTGGCTGATCACCGCCTACCTGCTCATCGCCGTGATGCCGGTGCTCGCGGGCGCGGTCACCATGCTGCTCACCGATCACTACTTCGGCACGAGCTTTTTCAGCGCGGCCGGCGGCGGCGACCCGGTAATGTTCCAGCACATCTTCTGGTTCTTCGGCCACCCCGAGGTGTACATCCTGATCCTGCCGGCCTTCGGCATCGTCTCGGAGGTGATCCCGGCGTTTTCGCGCAAGCCGCTCTTCGGCTACGACGCGATGGTCTACGCCACTGCGAGCATCGCGTTCCTCTCGTTCATCGTGTGGGCGCATCACATGTTCACGGTGGGCATGCCGCTCGCCGGCCAGCTCTTCTTCATGCTCTCGACCATGCTCATCGCCGTGCCGACGGGCGTGAAGGTATTCAACTGGACGGCAACGATGTGGAAGGGGTCGCTGTCCTTCGAACCACCGATGCTGTTCGCACTCGCGTTCCTGTTCCTGTTCTCGATCGGCGGCTTCTCGGGCCTGATGCTCGCGATCGTGCCGGCCGACTTCCAGTACCACGACACCTACTTCGTGGTGGCGCACTTCCACTACGTGCTGGTGCCCGGCTCCATCTTCGGCATCATGGCGGGCGTGTACTACTGGCTGCCCAAGTGGACCGGCCACATGTACGACATGAAGCTGGCCACGTGGCACTTCTGGCTGTCGGCGATCTTCGTCAACGTGCTGTTCTTCCCGCAGCACTTCCTGGGGCTCGCGGGCATGCCGCGGCGCATCCCCGACTACGCCACTCAGTTCGCTGACTGGAACATGTGGTCGTCCATTGGTGCGTTCGGTTTCGGCCTGTCGCAGCTGCTGTTGCCGTACATCATCTGGAAGTGCGTGAAGGGCGGCGAGAAGGCAACGGACGAGGTGTGGGAGGGCTCGCATGGACTCGAGTGGCTGTTGCCCTCGCCGGCTCCGTACCACACTTGGGAAGAGGCACCGAAGGTCACCTTCGGTGACGAGCCGGGCGAGTTCGATCAGCACGCGGCCCCCGTCAAGGCGAAGTGACCATGTCGCCGGTACCGGAGGATCGCCGCCGCAGCGTCAGACGCACAGCGCTCGCGCTGGGTCTCATTGCGCTGGCTTTCTACATCGGCTTCATCCTGGTCGGTGTCTATCGTTCGCAGATGGGTGTGCAGTAGTCAGCGTCCGTAAATGAAAGCGCCCAACCCGCATCGATCGCTCACGCTGCGCCTCGCCCTGATGGTGCTGGGCAGCTTTGCGTTCGGCTTCGCGCTCGTCCCCCTCTATGACGTGTTCTGCACGATCACCGGTGCCAACGACCGGGCGGCGCTGACCACCGCAAGCGAAGTGCGGGAAGCACCGCAGGAAGATCGCACGGTGACCGTCGAATTCCTCGCGACGTTGCCGAGCAACGGCAACTGGGAATTCCAGCCGACGGTTGCCTCGATGAAGGTTCACCCGGGCCGGCTCTACGAAGCCACGTTCAGGGCGCGCAACCTGACGGGCCACGCGACGGTGAGCCAGGCTGTGCCCAGCATCGCGCCGAGCCGCGCCAGTGCCTTTTTCCGCAAAACCGAGTGTTTCTGCTTCACGCCCCAGCACTTCGAGCGCGACGAAAGCCGCGAGCTCGTCGTGCGCTTCATCGTCGACCCGGCGCTGCCGGGCTCGATGGATCGGATCACGCTCGCGTACGTGCTGTACGGGGCTGACCAGTTCAAGAGCTGACATTCTCGCCAACCAGGGAAACGCCATGGCCCACGCCCATCCGATACCGGACGCCAGCAAGTACTACATCCCGCATGGGAGTCACTGGCCGTTCCTTGGGTCGATCACGCTGTTCGTGTTGATGATGGGCGCGGTGGCCTACCTGAACGAATGGGTGCACACCGCGTGGGCGCTGGCACCGGGTTTCATCATGCTGGCGGTGCTCTTCACCGGCTGGTTCGGCACGGTCATCGACGAGAACCAGCGCGGGATCTACAACCTGCAGGTGGATCGCAGCTTCCGCATGGGGATGATGTGGTTCATCTTCTCGGAAGTCATGTTCTTCGCCGCGTTCTTCGGCGCGCTCTGGTATGCGCGCCAGTACTCGGTGCCGTGGCTCGGTGGCGAAGGCGTGAAGGTCTTTACCAACCTGCTGCTGTGGGACAACTACTCGGTCGCATGGCCGACCAACGGCCCGGCCAATATCGGCGGCGAGTTTGAAATCATCCCGGCGTGGGACGTGCCCGCCCTCAACACCGCGATCCTGCTCACCAGCGGTGTCACGGTGACGATCGCCCACCATGCACTGCGTGCCGGGCATCGCGCGCGCCTCGCCATTTTCCTGTTCCTGACGTTCGCCCTCGGGTTCACGTTCGTCGGACTGCAGGCCTACGAGTATCACCACGCCTATGCCGAGCTGAATCTGACGCTGGGAAGCGGGGTGTACGGCTCCACGTTCTTCATGCTCACCGGCTTCCACGGTATGCACGTGACGGTGGGCGCGATCATGCTGACGGTGATCTGGTTTCGGGTGCTGAAGGGACACTTCACACCCCAGCGACACTTCGCCTTCGAGGCGGTCGCGTGGTACTGGCACTTCGTCGACGTGGTGTGGCTCGGCCTGTTCGTCTTCGTCTACTGGCTATAAGGGCCACCCCGGAAAGAGAAAGGGGCAGCGGTTCCTCTCAGAGACCGTGAGGCCGGATCCAGCCGAGAAAGTACGCGACGAGGAGTAGCAGGAACAGCACGACGGACAGGCTGATGCGCCACGTCAGGGCGCGCAGCATTTTTCCCGAATCGCCCGTGCCCCGGGACAGCTGGAACAACGCGGATCCCAGGCTCACCACGATGCCGACGAGCATCAGGACGACCAGCAACTTGACCAGCGGCAACGTGCGCTCCTTGGCGAGGCGAACCGGGCGAGTATAAGGCACGTCCACCGTTGCGCGGTGGACGGGGAGTTGCAGCATTGCGCCTGCAGATCGGAAAGCGCGTGTTCGCGCCGAGCTTGTTCGTGACCGTTGTCGCGCTCGTGCTCGTGGCGGGGCTCGTCAGCCTCGGGCGCTGGCAATTGGCACGCATGCACGAGAAGGAGGCGCTGTTCGCGTCCTTCGACGCGAGCGTCGACGTGCAGCCGCTGAGTTCGCTTAGCACCGGGCAAGGCACGCAATTCACGAAGGTGGCGGCGCAGGGCAGCTATGACTCGGGACGACAGATACTGCTCGACAGCCTCACGCACTTGGGTCGGGCCGGTTACCAGGTCCTGACACCGTTGCTCCAGGCTGACGGAAGCGCGGTGCTGGTGAATCGCGGCTGGGTTGCGGCGGGCAACACCCGATCGGATCTCCCGGACGTGGCCGTGAACGAAACGCCGCGGCGCGTAACGGGCCGGCTGAGTGATTTGCCGCGCGCCGGAATCGAGCTCGCGGCAGCCGCCAGCGATCCCGGCCAGTGGCCCCAATGGCCAATGGTGATGAGCTACCCGCGCATGCAGGACGTGCGCGATGCGCTGGGGCTCGACGTGCAACCGCAAGTGATCTTGCTGGAAGCACAGGAGCCTGACGGCTTTGTGCGTGAGTGGCGCCCGAAAACCTTTCCGCCCGAACGCCACCTGGGTTACGCGGTGACCTGGTTTGCGCTGGCGGCGACAGTCGTGATTATTTTCCTGGTGACGAATCTGCGGACCGAACGTCGATGACGGACTCTTCCCCCACTGCGCCGCACCAGCGACGCGCGCGCCGCATGTTCATCCTGCTGGCGCTGTTGTTCATCGCGCCCGTGGCGATTGCGTTCTTCCTGTACTACGGAGCCTCGTGGCGGCCGGAGGGCGAGACGCATTACGGCGGCCTGGCCAAGCCGCCGCGGTCGCTGCCGGAGGTTTCGCTGCCGTCAGCAGCAGGCGGGCGAACGCCAGCGGATTTTCTGCGTCGCCAGTGGACGCTGCTGTATGTCGGCCCTGGCTCGTGTGACACCCGTTGCAGGCAAGCGCTCTACGAGATGCGGCAAGTGCGCCTGTCGCTCAACCAGAACATGGATCGCGTGCAGCGCGTTTTCCTTTATAGCGGTGAGTGCTGCGAACAGCCGTGGTTCTCGACTGAGCACGCGGGACTCATCGCAGCGGACGTCGATGGTGAAGACGGCCGCCGATTGCTCGACGCCGTTGCCGGACATGAAGGTGTCGGCGTGTTGAATGCAGGACGTATCTACGTCGTGGACCCGCTCGGCAACTTGCTGCTGAGCTACGAGCCCGGCGCCGAACCCAAGGGAATGATCACGGACCTGCGCCGCCTCCTCAAACTCTCGCACATCGGTTGATCATGTCGGCAGCACCTCCCTCGGCACCCCGTTCCCCCATCAGCAAGAGCGCGCGCGGCGCGACGCGGCTCGCATGGTTTCGACGGCTGGTCGTCGTGGCCCTGCTGCTCTGCGCAGTGGTCGTCGTGCTGGGCGCGTGGGTGCGGCTCACCGCGGCCGGCCTCGGCTGCCCCGATTGGCCAACCTGCTACGGACATTTCACGGCCGGACAGGCGCTCGAGAATGCAGACGCTGTGAATGCCGCGTACCCGGACCGGCCGATTGATTACGGCAAGGCGCTACGCGAAATGGTGCATCGTTATGCCGCGTCGCTGCTCGGCCTCGTGATTGTCGTATTCACCGTGATCGCCTTCGCGAATCGTCGCGAGGCGTCACAACCCGTGAAACTCCCCGCGCTGTTGTTGCTGCTCGTGGTGTTCCAGGGCGCGCTCGGAATGCTGACGGTGACGTGGCTACTGAAGCCACTGATCGTGACGCTGCACCTGGCCGGAGGCTTTGCCACACTTGCGTTGCTGTGGTGGCTGTACCTCAGGCCGGAGCGCCGCGAGTTGCACCACACGGAGATGTCCCTTCGTCCGCTGGCGCTGATAACGCTGTTCGTGGTGATCATCCAGATCCTGCTCGGGGGCTGGACGAGCTCGAATTACGCCGCGGTGGCATGCCCTGACTTCCCGACGTGCCAGGCGAGCTGGTGGCCGGAGATGGACTACCGCGATGCCTTCGTGCTGTGGCGCGGGCTCGGCATCGAATACGAGGGAGGTGTGCTCGATCATCCGGCGCGTGTTGCCATCCACTTCACGCATCGCCTCGGCGCCGCCGTCACTTTTGTTGTTGCGGGCCTGCTGGTCCTGCTGACGATCGCACGCTCGCGCAGCCGCCGCCTGACCGTGGCGGGAATTGCTCTGGGTGTCGCCCTGCTTCTGCAGGTCGGCATCGGCATTGCCACGGTGATCGAGGACTTTCCGTTGCCGCTGGCGGCAGCGCACAATGCGGGAGCCGCACTGCTACTGCTGACGATGGTGAACCTGTTGCGACATCTTTGGCCCTCCTCTTCGACCTGGCTGCGCGGCGAGCGTCACGCGTGAACGACGTTACGTCATTGACGGCGCCAACCGGGCACCTGCGCGACTACTGGGAGCTGACCAAGCCCAAGGTGGTTGCGCTCGTGGTGTTCACGGCGATCGTCGGGATGTTCCTGGCCGTGCCTGGACTTCCGCCGTGGCGCGAATCATTGTTCGCGACGCTCGGAATCTGGCTCGCCGCCGCGTCCGCTGCCGCGATCAACCACGTACTCGACCGTCGCATCGACGCCGAGATGATCCGCACACGGCGCCGGCCCCTTCCAGCCGGCCATCTGACGGAAACAGCGGCGCTCCTGTTTGCCTTCGCGCTCGGCCTGGCGTCGATGCTGATCCTCGCGCTGCTCGTCAATCCGCTCACGGCGGTGCTGACGTTCCTGACACTGATCGGCTACTCGGTCGTCTACACCGTGTGGCTGAAACGGGCGACGCCGCAGAACATCGTCATCGGCGGCGCTGCCGGCGCGGCGCCCCCGGTACTCGGCTGGGCAGCCGTGACGAATAACGTCGATCCGAACGCCCTGCTCCTGTTCCTGATCATCTTCACGTGGACGCCGCCGCACTTCTGGGCGCTCGCCATTGCACGTCGTGACGACTACGCGCGCGCCGGCATCCCGATGCTGCCGGTCACGCACGGCATCGAATTCACGCGCCTGCACATCCTGCTCTACACGATCCTGCTGGGAGTGGTTACGGTGCTGCCCTGGCTCACGGGCATGAGCGGTCTGCTCTACCTCGCCGGCGCACTCGTGCTGAACATCATTTTCCTCCGCTACGCGTTCGCGCTGCGCAAAGGCGGGCGCGTCGAGCTACCGATGCGGACGTTCAAGTACTCGGTGAACTACCTCATGATGCTGTTCGCCCTGCTGCTCATCGATCATTACATTCCGCTGGTGTAACGACGTCCCGGAGGCGCGCCGTGCCCGAAACCTTCTCGCGAGTATTCCCAGTGGGCTGGGGCGACATGGATTCCAACGCGCACATGCGCAACACGGCGTATCTCGACCGTAGTGCGGACGTGCGCATGATGTATTTCGAGGCGCACGGCTTCCCGATCGGCGAGTTCGAGCGCCTGCGCATCGGGCCGGTCGTGCGCCGCGACGAGATCGAGTACTACCGCGAAATGCGGCTGCTGGAGAAAGTGACCGTTTCGCTTACGCTCGCCGGCATGAGCCCGGACGGTGCGCGCTTCCGGTTGCGAAACGAGTTCTTCCGCGAAGACGGCCGGATGGTGGCACGCGTCACCAGCATCGGTGCCTGGCTGGACCTCAACCAGCGCAAGCTGACCGCGCCGCCCCAGAAGATCGCGGAGCTGTTCGGCAACCTCGAGCGCACCGACGACTTCGAAGAACTGCCGTAGCTCTTAAGTTTTCTACCGCAGCTCGCCTGCAGCGTGCTCTTGTCCAGATCGTCCGATAGCTGCCGGACAAGGCCGGCTTACTGCGCGGTGCACGCACTCCTGCACCGTCGAACGCGCCGAGCCGATCACCGCAGCGATCTTGCGGTCGGAAAACGGCGCGGCCTTTAGCCGCAATACCTCACAATCTTGCGCCACGGGCAACTTCTGCTGCGCCACCGTCGGCCTCCTTCCTCATCGGTAAAGAAGCCATGGTGGCCCGGCATGCCTTGAAATACGCAATGGGCCGGAGCATGCAAGCGAACCGATGTAACGAACGGCTCGGCAAGAAAGAGCGCTTCCCCGCGAAGCACGCCGACTTCATTGAACAGTGCCACGCCGCGGGGCAGAAGCGCCCCACCCGCTCGATCGTCGCTACGGTGCCGCCGACTACAATTCGCCTGCACCAGGATCTCCACGGCTCGCTCCAGCAACTGCGCGCCACTGGCCGATCTGGTTGGGATGGACGTGCAGAGCGATCCCCTCTTCCGCCTGTCGCGTTCCGTGAGGCTACCTCTCTCTAAGCTCCGCCACGCTAGGAGCGGCGGCTTCAGTACGTCAATGCACTCGGTTCAAGAGCTGCTTGGCGAAGTTCCTGAGCCTTTACCGGGTCGATCGGGTAACCGAACTCTCCTTTGTCGTGAAAACGGGCGAGTGTCTCCAGCGCGCCCTGGAACTTCGCATCTGCGGACGCGCAAACGTAGCGCAGACCCGCTGCTTCATCCTTTGGAAGCCCGTTTCTGCCGTACAAGAGATCCAAGCCGTGGATCCATTGGGAGTGTGCATGTCCTGCACTGGCGGCTCGCATGAACAGTCGAGCGGCCCGAGGCTTGTCTTCATCGACCAGATCGCCCGTGTCGTAGTGATAGCCTAGCGAGTACTGCGCCGGGGGATAGCCGTGTTTCGCCGACCGTTTCAACAGGTGCAGATGTCTCTGCTCGAACTCGTCCTCGCTCTCCTGTGCGAGCGAGAAACTCGCAGCTAAGAACTCAGCCTCCGCGTTCTGCAGATCGACCAGGGGCTTCAGAAGGCGATCTGCTTCCACGAAACGGCCGGCCTCAATCAAGACTCTCGCTTGCTTCAACGCCGCGGCTTCAGCAGGCGCCATCTCAAGCCAATCGCGTTGTTGATTACTACCAATGATACGAAGTAGCGTCATGGTTCCCTCACTGCGCGCGGCGCTTCTCACCGGAAGGTCCAACGCAAACACATGGTATGTGCTTGGGTTGACAGCCGAGCGCGGTCGTCGCCGCGCGCTTCGCAAGCTTCACAGCTTCGGCATACATCTCATGCGATGCGGTGCCGAACTGAAATCGCTCATTAGGGTCCTCGGGGCAATTTCCTGGAATGTTATCGTTACAATCAGCTCGGCACGTACAAGTCCAGTACCCGCGTCGGCGTTGGGGCCACGTGAGCGTCCTGCTCCTGACTTGCGACGTGTCACCTGATAGCGCCCCACCGACCACACCGGCACTCGCTCGAGCAGCGTTCCCAGCGATTGTTGTACCGGCGGCAGCACCACCCGCGCTAGGCACTTCAATGCCTGCGGCAGCGCAAGCGGCGAAGTTTGCAGGATTTGCGCACAGGGTATGGGACTGAAGGCCCTTTGCGTCCATAAGCAGTATTGGATCAAGGTGGGCGTAAGCGAAAGTATTCACCCCGCCATCCAGCCCAATCGGATCACTCTCAACGTACCTTCCGATTGCCGGGTCATAGTCCCTGAAGTAGTTATAGTTCAGCCCCGTCTCCGAGTCGTGGTATTGACCCGGGAAACGCGGGTTGAACGTGAACGCCACCGTGTCGCCATCGGCATCTGCATTCGCCGCATCGGTACCGAACGGATCGGAGTCCCAG
>Ga0187892_10001053_pt1 | contig 66746 bp, 45 predicted proteins | sample MA1701073metaG_FD_139345 | JGI IMG/M metagenome (GOLD analysis project Ga0187892, IMG submission 139345) | Bio-ooze microbial communities from a basaltic lava cave in the Kipuka Kanohina Cave System on the Island of Hawaii, USA - MA170107-3 metaG ... | reverse complement strand
TTGGAACGTTCATGCGCATCCGTTCAATTGGTCGACAAAGTCCGTTGCCAAAGTCATGGCCAAATGCGAACTAGCCTTGGCCGCATGATATTCCTACCCCTTCAATGGGGAGCCGTACTAAGGCACGGTTTTCCGTGGATCCGAGGGACGGCGGTGCTTCACCTTTCCCGGTTTCCAGAGCCGTGCCGCCGCGTTCCTTGCGAGCCTCGCCCCTACCGGGCAGCTCGGCTCGCCTGCGATTAACGCGAGGAGTAGTATCAGAGCAACTACGGAATCAGCGGACCATCGGCATGCGCGTCCTCTTCGGTGGGCGCGAGTCCCAAATACTGCGAGAAGAAAAACTCGCTGTCGCGCGGGTTCGGCTCCGGGTGATAGGATGCGTCCTGGGTCCAAGACGGATAGATCCACGAGCGACTCGATTGCCCGCCATCGGACTCGTCGGATTCCTCACGTGGCTCAGGCGCGGGCGAACTCTGGTTTTTGTCGATGGCATTCATCCCCGCTTCCGAGTCCGAGGAACCGTCCGAGCTCTCGGGCGAGTCAAGAACGGTCATGCCCATCGTTGTTCGCGACCGCCCCCGCGGATCGCCGGACGTGTCCCCGCTGTGCCGCCTGGCCTCGTCTCGTTCCGCCGTCACGCAGTCCAGCTCGTTACGAAGGATCGCCAGCAACTCGATCATCTCTTGATCCGCCGAAAAATTGCCCACTCTCGTCCCGCCCGTGCTCATCGAGTCCGTCGAGTCTTCAAGCGGCGAAAACCACTCGAGATTCTCGGATAGATACGGCGACAAGTCGCTTCGGCTCACCGGCCCGGGTTGCTGTTCGCCGGAATCCGACGCGGCGGCGGCTGAATCTTCTTGGCCGTCATGCGAATCCTGCGTACCTTGAGCTTCCGCCGAAGAATCCGCATCCTTTGGCTCCGACTCGGGGGAGCGATTCCACGCCAGCCGATCCACCCGCGGGGCGAGCTGCTCAAGCTGCGTAATCGCCGCGGAGAAGGTCGGATCAATCGCCAGCACGCGGGCGAAGGCGCCGGCGGCCTCGTCATACCGCTTCTGTCCGCGATACATCAAGCCTAGGTTGTAATACGCGTCTGCCTCTGGCAGCACCGAGCGAAAGCTTTCCAGCGCTTCATCGAAACGATCGAGCTTGCTGAGCACGATCCCGCGGTTGATGTGCGCCCGAGAAAAATTGGCATCCAGCTCAACCGCTTTCGTCAACTCGCGCTCGGCCTGGGCCCATTCTTCGTGGAGCATCAACTCGTAGCCGAGGTTGTTGCGCAGAACGGCGTTCTTCGGCGCCAAGGCCGCGGCGCGCTGAAACATCTCCAGGGCTTCGTCGTGGCGGCCGAATTCGCTCAGCAACAGGCCTAGACGGTGGTAGGCGGGAGTATACTCATGTCCCACGGCCAGCGCCTTGCGATATTGCTGAACGGCCGCCTCGATCTGACCTTGTTGTTCGAGCAAATGCCCGGCGGCAAAGAACGTGGCGGGCAGGATTTTGGGAAGTTCGGCCTCCTTGGCCGCCTGTCGGCGGCTCTCGCTTTTCGAATGCCACGGGCTGCGCTCGCGCGACGACATCGGATACTCCGGATACTCCGACTTTGCGCAACCCCAAATAGAGACCGTGCCGACGGTCAGAAGCATCGCCATTCGATTGTGTATTGTCATGATTGATATCCCCTTGGCCTCTCGTTTCTACTGACTGCTCCCCGTCCCAAGAGCCGGCGCGGCTTGCGGCTGAGCCGAAGCCGGCCGCACGCCCGGGGGTACTTGCCCCGGCTGGGTTCCTCGCCTGCGAATTCCAATCGCCTCTTCCGCGGTCATTCCCCGTCCGCCCGACATCATGGTCTTGACCTGCACACGGTCCATGTTGCAACCGCTCATGGCGATGTACTCGCGAACGTGTACCAAGCGCTTTTGAACCAATGCATCGTCGGTCAGTTCGGTGTCGTAGCGAACGGTTCCGCCGTAAACGTCCAGAAGCGGCGACAGCCGGTCCAACCGGGCCACGCCGGTGCCGTTGAGCTCGGCGGTGTGGGGCACGAAATGCATGTCCGCCAGGGACATGTCGTGCAAAAGGGCGTTGTCGGCCATGTCCCTCCAGTGCTGCCGCGGGTCATGGCGCATCTCTTCCAGCCTTTCAACCTGCAAGTCCGTGGCGGTGTGCACACGATGACAGGCGGTGACACTCAACAGAATCCCCGCCGCTCCCACTACGGTTCGATGCCTCTTCAACATGTTTGTGCTCCTTGGCTTCAAGTCGAAATATCCCCTTCCTCCCCCCAACGGTTGTCCGCTCCGCGCGGTCCGGGAGTTTCGCTTTTTCTTGAAGCGGACTCTCGGACGCACCATGGGCAAATTATCGGTCGGCTTGGCGGCTAGCTTGCGAATGGCGCGTTGAACAAACGAATGCGCTGGCGATCGTCCAATAAGAGTCCGATCCCCAGATTTGCAGCCCAAGCCCCTCCTCTACCGTAAGCGTACATTCTGCGCGATGGCCATGCCGCCATCGCACGGCCACGATAACGTGTCATGGTCGCCATAACCCGACGTCCGCAGCGGTTGGAAACGTGTCCCGTACCGGCGATCTGCTGCCCGGCATCGCCGAAGCGCTCGGCAAACCGTATCGCCTTTCCCCATTGCGCTGCGGCCTGAGCAAGTTCCGAGCCAAGGGTCTCGTAGTTCGTGTCGAAGGCACGCAGCGCTATCGACTGACGCCCGAAGGCTTCCGACTCTGCGTCCTGCTCCTCAAGCTGGCCAATCGCCTCACGCCGGGGAACGACGACGGGACGAAAAACGGTACTTGCGAAACAAAGCGATCTCGAATGTGTTTTTGGGAGAATGGAGCGAATGCTACTCGTAACGCAACGATTGGATGGGGTCGAGGCGGGCGGCGCGGATGGCCGGGTACAAGCCGCTCACGATGCCCACCACAACGGCCATGAGCAGGGAAATGACGATGATGCTCGGCGGGGTGTACGTCTTGAGCACTTGGGTCACGTCGCCGAGCAGCCCGGCGATCGCCCAACCGCAGAGAATGCCCAAGACGCCGCCGAACATGCTGATGATGCCGGCCTCAGCCAGAAACTGTTCGAGGACGTCCAGGCGCCGCGCCCCTACGGCCATGCGAACACCGATCTCGCGGGTACGCTCGGTGACCGAAACCAGCATGATGTTCATGATCCCGATGGCCCCCACGACCATGGAGATGCCGGCGATGCTATAGAGCACCACCGCGAAAATGATCGCCACCTGGCTGAATTCCTTTTTCACCCGCTCTTGGGTAAAGATGTTGAAGTCGTCCTCCTGGCCGGCCTTGATGCGGTGGCTGGCCCGCAGCGTTTTCTTGACCCCGTCGATGCACAGCTGGAGTTTACGGGTGTCAACGCACTGGACCACGATCATTGACAAGTACCGGCTGCCGAACATCCGGCCCATGGCCGTGGACAACGGGATGATGACCTGTTTGTCGGCCTCGACGAAGCCCAGGGTGCCTTTCTCCTCCATCACCCCGACCACGGTGAAGGTCTTGCCTTCGATTTTGACCGTCTTGCTCACGGCGGGCAGCACGCCGAAGAGGCTCTCGGCAACCTTGTAGCCCAGCACGCAAACCATGACGTTGCCCTGCACGTCCTCGTCGGTGATGAACCGCCCGTCCACGGGGAAGTAGCTGTTCATCGGCGCGTAGCCCTCGGTCGTGCCGAGCACCAGAGCACGTTCATTCTTCTCGAAGTATTTCACCTGGCTGGTCTGGGTGAATTGCGGAGCCACGGTCATGACCAGATCCGCGTTCTCCTTGGCGATCAAATCCGCGTCTTCCGGCATGAGCGAGGCGACCTGCATGGCCCGATGCGACCGGCGCTCGCTGCCGTTGAAGATCATGAGGTGGTCGGCCCCCAGCGATTCGAACCGTTCCAGAATATCTCGCTGCGCACCCTGCAAGATCGACACCGCCGCGACCACGGCCCCCACGCCGATGATGACCCCGATGGTGGCCAGAAGCGAGCGGAGCATATTCTGCTGCAAGCTCCGCAGGGCCGTCCACATGAGGCGAAGATGGAACATGGCTCAAATGGTTCCTTACGACGCGGCCCGCATGGGCGATTCACGTTTGGGACGAGCCGATTTTCCGGCGTCGCCCTGATCGAACAGTTGCGTATGAGCATCCCGCGTCAGCTTGAGAATCTGCTCGCGATGGTCGGCGCTGACAGCGCTGTCGTCGACCACGCGGCCGTCGCGCATCTGAATGATCCGCTGAGCCTGCACGGCCACGTCAAGCTCGTGCGTGACCAGCACGATGGTGATGCCCTCCGCGTGGAGCTCGTGAAAGATGGCCATGATCTGCTGGCCGGTTCGGGAGTCGAGGTTGCCGGTCGGCTCATCGGCCAGGATCAGCCGAGGGTTGTTGACGATCGCCCGGGCGATGGCTACGCGCTGGCACTCTCCGCCGGACATTTCACTAGGCCGATGCCTGGCTCGTTGAGCGAGGCCAACGCGTTCGAGCGCCCGCCGCGCCGCCGCCCGAGACACCGATCGCCGACCATACAAAAGAGGTACGAGCACGTTGTCCAGCGCCGTCGTTCGGTTGATCAGGTTAAACGTCTGAAACACAAAGCCGATTTGCTGATTGCGGATGCGAGCCAACTGCCGCTCGCCGACGGTGCTGATCGTCTGCCCGCAGAACTCCAGCATGCCGGCCGTAGGGCGGTCCAGGCAGCCGAGAATGTGCATCAACGTGCTCTTGCCGCTTCCGGACGCCCCGGTGACGCTGACGAACTCGCCCGCGTCGATTTTTAAGTCCACGTTGTCCAGGGCATGAACAACCGTATCGCCCATGCGATAATCTTTGCAGAGTTGGACGGCCCGAATCATGATCGCCGCTTCTTGCGGTCTTTTTCTTCATCTTTGGGGGCCGGCGGCTGCGTGTAAACGGTCATACCCTCCTTCAATTCGTCGCAGAGGACTTCCGAGACGTTGCCGTTGTCCAATCCGAACTTGCAGGCAATGAACTCGGTGGCCCTTTCCTCTTTGGGCGCGTCGGCTTTGGGGATCAAAACCCCCGTCCGTCCGCCCGATCCCTGCCGGATCGCTTCGTTGGGACACAGCAGGGCGTTTTCAACGTGCTCGGACGTAAAGGTCACCTCCGCACGCATGCCGGGCAGAAGTTTCTGAAAGTCTCCGCCGGTAATGAGAACGTCCACGTCGTAGGTCACCACGTTCATGATCTCCCGGCTGGCGGGAAAGAGCCGCTCAATGACACCCTCGAGTTCCAGATCGCGAAAGGACTCCACCGTAATCGTGGGTAGAGGACCCATCGCTCGGGCGGCCTCCGCGGCATTGGCGGGCATGGTCTGGCCTTCGTTGCCCGGCCGGGCCCAGGGTGGGGTGATGGCCAGCACACGGCCGATGTCGGCCTCGTCCACCTCGGTTCGCACAATCAGGCGGTCCACATCCATGAGGTAGGCGAGGATTGTGCCGGCCGTAAAGGTGGTTTTTCCGCTCTGGATCACTTCTCCGATTTCGACGCGCACGTCGCTGACCATTCCATTCATTGGAGCGGTGATGACCGTGTCCGAAAGCCGCTTCTCCGCGTCGGCCACGTTGTTTTTCGCCGTGTCATGTGCCGCCTGGGCTTGCTTCACGTCCTGCTCGGCCCGGGTAATCAGGAGATCCACCTTGTTCAGATCGGCTTTGGCGGCGGCCAGTTGCGCCTCCTGGCTGCGCAGGGCGGTGGACCGTTGCAATCGTTCCTCGTCGGTAGCCTGTTCAACGGGAAGCCGGTCGGTCTTGTTTTTTTGGAATCGGGCCAATTCCACGGTTGCTTCGAGTTGGTCGATTCGCGACTGGGCGTTGGTCCGGTCCACCGAGCGAGTCTGCTCCAGGATGATCTTGGCGTTCTCCAGTTTGGCTTCGGCGATGTTGAGCTCCAGTTTGGCCCGGTTGACGCTGCGCTGCTCGTCGTCGGGCTGAAGCCGGACGAGCAAATCACCGGATTTGACGCGATCGCCCGGCCGCTTGGCGATTTCGACGACTTCGCCGCTGGCTTCAGACTTGACTTCCACGAATCTAAACGGGCGTACTTTGCCGGTCGCATTGATCGGAAGAGTCAAATCGCCGCGGCGAAGCTTCGCGGTCTTTCCTTCAATGCCTTCCAAGGAAAGCCGCCACCGACCCCGGACCGCGAAATATCCCGAAATCACCAGGGCGAGGATCAAAACAGCGATGATGAAGTTCTTCATGACGAATTCCGGAGGTTTAGCACCGGGCCATGGAAGGCGGCGTGTACTCCAACCCGAAGGTTTCCGCGACGGGCCGGTTGGTGACACGGCCTCGTTCGATGTTGATTCCGGCCATCAGGCCTGGGTCTTCCAGGCAGGCCGCATGAAAGCCCTTGTCCGCAAGCTTCAAGGCGTAGGGCAAGGTGGCATGGGTCAACGAAAGCGTCGAAGTCCGCCCCACGGCGCCGGGCATGTTCGTGACCCCGTAATGCACAATGTGATCCACGACGTAGGTGGGTTGTTCGTGCGTCGTCGGGCGGATGGTCTCGAAGCAGCCGCCTTGATCGACTCCCACGTCGATGATCACCGCACCCGGCTTCAGCATGGAAAGCCATTCTCGCGGCACCAGCACGGGACAACGCGCCCCCGGAATGAGCACGGCCCCGATGACCAAGTCCGCACGTTTAAGGTAAGCCTTCAACGTCAGCCGGTCGCTGTAGACCTCGTGAACGTTGGAGGGCATCACATCGTCCAGATAACGCAGGCGATCGAGGTTCACGTCTAGGATGGTGACGTTGGCCCCCAATCCCGCAGCCACCTTAGCGGCGTTGGTGCCCACGATCCCACCGCCGATGATGAGCACCTCCCCGGGCTCCACGCCGGGGACACCGCCGAGCAGGATGCCGCGGCCGAGCATGGGTCGTTCGAGATACTTGGCGCCCTCTTGAATGCTCATTTTGCCGGCCACCTCGCTCATGGGCATCAAGAGCGGTAGGCGTCCGTTTTTGTCGAGGATGGTCTCGTAGGCGATGGCCACCGCGCCGGTGCGTAGGATGCCCTCGGTCAGCTCGCGGTCGGCCGCGAAGTGAAAGTAGGTAAACATCACCTGGCCGTCGGGCATCATCGCCCGTTCGGGGGCTAGCGGCTCTTTGACTTTCACGATCAGCTCGGCCCGGTCGAAGATTTCCCGAGCGGAGTTGGCGATCTTGGCCCCCACGGCGGCGTATTCGTCGTTGGTGAAACCGGAGCCCAGCCCGGCGTTGTTCTCGACGAAGACGCTATGCCCGCGGCGAACCAGTTCATCAACCCCTACGGGTGTCATGCTTACCCGGTATTCGTGGGTCTTTATCTCGGTCGGTACGCCGACGATCATCGCCGGAGAATCTCCATAAGCCCGATTGGGGCGTGCCCTGCGTGCCAGGCCCGCCCTTCGTGCGAGCACTGTTCATGGACGGCAAAACTCAGGGCCCTTCGGCCAACCATGTTGTCGCCGCAGCCCATTGCTGTCAAACTTCGGCGTTGTACGATTTGAGGCAGAATGGCCCAATTGCGGTACATTGACGACAACGGACAAATCCAAACCAAGACGCTCGATACCGAAGCCTGCACTGTCGGCCGAGCGGCGAACTGCCAGATTGTCTTTGTGGACGACACGGTCTCCCGAGAGCACGCCCGCATCGAGCTGGACAGCGGTGGGCGGTACCGCGTCAAGGACCTGGGCAGCCGCAACAAGACCTTCGTCAACGGCGAGCTGGTTACCGAAACGTTTCTCGCCGCCGGCGACATTGTCCGCGCCGGCGCCCGTGTGTTGGAATTCCTCGACGATGTGCAGCCGCACGACAAGATTGACCTTGAGTTCCTAACCCCTGATCGCACCGAGCCGCCCAACTGTGAGTGGATCAAGCTCAAAGCCCCGCTGTCGCTAACCACGGCCCAGATCGAGCGAATGGCCTCCCTGTCGGCCGAGCGGCGAATGACCGCCCGAGCCGAGGACCTAGCCACGGCGACCTTAGGCCAGATTCTCTTGGACCTTCAGGCCGAGCGCGGCTTCGTGGCTCTTCGCGGGGAAGGCAAGACCCAACTGCATCCGCTGGCCCATCGGGGCTTGAAGCGGCCGACGGGCGGCTCGCTCACCCCGGTCAGCCAAGCGTTTGTCTCCGTGCCGCTGCTGCAGGGCGTGGCCGGCCGCTATCCCGAAACCACCGCCCAGATCAACACAAAGTTGGGCTACGCGGCGGCCGGGATGGTCACCGCCTTGAGCCATCGAGGCGAGTCGCTGGGTATCCTGTACGTGGACCGGCCGTCTGCCAAGAAGCCGTTTTCCTCCAGCGAGCTGCACTATCTGGTGGCCGCCGGCGCCCAATTGGGGTGCGCCGTCGCGGAAGCATCACAGAAGCTCGTCCGGGATGCATCGCGCGAGGCGGCTGCATGGGTGGGCATGCTTCGCCGTGTGCAGACGGCGATCGGCCAGAACGCGCAGTCCAGCGCTACTTTTGCCGCCGCGGTGCAATGCTATCCAGGCCGAGTGTGCTGCGGCGATTTCGCCGAACTGATCCATCTGGACGAACAGCGTTGCGCACTGTTGGTGATCGACGGCGGCGGGAACGGCGTCATCGGCATTGCACAATCCAGTGCTCTTCGCGCCGCCGTCCGCGCCGCCCTGGCGGTCGCGCCGGAGGCGCTGATGGATCCGGGTCACCTCTTGGGCGGACTAAATACTTTTCTGGCGGGTTCTCGTTCGCGGCAAGTGATTCCGGTGATTTATCTGGCCATTGACGTGTCCGCCGGGAAACTCGTCTATGTGAACGCCGGAGGCACGCCTCCTCTACTGATGATCGGCCCGGGACGGCTCCTGACCCTAGATCAATCCGCCCTGGTCTTGGGCGTGGACACCGAGCAGGCTTACGAGGGTACGCGCGTCGATCTTCCCGAATCGTTCCGCGTCGTTTGCCACACCGATGGCCTGACCGACGCCTGCAACGCCGCCCAGGAGCCGCTGGGGTCGGCGCGACTGCATGAAACCTTGCTCGCGCGGGAGGCGTTCGCCTCCGTCCAGGACATTCTCGGCAAAATCGACGCCGCGTGGACCCTGCACTTGGCCGGTGCTCAGCCGGACGATGACGCCTTGGCGGTCGTTTTGGGACGAGGATAACCTTTGATCGCCGCGGAAACAGCCGAGGAAAGAATCGTCCGAAAGCTCATGGATGACGGCGTGTTGACACTCGCCGGCCTAGCCTCACATCGGCGGGAGTCGGAGCTGCTCGGCCTGCCGCTGCTGGAAGTCCTGCTCCTTTACGACGTCATTAGTGAGGCGACCCTGTCCCAGGCTTATGGCGAACTCAGCGGGCTTCGTTTCCTGGATTTGACCCGCCGGACGCCCAGCCGCGCATGGGTGCTGACGCTGCCCGAGAACATCGCCCGCTGCAAAAACTGCCTGGTCTTCGGCGAAGTGGGCGGGCAGTTGGTGGTTGCCGTGGCCGATCCCGTGGACCCTTCCGTCCGAGCGGCGCTGAGCGAGCGGTACCAGCGGCCCCTGCAATTTGTGGTCAGCCCGAGATACCAGCTCCGCGAGGCCATCGACGAAATCTACGGCAATGCCCGCGCCGCCGGCGCCCGGGCGGTTACTTCCGTGCCCATTTCCACGGGCGCGGCCACCGTCTCGGCCACGGGCCTCAACATCGCCGAACAGCTCGACAGCGTCATCGACGAGGCCGTGGACCGCCGGGCCAGCGACATCCACATCGAGCCGGAATCGGACCGGCTACGGATTCGCTTCCGCATCGACGGGCGGATGATCGAGGCCCGAGCCTATCCCTTGGACGTGGCCGCCCCGCTGATCTCGCGGGTCAAGGTGCTGTCCGTCCTGGACATTACCGAGCGACGCAAGCCCCAGGACGGCCGTTTCAGCCACCGCAGCTTCGAACAGGAGATCGACGTTCGCGTCGCCGTGATTCCCGGCGCCCGCGGCGAGCGGATCACCCTGCGATTGCTCTCCAAGGACCGCTCGCGGTTGACGCTGGAAAACCTGGGGATGGGCAGCGAAGTTCGCCAGGCGTTCGAGCGGCTGATTCACCGGCCGTACGGTATCGTCCTGCTCACCGGCCCGACCGGCAGCGGCAAGTCCACGACGCTATACGCGGCCTTGCAGGCCATTAACAGCGTTGACAAGCACATCATCACCGTCGAGGACCCGGTGGAATATCAGATTCCCGGTGTCAACCAGGTGGCGGTCGATGCGGAGTTCGGCGTTTCCTTCCCCATGGCCCTGCGAAGCATCCTGCGGCACGATCCCGATGTCATCATGGTCGGCGAAATCCGCGACGTGGAGACCGCGCACCTCGCCTTGGAGGCTTCGCTGACCGGCCACCTGGTGTTGGCTACTCTGCACACCAACTCGGCCGTGGGGTCGGTGACGCGGCTTTTGGACATGGGCTGCGAGCCGTATCTGGTGGCCAGCTCACTGATCGGGGTCATGGCTCAGCGGCTGGTGCGGAAGATTTGCACGAACTGCAAGCGGGCCTTCCCAGCCAACGAGGTCGAGCGGCGGCTGATGGGCATTCCGCCGGAACGCACCAGTGTGGAGATCTTCCGCGGCGTGGGTTGCTCGCGGTGCTTGCGGACCGGCTATTTCGACCGCATCGGCCTTTTCGAGTTGGCGCCCTTCGACGTCGGCCTGTCGGCCCTGGTCATGCAGAAGGCCACCACCGAGACCCTGCACGAGTACGCCGTCGCCCACGGGGCCATCACCCTCCGCGACGACGCGGTCACGAAAGTCCGCGAAGGCCTCACCACCCTGGAAGAAACCCTCCGCGTCACGCGGCTGGAAACCTGAAACGGGGCGAAACAAGGGTTGCGGGGGAGCCAGCGCATATTTCTCGGTGAAGTGGAGGAGTCTACTTGACATAGGTTCGTATTATGTTAGGGTTGCACGATATTGGATCGCAAGCTCGTTCGATCCGATGGGAGGAAATTGGCTTTGAGGAAACACCAATTTGGCGGTGATTGGACGGCGGACAAGCTTGAAAGGCTTCACAAATACCTTGCCGCCTACATGCAGATCTTCACGAAAAACCCAAAGGCTGCGTGCTTCACTACGATTTACATGGACGCTTTTGCGGGCACTGGTCATCGCGTTGATACAGCAAAACGGACGGCCTCCAAGGGTCTTGTAGGCAAGACCCAGGACGAGGATACGGAATCATTCAAGAAGGGCAGCGCGCGCATCGCACTTGAGGTCGAGCCGTCGTTTCAACGCTTCGTCTTCATCGAGCGGGACGCCGGGAATCCGAAAGGTGCGGCGACAGCGGTGAAAATCGCACAAGATATAATGCAGTAGGGACTCGATGGCCACGAACTCGAAGATCGAGTGGACGGAAATGACCTGGAACCCCGTCACGGGATGTTCCAAGGTGAGTGAGGGCTGCCGTCATTGTTACGCGGAGCGTCTGGCGAAGCGGTTGCGGGCAATGGGCAATGCCCGCTACGCCGCCGGTTTCAAGGTCACGCTCCACGACGATCTGCTGGATTTGCCGCGCCGGTTCCGGGACCCGCGGATTATTTTTGTCAACTCCATGAGCGACTTGTTTCATGAAAAGGTACCGTTCGCGTTTATTCATCGAGTGTTCCAGACTATGCAAGCTTGTCCGCAACATACGTTTCAGGTGTTGACCAAGCGGAGCAAACGATTGGCTGACTTGGCCCCGCAACTTCCCTGGCCGCCTCATGTGTGGATCGGCGTGAGCATCGAGGACGAGCGAGTTTTGCACCGAGTCGATCATTTGCGGTGCGTGCCCGCACCCATTCGATTTCTTTCCTGTGAACCGCTGATCGGACCATTGGATGAATTATCCTTGGAAGGGATTTCGTGGATGATTGTCGGTGGAGAATCCGGTCCGGGTGCTCGTCAGATGCGCAAGGCGTGGGTCGAGTCGATCCGCCGGCAGTGCCTACGAGCCAAGGTGCCTTTCTTTTTTAAACAGTGGGGTGGCGTCCGTAAGCACCTTACCGGCCGCGAATTGAACGGGCGTACTTATGACGAAATGCCGCCTGCCGCACATGAAAGCAACCGAATATCCGGGCAAACAGTTCCCCTCATAGTGCTATCGGCGTGAGGACGTAGCCCGTGTGGGACAGGCTTTTTAGCCTGTCATGGGGTGCCATTTTCGGTTATGAAAAGACCGGCTGGAAAGCCGGTCCCCATTATTCTTTGACGAATGCCACCATCGTGTGGGCGGAGAGGATGGGGCGATGGTCGGGACGGCCAAACAGCACTTCGTCGACGGCTCGGCGGACGCCGGGGTGGGGGTCGGGGTAGCCGTTGTGAGCGCCGAAGCCGTAGTCGTGAAGGACCATGCACCCGCCCGGGGCCAGCAGCGGATCGTAATTGGCGATGTCGGCCTTCACTTGCTCATAGCCGTGATCGCCGTCGATGAAGATCAGCGACGCCGACGCGGGCTGAAGCAGCCCGGCGACGACATCGGAACGCATCGGAATCTGAATCAGCCGCCCGTCCTCCCCAATTTGGCGAAGCGCCAAGAGTGCATGATCGCGGTTGAAAGGCTGATCGAGGTGCGGGTCCACAGACACAATCGGGAGGTCGCTTTTGGCCGCCCGCAGCGCCATGGCTAGCACCATCAGCGACGAGCCGCGGAACGACCCGACCTCCAACACGAAGCGACCGCGGGCTTGCGCCCAGGCCGTCAGGACATAAAGCACGCACGCCTCGATCGGCACCGGCCAATCGGCAAAGGTCAGAAGCTGGTCGATCTCTTGCCGGGCCGGCGGATTCCAAGGCACGCCGGAGGCCTTCAGGAGGTCCTCGGCAACCGGCAGCGTGTTCTGCCACCGCCAGCGCGAGGCCGGCTGATCATCCTCCGGCATGGCCTCCACGGCCAGGTAGAGCTTCCGCAAGCGGCGGTTCTTGTCCTGGGTGAACGGCTTATAGTTCTCTGCCGCGGTTGCGCCGTGTGGAAACACCAAACGCCCCATGGCCGTGGTGATGTCCACGTATCCCCGGCCGTTTTCGAACAAGGCCATGGGCCGCATCGTGCACCGCCGCGGCAGGGGCCGTCGGGAAAGAATACTCAGTTCGTTTCCGGCGACCGATACCTCGAAATCAACGCCCGGCACCGAGCAGCAAAGCACAACGGGCACGTCGCCGAGATGACAGGCCGGTTCGTTTGCGCGGTCGGTGGACGGTAACTCTGCCACGGAAACTCGCATCGGGAATTGGCCATTAGTATCGGCAAGGTCATTCCCTAATCTTGATTTCGCTTGCAAATCCGCGGATTGCTTCCGGGCCTCTCGCGCGATAACCTTGACGGGGGAAGCAAGCGAATGGCCACAACAACGCAGTTTTCGTTTCCAGCCATCGCCGAGGTCGATCCGGAGATTCTGCCGGTTATGCGGGCCGAGGTGCGCCGCCAGCAGGAAACCCTCGAACTCATCGCCTCGGAGAATCACGTCTCCCGAGCCGTACTGGAAGCGCTTGGCTCGGTGTTCACCAACAAATACGCCGAAGGTTACCCGGGCAAGCGATACTACGGCGGCTGCGAGAACATGGACGCCGTCGAGACCCTGGCCCGCGACCGGCTCAAAAAGCTCTTCGGCTGCGATCATGCCAACGTGCAGCCGCACTCCGGCGCCCAGGCCAATGCGGCGGTGTACCTGGCCGTGCTGCAACCGGGCGAGACGATCCTGTCGCTCGATCTGGCCCACGGTGGCCACCTTTCGCACGGCCTGAGAGCTAACATGAGCGGCCTGCTCTACCGCATCGTCTCCTACGGCGTGAACCGCAAGACCGAGCGGCTGGACTACGACGAAATCCGCCGCCTCGCCCACGAGCACAAGCCCAAGCTGATCATCTCCGGGGCCTCGGCCTACTCACGGACGATCGACTTCGCCAAGTTCTCGGAAATCGCCGCCGAAGTCGGGGCCGTACACATGGCCGACATCGCCCACATCGCCGGGTTGGTTGCGGCCGGACTGCACGCCAGCCCCATTCCCCATACGCCGATCGTAACCTCGACGACGCACAAGACCCTGCGCGGCCCGCGCGGGGGGCTGATCATGTGCCAAGAGCAGTGGGCCAAGACCATCGACTCGCGGATTTTCCCTGGCAGCCAGGGCGGGCCGTTGATGCACTGCATCGCCGCCAAGGCCGTGGCGTTCGCCGAGGCCCTCAAGCCCGCCTTCCAAGCCTACCAGCGGCAAATTGTGAAGAATGCTCAGGCCCTGGCCGACGCCCTGGCAGCCAAGGGCAACCGCCTTGTTTCCGGCGGCACGGACAATCATTTGATGCTGCTCGACCTTCGCCCGGCTTACCCCGACGTGAGCGGCAAGGACGCGGAGGATTGGCTCGTCTCGGCCAATATCGTGGTTAACAAGAACATGATTCCTTTCGACGAGCGCAAGCCAACGCAGACCAGCGGGCTGCGCCTGGGCACACCGGCCCTGACGACGCGCGGCCTGAAGGAGGGCGATATGAAGGTTATTGCCGGATTGATTGACCGTGTTCTTCGAGCGAAGGGCGATGCCGAAACGCTTGAGTCCGTCCGCGGCGATGTGCGTGCCATCTGCCAACAATTTCCATTGCCGTGCTGAGGCGGGTGGTCTTATCTGCTTGGCCTGCGCTGTTCGTGGCGGGGTGCGCCAGCCATGCCAGTATTTACATTGTTCCACTGGGCGCGCGCCGGATCGGTACTACGGAGCCGCTGGTGCAACGCATTCGGCCTCAGGAATGCTACTATTGGCTCAATGAACGCAACGAATTGTGCCTGGCCCTGCACGAACGCAACCGGTCGCTGCTGAACCGCCTGTTGGACCGCGAGACGTGGGTATCGTTTGTCCTAGGCGAGCCGCCAGCCGGTTCCGCCCGCGAATACGCGGTCAGCGGCCCAACGTTCCGCGCCCGGCACGATAGCGGCCTGACTCACCTGCGCTCCGTATCGCTGACTGGCATCGTGGCGGTCTGGGACTACGGCAAGGCCAGGCTTCGCTGCCGTTTCCGGCTCACCAGCAGACAACAGTCCTATTCGGTCCTTACTGGCTGGACGGGCGATGCCCGCGTCCTGTACACCGGCGAACTGACCGCGGTGCACAATCCAACGGCCGGGCAGACCATTCTCGGTCAAACGGAAGAAGGGGGCTTGCAGCGCCGCGCAACGTTCCAAAAGCGGCAGAAAAAACCTGACTCGGCAGTAACGCCGGTCTGAACAATCGTCATCGATCGAAAAGTCCGCGCGGAGGTAATGCAAGGAGTGCCACATTTACAGGAAGCAGATGCAAGTCGGCTGAGGTTGCCAACGGTGCGCTGGTTTCATCCGCCCCTTCGGGGCGGAATGTTTTTCTTTCTTCTTTCCCACGGGTTGCGCTTCGCATCACCCAAGTGTCTGGCGAGCATGCGAATATCCTCGGCCCGGTTAAACGCTTTCTCGCAGAGTTTTTTTGATGCCCTTATCCCGAGATACGTCTTTCCACCGGTGGCACTCACGGGTAAGCATTTCCCAGGCTATCCAAGCCTTGCCGGCGGAAAGTCCTTCATACATCCAAACCGCTACCTTGTCTTAACTGGCTACCATCCGCCGCCCCGCCGGCGCGGGTTCTTGAGCCGTGCGACCTCGATTTTCGAATTTCGAAGGGATTTGCTCTTTTCAAATGCGTGTGGGTCGGTACAATTCGCTTCGCACATGGAGGTGGCCGATGAAGCGGACGGCAACGTCGCCGCTGCTCGCGGTTGGATTAGAAGGGCGATGAGTCAAATGGGATGAAGAAAGGAAAACGAAAATGCAGATGAGGAAGTACTTCGGTTTGTTCGCCATGCTTTTGGGCCTTGCCGTGTCGGCGGGCCAAGCGCGGGCTCAGGAGAAAAACGGCGACCACCCCAAAGGCGAGCACCCGAAGAAGGCCGAGCCGGGTGACAAAGGTGGCCAACCGGACCCGGCTATGATGGCGGCTTATGAAAAGGCGGGCAAGGTCGGACCGCAACACGAGCTTCTAAAGTCGCGGATCGGAAGCTTCAACCACGTGGCCAAGTTCCGCATGTCACCGGACCAGCCCTGGATGGAATCGAAGGGCGCGACGGAGCGCAAGATCATCATGGGCGGGCGGTATGTCCAGCAAGAAACCAAGAGTGCCCCGATGATGGAGGGCGGTCCGGCGTTTGAAGGTCTGGGCATCACCGGCTATGACAACATTCAGAACAAGTTCGTCAATTTTTGGATCGACAACGAAGGGACGGGGGTGATGATCAGCTATGGCACGGCGGACGGCAGCAACAAGGTCATCACCTATTCCGGCGAATACCCCGATGTGATGGTGGGAAAATTGAAGAAGGTCAAGTCCGTCACCCGGTACAAGGACGACAAGACGGAGGTCTACGAGATGTACGACACCGGTGCGGATGGCAAGGAGTACGTGAACCTGGAGGTAACCTACACGAAGAAGTAAGCTTCAAGGCCGCTGTTTCGATAAGAGCAGCGCATACTCGCTCGGCCCGGTCGCGTCGCTGTGGCACCGGTTGTCAACCGGTGTTTTCACCGCTTACAAAGCGGTGCCACACGAGCGCCGGGCCGTTTTTCTTTGCAACGGCTATGGCACCGAACTCTCAGTGAGAACGTGTTGAAAAGGCGATCGGCTGATCCCGAGCCGCGCCCGTCAGGAAGCGGTCCTCCTCGTTGACGCGCTGCGTAAAGGAGTAGGCAGCCGCGACGTGCCGAACCGATCGTGCTTCGCTCGCGACGGGCTAACGCGGTCCCGCTCCCTCACCCTTGATGCTTTGCGTAAAGGGCAGGCGGTCGAGGGTCGGTTTGTCGCTCGCCCGGGCGTCCAACAGCGTTTGGGCGGAGCGGACGATATCGGCTTCCTGGGGAAGCACGCAATCGGCGGCCGGGCCGAGGGGGATGTAGGTGTCGAGGGCGGTCAATCTGGTGGCGCGGACTTCCGCGCCGCAGTGTTCATGGAGCAACGCCAAGATGGCTTCGCTGATTCCGCCGGTGCGGCGGCCTTCGTCGACAACGAGCACGCGCCTCGTGGCCAGCGACTGCTCGAGGATGAACGGCTCGTTCAGCGGGTTTAGCCAGCGAAGATCGACCACGCGTGCGTGAATGCCGTGCTGTTCGCGCAATGATTTCGCGGCGCGAAGGGACATATAGACGCCGTTGGCGAAGGTGAGAATGGTGACATCCTCGATTGCGGATTGCCGATTGCCTTCGTCCCTTTGTGCTTTCGTCCCTTCGCCCCTTCCCTCCGATCGATACACCCTTCCTTCGCCGAAGGCGATGGCCTGATCCGGCGGCGGATAGGAGAACGACCAGCCCTGATCCTTGGGAGCGTGGAGGTCCTTGGTCATGTACAGGGCGATCGGCTCGATAAAGGCCACAACGCGGCCATCAACCTTGGCCAGGGCCATGCAAGTGCGCATCATATTGACGGCGTCGTGGCCGCGGGCGGGCGTGGCAATGACAAGGCCCGGCACGTCGCGGAGGGCGGCGATGCTGTTGTCGTTGTGGAAGTGGCCGCCGAAGCCCTTCTGGTAGCCCCACCCCTGAATGCGAATGACCATGGGGTTGCGGTACTGGGCCTTGGAGAAGAATTGCAGCGAACAGGCCTCGCCACGGATTTGGTCTTCGGCGTTGTGGTAGTACGCCAAATATTGGATTTCCGGGATGGGCAACAGTCCCAAGTGCCCGGCGCCGATGGCCAGGCCGAGGATCGAGGTTTCGTCGAGCAGCGTGTTGAACACGCGCCCGGGGCCGAACTTGGCCCACACGCCGGTGGTTACGTGGTAGACCCCGCCTTTCTTGGCCACGTCTTCGCCGAAAAGGACGGATTCAGGGTATTTGATCAGCAGATCATGCAGCCCCAGATTGATAAGCGCGGCCATGTGCTTGGCCGGTCCGCGCTCCGGCAATTGGTCTTCGCCGCCGAAGACGTTGATGCGCTGTTCGTAAGGCGGCGGCCGACGGGCCTCCGCCTCGACGGCGGAGGGCGTATAGGGCGCCAGGGGCGTCACGATCTCTTTCGCACTGGACAGCTTGGGCGTCTTCGCCGCGTAGGCGGCGGCCTCTTTCACGCGGGCGCGCACGCGTTCGTACACTCCGAGAATGTCGTCCGGGGTCATCACTCCGGTAGAAAGGAGCAAGCGGGCGGTGGCCAGCAGGGGGTCTTGGGCCTCCGCGGCCTCGATCTGCTCCCACGTATGGTACTCGGTCTCCGCATCGCTGCCGGCGTGGGCCAAAAGCCGGACCATCTCTAGATGTAGGAACACAGGACAACGCCGCTGCCGGCAGGTCTCTACGGCTTCGGCGGTGACATCGTAGGCTTCGACGAGTTCCAGGCCGTTGGCTCGAAAATAGCTTATGCCGCAACGATTGCCAAAGACTGACTCGATCCAGCCCGCGGGCGTCTCCACACTGATGCCGATGCCGTTGTCTTCGCAGACGAACAGAATGGGCACGGGAATGCGTTGATGCGCCGCCCAGGCCGCCACGTTGAATGCGGTTTGAGCAACGGCGTGATTGACCGTGGCGTCGCCAAAGGAGCACACAATAATGCCGTCCGCAGGAATCGTCAGCGAGCCGCGGGCTTCACCCCGCGCGGTGTTGCCATCGTGTTTTGATGCCAAGCGGTGTGCTCGCGCAAGCATCAGGGCCGCTCCGACGGATTTCGGCAAATGGCTGGCGATCGTACTGGTCTGCGGCGGCACGAATAGCTCGACGCTGCCCCATACTTTGTGGCGGCCGCCCGAGATCGGATCGTCGCTGCTGGCCGCGAAACTGAGCATGGTGTCTTTGACAAAGTCAATGCCCGGTACCTTGCGGGCCCGTTCGGCCAGAAAGGCACCGGAACGGTAATGAAGAAAGGCCATGTCCGTGTGCCGCGTGAGCCGCCCGCCAACAGCGTTGCCTTCATGCCCGGCACTGCCGATGGTGTAGAACCCTTCATTTCGCGCCCGCATTTCGCGAGCCACGATGTCCTGATGACGGGCGACGATCTGCGACTCGAAAAGCTCCACGCCTACTCGGCAGGTCAATGCGGTGCCGGGGATGATCGGGTCGTTCAATTGCCGATTGGCAAATGCCGATTGCGGATTGGAAGAAACCAGGGGAGCGCGATCGGTACGGCGACCGTAAGGGAGCGGGGGCGAGGCCGCGCCGTCGTCACGGGCAGGTGTCGACCTCGAGGCGCGCGGGTCAACCCAGTTGCGGACGAACTCGACGAAGTTCTCGTCCACAACCTGGGCGCGGTTGAGGTTGAACTTGCTCTTCCGCTGCGGTTCCCTTTCGGCTATTGCCCGCTGGGCAGCGCCATCTCCCACGACTGCAATTCACTCCCTTCTGCCAAGATGATACTCTCATCGGGACGTGCACGCTTCTCGACGCATGAATCGGGCCGCCGATCTACTTCAATCTTGGATAAACGAATCGATTCGCGAAAGCCCAGCAAATAGGGCCGTCCGTAGGAACAATCGTGTAAGTAATTCATGCGCGATTCCTTAGGTCTATTGACCAGATCGTTTTGTTCGTCGAAAATGATATAGGGAATCGTGGTCGTGGGTAACGGTCAGCGATTTTTGAGTCGCTGGACGCGGTGGATTGACCGATGGATAGACATATGCGAAGGATGATACTCGGTTTGGGGATCGTCGCGGCCTTCGGGTTTACTTGCCCGACGGCCCAGGCTCAGCAGGAGCTGGATGGGGGCGGGCGGACGGCATTGGAAAACGCCCGCGGCGGCGAAGTGCGCCGGCGCTCACCCGGAAACATGGTGCAAGCAGGCGTGGCCCAGGCGGAGATGTTCGGCCGCGGGGCGGCGATCGGCGTGGATGTCACTGACACCGAGGAGCCGCCGTCGATTTTCGCGGAGTTGCTGGCGGAGTCGATTACGTTTCTTTTCGAACAGGTCAACGAAGCGATCGATATGTTCACGAACCTCCTGCTTCTACGAGCCGGAGAGTCGCCGGATTTGTCTTCCTTGACGGGGTCTCTCCCTACAAGCAGTGCGGCGGACGAGTAGCCCGCGCGCCCCCTGCGGCGACGATACCTTGAATTGCCGTTACTGTTTCTCTCACAGGAAGCGGTCGGGGCCTTCCTGAAAACCGCTCCCTACCGGTCGCGGCCGGCTCGGCTTTTCACACACGTTCTCACGCGCGGCCCGGAAAAGAGGCACGGTTTCGGCGGAAGGGTCACGGTCGTGGCATAAGAATCGGCTACGGAAATAGGCGGATTTCGATGTTGACGAACTCGAAGTCGTCGATGTCGCCTCCCAGGCTGGTGGCGTGAATCTCGAAGGTGTTGGTGCCGGGTCGCAGATGCGAACCATCGAACGGCGCTTTGAATTCGCCGAAACTGCCGTCCTCCGGAGCGGTGTCCAGCCGCCGTTCGAGAAGGCAGTCGTTGATGCGGATTTCGTGCCGCCGCTGCACGCCCTTGGCCAGCATTCGTAATTCCGCTCCGTTGGACGCGGCCCGCAGGACGTCACCTTCCAGAACAAACTCCGCCTGGAACAAAGCGCCCTGGGCGCGCTTCTGGAACTGACTGTTGATGCGCCCTTCGAAGTTGTTGTCGCCAAGGTGATGGACTTCGGGAACGGTTTCGATCGCGATCACGTCGGAGCGGGCGGGCTGAAGGGCGAAGTTCTGCACGTGCGTCGTCCCGCGTACGGATTGCGCGGCCACGTTTACCGAGCGCGATGCGTAACCTTGGTGGACCGCCGTGAGGGCGAAGTACACGGGCACCTCCGGCACGTTTAGATGGTAGTGCCCGTCCGGCTTGGAGACAGCCGTCAGTGCGTCTTCATCGGGAACATCGAGCCGCACGGTGGCGCCGGGCAGGGCGGCGCCGGTGGCGGCGTCGGTCACCGAACCCTCTACAGACCCGATGGGTGGGTTCTGGGGCCGTGGGGAATAGAGCGGCAGATAGCGATAGTACACCTCCACCATGAGCGTACAGAGGGCCGTTTGATAGACGCGCCCGCCGGTGGAGGCCCATTCGCCCTCGGGATCCCAACTGCCAGCCGCGCCGCCATCCTTGCGCTGATGGGCCAGCAATTGCTCGGTCAGCCTGCGGTTCCATGCAGGCCAGTGCTCCGCCTGTTGTTGGTAAAGGGCCAAAGTTGCGTAATACCAGTAGTAGGTGTTGAGTCCTTGCTCCCAATCCGGCGAATTCTCCGCGAGATAATCGGCGGAGGCCCGAATGGCCGGGTCCTCCGGGTGCAAGCCCAGCAGAAGCTGGATGAACATGGCTTCAGCGGTCATGGCCGGCGTCGCGGGACGGCCGGGCTGATAGGCGTAGCGTCCTGGGTGCGAGGGTGTGGTCACGAGTCGCAGCCAATGGCGGGCCGCCTCAAGTGCGTCGGCGGGAACGCCCAGCCCGGCCATTTTGGCGCTTTTGAGGGCCATGACTTGCCAGCCCAGGACGGAGGTATCGCCCACTTGTCCAGGGTCGTACCGCCAGCCGCCGATCTCGCGGTTTCTGGCCTGGGCGATGAAATCGACTGCGCGCTGCACGTGCAGTTGTAAGCGCTGGTCGCGGGTCATTCCGTATGCTTCCGAAAGGGCGATGGTGGCAATGCCCTGGCTATAGAGGGTTTCATCGCCGCGCAGGTCGCCGTCGGGCCGCTGACGGGAGCGTAGCCAGTGGATTCCCCGATGGACGTGTTCCTTGAAGGGACCGTCTTTGACATGCGTGTGGTCGGCACCGAGAAAGCAAAGGAGGGCCAGCCCCGTGAGAGCCGCGTCCACCTCCACGCTGGTCTGGCCACCGCATTGACCGCAGCGTTCGTCGAATTTCGTGCCCGACCACCTGCCGTCGTCGCTTTGGTGGCGGGCCAGCCAGTTGAGGGCCAGTTCGACGGCTTTCTCCGTCTCCGGGCTACCGCCCATTCGTTCCACGATGGCCTGGCGAACCTCAGGCGATCGTTGAGGGTAGAGGTTTTCCGGCGGGGCGAGCTCGTCGGGAATGCGAAACTCGGCCGTCGACCCGCCGGGGATCTCCGGCGTTGCGGTGGTCATCGCCAAAAGCGAATTCGTCGGCGCGGCACTACCGGCGTCCTGGACAGCGATGCGCATCCCGGCTTCGATTCCGCCGCGTGGTTGGCCCGTCGTCGCCAGCGGCTCAAACTGAAATGTGGCCGAACCGCGCGGGCTGGGCCGCACCTCCGCGTCCGCGGCGGGCAACTTGGGTGGGGCAAGACTCGTCCCGATGCCAACGTGTGGCGTTTCCGAACCGCTCAATTCGGGCGCGTTGTTCGAAGGGCGCCCCTCCATCGCCGGCAAACGGAAATCCGACGTATCGCCTAACCGCGAGGCGATTGCTTCAATTCGGACAGCGGGCGTAATGGGTCCGCGCATGGGAACGTCGCCCACCGTGACGGGAGTTGTAAGGGCAACCGCGCGGCTGCTGGCGCCGGTTTGGCCACCGGGAACCTCAAGCTGCCATGACGTGGCACGTGGCAGCTCGGCCGCCCCACGAAAGCCCGATGGCTGAGCCGCGGCTGCGGCCACGGCAATGGGGGATTGCGAGGCTTCTGTCCCGCCCGCCGGCGACTGCGTCTCCCGCGGTATGGCAAGTTCGGGTTCGACCCGGTGGTTCGTAGGCAGTTCGGCCAAGGAGCCGACGACGTGGTTGACGGGAACGGAAGCATCGTGAATCGTCAGCGGGTTAGCGGCACGTAGTTCCGGGGCTATCCGCTCCCGCGCTTCGGCCGACCGAGTGGGAACTAGTTCCGCGATTGCCAAGGACAGGTTTTGCTCAGTGGCCACCGCGGGCCTGGGCGTCGTCGCGGCCGAGAGGCCAGCCGGAGGCGATACGATCGTCGATTCCGGCTCGGCCCGTGCGGGACGCTCATCAGGTGATGGCAGGCCCAGTTCCGGCGGCGGATTCCAGTTGGGAATTTCAAGCACATGAGCCGGCACCGAACTGGAAGAAAGGAGGCGTGCGTCGGTCAACCGCGCAGCGGTGTTCACGCGGTGCTCGGCGGGCTTGTCGATGGACGGGGGACTTAGGTCAAATGTCTGTGAATCGATCGACGGCGCGGGTGGCGACATGGGACTGGGCATCGACAACGGTTCCACAACGGAAACTTGCACTTCGGTGAGCTGGCCGCGAATCTGCGATGCCAGGCCCTCACCGCTACCGGAAGAGGGCAGCAACGCGACCTGAATCGTGCCTCGGCCGCCATAATGGTCGGCCAGGACCGCGGCCACCTGCCATAGATTGAACAGCATCAGCAACAACAGGTGCAGGAACATCGAAGCCAGCAGGCATTTGGCCAGCAGGCTCAGTTTGTGCTGGCGGAGGTTGCCCCACAGGATCCAAGCGAGCAACAACAACAGTAGCGTCAGCAAAGCCCACAGCAACGCCGGGCCCGCGTATTTCCAAAACGCAGCCCAGTCGATGCCGGCCCGCTGCACGGTTTCGACGTCGCGAAACACCTCGCGCGAGGCCGTGTAGTAAAGGTCATAGTCTTGGTCCCCATCCGGACTTTTGGCGGCCGACCGCCGATCGGAACTGAAGCACAGACCGAAACCGCCCAAGGTCAGGGCGGGGTCCAGCTCGTTGGCCGGGGTATTCACGTCCAGACCTAGATTGGCCGGGGGTAAGAGCTCCCCAGCCCGCCGTCGTGAACGGTAGAGATCAAATCCGCCGACACCACCCGGCCGATCCGAAGCGAAGTAGAGAAAATCTCCGACGGGGCTGGCCGCCGGGGCACCTTCGTTGTACGGTGAGTTGAGTACGTCCAAAGGCACGGCGGCCTGGTGGTCGCCATCCTCGATTCGAGCCGAATAGAGGTCGTAATCACGTTGATACAGGTCTTCCCGCACCGTGGCCGGCCAGGCATCGGGCTTCGGGCCGATGGTATCGGTCTGGCGAGGGCGGTTCGAGGCGAAGTAGATCGTCCGGCCGTCCGGGGCCAGGGCGGGTCCGTAGTCATTGAATTCGGAGTTGACCGCCGATCCGGGATTGGTCGGCGGCTCGCATCCGTCGGGGCCGCAGCGAGCCACCCACAGGTCGTAGCCGCCGTGGCCACCGGGGCGATTGCTGTAAAAGTAGATGCGTTCGCCGTCGGCGGACGGCTCCGGGCCGAGGTCGTCGTACTCGCCGTTGAGGCCGGGGACCGACTGTGGCTCGCCCCAGCCATCGCGCGTTCGCCGAGCGAAATAGATGTCCGCGTTTTGCCCCGCTTTTCCGCGGACGTAGTAGATGGTCAGCCCATCGGAGCTGAGGCGAGGCTCGTAATCATCCGTTTGGGAATTGACCGGCTCGGAGAGCGGCTTGGGCGGCTGCCACAGAATGTCACGTGGAACCACGGCGTGCGTGGGCTGACGAATGGAGTCCGTGTCGGTGTAGAATGAGAACCGCTGCGGAAGCAACCACCAAGCGAACGCGCTCAGTCCGGCAAAGGCCGCGATTCCGATGCCCCAAAGGACCCGGTTCGAGAGCCGTCGTTTTGCGACTCTGTGTGTTTCGGGCATACGTCAACCGGTTCCGGCAGGGGGGCGATCGTCGTTACGCACGCCCGCGCCCGATTGCAATCGGGCTTGAGCATCAACTCGGGGCGGGTCGATGCGCCCCCTACGAGCCTCTACGACCCCTTCCGCGGCCTTCTCGTATTCTTCGAGCGCCCTCTGGACGACTGGTCGTTTTCCGGCGCCAGATCCAATGGCTTTGTTAATCAGCTCGATGGCTTTGCCGAACTCCTGTTTCGTCGCGTGAATGCGGGCCGACAACGGCCCACGTATCCGGACTGCGTCCTTGGGCCAGTTCGTTGGCTCGTGTCGCCGCCTTCCACGCAAGGTCGAGGTCGCGCCGTTCTACGTTGGCCACAAAGAGCCCATCGTTGCGTGGTCTTTCCGTTCGAAGCGTTCTTCTGCATTTCAGCAATCTCCAACCCGAGCACTGTCCTCTTGACGTGACGCGGGTTCGCCGGTTGAAAACCCGTGTCAATTTCTTTTACGGTGTTAACACGGTGTCCAAATACGGCTCCTGGATGCCGCCGGCCTTACAGATATCCAGCACGCGAACCACGTGCGCGTAGACCGTGGTGCGGTCTCCGCGAATGGTGACTTTCTGTTCCGGATTTATTTTCACGGCATCGTTGACCATGGCGCGAAGCTCCTCCGGCTCCAAGGTCCGGCCAGAAACGATGATGCCACCCTGGGCGTCCACGTTGATGACGAATTCTCTCAGCAGCCGGCTGATCGGCTCGCCGGAGGCGGCAACCGGCAGGACAATCTTCGTTTCGCGCTCGGTCTGATGGAAGGTCGTGGCCACCAAAAAGAAGATCAGCAACAAGAACACCATGTCGATGATCGGCGTAAGATCGATGGCCACGCCGTCGTTGACTTGTGCGGATTTGAGCAGCATGCGTCAGACTGCCGCCAGGACGGGAGTGGAGCGGCCGTCGCCGTCGTCTTTTTCGATCGCGGTGTGGGGCCGGAGGGTCTCTCGGACCGGAGCCGCGAGCCAGGACGAAGGCGCATAGTCCTCCACGAATTCAATGGCTTGGGCGTCCATTTCAAATACGAGCCGCTCGACCTTGGCGGAGATCGCGTGATAGGCCAGCACGGTCGGAATGGCCACCAGCAATCCGGCGGCGGTGGTGATCATGGCTTCGTAAATTCCCTTGGCCAACAACTCGGTCCGGCCCAAGGCTTCGGCGGAGGCGGCCACGGTCTGGAAAGCCGTGATCATGCCGAAAATCGTGCCCAGCAGGCCCAGCAAAGGGGCCACTGACGCGATGACCGACAGACCCCGCAGGAATTTTCGCAAACGAACCACCTCGCGGGCGCCGGCCTCCTCGATATGCCGGCGTACGAGTTCGACAGGCTCGCCCAGCTTCTTGATGCCCGCCCTGAGCATGTTGGACAGCGGGCCGGGATGACGGTTGCAGTATTCCAGCGCCTTGCTTTTGTCGCCGACGGCGTCCTTCAGCACCGTCTTGAGGTCCGGCAGGAAACTCGGCGGAAGGATCTTCTTTCGACGAAGGCTGATGAGCCGCTCGACGATGACGGTGAGCGCCACCAGGGAGCAAAGGCCGATGGGAATCATGACCGGACCGCCTTTGATGACGAAGTCCCAAACCGATTCGATCTGCGCGGGGGAATTTGATGAACCGGACGCAACGGGATCGGCCGCTTGACTCACTACGAACAATGCCCAGTGCAATAGCCCACCATTCATGGCTTACGTTCCTCGTTTTGTTGCGGAATAAGAGACCCATCCTAGACAACACTACACAGGGAGCGAAACGGGGTGCCATTCCCAAGCCGAAGGCGCGGGCATGAGGTCACCAACGATTCAGGAGGCGGGTATGGCCGCGCTGCGCTTGGCCATGGCACCCGATGGAGACAAGTCCAGTTTCCCATTTGTAGGTTCCGCATCAAAACCTCTGCCCTACCTCTACCATGGAGAGGAATCATCCTCCGGCGAACTCGGATAGCGCTTGGGCAGCCGGGGCGGCCCATTTCGTTTTCTCGAACTTCTCCACTACGGTCCGAAACTGCGCCTGGGCCTCGGCCGGCTTAGAGAGCTTTTGGAAACATCGCCCCGCTTCGTACAACGCGGCGGCGCTCCAGTCCGGATAGGAGTAGAGGATGTCCACCTTGAGCAATTCCGCGGCTGCCTCCTGGTATTGCTGTTGGGCGAAGAGGCACTCGCCAATCTGGAACTGCGCCCGAGCGGCCGTCGGTCCCTTGTGTCGGGCCACGACGTCTTGGTAGGCATGAACGGCCTCGGCAAACTGCTGCCGATTCTCCAGCGCCCAGCCTACGCCGAAGGCGGCCTGAAACCAGGCCTCACCGGAACCGAATCGTCGCAAATAGGTCCGGAACGCCGTCTCGCTTTGTTCCCATTGCTGCAGAGAGGCCAAAGTTTCGCCCAATCGCAGCAAAGCAACCGGGCAGGACGGGTCGTCGGGAAAGCGCTCAACGACGGCTTGCAAGTGCCGGGCGGCAGGTTCGTTATGGCCCACTTTCATGCAGGCCTCGCCGCAAATGAGTTTCGCCGATGCCGTCAAGGAGCTTGCGGGGAACTTCTCCAGGAACGCCTCCAATACCTCGGCTGCTTCGGAAAAACGCTCCGTCTGAAACGCGCAGCGGCCCAACCGATACAGTCCTTGCTCCACGAGCGAGGACGATAGCTCCCGATTCGACGCGGCCAGGGCGCGCAAGCGCAAGAGATGCTCGCGAGCGGCTTCGGGCCGGTCGGCGTTGGATTCCAGATCCGCAAGTTCCAACAGGACATGGGCTTGCAAAGCCGGATCGGCCGTCCCGGAGAGGGCATTGCGGAAAGCGTCCGCGGCTTCGGGCCGACTCAGCCGGCGAAGACACCAGGCCCTTTCGTAAGCAAGCGAATCCCGCGTGGTAGTGCCCAGCGTCTGCTCGGCAGCGGCACCCATGGATTCGATCTGCTCGATAACCGCCAGGGCTTCGGCGGCGCGGTCTTGTCGCGATAAGCTGATGGCGTGCTGAACGCGAGCATCCGCGGATTGCGCGTGATTGGGAAAAGCACCGAGGAATTGCTCCCATTGCCGGGCGGCGTCGGCGTATCGTTCGGCGGCCATGAGGGCTTTGCCGTACTGGACCAGGACATCCGGCTCAATGGCCAGTCCGGATGCGTGCCCCACGGCCTGCTCAAAGTGCCGGACAGCCTCGCCCGTATCTTTGCGGCGTAAGGCGATCAGCCCGAGATGGTTCTGGGCGTAGGCGCTAAATCGGGATTCGCCTTCACCCAAAACGGTCTCGAAGGCCCGCCCGGCCTCATCGTACCTTTCCAAAGCCACCAGCGCTTGGCCTCTTTCAAAAGTGGCCTGCAAACGGTGCGGGCTTTGGTTGAATCCACGCTCCAGCCGTTCAAATATGGGGACAGCATCTTCGAACCGGCCTTGCCTGACCGTGGCGAGGGCCAGCTTCAACAATGCACCATCGGCCCGAGGATCATCCACTCCCAGTGAAACGTACGCCGCGAAGGACCTTTCCGCGACCTTCCACTCGCCGCGTTGGAATTCAATTTCGCCCAGAGTCCAAATCGCGTCCCGGCGCGAGGCCACGTCGGCGACCGCATCCGACACGGGGCCCAGAATCGCTGCCGCTTCATCGGCGCGACCCAGCCGGTGCATTGCCAGTCCGAGCCGTAGCTTTGCCGCCAAAGCCCGGGATTCATCTGGCTTGTGATCGAGAAACTTGTGATAGGTCTCGGCCGCGTCCACCCAGCGCTCCAGGACAAAGTGGTTGTCCGCCTGAAGCAGCAGGACTTCAGGTGTCAAATTGTGCGATGGGTATCGTTGCAGAAAATCGCGACAGGCTTGGCTGCTTTCCTCGTACTTTCGCCATTGTTGCCGAGCAACCGCCAGAAGGTACAGGGCGTCGGCGGCCAGCGGTTGATCGGCAAACCGCGCGGCGAAGCCTTCCAGCACCGCGGCCGCGCCCGCGGCGTTGCCGGATTGCAAAAGGGCAAATGCTCCGTCGTAGATGCAGGCCGGCAACAGCTCGCTGGTCGGAAACTGCTCGACGGCCGCGCGAAACCGTTGGGCGGCGTCGGCGAAATTCCCCTGCCGCAGCCGGCACTTGGCGGCCCAATAAGCGGCATCGTCGCGAACGGCGATCTGGTTCGCCGCGACCTGATCGAATGCACTTACGGCGCGATCGAAATCCTGGGCCTCAAAACGAGCCAAACCCTGCTGCAACCGCGCCGCGGCCAGCATCGCCGCGGCCAGCTCCACCAGCGTGCCTTGGGCGTCCGCGATCGGTACTTGCGCGAATTGATCTATCGCAAGTTCAAAGTCTTTGTCTTGCATGGCCGATAGGCCGGCGAAGAAACGCGACCGCGCCGCCAAAGGGCCTTTGTTCCATCGGTCGCCGAACGATCGACAGCGCTCCGCGGCCTCCTTGAAACGGCCGGCCCGATGAAGGGCTTCGCAAAGCCCGGCGGCGGCGTCATCGGCGAGAGCATGATCGGCGTTCGATTGAACGACTCGCTCGAACGCCTCGACGGCGGGAGCATAGCGTTGCCCGGCCAGATGACACTGACCTAGCATCGTGCCGACTTCCGGGGCGAAGGGGAACGCGCTCAGGCTCTGGAGCTGGGCCAACTCCGCTGCGGCCTCATCCTTGCGATCCAGCCGGAAAAGGCAAACCGCCAAGCCGTAACGGGCGCTGGCGGATTTTTCATGCCCGCCGTGTTGCTCGAGGAACTTGCGGTACTCCGCCGCCGCCAACTCGTGTAAGCCGCGGGCAAGAAGCCCGTTGGCTGCATAGTAGAGCTGCTCGGCTTGTTCCCCGGCCCCCGGCACTACCTGGTCGGCGATGGCCATCGCCCGCGAGCAAACGGTGACTGCCAAGAAGATCAGCGCGAACAGCCCGCGCCGATGTTCATTGCGAGGCATGATTCCTTCCGATCGCACCCGTTGGGTGCGGCACCGCTTTGGAAGCGTCAGGACGGTTCAAACCGACACCACACTTTCCGGGCCAGGACCGCGGTTGAAAAACCCAGAGGAGCACCTACCGGCTATTGTTCGGCCTTGGACTTCTGCAGAGCCCTGGCGGCTTCCCGCAGGGCGTCGGCGGATTCGCGAAGGCGGTCACCGTACTCCGTGAGTTTTTCCGTCTGCCGTTGGACGATTTCCGCCTCCCGGCGAACGATCTGTGCCTGCTTGTAGATTCCTCGCGCGGCGCGGTGGGCCTCGGCTTTGGCTTGCTCGTGGGCGTCTTCAGCGCCGTTTTCGATCTGCTCGGCGTTGCGATCCAGCTCGTCGGCGTGTCGCTCGGTGGCGCGGATCCGTTCTTCATGTGCCCGCATCTGACCATCGAGCTGACGGGCCTGTTCTTCAAAATGACGGGCTTGCTGCTCCAACATCTGAACCATCTGGCCGGCGGCATCGCCGAATTGTGATCCGCTTTGGGCCAGCGCCAGCTCGACGGCGCGCTTAACGTCGTCGGTCATGCCTTGCGACTCGACATGCTTCCACTGGGCCAAGGCCTCGGTTATTTGCTGGGCCGGGACGTTCCACCATTGACCGTACAAGGTAGGCCAATCGGCTTCCCGGTCCTCATCCTCGTCGTCATCATCATCGTCGTCCTCCTCGGCCTCCTCCTCATCCGCGTCTTCGTCGTCTGCGTCCTCGTCGTCAAAAAGGCCGGCAAGCGCCTCTTCGTCGTCGAGCTCCGCGGCGTCGCTTCGCTCGCCGTCGGCGGCGATGGCCTCAAGAAACGCGGCGATGGTCTTGTGCTGCTTTTTGGTCGCGTGAACTTCCAGCCCGTCGTCGACCGGTCGAACTCGAATGGGCACGTCCGAGCGAACCATCAACTTGGTGAAGTCCTCGAGTTTGCCGCCGGACAGCTTGTAGGTTCGCACGACGATCCCGTCGGAGCCCTCCGATGATTTCTCTTTCTGACGTTCGATCTGCCGGGCAATGCGTTCGGCATTGCGAGCCTCCCGGGCGGCATCGCGGGCTTCCCGGGCGGCGGCACGACCTTCCCCGCGCCCTTGGCCCTCGCCCACCGCCTCGCCGAGCCGGCCCAGTTGTTCACCCAGGCGATTCAATTGCTCCTCCAGACGAGCCATGCGATGTTCAAGATCCTCACCTCCCGGACCGGGGCGCCTTGGGCGCGCCGTGACCACCGGTTGAGTCGTCTCGACGGGAGTCCCGGGCTGCGGTGATCGCGGCTTGGCGTACACAACTGAGGGTAGAAGCCCTTTCTTGCCCAGCAGGTGGGCATGAAACGTGCTGAGTTCCGGAGCCTCCGGCGCAAGAGCTGCCGGGGCCGGCGTCGGTGGGCAAGGCGGACAGGGTGGACACGGGGCAATGGGAGCCGCCGGCGCAACAGGCGGCGCCGGCGCTGCGGCCAGCTCGGCGTAGCCGGCACCCCACGCTTTGGCCTTCACCTTTTCCTTTTCACGTGCTTTTTTGCAGTCGTCTGAGCAGTTCCCCTTTTTGCAATGCGCGCACGGGGCACAAGGTTGCCCGCATCCCGCCGCCTTGACGAAAGCCTTCTTGACTTCAGGCTCACACGATTGGGCCGGCGAGGCCAGCCAACCTACCATCGCCAGCAAGCAGGCCAGGCCGATCCCCGAAACGGAAAGCCCCGGCTTGTTCGTTTGCGTCATCACCATTTTGAGTCTCCTTGCAAATTGTCCCGCCCGTCCAGTCAACACGCCCATGCCGACCGCCGGCATTGGGACGGAATCCGCGCTTAAAAAGTGTTTCGTCTTCAGCAACGCCTCGGCATAGGCCCGACGGCCACGGGGCAGAAGCCACGTGACCCAGGCATCGCAGCAGGCATCCGCCTCGGCTTGCAACCGGCTCCTGGCCCACCAGACCAACGGATGCCACCAGTACAAACACCCGATCAAAACCTCGGCCCAACAGACCCAGTGATCTTTGCGCTTCAAATGGGCCAGCTCATGTAGGATGACCGCCTCGCGGCCCACTTCGTCTAATTGGGACCAGAGCCCGGTCGGCACAACGAGGCATGCCTGGCGCCCACACCACAAAAAGGGCGAGACCGCTCGATCGGTCATGAAGGTTTTGGGCGGCCGACGCAGGCCCGCAAAGGTAGAAAGCCTCCCTACCAGGTTGGTTACAGTCGGCGGGGCGGGCCGCACTGCTTGGATCCGCCGCCATGCCGCCCACGTTCGCAACACACCGATCGCGGCCAGCAGGAGAGCGCCCCCAATCCAAATGGGCTTCGGAATTGGCGGCAAGGCAAAAACCGCGTCGCGAACCGTTATGACCGCCAGAAGCCATCGGGCACTGGCAACGGCCCAAGCCGAGGGCCCAGGAGTCTCTGCAATTCGGTCGCTCGGTGGATTCAGAAACGATTGCCTGTCCATGCTAGCCGCTGCCCGCTCATTCGGCGTCTGTGATTGAGTTTCATCTGGACTCCGCGGCAAATCGGCTCGCCGCGCCGAGCGGCGCAGCGTTGGGGCGGGGCCGTTTCCCTCGATTGAAGGTGTGGCCGGGTCCGGAGCGATGCCCAGCAGGAGAACCGGGTTGTCGGGTTTGACATCCGAACGTGTCTGTCGGCGTTTTGGAAGCGAAGGGGAGGAGGCTCTTTCCGCGGCCCGGGCTTTCCGACGGCTCTCGGTGGTTGGCATCGGCGATGCCGACTCAGATGTCGATGTTTCCGGCTCGGACCGTTGCCCGACGCGTTGAACGATCGCTCCCTTCGAGCCGTCGGCCTGAATCGAATCTGACGGCCTGCTTACATCGGACAGCGTGAACGTGGGATTCGCCAACGGCGGCAGCGGTGCCACGGAATCGAATCCGGGAAGCATCGGCGGAACCACCAGACTTAGCAGTACTGTTAACCACAACGCGTGTCTGGTTGCCGGCCGGCAAGGAAAGACCCGGCCGATGACCGCCACTGCCATGACCAGCGGGATAGCCGTGAGGCCATTCCGCCATAGCATCGCCGTAGGTTCCACCGTAGCCAGGTCCGCCCAAAGGCTCACTTACTTCCGCCTTTCCGTTTTGCTGTCAAGGTCGTCGATCAACCTTTGAAGTTCTTCGATTTCTCGCCGCGAAAATTTCGCCGTGCGCACCAAATGCAACGCCAACTGCCCCGTGGCCCCGTCGTATAGCTCTTCCACCAGCGTGCGGAGCCGCGAACGGGTCACGCGCTCGCGGGAAACGGCGGCACGGTACACGTAGGCCAGGCCGGATTTGTCGCTGTTGACGAAGCCCTTTTGCTCAAGGCGAGTGAGGAAGGTGAGCACAGTCGTGTAGGCCACGCGACGGCCTTGACCGTGCAGGTGGGTCAAAACCTCCCGGACGGTGCAGGGGCCGAGGTCCCACAAGCTCTTGAGGACTTCCAATTCGGCGGTACCCAGTTCGTGCTGCCGGTCGGTCATCGCGGGTTCAAGCCTCGTCTTACTACAATCGTCGTTGCAAGCCTACTACATTCGTCGTAGCCAGTCAAGGGGTCGCTGATGAACTAATCGCCCTCTGACAGGTTTTTACGATTCCCCCCATGCGTTTTTCGTACGGACGATGCGAATACAGCCGATTGACCGATTTCGCGACCCTCCTCCTTTATTCTCAACCCATGGAGGTTCAGGAGTGGATTAGCGCCAAGGCGGCCGAATACGTCAGCCGCGACGGGATGATCGCCCGAGATGAGTTTTTCGCCGCGGAGCAGAATGCCCGCGTGGCCCGCAATGCCGAAGAATACTATCGCATCATGTTCGAAAATGCTCTTGACGGCTCGGTCGCGGGTTAATAATTCAATAAAATGAAAGCGGTCTTTCGGTTTATTGAATACGGAGAGCACTCGATTTCGCAGCCCGAACCGACCTGGTTGGCTCACTTGGAACCCGAGGACTTGGCGTTTGTTAAACGCGTCGCGCAAGCGCACGGTCGGATAAGAAACCCCCGTAGGCGGCGGTGTGCTATTCCTAAACTTAAGATTATAAATTGAATTATAACTAATCGACTAATCCTAATACGATTAATGCAAGCGAATTATTTGCGCTGGCCTTCGTGAGCGCGATTCTTGTGGGCGGGTGGCATACCGTAGGCATGTTGGGTGCACGATCGGAGTCCGAAACGTAGGTGAGACATCCGCCCCCGGAATTCGCCGCCGGGCAGCGAGTCAATGTCCCCGTGGTCGCCTTCCTCAAGTGGAGGTCATTAAGACGGAGGCCAGTTTTGGCATTATTGGTTTCAACTCGGACATTGGGAAAGCGGAAACCGCTGCTGGATGACTTCAGCGTGCCACCTCCCGCAGACGCCGAGGGCGGAGACGAGTTGCGTCTGTTCCTGCCTTTTGCCGATGATGACCCAAAGACGGCCGAGGTGTTGGCCAAAACGCTGCTTCTTGCCCGCGACGACCAGATCAAGGATCCGTCCATTCTTAGCCAGATCAGAAATTGAATCACCAAAATCGTGCTTGTTTTCCCACCACTCACCTGCTGCTTCTCTCGGCGGTGTGCTATTCCCTAGTTGAAATAAAAGCGGCTCCGTGAATGATGTGTTTTTTCGAAGACCATCAAACAAGTTTGGATGAAACGGAGTATCGTACGGATCGGACGAAAGGGCAAGGGACGGGGGCGGGGCGACGGACGAGGGGCTGCGGTTGGGGGAGAAGTGCAAGGGTTGGACAGCCGGGTGGAGTTGATTCGGGCCTTGATCCCGCTGGGTTTGGAAGTGGTCAACGACGCTTCAGCAAGAAGTCACAGAGTTGGCCGGCGAACGGTCTCAACGAGGCGGCGGAGAACTGGGTTGCCGCACACCGTTGATCTGCATGCTAACGGCGTAGATGCTTACCTTCGCGCCGGGCGTGGCAAAACGCCGCGCTTCAAGGACTGTAAAGCGCGTTCCCCGGCGTGAGGACAGCGGCTGCCCCCGCCGCCACGCCGAACCGGACCGTGTTTTCAGGGGTCGAGCCGGTCAAACTGTGGCATGATTTCGTACAACGCTTTTTTGGCAACTCGCGTTTTTCGCGACGAATTCGGGGTAGAGTAACGGACTGAAAATCCGTGTCTCGGCCGTTCCACTCCACCCCTGCCCGGTTGACACACAGCAACCTCGAAGGCGAGAGATGCCGCGTTCTCAAGTCTGGGTCGCATTCATCACGGGGCCCCTTCCTGTCCGAGTTCGCCCTCGTTTGCCACGGTGGCCACGTCGGTTGGCACTTCGGACAACGTCTCTCGAAATCGGGCGGCGTCATCCGGCCGGTTCCAGGCCTCGTAGAGCGTCACGAGCCGACGACGAGTCGCCTTGGCCTCCACAAACTGGGTGCCCTTGGTTTGCAGCAGCGTGGAGAAACTCTCCGTCAGGAGCGGTTCGGCTTCCTCGTATCGACCCAAGGCTGTCAGGCACTCGCCCAAAGCGCTTTGGATCCGCGCCACATGCCATGCTTGAACCTGCTTGATGCCACCGACGATTTCGATGGCCCGCCGCAGTAGCGGCTCACCTTCTTTGGCTTTTCCTTGCCCGATCAAGGCCAGTCCCAAGCTCGAATCGATATCCGCCTTGGATTGCCGCTCCCGGTCGGATCCCTCGCCTAGGGTAGCCTGAACCTCCACCGCGACTTGCTCGGCTTCCTGAAATCGACCCAGTGCCACAAGCACTCGGGCTAGACTGGCCTGGACGGCGGGAGTCGAGGTCAGACTTAGCGTACGGCAAATGTCCAGCGCCGCCCGAAGCAACGGCTCCGCCCCTGAGGAGTCACCGTTGTGATACAACAAATCGGCAAGTAAACGCAGTGCATGGGCGGTATCCGTGTGTAGCTCGCCCTGCACCTTCCTTGTAAGCTCAACCGCTTCGCGCAGATAGGTCTCTGCTTTCGCGTACTCACCCTTAGCCAGCAAGAGCCCTCCCCAATCGGTCAGGGACCTCAGCGCGATGGGATGCATGGGATCGAGGAGCGTCCGGTACATGGCCATGGACTCACTGAAGGCGGTTTCGGCGGCCGTCAGATCGCCCTTCGCGACCAAAATGCGACCCAGTTGCGTCAGCCCATCGGCGACGGCAATGTGATCGCCTTGGTTTTTTTTCCGTAAGAAGGAAATGGACTCGCGTCTGAGGGCTTCGGCCTCCTCATAGCGGCCGAGGTCCGCGAGGACGTGGGAGAGGTATCTCTGGCTCGTAGCCGTATTCATGTGATCGGGACCGAAATAGTCGACGCAAATCGCCAAGGCCTCGCGGGCGATCGGCTCGGCGGCCTCGAGGGAGCCCAGACCCCGCAAGCAATCGGAAAGTCCGTTCATGGCTAAGGCGACGTCCGGATGTCGAGGGCCACGGACACGAGAACGGATCGTATAGGCTTCCCGGAATAAGCGCTCGCACTCAGCATAATCGGATTTGGAATACAGCACCCAGCCATATTCCAGAAGAAGTCGCGTCGTCTTGGGATCTTCCGGCCCCAGCGTCCTTCGTCGTAGATCTAAAGCCGCCGACAGATGTTTCACCGCACGTTCGGGAGCGCCGAGATCGCGGTAGGCGACCCCCAAAGTAGCGTGAATCGTCGCTACGGCCTCCGGCTGCTTTGCTTCTTGCTCCTTAAGTTCTCCGTCGAAATCGTCCAGCAGCTGCAATACGCTATAGCCGCTGCCCTTTGTGCTATGGGGAATGGCGGAGGCAAGCATCTGTCCGAGCAACTGGCTCACGGATTCGGCTTCGACGCGGCGCCGATCGCCTACTCGTTCGGTTTCGACAGCCCGGTTCCGTTGTACCTCGGCTTCGGCGCGGCGCGTTTCGGCCACGCGCTCGGACTCGAGGGCGCGGTTCCGTTGGGCCGTGGCCCGCAGGAAACCGTAGCTCGTTCCAGCTAAGCCGAGCAGCAACGTGAAAAACACGGCAACGACACCGGTCACCAGAGCCTTGTGGCGCTTGGCAAACTTCGTAAGTTGGTAGGCCGTACTGGGCGGGTGGGCGCTGATCGGTTCGTCATTGAGAAACCGGCGAATATCGGCGACGAGCGCCGAGGCCGACGGGTAGCGCCGTGTCTTGTCTTTCTCGAGGGCTTTGGCAACGATCGTCTGAAGGTCGCCGCGGAAGACTTTGTTCACGCTGCTCAATGGAACGGCCTCTTCCTCACGTATGATCCGCACGGCCTCGGTGATGCTTTTGTCTTTCAGGTCATAGGGCAGGCTGCCGGCGAGCAGCTCATAGGCGATCACCCCCAGCGCGTAGACATCCGAGCGAACGTCCAACTCGTTCGGATCTCCCGTGGCCTGCTCGGGACTCATGTAGGGGAGCGTGCCGATGAGCTGGCCGATGTGCGTGCGCAACGTCGTAGCCTGCAGGTCGGCGTCGGTGCTTCGTGCCACACCGAAGTCGAGGATCTTTGGTTGCCCCGAACTACAGAAGGTGCCCTTTTTCCAGCCTTCGTGTCCCGACGTACATCGGGATGCTCGCGAGCCTTCTTCTTCGTCCCTTCGTCCCTTCGTCCCTTTGTCCCTTTCCTCCATGCCTTCTTCGACAACGAGGATGTTGCCGGGCTTCAGATCCCGATGGATGATCCCCTTCTGGTGGGCGTACTGGACGGCTTCACCGATCTTGACCAGCAATTCCAGCCGTTGGCGGGTGCTCAAGTGTCGCCGGGCGGCGAAATCCGTCAGCCGTTGACCATCGACCAGTTCCATGGCAAAGAACGGCTGACGCGCCCCGCCGATTTCGGCCACGCCGGCCTCATAAATCCGGGCAATGCCGGGGTGCTCCAACCGGCCCAACAGCTCGGCTTCATGCAAGAGGCGGCGTAAGGCCACCCGCGAAGCCAAGCCCGCTCGAATCACTTTGAGCGCTACGATCCGCCGTGGATGTTCTTGTTGCGCACGGTACACGGTGGCCATTCCGCCGCTGCCCAGCAGGCCGATGATTTCGTATTGGCCGATCCGCGTGCCTAGGGGTACCGATGGCTCGTCTTCCGAGAAAACCGATTCACGCCAAAGAGGCCGGATCGACCCTAACCAGCCGTCGTTGCGGCGAACACTGTCGAGAAGCTCGCGGCACGTTGGGCAAGCCTTTAGATGGCTGCTTAGCTCAGCCGCGCGGCGCGGGTTGCAGACGTCTTGGGCGAACGCTTCCCAATCAGTCAGGCCAGGGCACGAACTCATGCCATTCCCTCCATCGCTTCGCACCCGGTCAATTCCATCATGATCCCGCGAAGGCGATCCAACACGCGGTGCTTGGCGACATAAACCTGATTGACGCTTAGCCCGAGCTTCTCGGCCACTACGCCCGGCGGCCGGCCCTCGATCGCATACTCGACGAAGGCCGAATATGTGCTTGGAGCGACCTCGTGGCGAACCTGCTCGGAGCAATGCCGAAGGTGTGCGCTCCACCATTGCCGCTCCCAGACTTGTTCCGGCGTTTCTTGGGCGTCGGCCAACCCGGTAAGGACGCCGCTTTCGGCCTGAACCTCGCGCTTACGGGCCCGAAAACGGTCACGGATCTTGTTTTCCGCAATGGCCCGCAGCCAGCTCTTGAAACTGCCCAAGTGCTCATACTCTCCGATTCTGTCAAGAACCGCTTGAACGCACTCCTGAGCCAGGTCCTCGGCATCGTTGGCATCGACTCCTCGCGTGCGGGCATAGCCCACCAGCAGGGGCCGGTAGATTTGGTCAAACGTCCGCCAGGCCGTTTGATCGTTTCCATCCCTTAACCGCAGCAGCAACGTGGTTCGGGTTTCATCCATTAGAATGCAACATCATCAGACCTCCAACATGATAAACGGAAACGCGAAATTATTCTAACGATTCTAACGGGCGAATTTTCGTGTAAGAGCCGCTCCTCCAAATACGAGTACCTGTCGGAGAATGTTTCTCGAACGGCGCATGGCGCCAGACAGTGTGACTGAATGCCCGCAATGCGGAGGAGCGAGGCTCATGACCATGAAAATGACCAGAATGATGCCGAGGCCGATATCGCCCCATGCGGCGGCGACGGCAATGTGGACGTAGGCGACGTTCTTGCCACGCTCTCGGCCTTCGCCGGTGAGAATCTGTGCCCCCTAACCCCCAAGGACCCGAAGATCAGAGCCGCGGGATTCATCGCGCGCGGAAGTGCCGTGCCTCCTGGAGTCCGCGGCTCTGATCGCCTTTTCTTGTTCGATCCTCGATCTTGCTCGCCTATACCGTTTCACCGGGGTGCTGAAACTGGTAGACCCAAGTGGGTAAAGCTCCTCCCAAAGACGGACCTAGCCTAGTGGCACCCAGACATGCGCGCCAGTTCGATTGATCGTTTCCCATCCTTGAGTCGCAGCAGCAGCTCCTTGCGTTTCGTCCGTGACAAAATGCATAGGCGCGCCCCTCAAAGCGCAAATGAAAGCGCGAATTTTAACCTCGCGCACGAGTTTTCCGTGTAAGAAATGCCGCCTGAGCCCCGAGTACCTTCCGACGAGCCCGATCCGCCGCTGGCGTAAGCGGCCAGGATGTGTGCTCGGCAAGGATACAGAAGAAAACAGGAGAAAGACAGATGAACAGTCCATGCTTAAGTTTCGAAAAGCGAACTAGGGTCACTTTGCTTGTCGGTTTGACATTGTTATCCCTGCCAACGATTGTCCTCGGCCAGATTATCGTCCCTCCCGGCCCGATCTTTTCCACAAAGGCCGCCGTTATTCTTCCGACTCCGGCAACTTTACCTTGGATGATCACCCAGCCCGGAGCCTATGTTCTCGGCCGAAACCTGATCGCCCCACCCGGTTACGCGGGGAACGGCATCGTGATCGATGCCAACGACGTCACGATTGATTTGGCCGGATTCCTGGTACAAGGAGTGCCCTCTTCGCAAGACGGAATAACCGTTCTTGGTGCGCAAGAAAACATCTCGATCTTTAATGGAACCGTAACGCGATGGGGACAAGACGGGGTCGATTTTTCCAACGCCACGAACAGCAACTTGGAGCGGCTGCGCGTTGCGGACAACGTGGGCAACGGAATATCCACCGGGGCCCAGAATACCGTCGTCCGTTGTCAGGCAGAATCCAACGGAATCGTTGGAATATCGTTGGGGGAGAGTAATGTCCTCGCCGATTGTACGGCAAAGCAAAACTCGTGCGCGGGCTTGCCTCCGGGCACTGCCGCCGGAATCACGGCCCAGGCCAACACCACGCTTCGCCATAGCACGTCCCAGGGAAACCATCCCGGATGCGGCGGCATCGCGACCTTCGGGCCCTGCGCCATCCAAGATTGCACGGCGGTGGATAACGGCGCAGACGGGATTTTGATCGGAGTGGGCGGAGTTGCCACGGGATGCACGGCGGCGCGCAACAACGGGAACGGTTTCTTGGCGGATCAACTGGTCACCATAACGGATTGCACGGCTACCGACAACGTCAGCGAGGGGTTCCTGGTCGCCGGTGGACTGTCCACCCTGAACCACTGCACGGCGGGTTACAATCAGCAAAACGGCATCTCCGTCGGCCGGCGCAGCACGGTCAGCGCCTGCTCGGGAGTCGAGAATTCGCTCAGCGGAATCGTGGCCTCCGACGGGGGTACGATCAACGGTTGTACCGCGTCGGGAAACGGGGCCGCCGGCATCACCGCGCAGGATGGAAGCAATATCGAGTATTGCACGGCATCGGGTAACGCACAGGCGGCCGTCAAAGCGACCGCCAACTGCCGCGTCGCGGGAAATAGCTGCGAGAATTTGAACATGCCTCCACTCTTTCCTCCCCCGCCCGGATCGGTGGGAATTCACCTCACCGGTTCCGGGAATCGAGCGGAAGGCAACACCGTCCGCGGGCATGCCAAGGGTCTCAAGATCGACTCGTCCGGCAACGATCTCGCCTCCAATACGGTGAGCAACAACGTGGACAACTACGACATCGTTTCGGGCAATAAGCTAGACCTGTTGCTCAGCGAGATTCCCGAATCCATTGATTGGCCCGCCAACGTGACCTTGGCCGGATCGCTGACCGGCCTGAGCGGCGCGAACGGGATCAGCATCAACGCCGATAACGTGACGATCGATCTTGCCGGCCACGCCTTGATCGGCGTACCGGGCTCCCTGAAGGGGATATCCTCGGGACTTGCTCCCCGAAATAACAATTCCGTTCGAAACGGCGTCGTCCGATCGTGGGGAGGGGACGGCGTAGACCTTTGGGAAACGTCAAATGGCAGTCTCGAATGGCTGCGAGTACAAAGCAACGGAGCGGATGGTCTGCGTTTGAGAACCGGGCGCGTTTCGCAGTGCGGGGCGCGCCAAAACGGGGAGGACGGAATCGAGACGCAACAAGCGTTAGTTGTAGACAGCACCACTGAAACCAACGCCGGACGAGGCATCGTCGCGGGCAACGGGTCAAACATTACTCAATGCCTCGCCACTAGTAATGCGAGCCACGGCTTCGAAATAGGAGGTGGATGCGCCCTCACGGAATCCACATCCACATACAACGGTGGCAACGGAATTCAGGCTGCCGGCTTCGGGTGCTCGATCACCAAGTGTGCCGCTTCGTTTAACACGGGTAACGGCATTCAGACGGGCGGCGAGGGGACGGTCGAAAACTGCACCGCCGCCCAAAACGGCGGCGACGGGATTCTCGCTTTTTATCGCGTGACCATCGCCAATTGTTCCGCCAACCTAAACACCGGCGACGGAATTGATTTCTTTGGAAAGTGCATTGTCATCGGCAACACCTGCGGACAAAACGGTTTTGGCGGGACGGGCGCCGGCATTCATCAGAGTTTCTCCGGCGCCGGTGGTGACAACCGCATCGAAGGCAACAATGTGACGGACAACGATTTTGGCATCGATGTGGACGAGGCCGGCAACCTCATCATCCGCAACAGCGCCAGCGGCAATGCGTCGGGGAATTATTCGATAGCTCCGGGGAACGCGGTCGGACCGACCGTCACGGCGGCCACGATTGGCGCCAATACCAGTCCGCACGCGAATTATGATTTCTAAGACAAGGAACAGAAACATGCGACTCAATTGGATATACAAAGATTTCATAGCCCTGGTTTTCGCTTCGGCCGCCTTCGCCCAGTCCAACATCGACCTGGAACACCGGTTCTCTTGGGGAGAGGGATCCGGTTGGATGGACTGGCGGGAGGCCAACGGCGGCCAGGACGGCATCGTGCTGCACGATAACTTTCTCTCGGGTTTCATCTGGTCCGAAGGGTCGGGCTGGATTTGGCTCGGGGATGGAACCCCGGAAAACGGGATATCGTACGCCAACGAGGACGGCAGCGACTTCGGCGTCAACCTGGATTTTGATTCCGGAGAGCTTTCGGGATATGCCTGGTCGGAGGGAGCCGGATGGGTCGTCTTCGGGACGACGCCCTACGTGGGACCGGACGGCGCCCGCTTCGACTGGGATGCAGGACGCTTCCGAGGATACGCCTACGCCGAGGGCGCGGGTTGGATCGTGTTGGACGATGATGAACACTATGTGGCGGCCACACTCTGCGCATTCGGCGATCTGAACTGCGACGGTTTCGTGGATGTGGGCGACGTTCTTCGTGTGCTCGACGGCTTCGCCGATCCCGAGATGTTCCCGGAGGCGGACATTTCCCCGTGCGGGGGCGACGGCTTTATCGACGTGGGCGATGTCCTCGCCGTGCTCTCGGCCTTCGCCGGTGAGAATCTGTGCCCCTAACTATAACTAACCCCCAAGGACCCGAAGATCAGAGCCGCGGGATTCATGGCGCGCGGAAGAGCCGTGCCTCCTGAAGTCCGCGGCTCTGATCGCTTGCCTCCGGCCTTCTGCCCTTGCCCTTCCGCTGTTCGATGTTGATCTTTTCGCCTACGCTCCTTCCCCGGGATGCTGCACTTGGTAGACCCACGAAGCCAAGGCTCCGCCCAAGAATGGGCCTACCACATATATCCAGACATGTGCGTAAGAACCGCCCCCGGCCATGACATGTACCAACATTGGCCCGACTCCGACGGCCGGGTTAAACGCCCCACCGGACACCGGCCCACCCGCAAAAGCGGCCGCGCAAACCGTGAATCCGATGGCCAATCCGAAATAGGAATTCCCCGCAGCCGCCGGCGCCATGGCCACGTTCAGCACAACCAATGCCAGCGCGAAGGTAAACAAGAACTCCACCATCAGCGCCGCAAACAGGCCTGCCGTTGGGGCGGGGGCCGGCAGCAGCGTTTTGCCCATCACGCCGTACACGACAAGGGCGGCGGCTACGGCCCCCACAAGCTGGGCGATCATGTAGGGCAGAACCTGCGATGAAGGCAGCTTCCCGCGGAGAAAAACTGCCAGCGTCACGGCGGGGTTGTAATGGGCACCCGATATATGGCCGCCCATATACACCATCACCATCAGCGACGCCCCGATCGCCAAGGGGGGCAGCAGTGTGCCGCCCAGCACGGTCAGCCCGATGGTCAGAACGAGGAAAAACGTCCCAATCAATTCCGTCGCGTACTTACTCATGGGTTCATCCTTTCTTCGATTACGGTCGATCTCGACGAAGTCCCTCTGTACCGACGCGGTACCGCCAGTTTGCGAGCAGCGCACGGCACAGTCCGACTTTGTCGGAGTTCGCGCGGACGTTGTTGCGGGATGAGGTCCGCGCTGCCTTAAAGTCAGCGGCTCGCAACTACGAGGCCGCGAGAGCGCCGGAAACGCTTTGGTGAAGAAGATGATCAAGGAAGGCCATCTTCGCAAGCCTCATGGTACTGGTAGCGTTTCCAAACGCTACCAGTACCAGCCTCATTGTCGAAGAAGTGCTTCGTTTCCTTGAGGCGTCAGATGTGGCGAATCTGGCCACCGCTTGCTAAGAAGGCGACGGACTCCCGGACACGAGTGGTCCCCAAGCCCACGCACCGATGGCCTCGCGCGGGCCAGTGTTTGCCGAGACGCGGTCGTTGTCTCCTCAAAAAGCACCCGCCCCGTGAGTCACCTTGGGACCCACGGGGCGGGTTAATGAACTCGTTCTCTTAGCTTACGTCGACGCTTAGGACTGCGTCACCGGCTTGCGGCCGAAGTAAACCTTCCACGACACCAGCAGGAGCAGGAGCATGATCGCCAGGCCCCACTCCGAAACCGTTGGGATGCCCGCGGGCGCACAGTCGTCGTCCGTGTCGCTGCTGCAACCAGCCGGGCAGCATCCGTCACCGTCGATGCACTCGCTGATGACCACGTCCGGCGGACATTCGGCGCCCGCGCCGGCGCAAACCTCGGCCGGGTCGCAGTCACCCGTGGAGGCTCGGCATTCATTGCCGGCGGTGAACCCATCGGGCGGACATGCCTTGCCGCTTCCGTCGCAGGACTCAGCAACGTCGCAGGGGCCGGCGGCCATGCGACACGAAGTACCGGCCGGCTGCACGCCATTGGGCGGGCAATTCGGCCCGCTGCCCGTGCAGTTGTCGGCCACGTCGCAGACATCGCTCACCGGACGGCAAACCTGGCTGGATGGTGCGAAGCCATCGCCTGGGCAAGCCGCACTACTGCCGGTGCAGTTCTCGGCTACGTCGCAAACCCCTGCCGGGGGGCGACAGACCTGGCTGGACGGCGCGAAGCCATCGGCCGGACACGCGGCGCCCATGCCCGTGCAGTTCTCAGCCACGTCGCACGGACCGGCCGAAGGACGGCAGACCGTCGCAGGACCGGCAAATCCATCCGCCGGACAATCCGGGCCCATGCCCGTGCAGTTCTCGGCCACGTCGCATGGACCGGCCGAAGGACGGCAGACCGTCGCAGGACCCGCAAACCCGTCTGCCGGGCAATCGCCGCTGCTGCCCGTGCAGGTTTCGGCAACGTCGCACACACCCGCCGAAGGACGGCAAACCGTGCCGGCCGCAACATACGTGCAGGTTGAGCTGCAGCACGAGCCCGGCGTGCCGTTGGCCGCGCCCTCGTCGCACTGTTCCATACCGGCCACCAGCCCGTCGCCGCAGTCGCAGGCATCGCCCGTTCCATCGTTGTCCGTGTCTTCCTGACCCGGGTTGGCGACGGTCGGGCAGTTGTCGCACACGTCGCCGACGCCGTCGTCGTCGGTGTCAACCTGCTTGCCCGGACCCGCGCCGGTGTCGAACGCAAGGGTCAGGTTGCGAAGCGTGCCGGCATCAAACTGGCAATGGTCGGTGAAGGTGAACATCCAGTCGCCTTGCTTGTCCATGCCGTCAAACGCCGCCAGCGGGCTGTCCGGACTGTAGCTTCCGGCCGGAATCGTGCAGCCGTCACCGCCGCCGCCCGGGGCGGCGCAGTTGATGGCCGCCTGGTCGAACGAGATGCCCGCCTCATCATCCAGCGTGTATACGCCGTTGAGGTTCGAGGGGTCATCGGGGTCCTGCTGGACCATCGCGTTGACCGTCGTGAGGTTGTGGGTGATGTCCAACTGCAGGTCGCCGTACCAGGTGTGAGACAAGTCCAGGGCCACGTTCACGTCCGCAATCGTGCCTGAAGCCGGCACGTTGAGCGTGATGGTGATCGATGGGCCGGGCCCGCACACGCCGATCCCGTCCGGAATGGCATAGTCGGTCGGATCGGTGTAATTCTTGGCACCGCCCGAGTTGTTAGGATCATCCGGGCAGTTGTCGCACACGTCGGCGAGACCGTCGCCGTCAGTGTCGGTACCCGCGCAGTCGACACCCAGATTGAACGTCCCTCCCGCCGCCAAGCACCCCGCCGCATCCGTGTTGGTGCAGAACGGGGGCGAGTCGATGCAGCAAGCACCCTGGCCCGGCTCAAGGGCATAGACGCTGGCCCACATCCCCGAATACGGGGGCGGACTCCCGGCAAACGAGAAGCAGCACTCCCACGGCGGAGGCGGTACACCGCTGACCGGCGCTAGAGCAACGACATTGTCCGTGAAGCCCAGCTCGGCCATCTGAGCAATGCCCCAGTACGCACCGTTGGGGAACGCACCGTTGATCGCACTGGACTGCAACGACATCCACAGCATGTCGGGCAGAATGACGCCGGGCAACGGCTTGCACTCGTAGATAAAGCAGCCCAAGGCCGGCTGCGCCGGAATCTCAATCGCGCACGTCGTGCCGAGGATTTCCGGTCCAGGTGCCCCGCTGGCCGCGTCATGCTCCCACAGCCGAGAGGTAATCGTCCGGGCGGGCACGTTGCAGACCACGAATTCATAACGCACCAAAAGGCGCGCCGTGCCGGCCAGGGTAATATCGTCGCCGAACCCGTTGCGGCCCGGCGCGGCACCGCCCCAAATCGACGTGATCGACGCCAGCGGGTCGATCGTATTGTCGTAGACCAGCGAGCCTCCGCCCAACGCCCCGGTCGGCGTGACCGTTACGGGCGTGATCGAATACAGTTCCGTCTGGCCCAGGGTCGGGGCCGACATACAAATCACCAGGCCCAAACAACACACCCATCCAGCGCCAAGGGCCGAACGCCGGATTTCGTTTTTCATTCGTCGCATTCCCATACCTCCATCCTCTATTGCTAAACCTCGGGCGCCACAAGGGCAGCCCAAGCCGCTTTCCATCCTCTTGGGGATCTAACCAATTCGACGTTTTCGGCACGGTTTCGGGCCGTGCCGGACCCGTCTTTTCGGAACAAACACTAAATCAAGACCAACTCACCACTTTCATGCCGCGAGGTCGTTGACCCACTCGCCGCGTGCGGCAAATCCCGGCGAACTTTGCTAGAAGCAAAGTACCGGTGGTGCACGAGCCTGCGCGGGACGCAGAAAGCGTGTGTTTCGAACCAGATAAGCTTTGAGAGGAAGCCAAAACTCAGTATCGGGGCAAACGGGCCGGAGCCGCTTGGAAGGAAGCGATACGCGTACAGAACTAAGGACCGACAGCAGCCACGCGTTGGCCATTGCGACCAGAAACGCGACTAGCAAGTACCCCCCCACACTGCCGATCGAATGGAGGAACCAGCCGTCGCTCAGCGTCCCGGCCAGCAAACCATAGCGTAATGCCAAGGGTTGCAACGCCAATTCGACGCCTGCCCACCCGAGACCCAAGAGCAAGGGGTGGAAACCCTTGGCCCGGGTAATCCGGGCGGCGACATAGGCATATAGCGCTGGAACAACGGTTAATAGGACCAGCGACAGGGCGTTGTGTGGTACTCGGGCTTCCGTCAAGAACGCGGAGGCCGCATAAAAACTAACCCCCCAGACAGCGCCGGAAGCGGCCGCGCGAACGGGACTAAAAAGGCGAATGCAAAGAAAGAGCGGAACCAGCGTCACCCAGCCCAGCCACCAATAGGTAGCCGAACTCCGGGAGAGTGCCATGAATGTGGCACCAGCACCCAGTGCAAGGCCGAGCGGGATGGCCCTGACGCAGCTTCGCGGAAAACTCACGGCTTGGGGGTACGCCGTTTCCATTTCCCATCCTCGGGCTGTTTCGCTTCAGGTCGTCTAGGCCCGTTTCAACCAGACGACCAATGTTCCGTCCCTGCCATAACTAGCATTATTGGAACAACCGATAACGTAGCAGATCCGCAATAGGGATGCAAGAAAAAACTCTGAGGAAAATCAGAGAACCAGCCCGATGGGTCGTTCAATATTGCTTTAAAGAGTGCGCCCTTGACTAATCAAGTGTCTCGAAGTCAAGACAATCGATAAGAACTTTCGCCACATCGCGGGCCAAGGGGCCCGTGATTCTGCCGCCGCTACCCCCAAACTCGATCAGCGCGGCGAAAGCAACACGTGGCGTTTCGGCCCAAATCGGCCGGCCATCGGGACCAATGGCTTGCAGGTAACCCGCGAACCAGGCATGTGAATAGGCGCTCTCGGGGGTCGCGTCGCGCGGCCACGTGCTGGCCAATGTAACCTGCGTAGGGTCGTAGGTCGCACTGGGATACTCGATTTCGAAACGTTCGCATGCCGGCCCTTTGGCTCCCGCCCGAATCGTGGCGACTCCTTTGACGCCAGTGGCATCCACAAAGGGAATGCGGTAGGCCGTCGGCCACGAATGGGCCGTGGCGCTCCCGGTTTTGCCACAGAGACAAAAGCGGTCGTGAGTAAGCCGAGCGTAGTCATGGGCCGTTCCATCCGGATCGTTGACCACGCCGTAAATCCCGCGACGGATGGCTAACCATTGGTCGGTTGTGCCGGGCAGCCTCCACTCGGGCCGCGTGGCCTCGTCACGGATCAAGGCAACATGCCGGTATCGTCCGCTCGCGTAAGTAGCGGACAAATTCGCGGCCTGCAGGGGCGTGACGGCGATCTCACCCTGACCGATCGCGAAATTCCAAGCGTGAGCCGGGTAGACCCCGGTGCCCTTTTCTCTCAGCAGCCACTCAGGCGTGGGATTGATGCCGAAGTTCTCCTCCCGCAGGCCAATCCCCGTTGTTCGGCCGATGCCGACCATGTCAAATGCGCTGCACAGTGCGTCCACACCCAGGCGCTCGCCCACGCGGTATAGGAAAACGTTGCAGCTTCCGGTGAGCGCCTCGACAACGTCGATGCTCCCGTGAGCCTTGCGGATGTTGGTCCCGTGAATCTCCCAACAACGGCGGCGATCGGGTTTCTGGGGATCGAGATAGCCAAGACATTCCTCGCGCGTGTCCAATTGAATACGTTGGTTGATCAACCCGGCCAGGCAAACCAATGGTTTGAGAATCGACCCGGGGGCATAGCGGCTGGCCACGGCGCGGAAGCTTAGCGGCATGCGGTCCGTGTCGTCGCGGAGCAATGGAAACAGCTCGTCCCAGCGGGATGGGTCATAGGCCGGATAGGAAACCAGCGCGAGCACTTCGCGGCTCGCTACGTCTAGTACAACGATCGCCCCGCCCGACGACTCCGGGACCGAACGAACGCGCTGGCCGAGCAGTTGATAAAGCCGTCGTTGCAACTCCGCGTGCAGCGTGAGCGTTACATCTTGACCCGGCTCCGGCTCAATGAGCTCCTCCACCGTTGAACCCGTGCGGTCCAAGGTAATCCGGCCTCGGCGGCCTCGCAGGGCTTGCTCCGCGGCGGCCTCAACTCCGCTGATGCCCACGGAATCGTTGGTCAGATAGCGAGAAAATGGATCGTAGGCTTCCGGGTCATCGGCCAGGTGCGTTCCGCTCACGCGGCCGATTCTCCCGAGCACGTGCCCGAAAGGCGTGGCGTCGCCCCAATACGTACGTCTTGTCGATGCTTCCACCGAAACCCACGGGTAGCCGGCCAGCCGCTGGCGAGCCGCGATTTGTTCCGAGCGATTGAGTCCCATGACGACCGGGTGGGAAGTCATCTCCTCGGCCACGGGACTGTCGAACCCTCGTCGCTGGGCGACGGTTTTGCGAATCTCCGTCACCCGGTCGTAAACCTCCCTCGCCTGTGCCCGGATGGCGGCACCCCCGGCGCGAGGAGCGCTGCCGGTACATTCCTCGATATCTCGCCAGGTAGCGCGCATCTCGCCTTGGAGGAGGTCTGCCGCGGTTTCTGAGGATTGCGATGACGCGTATCGCCCCGATCGCGCGTGCCGCTTGGCCTCGCGGATCCGGACGCCGCGATCCTCGGCGAAATCCGCTGCGATGATGCCGTAGTCAACGCGGATGTCCCAGCTCGGCTCGTCGCTGACCAACACTTCGCCCCTGCGGTCCAGAATGCGTCCGCGGGCGAAGGGTATGAAACGTGGCCGGCGCAGCAACGATTGCTCGGCCTGCCGGCGAAAGTGGTCTGCCCGAACGATCTGCAGATCGACAAGCCGGCCGATCAGCAGCAGGAACATCATGCCACCCACCAACAAGGCCGCTTTCAACCGTGATTCGAACACGAGAGAGGTTCTACAAACGGAATCTCTTTTTGGGAATACGCGCGAACCCGCAGAAACGGGCCGCGGGCATCAATAGGAAGTGAACCAGCGCCGCCCAGGCCGCGGAATAGGCCGGGACCAGAAGCACGCTGATGACCACGTCTTCCCATCCTGCCGCGTAGGCATTGTACAGGACGCGTCGATAGATCAGCCAGCTCGTTTGCAGGCCCAAGCCGCAGACGAACGTCAGGGCCAACAGCGTGGTCATGCGCCCGACAAAGAGATATTCGCGAATGGAGGCGACGAAGGCCGCCACGAGCAAGTAGGAGAGCGACAGCAGGCCGGGCCGTTCGAGGGTCAGCAGATCGGCCGCCAGCCCCACACAAAAGCCCGCGACGATCGCCTCTCGGCCGCTGGCGTGCATCGCGAAGAAAGTGACCAGAATCAAAAGCCAATCAGGCCGCGCCCCGAAGACCTCCAAACGAGGCCCTGCCACCGACTGCACGGTCAAGGCGACAATCGCGGAAAAAACCAAAAAGACCACGCGCACAACGCGCCCTCACTGATTTACCGAGCCGCGCCCGTGAGGAAGCGGTTTCTTATCGCATCACCGCCCCGAACATCCGCCCGCTCACCCTCGACGCTTCGCGTAAAGGGCGGTCGCGGCTCGGATCATCTTGCCTCCCTGTCTATCACTTACGATCGCGTGAAATTCGCGCGGCCTTGTCGTGCAACCATCTAGTCGCGCAATTGCCGGCCGGTTAGGTTGAGGAAAACCATCTGCAGATCGGGTGAGTCCACGCGAAAGCGAAGCAGTTTTCCGCCTTCTTGCAAACGAATCAGCTCGGCCACGGGGTTATCGGTTTCGATGCGCAACTCACCATCCTCATGGCGCTCGGCCGTAACCACGCTCTTGCCGCCGTGAGCGGCAATGAGCCGGTCGACGCTGTCCATGGCCAACAGCCGTCCAAGGTCGAGGATGCCCACGCGGTCGCAAAGCCGTTGGGCCTCTTCCATGTAATGCGTGGTGTAGACCACCGTTCGGCCGAGCTTGCGTAGCTCCAGAATACGTTCAAAGATCGCGTTGCGTGATTGCGGGTCGACTCCGACCGTCGGCTCGTCCAGCAGAAGCAGCGGCGGATCGTGCACCAGGGCCACGGCCAGGTTCAGCCGCCGCTTCATTCCCCCGGAGAACGTCTTGACCCGGTCGCGACGTCGATCTGTCAGGCCGGCGAAATCCAGACACCACGCGACACGCTCTCGATGCTTCGTCCCAGTCAAGTTCTGGATTCGGCCAAAAAACTCCAGATTCTCCTCCGCGGATAGGTCCTCATAGAGGGCTAAGGCTTGCGGCGCCACACCGATGCGGGCGCGAATGGATGGACTTGTCGGCGATCCAGCCCCGTCGATTTCCACCGTCCCCGCGTCCGGCGTCAGAAGCCCCACGGCCATGTTGACCGTCGTGGTTTTGCCGGCCCCGTTGGGACCGAGCAGCCCGAATACCTCGCCGGGCAGCAGCTCGAGCGACAGGTCGTCCACCGCCACTTTCGACCCGAAGGTCTTTCGCAAATGCGTTAATCGCAGCATCAGGGCTGGCTCGTTAAGTCCGATCTTGGAATGGCCAGAAAATGTAGTCGCCGTCCTTCATGGATTCGGAATGGACCCCACTGTCATCCCGACCGTCTTCCCCTACGCTGTAGAGAAGGAATCCATTGCCTTGCTTCTTATAGACGAAGTCACGGGCGCTAAACGGGTCCGTCCGCCACGGCGCGACCTCACCTGCGGGAAGCTCATCTAGTTTTTCGGGGAACGAACCGTTCCGGCCGCGGAAGACCAGCAAATGGGCAATGAGGTAGGTCGCGTTTCTTGCGGCCGAATGGCCTTCATCCAGCGCCCGGGCCCGGCTGAAGGAGGGCAACAGCGCCCGCAGCAACGGGTTCTTGCTGTTGAGGGCCAAACCGCCGACGTTCGTCGCCGTTTGCACGGCTTTCGGATACGGCTCTTTGCACCATTGATCCAGGGCCGCGAAATAGGCGTCGATCTCTCGCAGGCTCGCCTCGAAACCGATCCGCATCAATGTCTGCCGATCATCCGGTTTCAGCCCCTTGGTGCTGAGTTGCTGGGTGAACGTGTCGAACAGGGAATCGTCGAGCCCCCGGGTCCCGGGCTCGGGTCCCGGTACGAACAGCCGCTGGATAATATCCCAAAGAATGATCTGCTCGGTCCGAAAGAAAGTTTGAAGCGGTTTAGGTCGTGAATCGGCCTTCCTCAGTTCATGGAGGATCGATACCGCAATCTCCTCCGGTTTGTCGGATCGTCGCATTGCATTTCGTAATGCCGCATAGGAAAGCCCCGAGCATCGGTTGGCCGTCAGCCGGCCCATCAGCACTTGAATCCCTTCCAAGTGCCGCGCCCCTCGCAGCACGGTCAGCGCATTATCGATCAGCAACCGTTGATCGCCCCTCTTCCACGCGTGATAACCCTCGGCGATCAACGCCTGGGCGGCATTGAAGTGAGCGGCGAATTTCGGGAACTCCACGCGAAACAAAAGACCATCCACGCGCGGATTGCCGGTTGCGGCCGGCGGCTTCATGGGGAAATAGCAGTCTGTCTTGCGTGCCGCGGATCGGAACTTCGCCAAGGCCGCCTCGTTCGACGCCAGCCATCCGGTCACCGTCGGAAGGTCTTCCCATGGACCGTTTAGCGCCGCATCGAGCTTGCCGATAAACAGGTTCCACTCTGCGTACACGGCCAGGTATTCAGCGTGGGCGCTTTCGGAGACCGAACCGCCGACGGCTTTGTTGAACCATTCGATGTAGTTCACGGGATTGGCCGGGTTCGGTTGGGGAGGTTCGGCACCCGCGCCTCGCGCCTCAGCCGCGCCCATCCACACCAACGAAGCGGCGATTGCCGCTCGGGCGAGTGAAGGATTCCGTTTGCCATACCGTCGAGTCATCGCCAGCCGTGATTCTCCTTCGTAACTGTCGGTCACCGTATGGATTGCCTCTCCGATCGTCAACGTCCATTGGCTACAGCATTCATCGCCGCCACGATTTCCGACAGCCGACCAGCCTGCGGGCAAAACGCCAGGAGTCGCTCAAGACGCTAAATTAGGTCACATGAATCTCGCTTCTCCGCTGCGGTGCGGACGGCGATGTGGACCTTTTTGATCTGGCTGGATATCAGAATTGCTTCACGGGGGGGCCGAACACGCACGGCATTGTCGAGCCCTGCGAGTCCGGCTGCGTAGCTCTTCGACCTCGCCTCCGACAACGCCCTGGACTATCCGACCTGCCGGTCTTCCAAACCCACCTCACGGGGCCCGCGCTGGCGCCGGGTCGATGAGCCGCCCTAACAAAGCGACTTGCCCGCCTTCCACGCTAACCCACCGCCCCTTTCGGTAAGGCATCGGATTTGATTCCGCAGCATAGGGACCTATGATCCTTACAACGGTTCACGTGCGTAATACGGATGGGCTCGCGGAGCCGAGGATTATCGGAAGACTATGAGCTTGCACCGTGTTCATGACCCTGGGCGCTGGCATGGCGGCTTCACGCTCATCGAATTGCTGGTGGTCATCTCGATTATCTCTCTTTTGATTTCTATTCTCTTGCCATCGCTGAGTCGGGCCCGAGAACAGGCCAAAAGCGTTCATTGCCTGGCCCGCCTAAAGGAAATGGGCAACGCCATCGCCGTGTATGAGAATCTCGGCGCTAGCCTTCCCCCGCCTCGGTGGTACCCGGCGGAGAAGGACTTGGACGGCCTGCCGCGCCTCGAACGGCCTCTCGTCGAATATGGATGGACGGAAATCCTCTACACATTCGTCTATCGCGAGGAGGTTAAAGTCCGCGAGAGCTATCCCGTGCAGCGAAACGTGGGCCAGAAGCGCTGGGAGAAGTACTTCCTCTGCAAAGCCACGGGCGATGAGGGGCCCTCCAGTGGACACTATCGCGTGTATCTGCCGGCCTGGGGTTGGGGGTCGTATTCGCTTGACAAGGGCGGGCGATACCTTGACCAAACGCGAGCCAATCCCAAGCGCGGCGCGGCCCGTGAGATGATTCGGCCCCGGCTTCCCCTGATCGGCGACGCCAATGAGCTGTCAGAGCGGGGCGACGGCTTGGGCGACGACGATTGCAGCTACATCGACGCCGGTGAGGCCAACTACGCCGGCTCCAACGGCCGCGACAACGGCAACCGTTTTTCCGATCGGCATTACGGGGGCACGAATTACCTGTTCCAGGACTTGCACGCCGAATGGAACACGCGCCTTCGCGAAGAGCTGGCCCGCGACTTCGACCTCAACGGCATCGACGACATCGACCGGCCAAAGTGACTAAAACGAGCGTGTGCGATTCCGCGCCGACGATCGGTTCCATACCCGCGCTCCCTTACGGCCGCGGCTCGGAAACAACGGCGCCGGATCGCGCACGCTCATTTGAGTCCGAAGCTTCGCCGGTTGGCAACCGGTGCCACGGCCAGGCACGGCACTTATCCGCAATCCGGGTCGGGCAGCAGGCAGAAGTCGTCGCAGATGCCGTCATTGTAGTAGTCGTTTTCCTCGCAGACGTCGATCGGGAACTCACAATCCGGGTCGGGCTGCGGACAGTCTTCGTCGCATTGCCCGTCGCCGTAATACCCAAACTCCTCGCAGAAATCGTCCGTCGGCAGTTCGCAATCCGGGTCGGGCAAGGGGCAGAAGTCGTCGCAAACGCCGTCGTTGTACCAACCGTTGGCGAAGCACAAATCGAACGAGTGGCAGTCGGGATCGGGCTCGGGGCAAAACAGATCGCAGGCCCCGTCGCCGTACAGACCTTCTTCCGCGCACACGTCGATGAAGGTGTCCAGGCAATCGGGGTCCACATCCGGACAAAAGTCATCGCACTCGCCGTCGCCGTACCAGCCATTGATCTCGCAGATATCGAAGAAAACGTCGCAATCGGGATCCGGCTCGGGACAGAATTCGTCGCAAACCCCGTCGTCGTACCAGCCGTTGATCTCGCACTCATCGAAACCTGCCCCACCGACCACGATCTCGCAGGAGATGAAAACCTCGCGGCCGGTCGGGTCGAAGGCTTGCAGCGCTACCTCGAACTTGCCCGATCGGTAGATCTCAATCTCCGTGGCCAGCTCGAAGGGATCGGAGAGATATACGTCACTGGTCCCGAAAACAAACCACTCCGGCGAATCGAGCAGGACGATATCCCGGCCGAACACGACCAGCAAGCCCGTCTCGCCGAGGTTCAATCCCAAGGGACACTCGATGGTCAAATCGAGGTTGGGCGGCGGAACTTCCAGCACGCGGGCCACGTTGACGCCGCAGCCAAAGACCTCGAAGTCGAGGGAATCGGCCGCATCGACCACGACGCTGACTTCCAGGAAGCCGGGAGCAGTGGCCAAAACCTCCGTTTGAGGCGCTAGCGGATCGCCCCAAACCAGACCAAAACCGTCGCTGACGAACCAATCGAAGGCAAGCCCCACGTTGCCATATTCGCGGCCGGGTATGAAAGTCACGTCGAAGACCTCGCCCTGGAGGACTTCCGCGGGACAAATGATCGTGCTGGTGACCCGGCCGCCCACGAGGGCGTCGCACGCAAACACGCGCGGCGGTTGTGAACTATTTTGATTATGGTAGCGCAGACGGCCCGTGGTTGCGATGGGCGAGTCAAGTTCCAGGTCCACGAGGACGAGATCGAACTCGAGTAGATCGCCGTCGTCGCTGAGCCGGCCATTGATCAGCGCCGCATCGAACAGGCGAGCCAAGGAAACAATGCCGCTGCCAAAGACGGCGGCATCGAAATCCACTTCCGCTTCGAAACGGCGTTCGATCGTGATTCGGCGAAAATCGTCGACTTGCGTTGCCGTGAAAATCGGCGTCACGAACGCCTCGAATCCCGAATCGCCTTCCGCGGTCAGCCGGATGGGTGTCCCCGCCGCGTAATTCACGGTAACTCCCGGATCTCGCCCTCCCAAGCTGAAATCAGTCAAAACCAGCGAGCGATCAAACTCCGACTGCAAGAGGCCGTCGTTGTCGAAGGTGAGCCGGCTGGCCACGTCCGTGCTTTCCAGGCAAAAACCTTCGGCGTCAAACAAAACGAACGTCTGACCCGCAAGACGTTCAATCTCCGGCGGAACGATGTCCAGGACAACGGCCGATCCCAACTCGACTCGCCGGACTTCGGTGATTTCAACGACCGAGGGAATATCCGCGATGATCAGGGCGGCGTCCTCAAAGGAACTGCCCACCAGCGGCGAGTCCGCGTTTAAGTCCTCATCGAGTATGGAAAGGACGACCTCTTCATACGTGGACAAACCCGCGGTGATGGTGACTTCCGCCGAGACCTGCCGGGTTTCCGCTTCGGCCGAGCCATTGCCCTCATGCGAAGTAGCACGACGGGCGGCAACGCGAGTGCGGGCGGCAGTGATGTCTAGACCTTCCGCCTCGTCGATGACGGTGCCGTCCGGCGCGGTCAAACGGACACGAACGGAATCGCCCTCGTAGACCAAATCGGCGGCGGTATTATCCGAAGCCCGAAAATTGACCGGCCGGCCTTGGGAATCGAGAGATACGGTCAGGACAGACCCGTCCGCCTGCCGCAGCTTTACTTCCATGAGCACCTCAGTACCCGCGGATTCCCGGGCACGGAAGGAGAATTCATTGCCATGCTCGTCCTCGCCCACGGCAAAGTTGCCTCCTTGGGCGTCAAAGGCCAACCGAAGATTTCTGGTTTCCCCGGGCGGTCCGCCGTTTCCATCGCCCGGCGGAGGCGGGGTCATGCCGTCGCTTACGACGGTGCAGGCGGCCACCCAGATGGCCAAAAAAGCACCGATCACCACCGATGCAAGGCGTTGTGCAACTGCTGGCACGGACGTTTCCATCATCATGTTCCACCCCATTTCTTTCCCCTATCGGGTTGAATAGCGTCCCCCGGCCGTCCCTTCATCAAACAAGCGGACGTAACTTTCGTATCTCTCCGAGTGAATATCGCCATGCTCGACAGCGGCCTTAACCGCGCAGCTTGTTTCGTGGGTATGCGTGCAATCCGGGAACTTGCAGCCGGCGACGAGCGGGACGAACTCCGCGAAATACCCCTCGAGCACATAGGGATCCACGGTGGCCAATTCGAAAGACCGAATCCCGGGCGTGTCCACCACGTAACCGCCGACGTCGAGGCGTAGAAGCGAGGCCAGCGTCGTCGTGTGCCGCCCTTTTTTCGTGTCGCGGGTGACCTCGCCGACGCGTAATCCCAGTTCGGGCTGAACGGCATTCAGCAGGGAGCTCTTTCCCACGCCGCTCTGGCCGGCGACGACACTGGCCTTGTCCTTCAGCAATGTTCGCAGGCAATCGATACCTTCCCCCGTGACTGCGCTGGTAGAAAGAACGGAATAGGCCAAGCCGCGGTAGCGCTCGAGAATTGCTTGAGCACGCCCCCCTTGGTCAAGATCGACCTTGTTCATGCAAATCACCGGGGCGATTTCGCCCGAGAGCGCGGAGACGATGTACCGGTCGATCAAATTGGGCTTTGGGGGCGGCTCATCAGCGGAACTCACGACCACGGCCTGATCGACGTTGGCTACCACCGTCTGCAACCGGGTTCCCACGCGCCGTTGAAGCAGCCCCTTGCGCGGCTGCACGATCTCAATTACGCCCTCCGGCGCACCGCCCACGCGTTCGCGATGGCGAAATTGTACGCGATCGCCTACGGTCACAGGGGTCCGTTCCTGGATATGCAGGGTACGAAGCAAACGAGGCACCGAGCAGGTGATCACTCGCCCGCCGTCGTCCACCTGAACGTGGAGTCCGTGCACACCCAACACCGTGCCAAGGCGCAGTTCCCCGCCCGGAAGACTTCGGTCGTCATCGACGACGATCGTGCGGCGTCGCGACACCTCTCCCTTGGCTACCACCGACTCGCGCGAGATGGTATCGAATTCGTGGCCCTCTGCTTCCCGTGCCTTGCGAGTCCAATCGGAGATGCGTGCCCGTTTGGCTCGGTTGCGGCGCATGGGAACACGGATTTTTTTTCCCTGTTTTCGCGGGCGCTGGTCCTCGGAATGGGTCATACGCGACCATTGTTCGGAAAAGCGGACGTTTCGGCAAGTCCGCCACAGATTGAACCAATCACGCGGTCCGCCTATCCTCATGCGGAGGGTGCCGATGACGAAGCTTGTTGTCGTGTGTGTCCTAGGCGTTTCCGGCTGCGGAGTGCTGGCGGTTCCTGACCAAGCGATCATCGCCGTGGCCGCGTGGTCGCAGACGACCGGCGAAAGCGAAGGCTGCAGGATCAACGCCATGCAGCATTGCGTGGCGGCCTCCGCGGTATCGGCACAATGCGGGCCGGCGTGCGCCGTTTTGCTCGGCCGGCTCCTGGAGATTCGCCAGCTCGACGGCGACCCAATGGACTTGCACAACAACGAGGCCGGTGCCGATTGCGGCCTCGCCATCGAAGGTGACCCGGACAATGCAATTACATGTTGCGAGGAGCTTCTTAACAGCGATCCTCCCAAATTAAGAACCGACGGCCGGTGCGATTGATCTTCAGGCACAATCAGTCCTCGCAGGGGGACGGCGGGAGGGCTGCGTTGTTGAAGCCCGGTGCGTAGGGACCGCTCTCGGAAAGAAGATCAATCCCCCGAATAAGGTCTTGCGGGTTCATTGCACCTGACCGATCCAAATCGGCTTGATGCAGTGCGCACGAGGCTCGGTGGGGCGGAAGGGCAACCGCGTCGAGACAAGCTACCAGATCGGTATTCACAGTGCCGATGTCGATAAGATCAGCCGCTTGGCTCGTTCGATTTCCGGAGACATCCGCGGGCAAGAAACCTACGCAAGTACTTGCCCCGGTTGGCAGGTGCGTGATCTTGAGCCAATGGCCCTGCGGATAGTCGCCCGTGAAGTGTAAGGTGGCGTCATTGCCCGCCACTCGTACGTCCGTCAAGAGCGGAACGACACCGCCCGTGGCCTCAATCGCAAAATCCGTCCGCGAAATGCCGGCCGGCCTTCCTCCGAAAGAAAGAACGATCACGATGGAGGATGGATCGGGGCTCGCCGGTTCGCGGGGCTGTCGCGCGTCCACGGCATTGTTTGGCGGATCAGCCACGGCGAGGGTCACACAGACGTTCGGCTCGCATTCCGTTCCGCTGCCGCGGAACGCGCCGCCGGCTGCCGCACAGTCCGCCGCCGTTTGCTGCGTGCAACTTCCATCCGCTACACAGCAAGCACCACTCCCCCGAGGCTCGGGGCACAGGTTGGCGGTACATTCCGTGCCTCGCCCTTGAAACGTCCCTCCGTCGGCGAGACATTCCGAAAGCAAGCTGAAACCGCATCCTCCATCCGAGCGGCAACAGGCGCCTCTGGGATCGGCCGTGCAGTTCACCTCTATGGGAGCTACGCACCCGGCGGGTTCCTCGAGAGACAATGTCATCGGGCCGATCTGACAGCACACAAACTTCCTCGCGAATCGATCCACGATGGGTACATCGTGTGGCACGCCATTGATGTTCACCCGAACGCTTTGCGTCTCATGGTCTTTGTTGTCCAGGACCACCAGAGCCTGAAAGGTCCCGTCATCCATGCATTGCCCGATGATCCTCCGGATTTCGCCGCACTCAATGGGGGGCGGACAAACGGCCGGATCGCCCACTTCGACGATTGCATGCAAAAAAGCCAGCAGAGAAACGGCCTCTTCCGGCGTCAATGGCGATACCGAGGCGCGAGAGGCCTCCGGGCTCTGATAAAACTCGATCACCTCCTTCAGCGTGCCGACCGCACCATCGTGGAAAAAGGTACCCAATGTGGGATTGGCCGCACTGCCCGACTTGACGCGGGCAACGTCCACCAGCGGCCGGATGTCGAATTGCATCGGGCCGGTGGGCGCACACCCCGCCCCGTCGCAACCCGCACACCCACTACCGCAGTTTTCACACAGAAGATCCTCGTTTGCCAGCGAGCACTCTTCCGCCCCGCAGTCCGGCGAACAGCGCATGTCGGCATTGTTGGGATGATCGACGACTCCGGTGGAAGATACGTCGGCCTGACCCAGAAAAGGATCGAGATGGCAATCGATGCAGCCCGCTCGCTGAAAACGGTCGCGACCGGCTGCAATGACCGAGGGACTTGCGCCGGGGCAAAAACCCACGAAGGCGGCGATCAGCCGATCGAGATTGTCTTCTCGATTTCGCCTCGCGGTGCTCTTTACGCAGCGTCCTCCCGGACACTGATCCGCCGGGCAAACCGGCGGGTCTCCCGGGCACGGCCCGCAGGTCATTCCGTCGCGGGGGCCGCGGACGCACTCCCCATCCAAAGGCCCTTTCAGATCCCCGCGGCCGTCGTTGACCACGGTTTTTAGTGAGAATTGGAACTCTTCCATTAACGTCAGCTCTTCCAAGGTACCCGCCCGATTGCTCAGCAGGATTCCCGTGTTCGGGTCGTTGTTCCGCGGCAAGACGCGGGGAGTATGCTGCGTGACTGCCGTCTGGCCGAAGTCGACGAGGTTATCTGATCCGCCGAAACACGGACTCCACCCGAACGGACCGGTGTGCTTGATATTGAGCAAGTGCATGGATGCCCGAAACGCGGGCGGGTCGCCCAGGACGTTTTCCAGGATCACGCCTCGATGACTCATCATACACGGATTCTCCAGCTCCCGGATCGCTGGAATCTGTTCCGCCTGAAATAACGGATTCAGTGGGTCTGTCCTCGCTAATCGCAAGATCGACTCCGGCCGCAGGCCGAAGCCGTCCTCGGGCAAGTGGCAGGTTTGGCAGGTTCGCAGGTTCCCGTTAAACGTGGCCGTCCGGAATAGGGCCTCCCCCTGCTGCTGACTCGACTTCAGCGCGATGGTCGCCGTCTCTCCGCGAGAGTTCTTCCATGTGGGGTTATGAACCAAGGTCAGATGAGCATTGCGGTGACACGATTCGTCGTGACAGCATCCGGGCCCGACGGGTTCGGCCTGTTGCAGCGCGGTGACACCCGTGATCGGCGCGCCCACCGTCGGACAGCCGGAAAGGCCTCGCACACCGGTTCCACTAAAACCGTTCTGGTGACCGAACACCGAGGCGGTGAAAGGAATCTTGCCTTCGGCAATCTCCGAAGCAATCTGGCAACGGTTGCCGCCATTTGGGCAGTCGCTATCGCCGCGGCAGCATTGCCCGGCCGTTACGCACACCTGCGGGTGCCCGTAGGCTACGCAAAGATTGATGTTCGGCGAATCGGGCAAGCCGTTTCCACGGAAGCACACGGCCCCCGCCTCGCTATGCAGAAGGGAAAGCGTGGTTCCTTGAGCGGGGGGCAGCACGGCGTCCGGCAGCAACCCTGACGCGGCCGCGAAACTCTGCGTGGCGATCAATACCGACGTCAGCCCACAGGCATCGGCCGTCGCGAGATTCTGAGGAACATTCGCGGTAATAGGAAAAACGAAAAACTGCGTGCCGGCTGCGTCGAAAAACGCCAACTCGACTCGGCCGCCCCATCGGTTTTCGCCCGAAGCGATGCGAATCTCGATCGCTTGAGCCGTGTTATCCCCGTTGTTACCCGGTGTCAGACCGTGAATCCTCATCCGCGTCTGCGCCATACCAGCTGTTTGAAGGAAAAGAACCCCACTCGTATATAACATCATTCCCGCGTAAACCCGACGTCCGCACATATCCCCCAACCCCCCGCGCAATAAGCCAATATCGAGGCGAGCCGACACCAGATCCTATTGGGGGTCTTGCAATCTGAAAGTGCTTGGGGACGAAAGGCTTATCCGCTGGGGTCGGACGGCCGGCTCGTTTTCTCGGCAAAAGAAAAAACCCGATCGGACCAATCGCCTATCCGAACAACTCGGCCCCGGCTGGGAAGAACTTTATGGGCAGGTTAAGCTTACGGGGGGTAGACATCCTGCCGGGTTTAGTAGCGAAAGCGTGATCAGCCCGGTTGGGCAGCAGACGTCCATGCTGGCGAAGCGGTCGACAATCAGCAAATCCAGAATCTGATCGTTGAGCAGAACGGTTACGGTCTGACCCGTATGCAGGCGGTTGTCCAGGATGACCAAAGCTCGCACCGTCCCATTGGAGTTGCAGCCGAGGCGAATCCGACGAATCTCCGGGCACGCCGGCGGCAGGCAGGACAAGGTCGCACACGTGGTTCCATCGCCGCGGTACGTCCCGCCGTCGGCAGCACACGTGTCGATCGCCGCCCCGATGCAGGTATTGTCGGGTAAACAGCAGGCGCCCGTCGGTTGCGGGCAAGGATTGGGCGTGCAGACGGTATTATCACCTTGGTACGTACCGGATGCAGCTCCACATGCCGGTTGCGTGCTCTCCGTGCAGGAACCGTCTAGGAAACAGCAGGCTCCCATGGGTTGCGGACAGGGATTGGGCGTGCAATCCGTCCCGTGCCCTTGATAGACTCCACTCGCCGCAATGCAATCGGCCTCCGTTCCGTCACTGCAGGATCCGGAAGCAAAGCAACATGCTCCCGTCGGTTCGGGGCACGGGTCGGGGTCACAGACCGTCCCGTCACCGATGAAAAGATCGGGACAATTGAAGTCGATGGTTACGGCGCACGTTCCATTCACGAAGCAGCAGGCACCTCGAGGCGGCTGCGGGCACGAATTGGGATCGCAAACGGTATCGGCGCCTTGAAAGACGCCCGTGCAAGCGAACTGATCGGAAATCGTGCAGCTCCCATCAGGAAAACAACAAGCCCCCGGCGGGGGTTGCGGGCAAAGGCCCGGCGTGCATACGGTCCCTTCCCCTTGAAATACTTCTCCGGGGTCTTGGCAAACTGATAACAGACCAACACCACAGTCCCCGTCCGGTTGGCAACAGGCGCCGATCGGGTTGGCCGCGCAAACCAGCTCCAGAGGAGCAACACAGCCCGCCGGCTCCAGAAGGGTCATTACGATTTGCCCGATGGGGCAGCAGATCACTTTGTCCGCAAATCTGCCAACGATGGGGATATCGTGCACCGTGTCATTGATCAATACGCGTAGGCTCTGCGTTTCGTGGGTTGTGTTGTCTAAAATGACCCGCGCTTGCATAGTTCCGTTGGTAAAGCACTGGGCGCGCAGTCTGCGAATATCGGCACAGGTGATGGGCGGTGGGCAGATCGCAGGGTCGCCTACCTGAACAATTGACTCAAGGAAGGCCTGCAATGCAACGATCTCTTGGGGCGTCGACGGCAAGACGGGTGCCCGCGAGGCCGGGCTTTGATAAAACTCGATGGCCTCCTTCAATGTCCCCATCAATCCGTCGTGGAAAAAGGTGCCCAACGTTGGGTTGGCGGCACTGCCCGACTTGATCCGAGCGACGTCCACGAGCGGCCGAATGTCGAACTCCACGCGCCCGACTGCCGCGCAGCCCAGGCCATCGCAACCAGGACATTGCTCACCGCAGGTATCGCACAAGGCATCTTCATTGACCAGGGCGCAGCCGGTGCCCACGCAGCCCACCGGGCAACCCGTATTGCGATTGTCGTCGTGGTCCGTCACCCCCGTGGCAAATACGTCGGCTTGACCCAAAAATGGATCAAGATGGCAGAAACTGCAGCCCGCGGTCTGGAAACGCTCTCGTCCCGCGGCGATCATCGGCGGGCTCGCCCCGGGGCAAAAATCCACGAAAGCGGCGACGAGCCGATCAATATTGTCTTCGCGATTCTCGTCATTCGTACCCCGGACGCACTGACCATCAGGGCACTGACCCGGCGGGCAGACGGGCGGGTCACCAGGACACGGGCCGCACGTGACTCCGTCCTGGGAACCGCCGACGCATTGTCCGTCGAGCGGACCTTTGAGATCGCCGCGGCCGTCGTTGACCACAGTCTTGAGCGAAAACTGGAACTCTTCCATCAGGGTCAGTTCTTCCAGCGTGGCCGCCCGATTGCTCAAGAGCGTCGCGGTGTTGGGGTCATTATTTCGCGGAAAGACCCGTGGGTAATGTTGCACAACCGCGACTTGGCAAAACTCCCGCAACGTCTCGGCTCCCCCGAAGCAGGGGCTCCAACCAAATGGCCCCGTGTGCTCAATGTTCAGCAACGGCATCGATGCTCGAAACGCGGGCGGATCGCCGAGGACGTTTTCCAGAATCAAACCACGCCGATTTCCGCCTCGCATCAAACAGGGGTTTTCCAGTTCCGCGGCCGCGGGTAGATGCTCGGCCTGAAACAGGGCATTTAGCGGGTCCGTAGCCGCCAAACCAGCGATTGACGAAGGCCGCAACCCAAAGCCGTCCTCCGGCAAGTGACACGTTTGGCAGGTTCGCAGATTTCCGTTAAATGTGCTGGTGCGGAAAATGGCTTCCCCTTGCTGCAAGCTCGATCGAACGGCAATCGTCGCCGTCTGACCTTGAGCATTCTTCCAAACGGGACTCTGGACGAGCGTAAAGTCCGAGTTCCGGTGACATGCTTCGTCGTGACAACAACCGGGGCCGGCCGGAGCCACTTGCTGCAGCGCGGTTACACCGGTGATGGGGGATCCGGCCGCCGGACAGCCTGATGTCCCTTGCAGAGCGGTTCCGGTGAATCCGTTCTGATGCCCTGAAACGGAAGCCGTGAACGGTAGCTTGCCTACGGGGATGCCGGGCGCAATTTGGCAACTGTCGCCCGGATCGGGGCAGTCTGCATCGGCGCGGCAACATTGCCCGGAAAGCGCGCAGCTCTGCGCATGCCCGTAGGCTACGCAGATGTTTACAGAGGGCGAACCGGGCAAGCCGTTGCCCCGGAAACAGACGGCGCCTGCCTCGCTGTGCATCAGCGAGAGCGTTGCTGCCCGCGCGGGGGGCAGAAGGACGTTGGGAAGAAGACCCGACATGGCGAAGAAGCCCTGCGTGGCGATCAGAACTGAGGTGAGTCCGCACGCATCGGCAGTCGCCAGGTCTTGGGGCACATTGGACGCGAATGGAAAGACGAAGTACTCGGTCCCCGCGGCGTCGAAGAATGCCAGCTCCGTCCGGCCACCCCATAGATTTTGGCCCGCTGCGATCCGAATCTCAATCGCCTGCGCCGTGTTGTCTCCGTTGTTGCCCGCAGTCAGTCCGTGAATTCGAACCTGCGTTTGGGCGATCGACGTCGCCGACGAAAAGAAAGCACTCGCGAATGCACAACATAGCGCGACCGCGCGAACACGCATCGAGAGCATAGGTCTCCATCCTCTCTAGATCTAAACGAAACTTGTGATCGAAAACGAACAGGTACGATAATACCCTGAACTAGCGAAATGTCAAACAAAAACAAAGGAAAAAAAGAAGAAACTCCAAATGAAAGTACATTCAGTATTACTTTGTTCGAGATACCCGCTCAATCACGTCTTAGCATTTTCATTTGGGGAAGTTATGAGCGTGTCCTAGCCCAAGGCTCCAAGCACGAGACGAGCTGCCCCGATAAACAGGAGCACAAAAAACGCGGCCTTGATCAACCGGAGGGAAAGCACGTGGACCCAGCGGCTCCCAACGAGGCTCCCCAGAACCGCCGAAGGAATCAGGACTACGGACAAGGCAAACGCCTGCATTGAACCCTGGTGCTCCTGGAGGAAAGCGTAATTTTTCACCGCGGCGCCGATGAAGCTCGTGGCAACAATCACCGCGGCGGAGTTGGCGATGGCCGTCCTCATTGGCACCCGCAACCACCTATGTTGAAGCGGCACGGCTACCAATCCGCCCCCGACGCCGAGTAGGCCGGCGATGAGTCCGGTGGGAATTGCAATGGCAGCGGCCCAGCGCCAAGGACTCGGACCCGTGCGCGGCGGTGCCGGCGGATCGTTCGGATCGCTGAGAGTACCCGTCGTGTTGAGGGTCGCGCCGCTGCGCCAGATTCGGCCAAGCTCCTGGATGCTGAGCGCGCCGAGAAAGAGACCAAACAGCCCGCGCAGATAGCCTTCTCCCCGTCCTGCAAAGATGGGCAGCTCGCTGATTCCCACGCCGACAACTACCGCCACCATCGACAAGGGGATGAGCCGCACGACGACCGCGCCCTGAATCGCACGCATACGGTAATGCTGAACCGCCGCGGGGGCGGCCACGAAGAAATTCACGATCATGGCCGCGGCTTGATACAGATGCTGGTCCGGCCCAAGGGTCTCGGTCAAAGCCGGGATCATCACCACGCTGCCCCCGACCCCGAACAAGCCGCCGGTCAATCCGCCAAAGGCACCAATCAGGATCAAGAACCCTAATTGATCTTTCAACGCGCTGACTCCATTCCGCCCAACACCCTCAATAAAGGAACATCGCGTCGCCAAAACTGTAGAAACGGTATCGCGCCTCAACGGCATGTTGATACGCCCGGCGAACTCGTTCGACACCCGCGAACGCCATCACTAGTGCCAGCAAGGTGCTTCGCGGCAAATGGAAATTCGTCAATAGGGCATCAACCACTCGAAACTGAAATGGCCGCCGGATGAATAGGTCGGTCATTCCTTGGAAAGGCCCCAACCCACCTTGGCCGTTTGTTCGCCGTGCCGCCGTTTCAAGAGCGCGGACGGTCGTGGTACCCACGGCAACGACTCGCCCGCTTCGCTCTCTGCATGCTCCGATGGCCTCGACGAGTCCTCGCCCGACGCAAACAAACTCAGCATGCATGTGATGCCTGGATAATTGCGAAACCGTAATGGGCCTAAACGTGCCGGCGCCCACGTGCAAAGTCAGCGTGGCCACCTCGACTCCTCTATCCCTAATGGAGCTCAACAGGGGCTCGGTAAAGTGCAGCCCGGCGGTCGGGGCGGCGATGGCCCCCGGTTCGCGGGCGTAGACTGTTTGGTAGCGGCGACGGTCTTCGGCGTCGCGCGAAGCATCGTCAGGAAACCGGCGAATGTACGGCGGCAGCGGCGTTTGGCCGATGCGCTGAAGTAACTCCTCGGCCGGTACTGCGGGGGCAACGGCCACTTGCCATTCGCCGTCTACTAACTTTTCCGTCAGGTGTAACATGACGTCTCTGGAAACATCAGAAATTCGCAGGACCTCCCCCAAGCGCAAGCGGCCGGAGCTTTTCAACATGAGGCGCCATTGGCCCAGAGCTTGTTCCGCAAGGAACAACCCTTCAACTCGCCCGCCGGTGTTGCGAAACGCCGCAAACTTGGCTGGCAGCACTTTGGTGTTGTTGAGCACCAGTAAATCGCCTCGTCGGAGGAGCCCGGGAAAAGCGGAGAAAGTAAGGTCGCGCAACGAACCTTTCCGATCCACGGCTAACAGGCGGGCATCCTCTCGCCGCCGTGCGGGATGCTGGGCGATCAACTCCGCCGGCAGAAAGTAATCGAGGTCCTCGACCTCGCAATCGGCATCGGTGGGCAGCACGCGACGTTCCGCGTTCATGAAAACCCGGTATCGGGAAAGGCACGAAAGGTCAAGTACAGATGGCCAATGTCGAATGCGAATCCTGATGTGAGAATCGCCGCGTTTTTCTATCGCTGTCCGCTATTCGCCGTTCTTAATTTTCTTATGATTCCGCCCATGTTCGATCTGGTGCCGTTCACGCTGGTTACGTTCTCGGCCATCTTCTTCGTGGTCGATCCCTTCGCGGTCATACCTATGTTTCTCTCCATGACCCGCGGGGACTCGGCGGCCAAGCGCCGCGCCATGGCTTTGAAAGCGGCCCTAGCAGTCCGTTGCAAAAGGCCGTTTTCCGCCAAATTTAGGCCGCGCATAGGGTCGGCCCGGTGGAGGGGGTCGATCTTGCTGGGAACTCATCGTTCGACCGATCGCACTCCAACCATCGTAG
>Ga0187892_10001052_pt1 | contig 66754 bp, 62 predicted proteins | sample MA1701073metaG_FD_139345 | JGI IMG/M metagenome (GOLD analysis project Ga0187892, IMG submission 139345) | Bio-ooze microbial communities from a basaltic lava cave in the Kipuka Kanohina Cave System on the Island of Hawaii, USA - MA170107-3 metaG ... | reverse complement strand
CGGCGTGCATGAAGCTGAGGCGATCCGGATCGAGTTCGCGCGCCCAGGCCGCCTGCGCCATCAGTTGGCGAATCGCAAAGTGCGCCAGCAGCAGCCCCCACAGCTCCTGCTGCACCAGCTCGGGCGTCTTGCTGCGCAGCACCGTGCTGTTGGCCCTCAGGTGGGCTAATTGGGGTCAGATTCCAATTACCAGGGGCAGCAGGCCATCGCGAGGATTGCGGCGTGCGCCTACGGACCGCTTGAGCCGCGGTAAGACGTTGTTCTTTGTGACGTTTCAAGGTAGATCTTCAAATTCAATTTTGACCTTGAAAAATCCTGGGTCCCAGGGATTGTTTTCGCGACGGCGGCAGAAACTGCAGAGAGATCGGTCGTGCGCCGCGAACGATGATCGGCCCGCCTGAGCGTTGCTACTGATTTGATAGCGTCTCACACCCATCCGTTGAGGGCTGGCACGCTGAGCTGGATAGGAAACCGGGGAATACGCAGTTCTGCTGCCCTCAGCGCTGCGGCTGCGCCACCAGATGGCCCAGCGGCAGCGCGCTGCTGGCCTTGACCTCGCCGAGTGAGAAGCTGGTGTGCAGGTCTTTCACATTGGGCAGGTTGATCAGGCTGTTGAGCGCAAAGCGCGAAAAGCTGTCCAGGTCCTGCGCCACCACCTGCAGCTCGAAGGTGCCCGTGCCGCTGATGTAGTGGCAGGCAATGACCTCGGGCAGCCGGCGTATCGCCTCTTCGAGCGAGCGCGTGGCGTCGCCGGTGTTGCGCTCGGCGTCCAGCCGCACGAAGGCGAGCACACCCAGCCCGATCTTGTGGCGGTCGATTTCCGCGCGGTAGCCCTTGATGTAGCCGCCTTCCTCCAGCGCGCGCACGCGGCGCCAGCAGGGCGCGGCGCTCAGGCCCACGCGGGCGCTGAGTTCGGCATTGGTCAGCCGCCCGTCGGCCTGCAGTTCGCTCAGGATGGCGATGTCGAACTTGTCCAATGTTTCCATAAATCTGTGTTTTGAGAAAGCTTTATTCTCATACTAGTCCAAATAGGGCAAAGAAAGCAAAGACTTATCAGCGCATCGGGCATACACTGTGCCTCTTGTCAAGGGCTCCCCATCCGGGCGCCCTTGACCCTTCACGCCGCCCACGAAGCGGTTTACACAGCCGTCTGGAGACCGACAAGCCATGAACGCCCCACTGCCCGAGCACATCCGCAAAGCCCTGGAAACCATCACGCTGGAAGACAAATACGCGCTTGACGAGGGCCGCGCCTTCATGAGCGGCGTGCAGGCCCTCGTGCGGCTGCCCATGCTGCAGCGCCAGCGCGACGCCATCGCCGGGCTCAACACCGCGGGCTTCATCAGCGGCTACCGCGGCTCCCCGCTGGGCGGCTACGACCAGGCGCTTTCGGCGGCGAAGAAGCATCTGGCGGCCAACAACATCGTCTTCCAGCCCGGCGTCAACGAGGAACTCGGCGCGACCGCGGTCTGGGGCACGCAGCAGCTCGACCTCTATCCCCAGTCGAAGAAGTTCGACGGCGTGTTCGGCATCTGGTACGGCAAGGGCCCGGGTGTCGACCGCTGCTCCGACGTGTTCAAGCACGCCAACATGGCAGGAACCGCCAAACACGGCGGCGTGATCGCCATCGCCGGCGACGACCACATCTCCAAAAGCAGCACGGCCGCGCACCAGAGCGACCACATCTTCAAGGCCTGCGGCCTGCCGGTGTTCTTCCCGTCCAGCGTGCAGGACATCCTGGACATGGGCCTGCACGCGTTCGCGATGAGCCGCTTCTCGGGTGTCTGGTCCGGCATGAAGACGATCCAGGAGGTGGTGGAATCGTCGGCCTCGATTTCGGTCGATCCCGACCGCGTGAAGATCGTGCTGCCCGAGGACTTCCAGATGCCGAGCGGCGGCCTGCACATCCGCTGGCCCGATCCGCCGCTGGAGCAGGAAGCGCGGCTGATGGACTACAAGTGGTACGCCGCCCTGGCCTATATCCGCGCCAACCGGCTCAACTACAACGTGATCGCCGGCCCGAACGACCGCTTCGGCCTGATCGCCAGCGGCAAGGCCTACAACGACACGCGCCAGGCCCTGGCCGACCTGGGGCTGGACGATGACCAGTGCCGCCAGCTCGGCATCCGGCTGCACAAGGTCAACGTGGTCTGGCCGCTGGAGGCAACGATCACGCGCGACTTCGCCCAGGGCCTGCAGGAGATCCTGGTGGTCGAGGAAAAGCGCCAGGTTATCGAATACCAGCTCAAGGAAGAGCTCTACAACTGGCGCGCCGACGTGCGGCCCAATGTGCTGGGCAAGTTCGACGAGCCCGAGGGCGACATGTCGGGCGGCGAATGGTCGATGCCCAACCCCAGCGAGAACTGGCTGCTGCGCGCCAAGGCCGACCTGACGCCGGCCATCATCGCCAAGGCGATCGCCAAGCGGCTCAAGAAGATGGGCGTTCCGGCCGAGATCGCCGCGCGCATGGACGCGCGCCTGGCCGTGATCGAGGCGCGCGAACGCTCGCTGGCGGAAGTGAAGGTCGACACCGGCGAGCGCGCGCCCTGGTTTTGCAGCGGCTGCCCGCATAACACCAGCACCCGCGTGCCCGAGGGCTCACGCGCCGTGGCCGGCATCGGCTGCCACTACATGACGGTCTGGATGGACCGCAGCACCAGCACCTTCACGCAAATGGGCGGCGAAGGCGTGCCCTGGGTCGGCCAGCAGCCGTTCACGACGGACCAGCACATCTTCGCCAATGTCGGCGACGGCACCTACTTCCACAGCGGCCTGCTGGCGATCCGCCAGAGCATCGCCGCGGGCGTCAACATCACCTACAAGGTGCTTTACAACGACGCGGTCGCGATGACCGGCGGCCAGCAGGTCGGCGAGCGGCCCGAGGGGCATTCGGTGGCGCAGATCGCCAACAGCCTGCGGGCCGAGGGCGTGGTCAAGATGGTCGTGGTCACCGACGAGCCCGAGAAGTACCGCGCACACGCGGTCAACGGTCGGGCCCGCGCAGGCCACCCGGAGCTGGTCATGGATCTGCCGCCCGGCGTGACCGTGCACCACCGCGACGAGCTCGACCGCATCCAGCGCGAGTTCCGCGAGCTCAAGGGCACGAGCATCATCATCTACGACCAGACCTGCGCGACCGAGAAGCGCCGCCGCCGCAAGCGTGGCAGCATGGTCGATCCGGCCAAGCGCGTGGTGATCAACGAGCTGGTCTGCGAAGGCTGCGGCGACTGCTCGGTGCAGAGCAACTGCCTGTCGGTCGAGCCCATCGAGACCGAGTTCGGCCGCAAGCGCCGCATCAACCAGAACACCTGCAACAAGGACTATTCCTGCGTCAAGGGGTTCTGCCCGAGCTTCGTCACGGTCGAGGGCGGCCAGCTCAAGAAGCCCGCCAGGCAGAAGAAGGGCGACCTGTCGGCCCTGCCGGCGATTCCCGAGCCCGTGCTGCCGCTGGCCGAGCAAGCCTGGGGCATCGTGGTCGGCGGTGTCGGCGGCACCGGCGTGATCACCATCGGCCAGCTGCTGGGCATGGCCGCGCACCTCGAGGGCAAGGGCGTGGTCACGCAGGACGCCGGCGGCCTGGCGCAAAAGGGCGGCGCGACCTGGAGCCATATCCAGATCGCGAACCGGCCCGAGGCCATCTACACGACCAAGGTCGACACCGCCAAGGCCGACCTGGTGATCGGCTGCGACCCCATCGTCGCCGCCAACAAGGCCACGCTGGCCGTGATGCAGCCGGGCCGCACCTATGTCGCGCTGAACAGCCATGGCACGCCGACCGCGGCCTTTGTCAGCAACCCCGACTGGCAGTTCCCCGCGGGCAACTGCGCCAGCGCGATCGACGCGGCCGTGGGCCACGAGCTCACCGGCAGCTTCGACGCCGAGCAGGTGGCCGTGCAGATGCTGGGCGACTCGATCTACACCAACCCGCTGATGCTGGGCTATGCCTGGCAAAAGGGCCGGGTGCCGCTGTCGCACGCGGCGCTGATGCGCGCGATCGAGCTCAACGGCGTGCAGGTCGACAACAACAAGGCGGCCTTCGAGTGGGGCCGCCGCTGCGCCCACGACCTGGCGGCGGTGCAGGCGCTGTTCAAGGCCGCGCAGGTGATCGAGTTCGTCAAGAAGCCTTCGCTGGCCGAGATGATCGCCAAGCGCGTGGACTTCCTCACCGGCTACCAGAACGCCGCCTATGCCCAGAGCTACCAGGCCTTCGTCGAAAGGGTGCGCGCGGCCGAAGCGCCGCTGAAGTCGACCCGGCTCAGCGAAGCCGTGGCCCGCTACCTGTTCAAGCTCATGGCCTACAAGGACGAGTACGAGGTCGCGCGCCTGCACACCGAGCGCGCCTTCACCGACAAGATCGCCGCCATGTTCGAGGGCGACTACAAGCTCATCCACCACCTCGCGCCGCCGCTGACCGCGAAGAAAAACGAGCGGGGCGAGCTGATCAAGCAGCCCTTCGGCCCATGGATGCGCAGCGCCTTCGGCCTGCTGTCCAAAATGAAGGGCCTGCGCGGCACGGCGCTGGACATCTTCGGCCGCAGCGCGGAGCGCAAGATGGAGCGCGCCCTGATCCATGAGTACCGTGAGTGCATCGAGGAGCTGCTGAAGTCCCTCAACGCCGAGCGGCTCGCGCTGGCGGTCGAGATCGCGCGCATTCCCGAGCAAATCCGCGGCTTTGGCCATGTGAAGGAGCGCCACCTGCACGCCGCCCGCGACCAATGGACCCAGCTGATGGGGCAGTGGCGCCAGCCGCAGCCGCAGCCGCAGCCACAGCCGCAGCCCCAGCGCCAGCAGGCCTGAGCCTCAAGACCGCTCCGGGACCGCGAACATGGGGCGGCAGCCGCTATTGAATTGATAGCGCGTGCGGCACTGCCGGGCGCAGGCCTGCGCCGCCGATGGGGCGGGGTCTGTCCCCCGGAACAACAACCGTCTTGCGCTGCGGGTTACGGCGCGGGCCCGTCATGGGGCCCGCATACAATCGCCCATGCCCCCGCCTGGCTGCACCTCAGCGTGTCCGGCCAGATTGCGGGGCTCCTGTTTTGACTGTCCGTGGAGTATCCCGTGTTTATTTCTTCCGCCTTTGCCCAAACCGCGCCTGCCGCCGCTCCTGCCGGGGGCGACATGATGTCCTCGCTCACGGGCATGCTGCCGCTGGTGCTGATGTTCGTGGTGCTGTACTTTGTCATGATCCGTCCGCAGATGAAGAAGCAGAAAGAGCACCGCACCATGCTGCAGGCGCTGGCCAAGGGCGACGAAGTGGCGACCGCCGGCGGCCTGCTGGGCAAGGTCACCAAGCTGGGCGACAGCTACCTCAGCGTCGAGATCGCCAGCGGCGTGGAAATCCAGCTGCAGCGCAGCGCCGTGGTTCAGGTGCTGCCCAAGGACACGCTGAAATCGCTGAAATGACAGGTTCAGTGTTGGGCGTTGAGCGTTGAGCGTGAAAACGCTGAACGCTGGGCCCCACGCCCAACGCTCAACGCTCAACACTCAACCTTCTCCAACCCAAATGAATCGTTATCCGGTCTGGAAGTACGCGATCATCGTGATCGCGCTGCTGGTGGGCTCTGTCTTTACCCTGCCCAATTTCTTCGGTGAAGCGCCGGCCGTGCAGGTGTCTGGCGCCAAGGCCATCGCCCGGGTCGATGCCACGACCCAGGCCCGGGTCGAAGAGGCGCTCAAGGCCGCCGGCATCACGGCCGATGCCATCAGCCACGACGGCCATTCGATCAAGGCGCGCTTCGACAGCACCGACACCCAGCTCAAGGCCAAGGACGCGATCCAGAAAGCGCTGGTTCCCGACCCCAGCGACCCGTCCTATGTGGTGGCGCTGAACCTGCTGTCGCGTTCTCCGGCCTGGCTGTCTTCGGTGCGCGCCGCGCCCATGTACCTGGGCCTGGACCTGCGCGGCGGCGTGCACTTCATGCTGCAGGTCGACATGCAGGCAGCCCTGACCAAGAAGGCCGAATCGCTGGCCGGCGACATCCGCACCGTGCTGCGCGAAAAGAACGTGCGCCACAGCGGCATCAGCCGCAACGGACAGGCCATCGAGATCCGTTTCCGCGACGCGCAGACCCTGGAGGCAGCCAGGAACGTCGTGGCCGACCAGTTCGCCGAGCTGCAGACCGTCGAGGCGACCGAGGGCATCGAGTACAAGCTGACCGCGACCATGAAGCCCGAGGCCGCGCGCAAGGTGCAGGAGCTCGCGCTCAAGCAGAACATCACGACGCTGCACAACCGCATCAACGAGCTCGGCGTGGCCGAGCCGGTGATCCAGCAGCAGGGGCTGGACCGCATCGTGGTGCAGCTGCCCGGCGTGCAGGACACGGCCAAGGCCAAGGACATCCTGGGCCGCACGGCCACGCTCGAGGTGCGCATGGTCGAGGAAGGCTCGGAAGCGCGCGCGGCCGAAGCCGGCACCGGTCCCGTGCCGTTCGGCGCCGAGCGCTACCTGGACCGCAACGGCCTGCCCGTGATCGTCAAAAAGCAGGTGCTGCTGACCGGCGAAAACCTGACCGACGCCCAGCCTGGCTTCGACAACCAGACGCAGGAAGCGGCCGTGCACCTGACGCTGGATGCCAAGGGCGCGCGCATTTTCAAGGACGTCACGCGCGAGAATGTGGGCAAGCGCATGGCGATCCTGCTGTTTGAAAAGGGCAAGGGCGAGGTCGTCACGGCGCCGGTGATCCGCACCGAAATCGCCGGTGGCCGGGTCCAGATTTCGGGCCGCATGACCACGACCGAAGCCAACGACACGGCCCTGCTGCTGCGCGCCGGTTCCTTGGCCGCGCCCATGGAAATCATCGAGGAGCGCACCATAGGCCCGAGCCTGGGCGCCGAGAACATCGCCAAGGGCTTCAACAGCGTGACCTGGGGCTTCCTGGTCATCGTGGCCTTCATGTGCGCCTACTACATGCTGTTCGGCCTGTTCTCCAGCCTGGCGCTGGGTGTGAACCTGCTGATGCTGGTGGCGGTGCTGTCGATGCTGCAGGCCACGCTCACGCTGCCCGGCATCGCGGCGATGGCGCTGGCCCTGGGCATGGCGATCGATTCCAACGTGCTGATCAACGAGCGGGTGCGCGAGGAACTGCGCAATGGCTCCTCGCCGCAGGCGGCGATCCACTCCGGCTACGACCGCGCCTGGGCCACCATCCTGGACTCCAACATCACGACCCTGATCGCGGGTCTGGCGCTGCTGGCCTTCGGCTCCGGCCCGGTGCGGGGCTTTGCAGTGGTGCACTGTATTGGTATCCTAACCTCCATGTTCTCGGCTGTGTTCTTCTCGCGCGGGCTGGTGAACCTGTGGTATGGGCGGCAGAAGAAGCTCAAGAGCGTGTCGATCGGCACGGTCTGGCGGCCCGCCGGCGATGGCGCCATCACCAAGACCGAGTGAGGAACAAGAATGGAGTTTTTTAAGATCCGCCGCGACATCCCGTTCATGAAACACGCGTTGGTCTTCAACGTGGTTTCGTTTCTGACCTTTGCCGCCGCCGTGTTTTTCCTGTTCTCGCGCGGCCTGCACCTGTCGGTGGAGTTCACCGGCGGCACGGTGATGGAGGTCAGCTATTCGCAGCCGGCCGACCTCGAGAAAGTGCGCGCAACGGTCGCGGCGCTGGGCTTTGCCGATGTGCAGGTGCAGAACTTCGGCACCTCGCGCGATGTGATGATCCGCCTGCCGGCGCAAAAGGGCGTGAGCTCGGCCCAGCAAAGCGAGCAGGTCATGGCCGCGCTCAAGGCCGCGGACGCCCAGGCGACGCTGCGCCGCACGGAGTTCGTGGGCCCGCAGGTCGGCGAGGAACTGGCCGCCGACGGGCTGAAGGCGCTGGCCATGGTGGTGGTCGGCATCATGGTCTACCTGGCTTTTCGCTTCGAGTGGAAGTTCTCGGTCGCCGCCATCATCGCCAACCTGCACGACGTGGTCATCATCCTGGGCTTCTTCGCCTTCTTCCAGTGGGAGTTCTCGCTCGCCGTGCTGGCGGCGGTGCTGGCCGTGCTGGGCTATTCGGTCAACGAGTCCGTGGTGATCTTCGACCGCATACGCGAGAATTTCCGCCGCTACCGCAAGATGAACACGGTGGAGATCATCGACAACGCGATCACCTCCACCATCAGCCGCACCATCATCACCCATGGCTCGACCCAGATCATGGTGCTGTCCATGCTGCTGTTCGGTGGCCAGACCCTGCACTACTTCGCGATGGCCCTGACGATCGGCATCTGCTTCGGCATTTATTCCTCGGTCTTCGTGGCCGCGGCCATCGCCATGTGGCTGGGCATCAGGCGCGAAGACCTGGTCAAGGCCCCGGTCAAGAAGGAAGGCGACCCCCACGACCCGAATGCGGGTGCGGCGGTCTGAACAGCATGGCGGTCGCGCCCCCCCTCGGCCCCGACGCCCGGCTCGCGCGCCAGGCGCGCGAGCAGTTTGCGGCCGAGGTCGAAGGCATCCTGATCGAGATGGCAGCCTCGGTCCAGGGGCGGCTGACGGCGCTGGCGGACCAGAGCGGCATGGCACGCGACATGCAGGAGCGGCGCGACGCCCTGCTGGCGTTCCAGCAGCTGCGCTCCCGGTGGATAGACGGCATGCACCAGGGATGGCGCGCGGCCCTGCTGCCCGCGCCGGTGGCGCCAGCGCGGGCGCCGCGGGACGCGGATCAGTTTGCCCTGATCGACGACGAGGAGGTCGAGAGCAAGATCCTGGCCTCCCGCCTGGTGCTGGCCATCCTGGACAAGGCCAACTGGGAGCTCAGCGACCTGCGCCTGCGCATCCAGCGGCTCGAGGGCACGCAGGAGCTGGCGAGCCAGGACGTGTTTCGCCCCGACGTCGTCGCCGGACTGCTGGTCCAGCAGTGGACAGGTTGCGGGCTGACGCGCGAGGTCTGGGCCATGGTCCAGGACGTGATCCAGCAGCACCTGGTGGAGCGCCTGGTCGAGGCCTACCACCATGCCAATGAATTCCTGATCCAGCGCGGCGTCATGCCCGAGATCGACCTCAAGCCCCTGGTCAAGCGCACCGGTGCCGGCGGCTTTGCCAGCATCCGGCGCCAGGCCGAGGCCCAGGCGGGATCCGCGGAGTCCGGCGCTTCGGGTCTGGGTGGCGGTTCAGGTCCGGGGGGTGGTTCGGGTTGGGGCGGGGGTTCTGCGAATGGCGGTCCCGCCGGCGGTGCCGGTGGTGGCTTAGGGGCCTCCACCGCAGCCGGCCCCGTGGGCGGCGGCCGCTCTGGCGCCGGCGGCGCGGGCGGCCCGGCCGATGAAACCCGCCTGCTGACGGCCGGCACGCCGCTGGCGCGCGTGCGCATGCGGGCCCAGGGCGTGCTGGGGCAGCTCAGGCGGCTGCTCAGCGACCGCGTGTCCGACTTCGACATGACGCGCCCGACCCAGCCCTCGCCGGCCCTGGCGCAAGCCATGGCGCAGGCGCCGGTGTCGTACGGCACGGCCTACGAAGACCCGGGCGTTGCCTATGACTCCGGCAGCGTCGAGCAGGTCGCGCGCCAGTTGCGCCAGCGCACGAGCGAGCTCAAGAACCGGGCCGCCAGTTCCAGCGAGAAAGCCACGATAGAAATCGTGGCCCTGATGTTCCAGAGCATCCTGGCCGAGGAGCGCATCCCGGCCAGCGTGCGTGTCTGGTTCGCCCGGCTGCAGATGCCGGTGCTGCGGGTCGCGCTTGGCGAGCCGGAGTTTTTCGGCACGCTGGAGCATCCGGCACGCCAGCTGATCGACCGCATGGGCTCCTGCGTCATGGGCTTTGACGCCGCGGCCATCAACGGCAGCGCGCTGGAGGCCGAGATCAAGCGGGTCGTGCAGGTGATCGAGCAGTACCCGGAGACCGGGCGCCGCGTGTTCCAGCTGGTGTATGACGAATTCCAGAACTTTCTCTCCAGGTTCCTCTCCGAAACCGGCCTGACGCGGCGCGTGGCGACCGTGGCGCAGCAGGTCGAGCAGAAGGAAACCATGGCCATCCAGTACACGATCGAGCTGCGCAACATGCTCAATGCGATGCCGGTGCGCGACGAGATCCGCGGATTCCTGTTCAAGATCTGGTCCGAGGTGCTGGCGATCGCGGCGGTCAAGAACGGCCCCCAGCACGAGGACACGATTGCGCTCAAGCGCTCGGCCGCCGACCTGGTCTGGGCCGCCAGCGCCAAGCCCAACCGCAACGACCGCACCCGCGTGATCCAGGACCTGCCCACGCTGCTGCAGCGCCTGCGCCAGGGCATGAACCTGCTGGGCGTGACCGGCTCGGCGCAGGAGGCCCATATCAAGGTCATCGGCGACACCCTGGCCGATGCCTTCCTGTCCAAGACCGAGGCCATCCCGCAAGCCCAGATCGAGGCCATGGCCAAGCGACTGGCCCATCTGGAAGACTTTGTCAGCGACGACGGCACGGGCGAGCTGCCGCTGGACACCGAAAGCATCGAGCTGATGCTGGGCATCGATGCCTCGTCGATCGACGTGGTGGCCGACGGCGGCTCCCAGCCCAGCGCGGCCATGATGGCCTGGGCCCAGGAGTTGCAGCTGGCCCACTGGTTCACGCTGGACCACAACGGCCACATCAGCCAGGTCCAGTATGTCTGGCGCAGCGAGCGCCGGCAGCTGCACCTGTTTGCGGCCAGCGACGGGCGCAGCTACCTGATCCAGCTGCGCCGCCTGGCCGCCTATCTGCAAGCCGGCCTGCTGGTGCCGGCCGAGGAAGAAGCGCTGACGGTGCGCGCCACGCGCGAGGCGCTGGCCAAGCTCGATGCCAATCCCGAGCGTTTGCTTTCCTGATATTTTGCGGGACAGACCGCAGCCGCGCAGCGGCAAGCTCTGTCCTCAACTGATCAGGGCGCGGTTTTCTCAGTGCGCGACGCGGCTCTCGCTGTCGTCGCAGAGCTCGTCGAGCACCAGGGCGTCGGGCTCCTCGCCGAAACGCCAGTAGACCATCAGCACAATGATCTTGAGCTCGTCCAGCGAGACCGGGTCGCCGGGGGCGGCCATGGCGCGATCCAGCACGATTTCGCGCATCGGGGCGGGCAGCACGCCGGCGGACTCCAGAAAGCTGATGAAGCCCAGGCATTCGGCGCCCAGGTGGTCTTGTTCGGCCACCGAGTACACGCGCATGCTGGTGGGCGATGGCAGCGCCGCGGCGACGGGATCGGCTTCGGCAGTGGGCAGCTGTATGCCCCGGGCCGCAAGATTCAGCCCGTCGAGCCAGGCCAGGGCCTGCTGGATCTCGTCAGCCTCGAAGCCGGCAGCACTCAGCTTGCGTCCCAGCTGCGGCAGTTCGGGACACGCATCGCCTCGCCAGTAGTTTTCGTAGACGAACACGAGCACTTCAAACATGGACCCAATATAGCGCAGAAACCCGGCCCCCCGGGAGTAGGGTTGATGGAGGGGCTGTTGCGTGGACGCGTCAGGCCACTCCCAGACGCTGGAACAGGCCGCCGGGCAGGCGCGCCAGCTGGCCTTCGAGTTCGAGCTCCAGCAGCTGAGCCTGCAGGCTCGCGGCATCCATGCCGGTGCGCGCGACCATGGCGTCCAGGCTGACGGGATCGAAGCCGAGTGCGGCCAGCAGGCCGGTTTCCGGCTCATTTTGACTTCCGATCCCCGTAGCATCTGCGTGAGACGCTATTGAATTTGTAGCATGCGGGATCCGCAGCTCCTCCAGCACGTCCTGGGCCGATTCGACCAGCTTGGCCCCCTGCTTGATCAGCGCATGGCATCCGCGCGACTGGGCCGAGTGGATGGAGCCGGGAATCGCGAACACGTCCTTGCCCTGCTCAGCCGCCAGCCGGGCCGTGATCAACGAACCCGAGGGCTGGGCCGCTTCCACCACCAGGGTCCCGCGGGCCAGGCCGGCGATGATGCGGTTGCGCTTGGGAAAGTTGGACGCCAGCGGCGGCGTGCCCAACGCAAATTCGCTGATGATCAGCCCGCGCTGCGCAATTCGGTGGGCCAGCGCCAGATGCTGCCTGGGATAGACCCGGTCCAGCCCGGTGCCGACCACGGCCACCGTGGCCAGCCGGCCCTCGCCCGCGCCCTCCAGCGCGCCGCCATGGGCCGCGCCGTCCACGCCCAGGGCCAGGCCCGAGACCACGGTCAGCCCGGCGGCGCTGAAGGCCTTGGCAAACTGGCGCGCATTGGACTCGCCCTGCGGCGTGGGGTTGCGGCTGCCCACGATGGCGATGCTGCGCTGCCACGCACTTGCTATTGAATTGATAGCTGCTTGCTCATGCTGCGCCTGGACTGGTGCCAGATTTGGTGCTGAACCCGGGGCGCCGAGCAGGTACAGCATCAGTGGCGGGTCTTCGATGGCAAGCAGCGACGCCGGGTAGTCGGCGTCACCCAGGGCCAGCACGCGTCGCTGGGTGCCGGGGGCGGGCTCGCCCTGCAGCCACTGCCACGTGGCGTCGAGCTGCGCGGCCAGCGCCGGTGGCTCGCTCAGCAGGGCGCGGGCCTGGGCCTCGCTGACCACCTGGCGCAACGCGGCGGCCGACTGCCCGAACAGGGCCTGCGGCAGGCCGAAGCTGGCCAGCAGCCGGCGCGCGCTGTCGTTGCCCACGCCGGGCGTGAGGCTCAGGCGCAGCCAGGCGGCGAGTTCGTCGCGTTCCAAGGGGCGGGGCACGGCCTAGCGCGGGTTGACGACGCGGTCGCCGATCTTCACGCCGTCGACGATCTCCAGGATCAGCGCATAGGACAGGCGCTCGAAGGGCCGGAACACCATCAGCAGGCCGTTGCGCTCGTCGGGCAGCTTGATTTGCGGCTTGCCGGGGTCGGTGCGGTCGATGATGCGCTGGCCGTCCTTGACAATGGCCAGCACATGGCCGCTCTCGATCCCGTCGCTGGTGCCGCGGTTGATCACCACCACCTGGTTCTGCGCAGCGTTGTGCACGGCGCTGCCGTAGACCGAGACGATGCGGCCCTGGGTTTGGGCTTGCGGGGCACGCGGCGTGTAGTTCAGCAGCTGGCGCGGCGGTTCGGGCAGCAGGCGGTCGCCGGTGCGCATCTCTTCCTTGGCGCTGACGATGTCGATGGTGGCCGGCACGATGTCGATCTGTGGCTTGCCGTTGGGGACCGGGGTTTCGCGCGTGGCTTCGCCGCGCACCAGCTGGGCCTTGCCGACATACTGGGCCTCATAGCCGAGCACCGCGCCGCTGTCGGGGTCATTCAGGGGCTTGGCGTTGCGAAACACCCGGTAATCGGCGGGGCTGCCCTTGCCGTCATCGTGCAGCGGGGCTGCCCCGTTGCCGCGGGCGTAGGCCCGGTCGCCGCGGCTGAGCAGCACGCGGCCTTCCTGCGTGGCCACGATGCGCGGGGCCTGCAGCAGGGTTTGCTCGTCGACGATCACGGGCTCGGCCAGGAAGGGCTCGATCAAATGGGTTTGCAGCGTGGGCAGCGGGCTGTCGGCCAGGCTTTGGTAGCGCGTTCGTGGCGACACCCGCACGGTGTCGCTGGGCGGGCCCTCGCTGCTGGCCTGGCGGGTGCGTAACAGGGCGTGGCCGTCTTTCTTTTCAAGGTAGAGCTGCTGGCCGGGGTAGATGCGATGCGGGTTGCGGATCTCCTGCAGATTCATGCCCCAGAGCTCGGGCCAGCGCCAGGGGCTTTTGAGAAACAGGCTGGAAATCGCCCACAGCGTGTCGCCGCGCTGCACGCTGTAGCTGTCGGGCGCGTCGGGTGCCAGTTCGCTCAGCGGCAGCCCGGCCTGCGCCACCTGCTCGGCCGTGGCCCTCTGGCCGGGTGTGACGGGGTAGTTCTGGGCCTGGGCCGGCGCGGCCAGCGCCAGTACCGCTGCCACGACCGCCGCTGGACCCAGGGCCTTGTTCATTGCTGTTGTCATCTTTTTCGTCATCTCTTGCTGTGCCACGAACACCCCGACGGGCTTGGCCGGGGGGACTGCGAAAGACCCCGATCCCGGCAAAAATCTTGACAAATCACTGTCGATTCTGCGCTCAAGCCCTTGATTGGGCAATGCATACTGGCTTTTGCCGCGACCCGGCCCGGCAAAAGTGGCGAAAATAGCGACATCTGCTGCGAGACGCCATGGCCTTACTTTCGATTCTCTGTTACCCCGATCCGAAGCTGCACATGGTCGCCAAGCCAGTGCAGGCGGTGGATGCGCGCATCAAGACCCTGATCGCCGACATGCTGGAAACCATGTACCACGCCAATGGCATCGGTCTGGCGGCCACGCAGATCGATGTGCACGAGCGCGTGGTCGTGATCGACGTGTCGGAGGAGCGCGACGAGCCACTGGTGCTGATCAACCCCCAGATGATCTGGACCAGCGCCGCAAAGCATGTCAACGACGAGGGCTGCCTCTCGGTGCCCGGCATTTACGACGGCGTCGAGCGCTTTGACGCAGTGAAGGTCACGGCGCTGGATGGCGAGGGCCATGCGCGCACCATCGAGGCCGAAGGCCTGCTGGCCGTGTGCATTCAGCACGAGATGGACCATCTGATGGGCAAGGTCTTCGTCGAGTATCTGTCGCCGCTCAAGCGGAACCGCATCAAGACCAAGCTGCTCAAAGCTAGACGAGAGGCCGTCAGGGCCTGATCCGGTCCCGCCTCCCGGCACGCGTCTGCACAGGAGGCTGTGATGCAACTCTCTCAACTGCTCTGGCTGGCGCCGGCCCTGCTCGCGGGCTGCGCCAGTGAGGCGCTGGTGCCGGGCATGTCGCGCGACGAGGTGGTGGCCCGCCTGGGCCAGCCGGCCAAGGTGATCCCCCTGGGTACCGGTCAGCGGCTGCAGTACTCGCGCCAGCCGGCGGGCCAATGGGCGATGATGGTCGATCTGGACGCCTCGGGCAAGGTGGTGCAGGCGCGCCAGGTGCTCAAGGCGGCCGAGTTTGCGCGCATCGCGCCCGGCCTATGGACACGTGACGATGTCGAGCGCGAATTCGGCCGGCCCGCCAGGATCGACCGCGTGGCCAGCTGGACCGGCGATGTCTGGACCTACCGCTGGACCGATGGCCACGACATGTTTTACTGGGTCTATATGGATCCCGGCGGCGTGGTTCGGCGCACCCAGCAGGGCATGGAGTTCTTCAACTCGCCCAAGGAAAGGATGTCGGCTGCCAAGGCTCATCCGGGCCGCTGAACTGCTGCCGAATTCGCCACCGTGCCGGCCGGTGCAAAGCGGCCTTCGAGACTCGGGCTGGCACTGCATCCCGCCAGCGTGGTCGCGATGCCACAGTCGGTGACCGAGAGGCCGCCGTCGGCGGCAACGTTGGCAAAACCGTGGCCAAAGAGCATGGGACTCGAAGGGCCGTTGGCGCGGCTGAAGGCCAGGGTCACTGTGCCCGTGGGGGTCGGGAGCATCAGCTTGAGCTTGGCGGCATCGATCTGCGCCACCGGAGTTTGCTGGGCCGAGTCGGTCGCGCCTGCATCGAAGATTCGGTATTTGTCCGAGCGCAGTGCCGCACAGCTCTGCGCAGCGGGGCGCAGCAGCGTCGCCACGGTCGCGCTCGGGCTGTTGTCGACCAGGGTCTGCGTCAAGCTGTCCAGCGAGGTCTGGGCCGCTGCCAGCCTGGTCTTGAGGACGTCGAGCTTCTGGTCGAAGGCGTTGCCGCCGCTGCTGGGCGTGGCGGCCACCAGCTTGTCGCCCAGCAGGTTGATGCCCGACAGGTCGACGATGTCCTTCAGGGCGCTGACCACGGCAGCCTGGGCGTCAGTCACGGCGGCGGCCGTGACTCTGGCGGGCTCGAAGGCGTTGAAGAAGTCCGCCGGCCTCTTGTCGGCCAGGCGGGCCAGCATCAACTCCGACAGCGGCGTGATGTTGACCGTGGCGCTGCTGCCGCTGCCTTGGGCCACGGCATGCAGCACCGTGCCGTCGGCGGCCGTGACGCGCAGCACACAGGGCAGGGTGCCGCCGCTGACGCTGATGCTGTAGCTGCCGTCGATGGCCGAGGTGGCCGTGCCGGAGCTCGAGGCGCACTTGGCCTCCACGGTCTTGCCGGCGATCGCCAGCCCGGTGGCGGCCGTGCCGCTGAGCTGCAGCGTGCTCGATACGCTGCCGCCACCGCCACCGCAGGCTGCGACCAGCAGCGCGGCCGTGACGAGGCTGATTCTTGTTCTCAGTGCCATCCCAACTTCTCCTCTGTCCCTTAGGAGGTGAGTGCCTGTCACAACCGGAGGCTGAGTGTAATAAGTTACTACTTTCGTTTCGGTGACATGGATCACAGGATTACGGGCTTCGCGGCTTCGCATGGCTTGGCAATGGACATGGCAAGATAGGCGGGCTGGCGGCATGCGACATGCGGCCCAGGCAGCGTCGATTGGAAAGCGATAGAGATTGAGAATCATTTTTGCCGGTACCCCCGAATTCGCCCGCGTGGCCCTTCAGCGGCTGCACGCCGCGGGCGTCGAGATCCCGCTGGTGCTGACCCAGCCCGACCGGCCGGCCGGCCGTGGCCTGAAGCTCACAGCCTCGCCGGTCAAGCAGTTCGCGCTGGACAAGGGCATTGCCGTGGCGCAGCCCCGCAGCCTGCGGCTCGATGGCAAGCACCCCGAGGATGCGGCTGCCGCGCGCGCTGCCATCGAGGCCGCGCAGGCTCAGGCGATGGTGGTCGCGGCCTACGGCCTGATCCTGCCGCACTGGGTGCTCGATGCGCCACCCCGGGGTTGCCTCAACATCCACGCCTCGCTGCTGCCGCGCTGGCGCGGCGCAGCGCCGATTCACCGCGCGATCGAGGCCGGCGACGCCGAGACCGGCGTGACCATCATGCAGATGGACGCGGGGCTGGACACCGGCGATATGTTGCTGGCCGAAAAACTGCCAATCACGCCCGATGACACCACGGGCAGTCTGCATGACAAGCTGGCCGCGCTGGGCGGCCGCCTGATCGTCGAGGCACTGGAGCTGGCCGCCTGCGGGGGCTTGAGGCCCGTGAAGCAGCCCGAGGTGGGCGTGAGCTATGCCCGCAAGATCGACAAGGCCGAAGCCCTGGTCGACTGGAGCCAGCCGGCCGAAGCGATTGGCCGGCGGATCCGCGCCTTCGACCCGTTTCCCGGCGCCTGCAGCCCGCTCGGCGGCGAAGTCATCAAGCTCTGGCGCCATGAAATCGAGAGCGCCTTGCGCCCGGCCGATGTGGGCTGCGGCACGATTTTGTCTGTTGGCGCGGCGGGCGTGGGCGTGGCCTGCGGCGAGGGCGTGCTTCGCCTGACCGAGCTGCAGCGCGCCGGCGGCAAACGCCTGGCCGTGGCAGACTTCCTGCGCGGGTTCGACTTGAAGCCCGGCATGATTTTTGGAAAGTGAACTTCCGGTGTTCTTTCGTCGTTCCCACCGCAGCCATCCCGAGTTCGCCGTCGGCGCGCGCGACATGTGGCCGCAGGCCCCCGGCATCGCCGCTTGGGGCCTGATGACCGGCGTGGCCATGGTCAAGTCGGGCATGAGCGTGCTCGAGTCACTGCTCATGACCCTGCTGGTGTTTGCCGGCAGCTCGCAGCTGGCGGCCATTCCGCTGATCGTGGCCGGCGCGCCGGCCTGGGTCATCCTGGCCACCGGTTTTTGCGTGAACCTGCGCTTTGTGGTGTTCAGCCTGCACCTGCGGCCTTACCTGATGCACCTGCCGCTGTGGGAGCGCATGACCCACGGCTATCTCACGGCCGACCTTACCTATGTGCTATTCACCAGGCGCTTTCCGCACCCGGGCCAGGAGAGCGAGCAGCGGCGGGCCCAGGAGGCCTATCTGGCGGGCAACTGCATGGTCAACTGGGGCAGCTGGATAGTCGCGAGCATTATGGGCGTGGTGCTGGCCAACTTCATCCCGACCACCTGGGGCCTGGGCTTTGCGGGCATCCTGTGCCTGGTGGGCATTCTGTGCTCGCTGGCCAGCTCGCGGCTGCGCGTCGTCTCGGCGGCCGTGGCCGGCGTAGCGGCGGTGGCGGCCTATGCGCTGCCGCTCAAGCTCAACATCGTGGTTGCGATTGCCGCGGCCGTGATCCTGTGCCTCACGCTGGAAAAGCGGTTCGCTCCGATACCGGGGGTGGCTAAATGAGTAACTTGAGCGCCGCCGGGCCGTCCCAAGGCGCGAGGGCCCCCTCGGGGGGCAGCGAGGACACGCCAGTGCCGAGCGTGGGGGCGCTATGAACGGCGTCGACGGCAGCACGGACCTCTGGACGCTGGCCATCATCGTGGGCCTGGCCTGCGTGACCGTGGTCGCGCGCAGCTTCTTCTTCATTTCCAGCAGGCCCTGGAGCCTGCCGCACTGGGCGCATCGCGGCCTGCAGTACGCGCCGATCGCCGCGCTTGCGGCCGTGATCGTGCCCGAGATCGTGATGACCCAGGGGCAGCTGGTTGGCAACTGGCAGGACGCCCGGCTCTACGCTGCAGCGGCCGGCATGGCCGTGTTCTTCTGGCGCCACGACGTGCTGCTGACCATGCTGGGCGGCATGGCGGTCTACCTGCCCCTGCACCTCGGACTCGGTTGGTAACTTTGGCGAAGGCCGGGCCTTCTAGAATCGCAGGTCCTGTCCTCCCACCTTTGTCCCTCCTTTTCCCGCCATGAACGTCCTCCGCTTCTCCGATCTCTGCGCCCAAGGCAAGGCTCAAGGCCAGCGTGTTTTCATCCGCGCCGACCTCAACGTCCCGCAGGACGATGCCGGTCGCATCACCGAAGACACCCGCATCCGTGCCTCCGTGCCCTGCATCAGGATGGCGCTGGATGCCGGGGCGGCCGTCATGGTCACCTCGCACCTGGGCCGTCCGACCGAGGGCGAATTCAAGCCCGAGGATTCGCTGGCGCCGGTCGCGCAGCGCCTCGGTGAACTGCTGGGCCGCGAGGTGCCGCTGGTCGCCGACTGGGTCGATGGCGTGACGGTCGCCCCCGGCCAGCTCGTGTTGCTGGAGAACTGCCGCGTCAACAAGGGCGAGAAGAAGAACAGCGAGGAGCTGGCGCGCAAGCTGGCGGCGCTGTGCGACATCTTCGTGCACGACGCCTTCGGCACGGCGCACCGCGCCGAGGGCACAACCTACGGCATCGCGCAGTTTGCTCCCATCGCCTGCGCCGGTCCGCTGCTGGCGGCCGAGATCGACGCCATCTCCAAGGCGCTGGCGAATCCGAAGCGTCCGCTGGCCGCCATCGTCGCGGGCTCCAAGGTGTCGACCAAGCTGACCATCCTGCAAAGCCTGGCGAAGAACGTGGACCAGCTCATCGTCGGCGGCGGCATCGCCAACACCTTTATGCTGGCCGCCGGCCTCAAGATCGGCAAGAGCCTGGCCGAGCCGGATCTGGTCAACGAGGCCAAGGCCGTGATCGAGGCCATGAAGACCCGTGGCGCCGAGGTGCCGATTCCTAGCGACGTGGTCGTGGCCAAGCGCTTTGCCGCCGACGCGCCAGCCACCGTCAAGGCCGCGACCGAGGTCGCGGACGACGACCTGATCCTGGACATCGGCCCGCAGACCACGGCCAGGCTCGCGGCCCAGCTCAAGGCGGCCGGCACCATCGTCTGGAACGGCCCGGTCGGCGTGTTCGAGTTCGACGCCTTCGCCGGCGGCACCGAGGGCATCGCCCGCGCGATTGCCCAATCGAGCGCCTTCAGCATCGCCGGCGGCGGCGACACGCTGGCCGCGATCGCCAAGTACGGCATTGAAAAGCAGGTGGGCTATATCTCCACCGGCGGCGGCGCCTTCCTGGAGGTGCTGGAGGGCAAGACCCTGCCGGCATTCGAGATCCTGCAGCGGCGGGCCGCGGGCTGAGTCCACGACTGCTATTGAATTGATAGCTACGCACGCTCGTTTCCAGAGGGCCTGAGGCGCGTTTTATTGCGAAAACGGCTGTTGTCAAGCAGCGGCGGGCCGCGCGGGGCCGGTCGGCCGGCCCGCGAAATCGGTCCAGCAGCGGCGGCTGAAGTCGTAGAGCTTGCAGCGCCGGGCCGTCTCGAAATACCAGCGCCACGAGAAGGGCTGGACCACGATGCGCCGGGGAAGCAGCTCTTCGAGCCGGGCTTGGGCCTGCTTGAGGCGGTACAGCGGAATGCTCATGTCCACATGGTGCGGCGTGTGCTCCATGATGTGGTGCAGCAGCGCGCCGATGCGCAGGCCGAATGTCAGGTGCACGGTGGTGGACACGAAGGGCTGGGCCTTGGTCCAGGCGCTCTTGTCGTCGTGCCAGGCCACTTTCACATGGGTGTGGTGCACGTAGACGACGAAGCCGATCATCGTGTTCCAGAAGAAAAAGGGCAGGGCCCAGCCCATGGCGAGCAGCAGGGCCACCGACTGGTCGGTCGCCAGCGCGGCCCCCACCAGCGCGGCAATCCACAGCAGGCCGAAGGCGCGCGCTGGAGCCAGCGCTGCAGGGGTGGCAGCGCATCGAACTCGGCCTGTGTCAGCGGCGCCCAGACGAAGTCCGTGCCCTTCAGATTCGTGTAGCCGTGGTGCACCACGTTGTGGCCCACATCCCACAGGCTGTAGGCGGTGAGCGAGGGCAGGAAGGCGATGCGCCCCAGCCACTTGTTGAGCCGGCGGTGGGCCGTGAGACTCTGGTGGCAGGCGTCGTGGCCGATGATGAACAGCCGCCCGATCTCGAAGCCCGCGCCCAGGCCGCACAGCAGCTTGGCCCAAGGCGCGGCCAGCAGCACCGTGCTGGTCAGTGCGGCGGCGAGCAGGGCGTAGTCGAAAGCCAGTAACAGCAGGGCCCAGGCGGTGCTGCGCTGCGACAGGGACAGCAGCCAGGCGCGCAGGGTTTTGCATGGGGCAGCGGCTGGCCGGTCGGGATCGGTTGGACTTCAGGGCTCACAGGCAAGTCTCGGTTGGGGTTCAGGGGTGGCGCGCCGCGGGCGGCACGAGCATCGAGGCCTGCCATGCTAGGCTGGGGGCCCTGCAGCGGCCCTGACCAGGATCAAGGTCCGGCCAGATCGGCGTCCAGGTCAACAGTGTTTTGCCTGAAGCAGCCTGCTTTGGTACCCGGTGTGTAACCAGTTTCGTGTGAAAATGGAAACTAAGTTACAAGGAGACTGTTACATGGCCAGCCGCGCTACCAAAATCGTTGCCACCCTGGGCCCCGCGTCCAGCGACCCCGCCCTGCTGGAGCAGATGATCCGCGCCGGCGTGAACGTGGTGCGGCTGAACTTCAGCCACGGCAAGGCCCAGGACCACATCGACCGCGCCCGCCTGGTGCGCGAGGCCGCCCAGCGCGCCGGCCGCGAAGTGGCCATCATGGCCGACCTGCAAGGCCCCAAGATCCGCGTCGGCAAGTTCGCCGATGGCAAGGTCATGCTGGAGCCCGGCATGAAATTCGTGCTCGACGCCTCGCGCAGCGAGCCCGGTGACCTCAATGGCGTGGGCCTGGACTACAAGGAGCTGCCGCGCGACGTCAAGCCCGGCGACGTGCTGCTGCTCAACGACGGCCTGATCGTGCTGACAGTCGATGCCGTGCGCGGCGACGCCGTCCACACGACCGTCAAGCTCGGCGGCGAGCTGTCCAACAACAAGGGCATCAACAAGCAGGGTGGCGGCCTGACCGCGCCGGCCTTGACGGCCAAGGACATGGAGGACATCAAGACCGCGATGAGCTTCCAGGCCGACTATGTGGCCGTGAGTTTTCCCAAGAACGCGACCGACATGGAAATGGCGCGCCAGCTGGCCAATGTGGCGGCCACCGAGTACCGCCACAAGCCGGGCCTGATTGCCAAGATCGAGCGCGCCGAAGCGATTCCGCGGCTGGAGGAAATCCTCAAGGTCAGCGACGGCATCATGGTCGCGCGCGGCGACCTTGCGGTCGAGGTCGGCCACGCCGCCGTGCCCGCGCTGCAAAAGCGCATGATCCGGCTGGCGCGCGACAACGACAAGCTCGTGATCACCGCCACGCAGATGATGGAGTCCATGATCACCAACCCCGTGCCCACCCGTGCCGAGGTCAGCGACGTGGCCAACGCCGTGCTCGACGGCACCGACGCCGTGATGCTGTCGGCCGAAACCGCAGCCGGCAAGTTCCCGCTGGAAACCGTGCAGGAGATGGCCAAGATCTGCGAAGCCGCCGAAGCGGCCGAAGACGTGGAGCTCGACGCCGACTTCACCGGCCAGACCTTCTCGCGCATCGACCAGTCGATCGCCATGGGTGCGCTGTTCACCGCCCATCACCTGGGCGCCAAGGCGATCGTCGCGATGACCGACTCCGGCTCGACCGCGCTGTGGATGAGCCGCCACCGCATCCATGTGCCGATTTATGCCCTGACCTCCAAGGTCGGGACCCAGCGCAGGATGGCTCTGTACCGCAATGTGCGACCGCTGCTGATCGACACCAGCGCCGACCGCGACACCGCCCTGGACCAGGCCGAGAGCCATTTGAAAAAGCGCGGCATCGTCAGCAGCGGCGATGTCTACGCCATCACCTGCGGCGAGCCCATGGGCGCGCCGGGCGGCACCAATATGCTGAAGATCTGCCGGGCGCGCTAGCGCCTGCCCACCCCGCACCGGAAGATATTCGGCGCCTCTTAAGCAAGCCTTAAGACTTCGCGGCTGGAAATGTTGACAATGAGGGCATGCGAGTCCTCGTGGTCGAAGATGATGCAGGGATTGCGCTCGGGTTGCGGGCCAACCTGCAGCAGCGCGGCTATGAGGTCGAACTCGACGATGGTGTCGCCTCGGCCTGGGAGATCCTGCGATGTGAACGCTTCGACCTGGTGCTGCTCGATCTGGGGCTGACCGATGGCGATGGCGCGACGCTGCTCAGGCGCCTGCGGCAGGGCGGGATTCCACCCGTCGCGCTGCCCGACCCGCACACGCCGGTGCTGATCATGACGGCGCGCGACCGCGTGGCCGACCGGATCTGGGGCCTGGACCTCGGCGCCGATGACTACCTGGTCAAGCCCTTCAATGTCGATGAGCTCGCAGCGCGCATGCGTGCGCTACTGCGCCGCTCGGCCGGCCGAGCCAATGCGCTGCTCACGCATGGCGATCTGGTGATCGATCCGGCCACCCACGCGGTGCAGCGGGCCGGGCAGCCGGTCGAGCTGGCGCCGCGCGAATATGCGCTGCTGCTGTTGTTGCTGCAGTCGCGCGGCCGGGTGATGTCGCGCCAGCAGATCGAATCCCGCCTCTACAGCCCGCAGGAGGCGGTGGAAAGCAATGCGGTGGAAGTGCATGTGCATCATCTGCGACGCAAGCTCGGCAATGAGCTCATTCACACCATGCGCGGCGTCGGCTATTTCATTGCCCGGGACGAGACGCCGTGAGCGCCCGATCCCACGCTGCCGACTCTGGCAATGGCCCGGCCAGCGCGGCGGCCCCGGTTGCCGGCGTCCTGCGCCAGCGCCCCACGCTCACGCGCCGGCTGCTGGTCTGGGTCCTGAGCGCCCAGCTGCTGGTCTGGGCCTGCTATGTCGTAGTCGGCTTCAGCACCGGCATCCATGAGGCCGAAGAAGTGACCGACGGGCACCTGGCCAGCGTTGCGGCCTTGCTGCTCAATGAAAAGCACCCGGAGTTTGTCGCGCCGGACCTGGCTACCAGCCGCGTCCAGCTGCCCCAACTCAAGAGCCACGACTACCAGCAGACGCTCAGCATCGTGTACTGGGATGCCGCGGGACGGCAGTTCGGCACCTTCGGCCAGGCGCCGTTTCCCCCGTTCGACCAGCACACCGGCTTTGCCGACTTGCAGCTGGGCACGCCGCCCGCGCCCTGGCGCAGTTTCTCCCAGTGGGACGTGTCGCACAGCCGCAAGGTGACGGTGCTGGTCAAGCTCGCCGAGCGCGACGACCTGGCTTTCGACATTGCGCAGCAGATCATCGAGCCGGGGCTGTGGCTGCTGCCTGCGGTCACGCTGGCGCTGGCGCTGGCGATCTGGCGTGGCCTGCGCCCGCTGTACGAGCTGTCGGACGAGGTGGCCCGCCTCGACGTGAACCGCAGCGAGCGCCTGCCGCTGCGCCATGGGCTGCGCGAGTTCGATTCCGTCGTGGCCTCGATCAACACGCTGATTGCCCGGCAGGCCGCCGCCCTCGACCGCGAGCGGCAGCTGGCCAGCGAGATGGCCCATGAGTTGCGAACGCCGCTGTCGTCCATTTCGCTGCAGGCCAAGGCGCTGAGCAGCCCGCTGGCGCCGCAGGAGCGCGAGCAGGCGCTGGCCCAGATCGAGGGCGACGCGCTGCGAGCCGGCCATGTGCTGGCCCAGCTGCTGGCGCTGGCGCGCGCCAGCCGCGCCGAGCTGCAGCAGGCGCGGGATCAGGTCGAGCTGCCGACGCTGGCCCGCCAGCTGGTCGCGGACTATGCCCAGGCGGCCTGGCGCAGCGGTCACCAGCTGGCGGTCAGCGGTGCCGACGATTTGAGGGTCGAGGGCCACCCGCTGCTGCTCGAACTGGCTTTGCGCAACCTGGTCGAAAACGCCTTGCACCACACGCCTGACGGCACGGTCGTCGAAGTCCAGGTGGACCGCAATGCGGACCAGGTCTGGCTGCAGGTGCTGGACGACGGCGCGGGCCGCAGCGGCGATGCACCGGTCCTGGGCAAGGGGTCTGCGGACCGGCTGGGGCTGGGCCACATGATCGTGCGGCGCGTGGCCGACCTGCATGGCGGCAGCTTCGACCAGCCGGCCGCGCCCGCGCCGTTCACCACCTGTTTCCGCCTGGTCCTGCCCCGAAGTCCGCTGCGGCCCGAACGGTAGAATTGCGGGCTGGTTACATCGCGGTTACCGAGCCGCGACGCAGAGAATTTTCAACTTCTGGGGATATCGATCATGGCACTCGTCTCGATGCGCGAGCTGCTGGACCATGCCGCCGAAAACGGCTATGGCATTCCGGCTTTCAACGTCAACAACCTGGAGCAGGTCCAGGCCATCATGGAAGCCGCCAAGGAGACGGGCGCGCCCGTGATCATGCAGGCCTCGGCCGGCGCCCGCAAGTACGCCGGCGAGGGCTTTCTCAAGCACCTGATCCAGGCCGCCGTCGAGACCTATCCCGAGATTCCGGTGGTCATGCACCAGGACCACGGCCAGAGCCCCGAGGTCTGCGCCGGCGCGATCAAGCTCGGGTTTTCCTCGGTCATGATGGACGGCTCGCTGCTGGCCGACGGCAAGACCATTGCCGACTACGACTACAACGTCGACGTCACGCGCAAGGTGGTCGACATGGCCCATGCCTTGGGCGTCACCGTCGAAGGCGAGCTCGGCTGCCTGGGCAGCCTGGAAACCATGAAGGGCGACAAGGAGGACGGCCACGGCACGGACGCGACCATGACGCGCGAGCAGCTGCTGACCGACCCCGAGCAGGCCGCCGACTTCGTCAAGAAAACCCAGCTCGACGCGTTGGCGATTGCGATCGGCACCAGCCACGGCGCCTACAAGTTCACGCGCAAGCCCACCGGCGACATCCTGGCGATCGACCGCATCAAGGAAATCCACCGCCGCATTCCCAACACTCACCTGGTGATGCACGGCTCATCGAGCGTGCCGCAGGATCAGCTGGCCATCATCCGCGCCCACGGCGGCGCGATCAAGGAAACCTACGGCGTGCCGGTCGAGGAAATCCAGCATGCGATCAAGTACGGCGTGCGCAAGATCAATATCGACACCGACATTCGCCTGGCGATGACGGCGGCGATCCGTAAGTTCATGGTCGAGAATCCCGAGAAGTTCGACCCGCGCGACTACCTCAAGCCCGCGCGCGCAGCGGCCAAGCAGATCTGTAAGCAGCGCTACCTCGAGTTCGGCTGCGAAGGCCAGGGCGCCAAAATCAAGGGCCACAGCCTGCAGCTGGTGGCCGCGCAGTACGCCAAGGGCGAACTGGCGCAGCTGGTGCACTGAGCCGCGCTTGCGATAATCTGAAGCCCGTTGACCCGCAGCGGGCTTTTTTCATTCCTGCCTCATCATGACCTCTGCCCTGCACACCTCCGCCCTGACCTCCCTGCCGCTGCTGGCGCGCGGCAAGGTGCGCGACAACTACGCGGTCGGCAACGATCGCATCCTGATGGTGGCCAGCGACCGGCTCAGCGCGTTCGACGTGATCATGGGCGAGCCGATTCCCGGCAAGGGCGAGCTGCTCACGCAGATGGCGCTGTTCTGGTTCGACAAGCTCGGGCATCTCTGCCCGAACCACCTGACCGGCGAGGCGCCCGAGAGCGTGGTCACGCCGGACGAAGTGCCGCAGGTCCAGGGCCGCTCCATGCTGGTCAAGCGCTTGAAGCCGATTCCCGTGGAGGCCGTGGTGCGCGGCTATCTGGCCGGCAGCGGCTGGAAGGAGTACCAGGAGTCCCAAGCGGTCTGCGGCGTGCCGCTGCCCGCGGGCCTGAAGAACGCGTCCAGGCTGCCTGTGCCGATCTACACGCCGGCGGCCAAGGCGGCGGCCGGCGAGCACGACGAGAACATCACGTTCGAGCGCACGGTCGAGATGATAGGCCCCGAGCTGGCCGCGAAGATCCGCGACATCAGCATCGCGATCTACCAGGCCGCCAGCGAGATCGCAAGGCCTAAGGGCCTGATCATCGCCGACACCAAGTTCGAGTTCGGGCTCGACGAGCAGGGCACGCTGGTGCTGATGGACGAGGTGCTGACACCCGACAGTTCGCGCTACTGGCCGGTCGAGGGCTATGACGAGGCGTTCCAAAGCGGTGCCAACCCGCCGAGCTACGACAAGCAGTTCGTGCGCGACTGGCTGGAGCAGGTCCGCATCAACGGCCAGCCCTGGGACAAGACCCCGCCCGCGCCGCGCCTGCCGCGCGAGGTGATCGAGAAAACGGCGGCCAAGTACCGCGAGGCGCTGCAGCGGCTGACCGCCTGAGGCGGCGCGCTCAGCTCAGCACGACGCTGGAGAGCCGGCGCCGGTAGCTCGCGACCACCGGGTCCTCGGCCGGAATCTGGCCGTCGGCGACCTTGACCCGGGGTGGCTCGATCAGCTCGAGGATGGCCACGTAGGTCTTGCGCGCCAACTCACCGCTCCAGCTCTTGTCGCGCATCAGGATTTCCAGCAGTTCGTCCATCGCGTCGGTCCAGCGCTGCGCTGCCATCAGGGTCTGGGCCTTGCCGAACCGGGCGTCGAAATCGCGCCTGTTGGCCGCGATCGCGGCATCAAATTGGTCGGCAGCCCTTGCCGGCTGGCCCTCTGGCGCTGCAAAATCGATAGCATCCATCCATCGTTGCAGGGCCTCGAAGCGACGCACCGCCGCGGTCTTGGCGATCACCGGCGCGAACGCGACCTTGGCGTCGTCGTCGCGGCCCAGTTGCAGCAGCAGCTTCACATAGTCGAAGCGGGCCTCGTCGTTGGCCGGGTCGGTGGCCACCGCATGCTGCAGCCGCTCCAGCATGGCGCCGGGGCTTTGGTCCAGCGGCGCCTCGGGGGCGTCGTCCCCTTCGGCGCCCTGCGCTGCCGCGTCGGCCGCTGGCACATGCTTGTCCAGGAACTGGCGGATCTGGCCTTCGGGCAGCGCGCCCATGAAGCCGTCGACCGGCTGGCCGTTCATCATCAGGATGCAGGTCGGAATGCTGCGTATGCCAAAGGCGCCGGCGAGCTGCTGCTCCTGGTCCGAGTCGATCTTGACCAGCTTGAAGCGGCCGGCGTAGTCGATCTCCAGCTTCTCCAGCACCGGGCCCAGCGCCTTGCAGGGGCCGCACCAGGGCGCCCAGAAATCGAGCAGCACCGGCGTGGACATCGAGGCGGCAACCACCTCGGTTTCGAAATTTTCTACGCTGACATCAATCATTGGGGCTCACCCGGCGGCTCGGCCGGGCCAAAAAGTAAAATTCAGACATCCAACTCTGCGGGACAGACCGCCACACGCCCGACTCACACGGGCCGGCGCTGTTCCCAACCGACCATGACTCACATTCAAATCGGCGTGGTGATGGGTTCCAGCAGCGACTGGGACACCATGCAGCACGCAGTCCAGATTCTCCACCAGTTCGGCATCGCCCACGAGGCGCGCGTGCTGTCGGCCCACCGCATGCCCGACGACATGTTCGCCTACGCCGAGTCGGCCGCCGCCCGCGGCCTGCAGGCCATCATCGCAGGCGCCGGCGGCGCGGCCCACCTGCCGGGCATGCTGGCGGCCAAGACCAGCGTGCCGGTGCTCGGCGTGCCGGTGGCCAGCAAGCACCTGCAGGGCGTCGATTCGCTGCACAGCATTGTGCAAATGCCCAAGGGCGTGCCGGTCGCCACCTTTGCCATCGGCACGGCCGGGGCGGCCAATGCAGCGCTGTTCGCGGTCGCGATGCTGGCCAATGGCGACCCCGCGCTGCGCGCCAAGCTCGAAGCCTTTCGCGCCCAGCAGACCGAAGCCGCGCGCCAGATGACCGTGCCGCCTGCCCTATGAGCGCAGCGCAGAACCGCTTCAAGCAAGTTCGAGCCCCCTTGGGGGGCAGCCCGGCATGGCCGGGCGTGGGGGCCCTATGAACGCACCGACGAATTTTCCGCTGCTTCCGGGCGACGCCCCTGGCGGCCAGCCGACCATGCTGGGCGTGATGGGCGGCGGCCAGCTGGGCCGCATGTTCGTGCAGGCCGCGCAAAGCCTGGGCTATGCCACGGTCGTGCTCGACCCCGATGCGGCCAGCCCGGCCGGGCTGGTGAGCCACCAGCACATCCAGACCGACTACCTCGATCAGCAGGGCCTGGCGCAACTGGCGCAGCGCTGCGCCGCCATCACGATCGAGTTCGAAAACGTGCCTGCGCCGGCTCTGGTGGCGCTGGCTGCGCAGCGGCCGGTGGCGCCGGCGGCAGACGCCGTGGCGATTGCGCAGGACCGGGCCCGCGAGAAGGCGCATTTCGTGCGCTGCGGCGTGCCCTGCGCGCCCCACGCCCTGATCGCGGGCCCCGAGCAGCTGGCTGCGGTCAGTGGCGATCTGCTTCCCGGCATCCTGAAGACCGCCCGCATGGGCTATGACGGAAAGGGCCAGGTGCGCGTCAGCAGCCGCGAAGCCCTGGCCGCGGCCTGGGACGAACTGCAGCGCGTGCCCTGCGTGCTGGAGAAAATGCTGCCGCTGGCGGCCGAAGTCTCGGTGATCGTCGCGCGCGGGCGCGACGGCGCCATGGTGCACTTTCCGCCGCAGCGCAACCTGCACCGCGAAGGGATTCTGGCGCTGACCGAGGTTTACGAAGGAAATCTGCCGCAAGCCCAGGCAGAACGGGCGGTGGCTGCTGCAAAATCAGTAGCAGACGGCTTGCAGTACGTCGGCGTGCTGTGCGTGGAGTTCTTCCTGCTGCAGGACGGCTCGCTGGTCGTCAACGAAATCGCGCCGCGCCCGCACAATAGCGGCCACTACACGCTCGACGCCTGCGATGTCTCGCAGTTCGAGCTGCAGGTGCGCACGCTGGCCGGCCTGCCGCTGGTGCAGCCGCGCCAGCACAGCCCGGTCGTCATGCTCAACCTGCTGGGCGAGCTTTGGCTGCGCGACGGCGACACCCCGCGCACGCCGCCTTGGGACCAGTTGCTGGCCCTGCCCGGCACGCATTTGCACCTGTACGGCAAGCTCAAGCCGGCCCGAGGCCGCAAGATGGGACACCTGAACGTCACGGCTGACAGCGTGGCCCAGGTTCGCGCCACGGCCTTGCAGGCGGCCCAGCTGCTGGGCATCGCCGCATTTTGAGAAGCGCGCCATGATTCTCGACGGGGCACTGCCCGAATCGGTTGCCGCCTGCGCCCAGGCCCTGAAGGCCGGCGAGCTGGTGGGCCTGCCGACCGAAACCGTCTATGGCCTGGGGGCCGACGCGTCCAGCGATGCGGCCGTGGCCAAGATTTTTGCCGCCAAGGGCCGCCCCGCCGACCACCCGCTGATCGTCCATGTCGCGCAGGCCTCGGACGTCGATCATTTCGCCGCCGGCGTGCCGGCGTTTGCTCAAGCGCTGATGCAGGCCTTCTGGCCCGGCCCGCTGACGCTGATCCTGCCGCGGCGCGCTGGGGTGGGCGCGGCGGCGGCCGGCGGCCAGGACTCGATCGGCCTGCGCTGCCCGTCCCATCCCGTGGCCCAGGCCCTGCTGCGCGCGGCGGCGCAGCTCGGCGTGCACGGCGTGGCCGCGCCCAGCGCCAACAAGTTCGGCCGCGTCAGTCCGACCACGGCGGCCCATGTGCAGGGCGAGTTCGGCGAGGACCTGCGGGTGCTCGACGGCGGCGCCTGCGCGGTTGGTATCGAATCCACCATCATCGATTGCACCCGCGGCGCTCCGGTGCTGCTGCGCCCCGGCGTGCTCACGCGCGAGCAGCTGGAGGCCGCATGCGGCCAGGCCCTGCGCTCGAAGGCGGAGCTGGCGACACCCGATCCGCGGGCCTCGGGCACGCTTGAGGCCCACTACGCGCCGCGGGCCAAGGTGCGCCTGATGGATGCCCGGGCCCTGCAGACCGCGCTGGACCTGCTGGGCGCCGAGGCCTCGGCCATTGCCGTCTACTCGCGCGCGACCCTGCGCTCGCGCTCGCCCCGGGTGATACGCCGGCGCATGCCCGACGATGCTGCGGCCACGGCCCGGCAGCTGTTTGCCGTGCTGCGCGAGTTCGACGCCCAGGGCGTGAAGCTGATCTGGATCGAAACCCCGCCGGCCACGCCCGAGTGGGAAGGCGTGCGCGACCGCCTGCAGCGCGCCGCGGCCGCTTAGCTGCCTCGTTAAACTCGCCCCTCAAGACTTTGGAGATTTCAATGACAGGATTTTGGTTGCGCCGTGCCGCGCTGGTGGCGGCCTGCGCATGCGCCGCCCTGCTGGCCGCCTGCGGCTCCAGCACCATCGAATCGCAGCTGCAGCCCTCGCGCGTGGTGTCGTTCGGCGACGCGCTCAGCGATGTCGGCGCCGCGCGCTTCACGGCCAAGCTCAGCGATGGCAACCTCAGCATCGTGAGCGAGCAGGTCGCGGCCAGCTACGGCCGCCCGCTCACCCCCACGTCGGCCGGCGGACTCGGCTTTGCCCAGGGCAATGCCCGCATCACGGCCAAGCCCGACGCGGCCGGCAACAGCGCCACGCTCACGGTGACCGAGCAGATCGACGCCTTTTTGGCGGCCAATACCCTGGGCCCCAACGATCTGGTGCTGATCAACGGCGGCACCAGCGACATCGTGGCCGGCATGGCGAACACCGCGACGGTCGTCGCCACCGCGCAGCAGGCCGGGCGCGACCTCGCGACCCAGGTGCGCCGCCTGGTGGCGGCCGGTGCCAAGCATGTGGCGGTGCTCAACGTCTACAACCTGAGCAAATCGCCCTGGGCCACCGCCACGGGCCAGGGCGCCCTGCTCAGCAGCGCCAGCCGGCAATTCAACGACACGCTGAAGCTGGCCCTGCTGGACCTGGGGGACACGGTGCTTTATGTCGACATCGAGGGTTACATGAACCTCGTGACGGCGGCGCCCACGACCCATCTGGGCACCGGAGGCACGGCCACGGGCTTTGTCTGCAACTCCGTCGACACAGGCAACGGCATCGGCATCGGAGCCAACGAGGTCAACTCCGCGCTGTGCACCTCCGCGACCCTTGGCGCCGGGCTGGACCCCGCCAAGCATGTGTTCGCCGACAAGCTGTACTTCACCCCCGCGGTCAACCGCCTGGTCGGTGTGTTCGCGTTCGGTCAGATCCACGCCCGCTGGTAGCGCCGCGGCCTGATTCGGTCATGGAGCCGGCCTGCGGGTCGGCTTTTTTTTATCGGAAGCGCAGCTTCATCACCAGGATGGCCGAGGCCAGGGCCAGCGTGACGATGTTGGCGATCACCACCGGCCAGGCGCGGATCATCAGGCCGTAGGCCAGCCACAGCGCAATGCCGGTCGTGAACACGCTGTACATGCTCAGCGAAATGCCGCGCACGTCGCGGGTCTTGAAGGTCAGCCAGGCCTGGGGCACGAAGCTGCAGGTCGTGAGGCTGGCGGCGATATAGCCAATGAGTTCGGAAGTGGACATGGCGTGAAACAGAGGTGGGTGGGCCGTCACTGGTCCTTGAGGGTCCAGTCGAGCAGGGCCTCGAAGGCCGGCCGGGCGGCTTGGGCATTCGCGTGGTTGGCGATCGCCACCAGCACGTAGCGCTGTCCGCTGGCGGCATGCACATAGCCGGCCACGCCAGCGACATCGCGCAGGCTGCCGGTCTTGAGGTGGGCGGCTGCGCCGCGGGCGCGGCGCAGGGTGCCGTCGACGCCGGCCATCGGCAGCGAGGCGCTGAGCTCCGGCATCAGCGGCGAGCGCCAGGCGGCTTGCAGCAGCCGCGCCAGCGCCTGGGCGCTGATGCGCTCGTGGCGGCTCAGGCCCGTGCCGTTGTCCAGGGTCGGGATGTCCTGCTCGCCAAAGCGTTCCTTCCACCAGGCGCGCACCAGCTCGCGCGAGGCTTCGGGCGTGCCCACGGCGTTCATGCCGCCGTTTTGCGCGAGCTGCTGCTGCAGGCTCAGCGTGAGGAACAGCTGCTGCGCCATCACGTTGTTGCTGAACTTGTTGATGTCGCGCACCAGCTCGGCCAGCGGCGGCGAGCCAAATTCGAACGCGGGCTTGAGGCCGGCCGGCACGCGGCCCTCGCGCACCTGGCCGCCGAGCTGGCCGCCCATGTCCTGCCACAGGGCCTGCACGACGCGCCGGGCGTAGCTGCCGGGGTCGGCATAGGCCACGGGCCAGGCCCGTTCGCCGCAGGCCGCCGGGTAGCTGCCAGCGAAACGGATGCGCACCGGGTCGCTGAAGTCGGCCTTGAGGGCGCTGCGGTAGTCGTTGCAGTCGCCGCCCGACAGCGGCACGCTGGCGGGCAACTGCACGCCGGCCAGCGGCGGATCGACCAGCACCCGGGCCCGCTGCGTACCGGGCTCGGGCACGAAGCTGATCAGCAGCGATTTGAAGTTCACCATCAGCGCGTCCGGTGCGGCGTTGTAAGGCCGCAGCGGCTCGCCGTCGAAGCTGGCCGCGTCTTGGGGCGGCACCTCGAAGGCGCTGCGGTCGAGCACGATGTCGCCGGCAATCGCCTGGACGCCCAGGCCCTGGACCCGGCGCAGCAGCAGCCACAGCCGTTCGACCACCAGCTTGGGGTCACCCTGGCCCTTGACATACAGGTTGCCATGGAGCGTGCCGTCGCGGACCGCGCCCTCCAGATAAACCGGCGTGCGCCAGGCAAAGCCCGGGCCGAGCTGCTCGAGCGCGACGTAAGTGGTCACCAGCTTCATGAGCGAGGCAGGGTTCATGGGCGCCTGGGCGCGGTGGCTGAGCCGCGGCGGGGCTTGGCCCTCGGCATCGGCGACCAGCAGCGCGACGGCCTCGCGCGGCAGCTTGGCGCGGGCCAGCGCCGCATCGACCTCGGGCGGTATCTGCGCCAGCGCCGCACCGGCCAGCAAGGCGGCGAGCCAGACAACGAGGCGATGCGAAAGCGTCATGCGCCGATTATCCAGCCCCCGGATAATCGGGGCATGCGTTCCTCCCCGGGTTTCTCCCCCCAGGCGGTCGGCGTGGCCGCTGCCATCGTCACCGTCATCATCTGGACTTCCTTCATCGTGATCGCCCGGGCCTCGGCCCAGCGCACGCTGGCGCCGCTGGACATCGCCCTGGCCCGCATCGTCGGCGCCAGCCTGGTGCTGCTGCCCTGGGGCGCCTGGCTGGTGCGAAGCGGCCGGCTGCGCGGCTGGCTGGGCTTGTCGCCGCTGTCGTTCAAGCTGACGGCGCTCACGGGCCTGTTCGGCGGCCTGCTCTATGCGATGCTGGCCTACAGCGGGTTTTTCTATGCGCCGGCGGCCCATGCCTCGGTGCTGATGCCCGGCAGCCTGCCGCTGTGGACCACGCTGCTTGCCGCGCTGATCTTGCGCGAGCGCATCACGCCGGCGCGGGCCGTGGGGCTGGCGCTGATCGTGGCCGGCGACCTGCTGGTCGGCGGCAGCAGCCTGTTGCAGGCGTTTTCGGGCGGCGAGGTCTGGAAGGGCGACCTGCTGTTCATGGCCGCGGCCCTGTGCTGGGCCGGCTACAGCGTGCTGGCGCGCCGCCATCGGCTCGACGCGGTCAAGGCGACGATCGCGATCACGGTGTTTGCCTTCGTCAGCTTTGTGCCGGCCTACGGCCTGCTGGCGGCCAGCGGCGCGGTCGCCAGCCGGCTGGGCCAGGCGCCGGCCGGCGAGATCGCGTTCCAGGTGCTGTTCCAAGGCGTGGGCTCGGTCGTGATCTCGGGCATCACTTTCACCAAGATGATCCAGCACTTCGGCCCGGTGCGCTCGACCATGATCACGGCCCTGGTGCCGGGGCTGTCGGCCCTGGGCGCGGTGTTCCTGCTGGGCGAGCCGCTGCACTGGAACCTGCTCGCCGGGCTCTCGCTGGTGACGGCCGGCATCCTGTTCGGGGTGCGCGGGGCCTCCCCGGATGCTATCAAAACAGTAGCGGTTCAGGCGCGCTCCGCAGGGGCTGGAGGCTGATGTTGCCGGAGAATCGAGGCGCGATGAAACTTCTTGCGTTTGACACCAGCACCGAGACCCTGTCGATCGCCGTGAGCGATGGCGTCCGGCTTTGGCAACATAGCGGCGCCGGCGGCGCGCAGGCCTCGGCCACGCTGATCCCGGCGATCCAGTCGCTGATGAGCCAGGCCGGCCTGCGCCTGGATGAGCTCGACGTGATCGCCTTTGGGCGCGGCCCCGGCTCGTTCACCGGCCTGCGCACCGCCTGCTCGGTGGCCCAGGGGCTGGCCTTTGGCGCTGGCGTGTCCGTGCTGCCGATCGACACCCTGCTGGCCGTCGCCGAAGAGGCCCGCGAGCAGCAGGGCGCCACGCGCGTGCTGGCCCTGCTCGATGCCCGCATGGACGAAATCTACTTGGCCCGCTACGAATACCAGGGGGGCCAGTGGCGCCGCGACGGCGACTGTGGCCTGATCCGGCCCGAAGACCTGGCGCTTGAGCCGGGCTGGATCCTGGCCGGCAATGCGTTTGCGGCCTATGGCGAGCGCCTGCCCGCCGGGTCCCGGGTCGAGGCCCTGCCCACGGCCGCCGCCTTGCTGCGGCTCGCGCCGGGTCTGCTGGCGGCCGGCCAGGCGGTGCGCGCTGACCAGGCCTTGCCGCTCTATATTCGCGATAAAGTCGCCAAAACCACCGCCGAGCGCGCCGCCGAAAAAGCCCTGATCCCATGAGTGCCGTCCTCAAGACCCTGGAAGCCCGCTTCGAACCGATGAGCGAAGCGCGGCTGGACGCGGTGCTGCGCATCGAGCAGGCTGCCTACGCCCATCCCTGGTCGCGCAGCAACTTCGTCGATTCGCTGCGCGTCGGCTACGAGGCCCAGCTGTTGATGGCCGATGACACCCTGCTGGGCTATTTTGTCGCCATGAAGGGCGTCGATGAGGTGCATTTGCTCAACATCACGGTGGCGTCCGAGCACCAAGGCCAGGGCTGGGCCCGGGTCATGCTGGACGCGCTGGCCCTGTGGTCGCGGGGCCAGGGCGCGCAGTGGCTGTGGCTGGAGGTGCGGGCCAGCAACCAGCGCGCGATGAGGATCTACGAGCACCACGGCTACCGCCGCGTCGGGGAGCGCAAGAACTACTACCCGGCCGATCACGGCCGGCGCGAGCACGCGGTGGTCATGAGCCTGAAGCTATGAGCCTGGCCCTGGATGCGCGCCAGCGCGCGATGCTGGAGGAAATGGGCCTGCGGGTGTGGTGGCCCGAAGCCGAGGCCGTTGCCCCATCGAGCGCCGAACCGGTTGCAGCACCGGTGCCCCAGGCCAGCGCGGATGCTCCTGATTTCATAGCGTCTCACGCCCATCTGGAAAGGGCTGATGCCCAAAAACATTTGGAGCCACGGCCGGCGCCCTCGCTCCAGCCCCTGCCCGCCGGCGTTGGCAGTATGGATTGGCCGGCGCTGCGCTCGGCCGTCGCCGGCTGCCAGGCCTGCCCGCTGTGCGTGGACCGCAGGAACGCGGTGCCGGGCGCGGGCGCCGAGCAAGCCGACTGGCTGATCGTCGGCGACGCGCCCGATGAAAACGAAGACCTGCAGGGCCAGCCCTTTGTCGGCCCCGCGGGCCAGCTGCTGGACAACATGCTCAAGGCCCTGCAACTGGACCGCCAGCAGGTCTGCCTGAGCCATGCGCTCAAGTGCCGCCCGCCCGCCAGCCGCAGCCCCTCGCCCGACGAGGTCGCGCAGTGCGAGCCCTATCTGCGCCGCCAGGTGGAGCTGCTGCGACCCAGGATCATCCTGGCCATGGGCCGCTTCGCCGTGCAGTCGCTGCTGCAGAGCACCGAGCCGCTGGGCAGGCTGCGCGGCCGAGTCCATCAATACCACGGCGTGCCGGTGGTCGTGACCTACCCGCCGGCCTACCTGCTGCGCAGCGGGGCGGACAAGGCCAAGGCCTGGGCCGATCTGTGCCTGGCGCTGGATCTGCTGAAGCGCTCGGCCTGAGGGGCTCGCCGGGGACGCGAGCTTCGCCGGTCAATGCCCGGGCCGCCTCAGCATCTTGTTGACCTCGTCGAGATGGAGTTCTTCCTGGACGATCATCTCGCGCGCATATTCCTCCAGCAGCACCGACTGGCCCTGCGCCAGCCCCAGCAAATCGTAGTACCCGCTCAGCGCCTTCTTTTCGTGTTCAAGGCTTTCGCGAAGAATGTCGCCGATGTCGTGCTTGGCGGTCTCGATCAGCTCGCCGATCTTCAGCGAAGGGTGGCCTCCGAGCATGGTCACCAGCTCGCCCGCTTTATGGGCATGAACCAGTCCCTCCTCGGCGATGGACTTGAACCAGGAAACAATGGGGATTCGGGTGTAGCCGAAAACCATCAGCGAGTAATGCGTGTAGCGCACCACCCCCGCCAGCTCAAGCTCCAGGATGCGGTTGAGGTTGTCGATCGCGGCTTGCTTTGTGCTCTCGTCCATGCTTGACCTCCAGGGTCTGGATTGATGTCCGGACGCGTCACGCGGCCGGTCGAACGCGGTTTTTATGTATAGGCGATCGGCTGGACTATTGCCAGCGTGAAGGGTGAGCCTTGGGCCGACGACGCCATGCCGCTTATCAGCGCCCGGCGCTTTGTGTCACGTCGACCGGCACTGTGTGTGACAAAAAGCGTCAAAGCGGGCGCGGCGGCGCTGCGCCGGCGAACGTGATCCGGGCGCCGGGCGCGGCCCGAGCGCCTTTCGGGCATCGGCCAAGCGCCGTTCATCGCGATTTGGTAACCAACTGTTAGCCGCACGGCGCGCCGGCATGGCGCTTGCACGGATGCTGGCGTCACGCTGTCGCACAGCAGAGTTGGCAGGGGTCTTTTTTCCGGGCGCTTGGCCCGGCCCCGGAGGCGGCCCGTGGCGTGTTTCTTCAATGCGAGTCTCCGCAAAACGCATGGGAATGAAAAAGCGGTAGCGCAGCGGTCGGAATCTTGGCCCGCCCGCCTGCCTTGCCGCCTGGGGCTGCCCCATGCAGGTTCGGCCCATGGTGCGCCCCGTAAAATCGGCACCATGACCTTTCTTGCCATGCTGGGCGCGGCTGCAGCGCAAAACCGCTCGATGCTCTGCGTCGGCCTGGACCCCGAGCCCGCCAAATTCCCCGCGAAGTTCAAGGGCGACGCCAACAAGATTTACGACTTCTGCGCGGCCATCGTCGATGCCACGGCCGACCTCGTGATCGCGTTCAAGCCGCAGATCGCCTATTTCGCCGCGCACCGCGCCGAAGGCCAGCTCGAGCGGCTGATGGAGCATATGCGCCGCGTCGCGCCGCAGGTGCCCACCATCCTGGACGCCAAGCGCGGCGACATCGGCTCGACCGCCGAGCAGTACGCGAAGGAGGCGTTCGAGCGCTATGGCGCCGATGCCGTCACGCTTTCGCCGTTCATGGGCTTTGACTCGGTCCAGCCCTACCTGAAGTACGGGGGCAAGGGCGCCTTCCTGCTGTGCCGCACCTCCAACCCCGGCGGCGACGACCTGCAGAGCCAGCGCCTGTCGTCGGTCGCCGGCGAGCCCCTGCTCTATGAGCATGTGGCGCGGCTCGCGCAGGGCCCGTGGAACCTCAACGGCCAGCTCGGCCTCGTGGTCGGCGCGACCTATCCGGCAGAGATCGAGCGCGTGCGCGCGCTGGCCCCCACGCTGCCGCTGCTGATTCCCGGCGTCGGCGCTCAGGGCGGCGATGCCGTGGCCACGGTCAAGGCCGGCTGGCGCGCCGATGGGCCCATCATCGTGAACTCCTCGCGCGCCATCCTCTACGCCTCCCCGGGCGAGGATTTCGCCGAGGCCGCCAGGCGCGAGGCGCTCACGACCCGCGATCTGCTGCAGGCCGCCAAGGCGTGATGTACTGAGCGCCAGGCCAGGCCAGGCCAGGCCAGGCCAGGCCAGGGCCGGGGTCACGGTCGTGCGCTACGCGCGCCGGCGTCCGCTTTGAACGCAGCGCTCAGACGGCTGGCCGCCTGAACAGCCGCGGCCCCAGCATCACGCAGGCCAGCGCGGCGACGACCAGGGCTATGCCGGCCCACTGCCAGGGCGTGATCGCTTCGCCCAGCACCAGCATGCCCGCGCCCAGGCCGACAACCGGCACGCCCAGGCTGAATGGGGCGACGCGGTTGGCCGCATGGCGCTTGAGCAGGCCGGTCCACAGGGTCGAGGCGAGGATGGTCGAGGCCCAGCCGAGGTAGGCCACGGCGGCCCAGCTGCTCCAGGGCGCATCGCGCCAGACCCCGCGGCTGGCCTCGGGATCGAACAGCAGTGTGAAGGCGACAAAGACCGGCACTGGCACCAGGCTGCTCCAGACCACGAAGCCCAGCGCGTCGAAGCTGGCGCTGGCCTGCTGGGCCTTGCGCGCCATGATGTTGGAGCCGGCCCACATGGCCGCCGCCGCGACGTTCAAGGTAAAGCCCGGCGCCGTCGTCGCCCCCGTCGAGTCGGGGGCCAGATAGTTCATCGCAAAGCAGGCCAGGCCCAGGGCCGCCAGCGCCAGCCCGGCCTGCAGCGCTCGGCCGGGGCGCTCGTGCAGCAGCACGAAACCGAACAGCGCGGTGAAGAACACCTGGGTCTGCATCAGCACCGAGGCCAGCGCCGCCGTCATGCCGACCTTGAGCGCGGTGAACAGCAGGCCGAACTGGCCCACCCCCTGGAACAGTCCGAAGAGCACCACCCATTGCCACGGGACCCGGGGCGGCCTGACCAGCAGGGCCAGCGGCAGCAGCGCCAGCGCAAAGCGCGCCGCGCCGAGCTGAAACGGCGAGAAGTCGCGCAGCGCGAACTTCATGGCGACGAAGTTCAGGCCCCAGACCACGATCACGGCCAGCGCGGCGACCAGGTCGCGGCCGCTCCAGGGGCTGGACTGCGCCATACAGGCTCGCTGGGGGGCTACTGGGTGGCGCGCGAGGCGTCGAGCTGGGCCTTGGCGCGCGAGGCCAGCGCGACCTCGCCGGGGGTCTCGGGGGTCCAGGCATCGACCGGCATGGGCCGGCCATGCGAGTCGACCGACACGAACACGATCAGGCATTCGGTGGTTTTTTCCAGCACGCCGCTCTTCATGTCGCCGCTGCGCACCTCGACCGCGATGTTCATGCTGGAGCTGCCGGTGTAGGCCAGGCGCGCCTCGACCTCGACCAGGTCGCCGATCATGATCGGGCGGTGAAAGCGGATGCCGCCGACGTAGACCGTGACGCAGTAGCGCTTGGCCCAGCTGGTGGCGCAGGCGTAGCCGGCCTCGTCGATCCACTTCATGACGGTGCCGCCATGGACCTTGCCGCCGAAATTGACGGTGCTGGGTTCGGCGAGGAAGCGCAGGGTGATCGAGGACATGGGGGCTTTCAGTCAGGTTGCTATGGAAATAGTAGCGGATCGCGTCCGTTTCTTGCGCGCAATTGTCTCAAATGCCGCTCAGAGCAGGCGCTGCAGGTAGCGTCCGGTATGGCTGGCCGGGTTGGCCGCCAGTTCCTCGGGCGTACCCACGCCGACCACCTGGCCGCCGCCGGCGCCGCCTTCGGGCCCCATGTCGATCAGCCAGTCGGCGGTCTTGATCACGTCGAGGTTGTGCTCGATCACGACGATGGTGTTGCCGGCGTCGCGCAGCTGGTGCAGGACTTTGAGCAGCAGGTCGATGTCGGCGAAGTGCAGTCCGGTGGTCGGCTCGTCCAGGATGTAGAGCGTGCGGCCGGTGTCGCGCTTGGACAGTTCGAGTGCGAGCTTGACGCGCTGGGCCTCGCCGCCGGAGAGCGTGGTCGCGGCCTGGCCGAGCTTGATGTAGGACAGGCCCACGTCGAGCAGGGTCTGCAGCTTGCGCGCGATCGCCGGTACGGCTTTCAGGAAATCGTAGGCGGCTTCCACCGTGAGATCGAGGATCTGTGCGATGTTCCTGCCCTTGTACAGCACCTCCAGCGTCTCGCGGTTGTAGCGCTGGCCATGGCAGATGTCGCAGGGCACGTAGACATCGGGCAGGAAGTGCATCTCGACCTTGACCACGCCGTCGCCCTGGCAGGCCTCGCAGCGCCCGCCGGCCACGTTGAAGCTGAAGCGCCCGGGACCGTAGCCGCGCTCGCGCGCCATCGGCACCTCGGCCATCAGTTCGCGGATCGGTGTGAACAGGCCGGTGTAGGTCGCCGGGTTGCTGCGCGGCGTGCGGCCGATCGGCGACTGGTCGACGCTGATGACCTTGTCGAAATGCTCAATGCCCAGGATCTCCTCGTGCGGCGCCGGCTCGTTATGCGAGCGGTAGAGCTGGCGCGCCACGGCCGCGTACAGCGTGTCGTTGACCAGCGTGGACTTGCCCGAGCCCGAGACCCCGGTCACGCAGGTCAGCAGGCCCACGGGAATCTCGACGCTGACTCGCTGGAGGTTGTTGCCGCTGGCGCCGATGATCCTGAGCTGCTGGGGCTCGGCCTGCTCGGCCAGCGAGTGGCGCCTCTTGGGCACGGCGATCTTGAGCTTGTGCGCGAGGTACCGGCCGGTCAGCGAGTCCGCGCTGGCCTGCACCTGCTCGAAGGTGCCCTGGGCCATCACGCGCCCGCCGTGCACGCCGGCGCCAGGCCCCATGTCGATCACATGGTCGGCCGCGCGGATCATGTCCTCGTCATGCTCGACCACCAGCACGCTGTTGCCGAGGTCGCGCAGATGCTTGAGCGTGCCGATCAGCCGGTCGTTGTCGCGCTGGTGCAGGCCTATGCTCGGTTCGTCGAGTACATACATCACGCCGGTGAGCCCCGAGCCGATCTGGCTGGCCAGGCGGATGCGCTGCGCCTCGCCGCCAGAGAGCGTCTCGGCGCTGCGGTCCAGGCTCAGGTAGTTCAGGCCCACGTCGTTGAGGAACTTCAGCCGCGCGCCGATTTCGCGCACCACCTTGTCGGCGATGCCCGCCTTGGCGCCGTGCAGCTGCAGGCTGGTGAAGTAGTCATGGCTTTCGCGCAGCGTGGCACGGCTGATCTCGTAGATCGCGCGGGCCTGCTCGCCTTCGCCGACCTTCACATGGCGCGCTTCGCGCTTGAGTCGCGAGCCGTGGCAATCGCCGCAGGGCTGGGTGCTGCGGTAGCGCGCCAGGTCCTCGCGCACCATCACCGAGTCGGTCTCGCGGTAGCGCCGCTGCATGTTGGGGATGATGCCCTCGAACGGGTGTTTCTTCGTGACTTTCCTGCCCTGCGAGGCCCCGGAGTCCATCACGTAGCTGAACCGGATCTCCTCCTGGCCCGAGCCATGCAGCACGGCCTGCTGCACATGGGGCTCCAGGGCTTCGAACGGCGCCGCGAGGTCGAACTTGTAGTGCCGTGCCAGGCTTTCGAGCAGGGCGAAGTAGTAGCCGTTGCGCCGGTCCCAGCCCTTGATCGCGCCGCTGGCCAGGCTCAGCGAGGGAAAGGCCACGACCCGCGCCGGGTCGAACACCTCCTGCGCGCCCAGGCCGTCGCAGGCCGGGCAGGCGCCGACGGGGGAGTTGAACGAGAACAATCGCGGCTCGAGCTCGCTGAGCGAGTAGCTGCAGATCGGGCAGGCGAATTTGGCGTTGAACAGGTGCTCCTGCGGGCTCGAGAGCGCGCCGTCGGCCGCTGCTCGCGGGTCCATTTCGAGCGCGATCGCGCGGCCGTCGGCCAAGCGCAGGGCCGCCTCGAAGCTTTCGGCCAGGCGCTGCTTGATGTCGGGGCGCACCTTCAGGCGGTCGACCACCACGTCGATATCGTGTTTCTCAGCCTTCTTCAGCTTGGGCAGCTGGTCGAACTCACAGGTCTGGCCGTCGACCCGGAAGCGGATGTAGCCCTGGGCCTGCATGTCGGCAAAAACCTCGACAAACTCGCCTTTGCGATCGCGCGCGATCGGCGCCAGGATCATCAGCTTGCTGTCCTCGGGCAGGGCCAGCACCGCGTCGACCATCTGGCTCACGGTCTGCGCCTGCAGCGGCAGGCCGTGGTCGGGGCAGTAGGGCGTGCCGGCGCGGGCGAACAGCAGGCGCAGGTAGTCGTGGATCTCGGTCACCGTGCCTACCGTGGAGCGCGGGTTGTGGCTGGTGGCCTTCTGCTCGATCGAGATCGCCGGGCTCAGGCCCTCGATCAGGTCCACATCGGGCTTGTCCATGAGCTGCAGGAACTGGCGCGCATAGGCCGAGAGGCTTTCCACATAGCGGCGCTGGCCCTCGGCGTAGAGCGTGTCGAACGCCAGGCTGGACTTGCCCGAACCGGACAGGCCCGTGATCACGACCAGCTGGTTGCGCGGGATGTCGAGGTCGATGTTCTTGAGGTTGTGGGTGCGCGCGCCGCGGATGCTGATGCGCTGCTGCTGCTGCAGCGCGCGGGCCAGGTATCTGCCCCCTTCGTCATTGTCGAGGTGCTGGCCCGCTTCGGGGTTGGCAAGGTCGTGGCCGTCGGCAGAGTGGTTCAAGGTGGAGCGCGCCCGGGAAAACCCTCCATGATAGTCAAAGCCGGCATGGCCGGCAGGGCCTGGCCCGGCCATCGGGGACAATAGCGGGTTTTGTTCCCGCCGCCCCGGCTTCCAGCGTGTCCGACCACCCTGTTTCATCCTCTGCCAGCGCCGCCGCCCCGTCCAGCGCCATGACGCCGCTGGAGCGGCGCGCCAGCCTCTCGCTGGCATCGCTGTTCGCCCTGCGCATGCTGGGCCTGTTTCTGGTGCTGCCGGTGTTTGCGCTGGAAGCCCGCCGCTACCCCGGTGGCGACGACCCGGCGCTGATCGGCCTGGCCATGGGCATCTACGGCCTGACCCAGGGCCTGCTGCAGATCCCGCTGGGCATGGCATCCGACCGCCTGGGCCGCAAGCGCGTCATCGTTTTCGGCCTGCTGGTGTTTGCCGCCGGCAGCCTGTTGGCGGCGGCGGCGTCCAGCCTGAGCGGCCTGGTCATAGGCCGCGCGCTGCAGGGCGCCGGCGCCGTGTCGGCGGCCGTGACCGCCCTGCTGGCCGACCAGACCCGCGACGAGGTGCGCACCAAGGCCATGGCCCTGGCCGGCGCCAGCATCGCGCTGATGTTTGCCCTGTCGCTGGTGGCCGCCCCCGTGCTGGCCGCGCAGATCGGGCTGGCCGGCCTGTTTGCGCTGACCGGCGTTCTCGCCCTGGCCGGTGTGGCGACGGTCGTCTGGCTGGTGCCGGCCGAGCCGGTGCAGCACAAGCACCTGCCGCGCGGCCGGCTGGCCGACGTCTGGGCCCATGGCGCGCTGCTGCGGCTGAACTTCGGCGTGTTCGTGCTGCATGCGGTGCAGCTGGCGATGTGGGTCGCCGTGCCGGCGCTGTTGGTACAGGCCGGGCTGGCCAAGGCGCATCACTGGTGGGTCTACCTGCCCGCCGTGCTCGCCTCCTTCGTGGTCATGGGCGCCTGTTTGTTCCCGCTGGAGCGCCGCGGCTACCTGCGCGCCGTGTTCCTGGCCGCGATCGGCCTGATCGCGCTGGTCCAGCTCGGCTTCCTGTGGGTCGCCTCGGCCACGCCCAGCCTGGCCGGGCTGGCCGGGCTGCTGTTCCTGTTTTTTTGCGGCTTCAACGTTCTGGAGGCCTGCCAGCCCAGCCTGGCCTCGCGGGTGGCGCCACCGCAGGCGCGCGGCACGGCGCTGGGGGTCTACAACACCCTGCAGTCGCTCGGCCTCTTTGCCGGCGGCGTGGCCGGCGGGGCGCTGGTCAAGAGCCTGGGCACGCAGGCCCTGTTCGCGGCCTGCGCGGTGGCCATGCTGGCCTGGCTGCTGGTCGCCTGGCCCATGGTGGCGCCCCAAAAGCCGGCCGGCAAAGCCGCATAATCATCATCCTCTGGAGGAATACACATGGCATCCGTCAACAAAGTCATCCTGGTCGGCAACCTGGGCCGCGACCCTGAGCTGCGCTACCTGCCCTCGGGCGATGCCGTGGCCAACGTGACCATCGCCACCACCGACCGCTACAAGGACAAGCAGACCGGCGAGGCCAAGGAGCTGACCGAGTGGCACCGCGTCAACTTTTTCGGCAAGCTCGCCGAAATCGCCGGCCAGTACCTCAAGAAAGGCTCGCAGGTCTACGTCGAAGGCAGCCTGCGCACCCGCAAATGGACAGACCAGAGCGGGCAGGAAAAATACAGCACCGAAATCCGCGCCGACACCATGCAGATGCTGGGCAGCCGCCAGGGCATGGGCGCCCCCTCGGGCGAGGACAGCAGCTACGAAGCCGCGCCGCGCCGCGCCGCGCCGCCCACGCGCCCCGCTGCCCCGGCGCCCGCGCCAAGGGCCCCGGCCCCTGCCAAGTCGCCCAGCGGCTTCGACGACATGGACGACGATATTCCGTTCTGAGCTTGACGGCGGCCTGCTGCTCGTTTTGGAGCTGCCGATGCCTGACTGGAGGCTGTCATGAAAGGCTATCAAGTCACGTTCTATACCCAGCAAGACCGGCGCAACCATGGCAAGCCGCTGGCCGAGTGGCTGCTCACGGCCGCCCGTGACCTGGGCATCCGCGGCGGCACCATCGTGGCCGCGGCCGAGGGCTTCGGGCACGACCGGCGCTTTCATTCCGCGCACTTCGTCGACCTGGCCGACCAGCCCCTGGAGGTCACATTCGCCGTCTCGGAAGAAGAATCCGACAAGCTGTTTGCGCTGCTGGCGCAGCAGGAGCTGCGCCTGTTCTACGTCAAGACGCCGGTGGAATTCGGCACGGTGGGGACTGGCGCGGACTGAACACAGCCTGGCCCCGGGGACGGATCAGGGGTTCGCGTTCAGGTGCGGGCTGCAATCACGCCGCCGCCGAGACACACCTCGCCGTCGTAGAGTACGGCGCTCTGTCCCGGCGTGACGGCCCACTGGGGCTCGGCGAAGCTCAAGCTGAAGGCCCCGTTCGCGCCGGCTGCCAGCATGCAGGCCGCATCGGCCTGGCGGTAGCGGGTTTTGGCGGCGAGCTGTCCCGCCGCCGGCGCGGCGCCGGCAATCCAGCTCGCGTCGTCGGCCTGCAGCGTGTTCGACCGCAGCCAGGGGTGGTCATGGCCTTGCACCACCCACAGCGTGTTGCTCGCCATGTCCTTGCGTGCGACGAACCAGGGCTCGTGTTCGCCGACGCCCCGCTGCCCGCGCTCGCGCGCCGCCTGCAGGGCCGCGCCGCGGGCCTTGACGCCGCCTATGCCCAGGCCCTGGCGCTGGCCCAGGGTGTAGAAGCTCAGGCCCTGGTGCTGGCCCAGCACCCGGCCCTGGTCGTTCTTGATCGGGCCCGGTTCCTTGGCGATGTAGCGGTTCAGGAACTCGCGAAACGGCCGCTCGCCGATGAAGCAGATGCCGGTCGAGTCCTTCTTCTTCGCGTTCGGCAGGCCGATCTCGTGCGCGATGCGGCGCACCTCGGTCTTGTGCAGCTCGCCGACCGGGAACAGGGTCCTGGACAGCTGGGCCTGGCTCAGCCGGTGCAGGAAGTAGCTCTGGTCCTTGGACGGGTCCAGGCCCTTGAGCAGCTCAAACCTGCCGGCGCGTTCGCGCACCCTGGCGTAATGCCCGGTCGCGATTTTTTCGGCGCCCAGGCGCATCGCGTGGTCCAGGAAGGCCTTGAACTTGATCTCGGCATTGCACAGCACGTCGGGGTTGGGCGTGCGGCCGGCCTGGTACTCGCGCAGGAACTCGGCGAACACGCGGTCCTTGTACTCGGCAGCGAAGTTGACATGCTCGATCTCGATGCCGATCACATCGGCCACGCTGGCCGCGTCGACGAAATCGACATTGGAGGAGCAGTACTCGCTGTCGTCGTCATCCTCCCAGTTCTTCATGAAGATGCCGATGACCTCGTAGCCCTGCTTCTTGAGCAGGTACGCGCTGACTGCGGAGTCCACGCCTCCGCTCAAACCGACCACGACCCTTTGCCCGCTGCCTTGCTTGCCCATGCCCCGATTGTAAAAAGCCGGCCCGGCAGACGTTTGAGCGTCACTGCATTGGCCTTTGGCGCAGCGGGCCTCTCCTGCAGCGCTCAATCGGGCTGGCGCCCGCGACCGTCAAGCACGAACTGCTATGAATTATGTAGCATCCCGACCGAGGCATCGGTCGTCACCAGCGCCAGCGGGTAGCGCTTGCCGGCCAGGTAGTCTTCCATGCAGCGCAGCACCAGGGGGCTGCGATGCCGCGCGGCGCTGGCGTGGATTTCCTCGGGCGTCATCCACAGCGTGCGCACAATGCCGCTGTCCAGCGAGCGGCTCGCGTCGGCCTCGCCCAGCTCACCACAGTAGGCAAAGCGCAGGTAGGTGATGTCCTCGTCGGCGCGCTGCAGGCGTGCCAGGTAGATGCCCACCAGGGCCGTGGGCCGGAACGTGCAGGTCGTTTCTTCCAGCGTTTCGCGGGCGCAGCCGTCAGTCGGTGATTCACCCGGGTCCAGATGCCCGGCCGGGTTGTTGAGCTTCAGGCCTTCGGGCGTGTGCTCCTCCACCAGCAGGAACCGGCCGTCTTTTTCTATGATCGCAGCGACTGTGACGCTGGGCTTCCATCTTGTGTCCATGCCCGCATTATCTGTGTCCCCCAGAAGACTTCTTATTCCAAAAGCATCGATAGCCTGCCTTAAAACTGACGCCAAACTCATGTAAGCTCTTGGTCAGAATTCGAACCAACGAACTACCAAAGTTGAGGAGTCGTCCATGTTGATAGGCGTGCCCGCCGAGACCACGGCAGGCGAAACCCGTGTTGCCGTCACCCCCGAGACGGCCAAGAAGCTCACAGCCCAGGGCCATACCGTGCGCATCCAGTCGGGTGCCGGCGTGGCCGCCAGCGCGCCCGACGAGGCCTACACGGCCGTCGGCGCCGAGATCACCGACGCGGCCGGCGCCCTGGCCTGCGAGCTGGTGCTCAAGGTCCGCAACCTGGCCGACGGCGAGGCTGCGCTGGTCAAGCCCGGCACCACCGTCGTCGGCATGCTCAACCCGTTCGACGCCGCCGGCCTGCAAAGGCTGGCTGCGGCCGGCCTCACCGGCTTCGCGCTCGAAGCCGCGCCGCGCACCACGCGCGCGCAGAGCATGGACGTGCTGTCCTCGCAGGCCAACATCGCCGGCTACAAGGCCGTGATGATCGCTGCCGACCAGTACCAGCGCTTCTTCCCGATGCTGATGACCGCGGCCGGCACGGTGAAGGCCGCGCGCGTCGTGGTCCTCGGTGTCGGCGTGGCCGGCCTGCAGGCGATTGCCACGGCCCGGCGCCTGGGCGCGGTGATCGAGGCCTCCGACGTGCGACCCAGCGTCAAGGAGCAGGTCGAGTCGCTGGGTGCCAAGTTCATCGACGTGCCCTACGAGACGGCCGAGGAGAAAGAGGCGGCCGAAGGCGTGGGCGGCTATGCCCGGCCCATGCCGCAAAGCTGGCTCGAGCGCCAGAAGGCAGAGGTCGCCAAGCGCGTCGCGGCCGCCGACGTCGTGATCACGACCGCGCTGATCCCGGGCCGCGCCGCGCCCGTGCTGGTGACCGAGGAGATGGTCAAGGCCATGAAGCCCGGTTCGGTGATCGTCGACCTCGCCGCGCCGCAGGGCGGCAACTGCCCGCTGACCGAGCCCGGCATGATCGTGATCAAGCATGGCGTGACCCTGGTCGGCGAAACCAACCTGCCGGCCCTGGTCGCGGCCGACGCCAGCGCGCTGTATGCGCGCAATGTGCTGGACTTCCTCAAGCTGATCATCAGCAAGGAAGGCCAGCTCAACATCGACCTGGAAGACGACATCGTCGCGGCCTGCCTGATGACGCAGGGCGGCGAGGTCAAAGGGAAATAGCAGACCTGTCATTCTGAGCCGAAGGCGAAGAATCTCAGCGCCCTGCCGGGATCCTTCACTGCGTTCAGGATGACAAGTCCACAAGGAGAACCATCGCATGGAATCTGTCAGCCCCACCCTCATCAACCTCATCATCTTCGTGCTGGCGATCTACGTCGGCTACCACGTGGTCTGGACCGTCACGCCGGCGCTGCACACGCCGCTGATGGCCGTGACCAACGCGATCTCGGCCATCGTCATCGTCGGCGCCATGCTGGCCGCGTCCCTGACCGACACGCCGCTGGGCAAGAGCATGGGCGTGCTGGCCGTGGCCCTGGCCGCGGTCAACGTGTTCGGCGGCTTCCTCGTGACGCGGCGCATGCTCGAGATGTTCAAGAAAAAGGAAAAGAAGGGTTGAGCGTTCAGTGTTCAGCGTTGAGCGAATCGAAGCCACGCTGAACGCCCGACGCTCAACACTCAACGGAGCCAGAAATGTCAATGAACCTCGTCACCCTGCTGTACCTGATCGCCTCGGTCTGCTTCATCCAGTCGCTCAAGGGCCTGTCGCATCCCACCAGCTCGATCCGCGGCAACCTGTTCGGCATGGTCGGCATGGCGATCGCCGCGCTGACCACGGCCGCGCTGATCGTCGAGCTCTCCGGCGGCCAGGCCGCGGGGCTGGGCTATGTGCTGGCGGGCCTGGCGGTGGGCGGCGTCGCCGGCGCCGTCATGGCCAAGCGCGTCGAGATGACCAAGATGCCCGAGCTGGTCGCCTTCATGCACAGCATGATCGGCCTGGCGGCTGTCTTCATCGCAGTCGCGGCCGTGGCCGAGCCTTACGCCTTCGGCATCGTCGCCAAGGGCGGGCCGATTCCCGCGGGCAACCGGCTCGAGCTGTTCCTCGGCGCGGCGATCGGCGCGATCACCTTCAGCGGCTCGGTGATCGCGTTCGGCAAGCTCAGCGGCAAGTACAAGTTCCGCCTGTTCCAGGGCGCGCCGGTGCAGTTCGCGGGCCAGCACCTGCTGAACCTGATGCTGGGCCTGGGCACCATCGCGCTGGGCCTGATTTTCACCTTCACCGAGAGCTGGAGCGCCTTCTTCCTGATGCTGGCCCTGGCCTTCGTGCTGGGCGTGACCATCATCATCCCGATCGGCGGGGCCGACATGCCGGTCGTGGTGTCCATGCTCAACAGCTACTCGGGCTGGGCCGCCGCCGGCATCGGCTTCTCGCTCAACAACTCGATGCTGATCATTGCCGGCTCGCTGGTCGGCAGCTCGGGCGCGATCCTGTCCTACATCATGTGCAAGGCCATGAACCGCTCGTTCTTCAGCGTGATCCTGGGCGGCTTCGGCGGCGCCGCCGGCCAGGTGGCGGCCGGCGGCGGCGAGCAGCGCCATGTCAAGAGCGGCAGCGCCGACGACGCGGCCTTCATCCTGGGCAATGCCGAGACCGTGGTGATCGTGCCCGGCTACGGCCTGGCCGTGGCGCGTGCCCAGCACGCGGTCAACGAGCTGGCCGAGAAGCTCATGCACAGGGGCGTGACGGTCAAGTACGCGATCCACCCGGTGGCCGGGCGCATGCCGGGCCACATGAACGTGCTGCTGGCCGAGGCCGAGGTGCCGTACGAGCAGGTGTTCGAGATGGAGGAGATCAACGGCGAGTTCGGCCAGGCCGATGTCGCGATCATCCTGGGCGCCAACGACGTGGTGAACCCGGCGGCGCTGCAAAAGGGCAGCCCGATCTACGGCATGCCGATCCTGGAGGCCTACAAGGCCAAGACCGTGATCGTGAACAAGCGAAGCATGGCTGCGGGCTACGCAGGCCTTGACAACGAGCTGTTCTACATGGACAAGACCATGATGGTGTTCGGCGACGCCAAGAAGGTGGTCGAGGACATGGCCAAGGCGGTCGAGTGAGCACAGCTTCGTTAACGCGGCCCTCGGGCCGCGTTGTCGTTGGAGGCTGCCTTTTAGAGCGGCCACTCTCGAAATTCCTAGGGAAAACCCAGTCGTAGCAAGCTCCCGGCGCAATGACAATGCCCGGCTTTGCTTGAGCAATGTTTGGAGTGAACAAGATGACCGACCGCGTTTGGCTCAGCGCCTATCCGCAAGGCGTGCCCGCCGACATCAACCCAGCCCAGTACCCCTCGCTGGTGGCGCTCATGGAAGAAAGCTTCCAAAAATACGCGAGCCGCGTGGCCTACAGCTTCATGGGCAAGGAGGTCACCTATGGTCAGACCGACAGCCTGAGCCTTGCGCTGGCGGCCTACCTGCAGGGCCTGGGCCTGGCCAAGGGCGACCGCGTCGCGATCATGATGCCCAACACGCCGCAGTACCCGGTGGCCGTGGCCGCCATCCTGCGCGCCGGCTTCGTGGTGGTCAACGTCAATCCGCTGTACACGCCGCGCGAGCTCGAGCACCAGCTCAAGGATTCGGGCGCCAAGGCCATCGTCATCATCGAGAACTTTGCCGCCACGCTGCAGCAGTGCATCGCCAATACGCCGGTCAAGCATGTGGTGCTGTGCGCCATGGGCGACCAGCTTGGCCTGCTCAAGGGCGCGCTGGTCAACTACGTGGTGCGCAAGGTCAAGAAGATGGTGCCGGCCTACGAGCTGCCGGGAGCCGTGCGCTTCAACGACGCCGTGGCCCAGGGCCAGCGCGCTGTGCTGAACCGACCCTCGATCTCCCCCGACGACGTGGCCGTGCTGCAGTACACCGGCGGCACGACCGGGGTGTCCAAGGGCGCCGTGCTGATGCACCGCAATGTGATCGCCAACGTGCTGCAGTCCGAGGCCTGGAACGATCCGGTCATGAAGAAGGTGCCGGCCAGCGAGCAGCCCACCAGCGTCTGCGCGCTGCCGCTCTATCACATCTTCGCGTTCACGGTGAACATGATGCTGTCCATGCGCACCGGCGGCAAGACCATCCTGATTCCGAATCCGCGCGATCTGCCGGCCGTGCTCAAGGAGCTGAGCAAGCACACCTTCCACAGCTTCCCGGCGGTCAACACCCTGTTCAACGGCCTGGCCAACCACCCGGACTTCAACACCGTGAACTGGAAGAACCTCAAGGTTTCGGTGGGCGGCGGCATGGCGGTGCAGGGCGCGGTCGCCAAGCTCTGGCTGGACAAGACCGGCTGCCCGATCTGCGAAGGCTATGGCCTCAGCGAAACCAGCCCCTCGGTCAGCTGCAACCCGACCACCAGCACGGAATACACCGGCACCATCGGCGTGCCGCTGCCGAGCACCTTCATGAAGCTGCTCGACGACGAGGGCAATGACGTGCCGCTGGGCCAGCCCGGCGAAATCGCGATCAAGGGCCCGCAGGTCATGGCCGGCTACTGGCAGCGGCCTGATGAGACCGCCAAGGTCATGACGACCGATGGCTTCTTCAGGACCGGGGATGTGGGCGTGATGGACGGGCGCGGCTTCTTCAAGATCGTAGACCGCAAGAAGGACATGATCCTGGTCAGCGGCTTCAACGTCTACCCGAACGAGGTCGAGGAAGTGGTGGCCAACTGCCCGGGTGTGCTGGAGTGCGCAGCGGTCGGCGTGGCCGACGACAGGTCGGGCGAGGCCGTCAAGCTGGTCATCGTCAAGAAGGACCCAAGCCTGACCGAAGCCCAGGTGCGCGAGTACTGCAAGGCCAACCTCACGGGCTACAAGCAGCCCAAGATCGTGGAGTTCCGCACCGAACTGCCCAAGACGCCGGTGGGCAAGATCCTGCGGCGCGAGCTGCGCGACAAGAAATGAGGCAACGCGTCATTTCTTGCAGTGCAGGCTGACAACTGCCCGGCTTGTTCGGGCTTGTTATGTCGCAGCTACAAGAAATGAGCCAGTGGCTCACCTCTTTCAGTGAAAACTGACAACTACCCGGCCTGATCGGGCCTGTGACCCCGAAGCCGTAGCAAGCAGGCTTCGGCACAATCGAAAGCGGTGCAACCGTCGTGGTCGCGCCGCTTTCTTTCTGGAGCCGCCATGACACGCCCGCAGTCGCGCATCGCCATCGTCAGCGCCATGCACGAGGAGCTCGCCGCCGTGCTCGCGCTGATGCCCGACGAGCACAAGACCGTGGTGGCGGGGCGCGAGTTCTGGCTGGGCCACTGGCATGGCCACGAGGTGGTGGCCGTGCTCTCGCGCATCGGCAAGGTGGCGGCCGCCACCACGGCCACGGTGCTGCTCGAGCGCTTCGGCGTCAAGCGCATCGTCTTCACCGGCGCGGCGGGCGGCCTGGCTCCGGGCGTCAAGGTGGGCGACATCGTGGTGGCGCGTGACTTCCTGCAGCACGACCTCGATGCCTCGCCGATCTTTCCCCGCCACGAGGTGCCCTTGTATGGCCTGGCCCGCTTTCCGACCGATGCGCGACTGAGCGCCGCGCTGGCGCAAGCCGCGGCCGCCGTGCTGGCCGCACCGGTGGCCACGCTGGGCGCCGATGCCGTGGCCGAGTTCGCGCTGACGGCCCCGCAGGTGCATCAAGGCCTGGTCGTCAGCGGTGACCGTTTCGTCGCGACGACGGCCGAGAGCCTGGCCCTGCAAAGCGACCTGCCCGAGGCGCTGGCGGTCGAGATGGAGGGCGCAGCGTTCGCCCAGGTCTGCCACGACTATCGTGTGCCGTTCGCCGCCGTGCGCACCGTCTCCGACCGGGCGGACGACGCGGCCCATGGCGATTTCATGCGCTTTATCGACGCCGTGGCCAGCCGCTACAGCGCCGCGATGCTCGACCGTTTTCTCCAATCGCTACGATTTTGATAGCGACTCGCGCCTATTCGATCGGGGCCATCGCCTGATTTGGCATTGAAGCCTGGCATCTGGGCCGGCCGGCCCGGCTGCCGGGCGACCCCCCCAGCGAACAAGGCTGGCCGCGATCCGCCTCAAGCCCTGTGCCGAACCATGACGCTGCGCCGTGAACCCGGCCGGCGTGGTCAGCCGCGACATGCGCTGCTTTCCCATCTAGGGTTTTCCCTAATACCTATCTCGCAAAGCGGAACTAAGCTTGCATTACAGTTTCATCCATTAATCGTTGATTCATAGGCGAAACAAACTACAGGGTCACCAGGCACACCATGATTGACATCGAACACGCCAAACCAGGCCGGCGCCTCGCAGGGCACCAAACCTCAGCCATTGCCTTCGGGAGGGTCGTCTGATGGCTGCCACCCCTTCAGCGGCCCTTCTGGCCGGCCGCCGCATCCTGGTCACGGGCGCCGCGCGCGGCCTGGGCCTGGATTTCGCGCGCACGCTGTGCGAGTACGGCGCCCAGGTGGCGCTCGCCGACCTGCGTGAAGACCTGCTGGAGCAGTCCGTCGCGATGCTGCGGGCCGATGGCTTCGACGTCACGGGCATCACGGTGGACGTCGGCGATCCGGCGTCGATCCAGCTTTGCGCCGACCAGGCGGTGCGCGAGCTCGGCGGTCTGGACGGGCTGGTCAACAACGCGGCCGTGACGGACTCCGGCGGGCGCGGCATGGACGACATCGAGATCGCCAAGTGGGACCAGGTCATGAACGTCAACGTGCGCGGCACCTGGCTGATGACGCGCGCCTGCCGCCCCGCGCTGCGCGCCAGCGGCCGCGGCGCCATCGTCAACCTCGCGTCCGACACGGCGATGTGGGGCGCGCCCAACCTGCTGGCTTATGTGGCGAGCAAGGGCGCCGTGATCGCGATGACGCACTCGCTCGCGCGCGAACTCGGCGCCGACAACATCACGGTCAACGCCATCGCCCCGGGCCTGGTGCTGGTGGAGGCCACGCAGTACGTGCCCGAGGCGCGCCACCGCCACTACGTGGACCAGCGCGCCCTCCAGCGCGAGCAGACACCCGAGGACGTGTCCGGCGCCGTGGTCTGGGCGCTGTCCGATTTGGCGCGGTTCGTCACCGGCCAGGTTCTTGCCGTCAACGGCGGCTTTGTCATGCATTGAAACAGGAGCAACCATGAGCGATTTGTCTGATCAGCAACAACTCCCCCGCAGCTGGGACCGGCCCGAGGGCGCGAGCTTCGCGTCATGGATGGAAAGCCGCGTCGCGCGCTTTGCCACCCGCCAATACGACTTCGGCGCGCTGAAGTTCCAGGCCGACTTTGATCCCAAGTACCGCCGTGGCCAGATGCGCTACATCGGCACCGGCGGCACGGGCGTTGCCGCAGACAGCAACACCATTCCCGCGGAAAACTTCACCTTCTCGACCATGGTGATTCCGGCCGGCCACGAAGGCCCGCCGCACCTGCACGTCGATGTCGAAGAGGTGTTCTTCCTGATCCGCGGCAAGCTCAAGCTGGTTCTGGAAAAGGACGGCGAGCGCTATGAAACCATCCTGACCGACCGCGACGTGGTCTCGGTGCCGCCGGGTGTCTACCGCGAGGAAATCAACATCGGCGACGAAGACGCTTTGATGTGCGTGATGCTCGGCGCCCAAAAGCCCATCACCCCGACCTATCCGCCCCAGCACCCGCTGGCCAAGATCAAGCGCTGAACTTTGCCGACATGAACGCCGTGTCCCGCACCGCCGACGAATTGCTGCAGCCGCAACTGGCGCTGCTCGATCGCCGCTTTCCCCAGCGACTCGTGACCCTGCCCTCGGGCGCGCAGGTCGCGGTGCGCGAGTGCGGCGTGCGCGCTGACGCCCCCACGGTCGTGCTGCTGCACGGCATCAGCTCCGGGGCTGCCTCGTGGCTGCATGCGGCCGTGATCGCCGGCGAGCAGGTCCATGTGATCGCCTGGGATGCGCCGGGCTATGGCGACTCCACGCCGCTGGCCGGCGATGCACCCCTTGACGCCGACTACGCCGCGCGCCTGCATGAACTGCTGCAGGCGCTCGAGGTTCGCCGCTGCGTGCTGGCCGGCCATTCGCTCGGCGCGCTGATGGCCTGCGCCTATGCGCGCGACCTCGGCGCAAACCGCGTGACGCGCGTGGTGCTGATCAGCCCGGCGGGGGGCTATGGCGGCGCCGCGCAGGCCGCGGCCAGCGCGCGCGTGCGCAGCGAGCGCCGCGCTGCGCTGCAGACGCTGGGCGTCGAGGGCCTGGCCGAGCGCATCGCGCAGCGCCTGCTCTCGCCGGCGGCCGACAGCGCGATGCGGGCCTGGGTGCAGTGGAACACCGCCCACCTGCGCCCCGAAGGTTACCTGCAGGCGGTGGAGCTGCTGTGCGCGAGCGACCTTGGCGCCAGCCGGGGTCTCGCGATGCCGGTTGAAGTGCACTGCGGCGACGCCGATGTCGTCACGCCGCCCGCCGCCTGCCGCGGCTGGGCGGACTTGTATGCTGCGCCGTTTGACTTGATCAACGGCGCTGGCCATGCCAGCCCTGTGGAGCAACCCGATGCGGTCGCGCGCCTGATCACGCGCGCCGCGCTGCAAGGAGCGAGGCAAGATGCGTGACAACACCCCGGAAGACAACAGCAACGACAAATACATCGTGCCCGCGCTGGAGCGCGGCCTGCGCGTGCTCGGCGAATTCAGCCGCGACAGCCGCACGCTGAGCGCACCGGAGCTCGCGCGCCGGCTCAACCTGCCGCGCTCCACGGTGTTTCGGCTGCTCAACACGCTGGAGGCCATGGGCTACATCGAGCGCACCGACAGCGGCAGCGATTACCGCCTGGGCCTGGCCGTGCTGCGCCTGGGCTTCGAGTACCTGTCTTCGCTGGAGCTGACCGAACTGGGCCAGCCGGTGCTCGCGCGCCTGTGCGACGCGATCCGCTACCCCTGCAACCTGGTGGTGCGCGATGGCCGCTCCATCGTCTACGTCGCCAAGGTCACGCCGCCCACGCCGTTTGTCAGCGCCGTCCGCGTGGGCACGCGGCTGCCTGCGCACGCGACGGTGCTGGGCCGCATCCTGCTCGAAGACCTCACGCTGCCCGAGCTGCGCGCGCTATACCCCGAGGACCATCTCGAGGTGTTTTCCAGCGGCACGCCCAGGACTGTGCTGGAGCTGTTCAACATGGTCCAGGCCGACCGCGAGCGCGGCTATGTGCTCGGCGAAGGTTTCTACGAGGCCAGCATCTCCACCATCGCCGCCCCGGTGCGCGATGAGAGCCGCCACATCGTCGCGGCGCTGGGCACGACGATTCCCTCGGGCCATATCGAGGCCGACCGCATCGAGGAACTGGTGCAGCGCGTGCGCGCCTCGGCCGACGAGCTGTCGGGCCTGCTCAACTACCAACCGCGCAGCGACAGCGCCGACAAGGTCGTCGCCCTGCGCCCGCGCTGAACGCTACAACCATGAACATCATCGACCTGAACGGGACCGTGGCCGTCGTCACCGGCGGCTCCTCGGGCATTGGCCTGGCCACGGTGGAGCTGCTGCTGCAAAGCGGCGCAGCCGTGGCCTTCTGCGGCCGCGACGAAGAGCGCCTGCGCAAGGCCGAAGCGGGCTTGCGTGAGCGCTTTGCGCAGGTCCGCCTCTACGCCGCGCCCTGCAACGTGCTGGACGCCGCCGATGTGCAGCGCTTCGCGGCCGACACCGAGCGCGCGCTGGGTCCGGCCTCCATCCTCGTGAACAACGCCGGCCAGGGCCGCGTGTCGACCTTCGCCGACACCGACGATGCGGCCTGGACCGAGGAGCTGCACCTGAAGTTCTTCTCGGTGATCTACCCCACGCGCGCCTTCCTGCCGCAGCTGCAGCGCCAGGCATCGCCTGCCATCGTCTGCGTGAACTCGCTGCTGGCGGCCCAGCCCGAGCCCCACATGGTCGCGACCTCGGCGGCGCGCGCCGGCATCAGGAACCTCGTGCGCTCCATGGCCACCGAGTTCGCGCCGCTGGGCGTGCGCGTCAATGGCATCCTCGTGGGCCTGATCGAGTCCGGACAGTGGCGCCGCCGCTTCGAGGCGCGCGAAGACCGCTCGCAGGACTGGGCCGCGTGGACTGGCGAGCTCGCCGCGCGCAAACGCATTCCGCTGGGCCGCCTGGGTCTGCCGCAAGAGGCCGCTCGCGCCATTTTCTTTCTAGCCACCCCGCTGTCGTCGTACACGACCGGCAGCCACATCGATGTCTCCGGAGGTCTTTCCCATCATGCCTAACCCCAATCAAATCACGGTCGGCGCAGCCATTGCCGCATTCCTCGAGGAGTGCGGGCTCAAGGCCGCCTTTGGCGTCATCTCGATCCACAACATGCCCATCCTCGACGCCATCCACGAACGCGGCAACATCCGCTTCGTGATGGCGCGCGGCGAAGCCGGCGGCACCAACATGGCCGATGCCTATGCCCGCACCACGGGCAGCCTGGGCGTGTGCCTGACCAGCACCGGCACGGCCGCGGGCAACGCCGCCGGCGCGATGGTGGAGGCGCTGACCGCCGGCACGCCGCTGCTGCACCTCACGGGCCAGATCGAAACACCGTACCTGGACCAGAGCCTGTCGTATATCCACGAAGCGCCCGACCAGCTCACCATGCTGCAGGCCGTCTCCAAGGCGGCGTTTCGCGTGCGCAGCGTCGAAACGGCGCTCAGCACGATCAAGCTGGCCGTGCAGACCGCGCTGACCGCGCCCACCGGCCCGGTCAGCGTCGAGATCCCGATCGACATCCAGGCCGCGCTGATCCCCGCGCCGACCGATCTGCAGCCGCTGCCCGTGGCGGCCACCGTGCCGTCGGCGCGCGCGCTCGACGAGCTGGCCGAGCGCCTGGCCCAGGCGCGCCGTCCGCTGCTGTGGCTGGGCGGCGGCGCACGCCACGCCGGCGCCGCCGTCGCGCGCCTGCTGGCGCTGGGCGTCGGCGTGGTCACCAGCACGCAAGGCCGCGGCATCGTGCCGGAGGACGACCCTCGCTCGCTCGGCGCCTACAACCTGCACAAGCCGGTCGAGAACTTCTACCGGACCTGCGATGCGATGCTGGTCGTGGGCTCGCGCCTGCGCGGCAATGAAACGCTCAAGTACGAACTGAAGCTGCCGCGCCCGCTGTACCGCGTCGACGCCGACCCGGCCGCCGAAGGCCGCTGCTATGCGACCGACCACTTTGTCACGGGCGACTCCGCGCTGGTGCTCGACGGCCTGGCCGACCGCCTGCAGGGCCGCCTCTCGGTCGACCCGGGTTTCATGGCCGACCTGCGCGCCGCGCGTGCCGCGGCCGAGAAGAGCCTGCTCGACGGCTTGGGCCCCTACACCGAACTGGTGAGCCAGTTGCAGCAGGCCGCCGGGCGCAACTTCAACTGGGTGCGCGACGTCACGGTCTCCAACAGCACCTGGGGCAACCGCCAGCTGCAGATCTTCGATCCGCGCGCCGGCGTGCATGCGCTGGGCGGGGGCATCGGCCAGGGCCTGGCGATGGGCGTCGGTGCGGCGGTCGGCGCGGCCGAGACGCGCTCGGGCCGCAAGACCTTCTGCCTGTCGGGCGACGGCGGCTTCATCCTGAATCTCGGTGAACTGGCCACGGCGGTGCAGGAGAAGGCCGAGGTTGTGTTTGTGTTGATGAACGACCAGCGCTACGGCGTGATCCAGAACATCCAGGACGCGCAGTACGGCGGCCGCCGCTGCTATGTCGAGCTGCACACGCCGGACTATGCGCAGCTGTGCGCCTCGCTGAAGCTGGGCCACACGCGCATTAGCGACCTGGCCGACCTGCGCGCCGGCCTGGACAAGGCGATGTCCGCCAACGGGCCGTTCATCCTGGAGATCGATATGCGCTCGATCGGCAGCTTCAAGACCGCGTTTGCCGGCCCGCCGACCAAGGTCGCGGCGGCCGCCTGAAGGATCTGACACCATGCTCAAAGTTGCCATGATTGGCTGCGGCGCGATTGGCGCCAGCGTGTTGGAGTTGCTCCAAGGCGATCCCGAGTTGGTGGTGGACCGCGTGATCACGGCGCCCGAAGCGCGCGCCAAGACCGAGGCCACGGTCGCCAAGTGGGCGCCGGCCGCGCGCGTGATCGAGTCCCTGGTGGGCGAAGAAGCGCCGGACCTGGTGGTCGAGTGCGCCGGCCACGGCGCGATCGCCCAGCATGTGGTGCCGGCGCTGGAGCGCGGCATTCCCTGTCTCGTCGCATCGGTCGGCGCGCTGAGCGCGCCCGGCTTGGCGCAGATGCTGGAGCAGGCCGCGCAGCGCGGCGGCACGCAGGTGCAGCTGCTGTCCGGCGCCATCGGCGGCATCGACGCGCTCTCTGCGGCCCGCGTCGGCGGGCTCGACGCGGTGGTCTACACCGGCCGCAAGCCGCCTGGCGCGTGGAAGGGCACGCCGGCCGAATCGGCCTGCGACCTCGACAGCCTGACCACGGCGCACTGCATCTTCAGCGGCAGCGCCGAGGAGGCCGCGCGGCTCTACCCGAAGAACGCCAACGTGGCTGCCACGCTGTCGCTCGCGGGCCTGGGCCTCAAGCGCACGCAGGTGCAGCTGTTCGCCGATCCGGGCGTGACCGAGAACGTCCACCATGTCGAGGCGCGCGGCGCCTTCGGCAGCTTCGAGCTGACCATGCGCGGCAAGCCGCTGGCGGCCAATCCCAAAACCTCCGCGCTGACCGTCTATAGCGTGGTGCGCGCGCTGCTCAACCGCAGCCGCGCGCTGGCGATCTGAGGAGACCCGCCATGTCGCTGATCACCGAATCGAAAGACCTGCTTCCCATCAACATCGGCGGCGAAATGCGCCTGGGGGGCGGCGATGAATCCGCCACGTTGTACCCGGCCACCGGCGAGGTCGTGGCGCGTCTGCGCGCACCGAGCCTGGCCGATGTGGACGAAGCGATCGCGCGCGCCGACCAGGCGTTTCGCGCGAGCGGCTGGGCGCGGCGCAAGCCCCATGAGCGCGCCGCCGTGTTGTACCGCGTGGCCGCGCTGATCCGCGAGCGCGCCGAGCCCCTGGCCCAGCGCCAGCGCCTGGACAACGGCAAGCCGATCACGGAGACGCGCGCGCTGGTGGCCAGCGCCGCCGGCACCTTCCAGTTTTTCGCGAGCGCCTGCGAAACGCTGGAGGAAACCCTCACACCCTCGCGCGGCGACTACCTGACCATGAGCGTGCACGAGCCCATGGGCGTGGTCGCGGCCATCACGCCGTGGAACTCGCCGATCGCCAGCGAAGCACAAAAGGTCGCGCCGGCACTCGCCGCCGGCAACGCGGTCGTGATCAAGCCGGCCGAGGCCACGCCGCTGATGGCGCTGGAGCTGGCCGCGATCTGCGAGGAAGCGGGCGTGCCCAGGGGCCTGATCAGCGTGCTGCCGGGCCGCGGTTCGGTCATTGGCGACGCCATCACCAAGCACCCGCTGGTCAAGCGCGTGTCGTTCACCGGCGGCACCGGCACGGGCAAACACATCGCCCATATCGCGGCCGACAAGATGATGCCGGTGTCGCTGGAGCTCGGCGGCAAGTCGGCCACCATGGTGCTCGACGACGCCGACCTCGACCACGCAGTCAATGGCGTGCTCTATGGCATCTTCAGCTCCTCGGGCGAATCGTGCATCGCGGGCTCGCGCCTGTTCGTGGCGCGCCAGCTTTACGGCGAATTCATGGAACGGCTGGCTGCGCGCGCCGCGGCGCTGCGCGTGGGCGACCCGGCCGACGAGCGCACCCAGATGGGCCCGCTGATCACGGCCAAGCACCGCGAATCGATCGAGCGCTATGTCGCGCTGGGCTTGTCCGAAGGCGCGAGCCTGCGCACCGGTGGTGTGCGTCCGCAGGGCACGCTGTACGAGCGCGGCTACTACTACACGCCGACCATCCTCGAAGGTCTGGGCAACAGCGCCCAGGTTTGCCAGCAGGAGATCTTCGGCCCCGTGTTGGTCGCGATGCCGTTCGACAGCGAGGACGACCTGCTGGCCCAGGCCAACGACAGCGTCTACGCGCTGGCCGCCGGCATCTGGACGCGCGACTACAAGCGGGCCTGGCGCATTGGCCGCGCGGTGCAGGCCGGCACGGTGTGGATCAACACCTACAAGCAGTTCTCCGTCTCGACGCCGTTCGGCGGCTGGCGTGACAGCGGCCTGGGCCGCGAGAAGGGGCGCCTGGGCATCCTGCAGTACATGGAGCAGAAAAGCCTGTACTGGGGGCTGAACGAGGCCCCCCTAGTCTGGGCAAACTGAAGGAATCACCATGAGCGTACTGGGCATTGACGAAATCACCTACGGCGCGGACGACCTGCCGACCTGCCGCCGCTTTTTCCTGGACTGGGGCCTCATCCTCGTCGGCGAAGAGGCCGATAGGCTGGTGTTTGAAACCCTCAACGGCTGCCGCGTGATCGTGGCTGCCAGCAGCCGGACCGGGCTGCCGCCGGCGATCGAAGCCGGACCCACGCTGCGCGAGGTCGTCTGGGGCGTGCAGAGCGAGGCTGACCTCGCGCGCTACGCCGACCGCATCCGCCAGCTGCCCGGCTTCGTGCAGGAGAATGGCCGCATCGGCTGCACCGACCCCAACGGGCTGGCCGTGCGCCTGCAGCCCACGCGCAAGCGCGCGATCGACGTGGCCTGCGCCGAGTTCAACACCTGGAACCGCAAGGGCCGCATCAACCAGGCCAGCCCCGCCTACGAGCGCGCCCAGCCGATCGAGGTCGGCCATGTGGTGTTCTTCGTGAAGGACGTCGCGGCCTGCGAGCGCTTTTATCTGGAGAACTTCGGCTTCGCCGCCTCCGACCACTATCCCGGCCGCGGGGCCTTCCTGCGCTGCGCGCCCGATGGCGGTCACCACGACATCTTCCTGTTGCAGCGCCCCGCGGGCGATGCCGGCCTCAACCATGTGGCCTTCACCGTGCGCGACATCCACGAGGTGTTCGGCGGCGGCATGCACATCTCGCGCTGCGGCTGGGAAACCCAGCTCGGCCCGGGGCGGCATCCGATCTCCTCGGCTTACTTCTGGTACTTCAAGAACCCGGCCGGCGCGCTCGTCGAGTACTACGCCGACGAAGACCAGCTCACGGCCGACTGGCAGCCACGCGACTTCGAGCCCGGCCCCACGGTCTTTGCCGAATGGGCGATCGAAGGCGGCATCGACGGCCACACGCGGCGCCAGAAAAGCGCCCAGGCACCCAAGGGCCAGTTCATCACGGACAGAAAATGAAGCTCTCCTCCAGGCTGCGCGCACTGCGTGTCGCTTCGCCACCCCCCTCACCGGGGGCAACACCAGCGGCCCGGCAAAGCCAGTTCCGCGGTGTTCCCCGAAATGGCTTTCACTTCTTTCGGAGTTTCATGAAACGACATTCACTGTTTGGCGTGCTTGCCGCTGTGCTCGGTCTGAGTCCTGCGCTGAGCGTTCTCGCGCAGGGCAGCGAGCCCGAAAAGGCGCTGTCGTCCGCGCCGTTCACCATCGTCGCGCCGTTCCCGCCCGGCGGCCCGGTCGACACGCTTTCGCGCATCCTGGCCAACGGCCTGTCCGAGCGCTACAAGCAGCCCGCCGTGGTGGACAACCGCGCGGGCGCCAGCGGCAACATCGGCATCGACCTGGTCAAGCGCGCGGCGCCGACCGGCCACACGTTGCTCGTCGTGCCGCAGGGCAACCTGACCATCAACCCCACGCTCATGCCCAAACTGGGTTACAGCGTCGAAGCCGACTTCGCACCCGTGGCATCGCTGGCCAGGGCGGGTAACGTGATCGCCGTCAATCCGGCGCTGCCGGCCAAGAACATCGCCGAGCTGGTCGCGTTGTCCAGGGCCAAGCCCGATTCGATCAGCTACGCCTCGCCCGGCGTGGGCAGCAGCCTGCACCTGGCCGGCGAGCTGTTCAGGCAGCGAAGCGGCGCCGATATTCTGCATGTGGCCTACAAGGGCACGACACCGGGCCTCAACGATGTGCTGGGCGGAACCGTCCCCATGATCATCGGCAACCTGCCCGTGTTGCTGCCGCACATTCAGTCCGGCAAGCTGCGCCCGCTGGCCGTGACCGATCCGGCGCGCGCGGCCGCGCTGCCCAACGTGCCCACGCTGGCCGAAGCCGGCGTGCCCGGTGTCGCCGTGAGCTCCTGGTACGGCCTCATGGCCCCCAAAGGCACGCCGGCGACCGTGGTCGCGCAGCTGGCCAAGGATGTGGTTCAGATTTTCAACGCGCCCGCCATCCAGGCCCAGCTGGAAAAACAGGGGCTGCAGGTCTGGCTCGTGACCGAGTCCGCCTTCGGCGACGTGATCCGCAAGGAGACCGCCGCCTGGGCGCCGATCATCAAGAGCCGCAAGATCGAGGCCCAGTAACCCCTTCCCCCAAACCGGCGCCGCAGGTGCCACTCACGATGCTCAAGGACTCCACCATGAAATACACACGTCGCCAGGCGCTCGCCATCGCAGCCTCCATCGCCACGGCCCTGTCCACCGGCAGCGCCATGGCCCAGGCCTACCCAAGCAAACCCATCACGCTGATCGTGGCCTACCCGGCCGGCGGAGACACCGATGCCATGGCGCGCCTGTATGCCGACAAGCTGTCGACCCGCCTGGGCCAGCCGGTCATCGTGGACAACAAGCCCGGCGCCAGCGGCACCATCGGCACCGCCTATGTCGCCAAGGCGAACCCGGACGGCTACACCCTGCTGCTGGCACCGAGCACGTTCTCGATCGCGCAGCTGGTGCTCAAGACCGGCGCCGGCTCCAGCTACGACGAGATCAACGGCTTCACGCCCATCGTGCAGACGGCGGTCCAGCCGCTGTTCGTCGCGGCCAGCGCGTCCGCCGGCGCCAAGGATCTCAAGGAGCTGGTGGCGATGTCCAAGACCAAGTCGCTGTCCTATGCCAGTCCCGGCAGCGGCTCGCCCATGCACATCCTGGGCGAGATGTTCAACAAGGCCTCGGGCGCAAAGCTCGGGCATGTGCCCTACCGCGGCGTGGCGCCGGCGGTCAACGACGTGCTGGGCGGCCACGTTCCCGTGACGTTCATGACGCTGGGCCCCGTGGCCCCGCACATCGCCAGTGGCAAGATGGTGCCGCTGGCCGTGGCCGATCCGCAGCGCTCCTCGCTGGCGCCCAGCGTGCCGACGCTGGCCGAGCTGGGCTACAAGGACGTGGAAGTGGGCGCCTGGCAGGGGCTGTTCGGGCCCAAGGGCCTGAGCGCCGACATCGTCAGGACGCTCAATGGCCACTTCAACGAGATCCTCAAGATGCCCGACGTGGTTTCCAAGATGGCGACGTTCGGCGCACTCCCGGCCGGTGGCGAGCCTGCGCGGCTGGCCAAGTCCAATGCCGGCGACCATGCCCGCTTCGGCAAGATCATCAAGGAGTTCGGCATTCAGGCCGACTGAAGTCAGCAAAGGAGTCCCATGATGCAAACCGACCGTTACCTTGAACCCCACCAGGCACGAGGGCGTGCGCCCACCACCTTCGAAGACCTGCTGGGCGACGCGATCGAACGCGCCTTTGCCGACGGCGCGCATTCGCTGCCCGACCTCGTGTCCCGCCTGAACCGCACCGGCCCGTCCAGCGAAAACGGTGAAGCGTGGACGGAACAGAGCTTCCAGGCCCTGATGGCCCGCCTCGGCAATTAAGGAGACGTTATGAACCCCCAAGCTCACATTCGTTCACTGCCCCCCAAGGGGGCGCATGCCTCCCTAGAGGCGGCTCGTCGGGAGGCATGACCATGACTGCCATTTCTGTCACCCAGGATCCGGTCGACGCGCTGCTCAGGGACGGCCTCAAGGACCTCTGGTACCCGATCTGCCCATCGGGCTTCGTGGACGAACGCCCGGTCTCATTGCGCCGGCTGGGCAAGAAAATCGCCCTGTGGCGCGATGCGGCCGGCACGGTCCATGCGCTGGAAGACCATTGCCCGCACCGCGGCGCGCCGCTGTCGCAGGGCGTGATCCTTGGGGACCGGCTCGCGTGCCCCTACCACGGCGTCGAGGTGCGCTGCGACGGCACCGTGACCAAGGTGCCGGGCAGCCCGGGCTGCAAGCTCGAAGGCTCGCGCGCGGCCCTGTCCTTTCATGTGCAGGAAGCCTACGGCGCCATCTTCTTGTACAACAGCGACGTGAACATCGACACGCCGCCGCCGTTCACGATGCCCGAGGAGCTGAGCTCGCCGGAATATTCGAACTTTCTGTGCTATGCCGAGTGGAAGGGCGACTACCGCTACGCGCTCGACAACGTGATGGACCCGATGCACGGCACCTTCCTGCACAAGCAGTCGCACTCCATGGCCGAAGGCGACAGCACGGCGACGTTCCAGATTCGCACGACCGATACCGGCTTCGTGTTCGAGAAGACCGGCCAGCGTGGCGTCAACTTCGACTGGACGGAATGGGGCAGCACCGGGGTGCACTGGATGCGGCTGGAAATTCCCTACCCGAAGACCGGCGGCCCCGGCGGCAACTTTGCCATTGTCGCCTGTGCCACCCCCATCAGCGAGACCATGACCGCGGCGTTCTTCTGGCGCTGCCGCAAGGTGCAGGGCTGGCAGCGCGACACCTGGCGCTTCCTGTACCGCAACCGGCTGGAGGCGCGCCACTGGGCGGTGCTGGAGCAGGACCGCATCATGCTGGAGCAAATGGAGCCCGACGCGAACCGGCGCGAGAACCTGTACCAGCACGACATCGGCCTGGTGCGCCTGCGCCGCCATCTGCGCAACCTGGCTGACGAGCAGCTGGAGCCGGCGGCCGCCTCGAAGGTCGGCGAGTAGGCTTGATGCACTTCAATCCCGCGTGACACCATGTCTACCACTCTGAACGCCTTCGTCCATACGCTGCGCTTCGAAGCCGAGGACATCATCAGCGTCGAGCTGCGTCCGGTGCCCGGCACGGAGTTTCCCGCGTTCACCGCGGGGGCGCATATCGACCTGCACCTGCCCAACGGCATGGAGCGCAGCTACTCGCTGTCCAACTCCTGCGAGGAGCACAACCGCTACGTGGTCGGTGTGCTGCGCGACCGCGCCAGCCGCGGCGGCTCGCGCTGCGTGCATGAGCAGTTGCGCGTCGGCATGCGCCTGACCATCTCCGCGCCGCGCAACAACTTTCCCCTGCACGAAGAGGCCGGGCACACGGTGCTGATCGCGGGCGGGATCGGCGTCACGCCGATCCTGTGCATGGCGCGCCGGCTCAAGGCGATCGGGCGCTCGTTCGAGGTGATGTACTTCGCGCGTTCCCGCCAGGGCGCGGCCTTCGTGGCCGAGCTCGAGGCGCTGGGCATGCCGCTTTTGCTGCACTTCGACGACGAGAAGGGCGGCCCGCCCGACCTCAGGGCCCTGCTGTCGGACCGCAAGCCCGAGGTGCTGTCGATCCGCGCGCCCGCCGTGGAGACGCATTACTACGCCTGCGGCCCGGCCGTCATGCTCGACGCCTTCGAGAAAATCTGCGCGGAGCTCGGCCACGAGAACGCCCACATCGAGCGCTTTTCTGCCGTGGAGGTGGCCGCGTCGCCCGATGCCCATGCGACCTATACCGTCGAGCTCGCCCGCAGCGGCCGCACCATCACCGTCACGCCGGACAAATCCCTGCTGGACACGCTGCTGGCCCATGGCGTGGAGGTCGATCACAGCTGCTGCGAAGGCGTGTGCGGCTCCTGCGAAACCCGCGTGCTCGCGGGCGAGCCGGACCACCGCGACTCCATCCTCAGCGCCAAGGAGCGCGCAGCCAACAAGGTCATGATGGTCTGCGTTTCCGGCTGCAAGAGCGACTCGCTGACGCTGGATCTCTGAAGTTCCAGAAGGGCGGGTTGGGGAGCCGGCTGCATCAACGGGCAGAACCTGCTGATGGACGGGGGGTCGCTTCCGGGGGTGTTCTGACGGGCTGTGGCGTCCACGAGCCATCGCCGGGCCTTCGAATGGCACGCCTTGGTAAAATTCAAGGACTGTTGAACCAGCCGCCGAAGGCAAAAGGTGGACCCCATGCGCTGCATCAGCTGTGGGTTCGAGAATCCGGCAGGCGCCAAGTTCTGCGAGGAATGCGGCGCCAAGCTGGTGCGCGCCTGCCCGGCCTGCGGACACGAGACGAGCGCGAGCGCCAAGTTCTGCAGCGAATGCGGCGCCGCGTTGAGCGGGCCGCCCGCGGGCGCGCCTGCGGCCGGCGCCCCCATCGACTACACGCCCCCCCAT